>ODAK010001185.1_pt1 | contig 29089 bp, 26 predicted proteins | sample 1539591 | NCBI WGS metagenome assembly ODAK01 (sample SAMEA3539303, study PRJEB22396) | soil metagenome | biome: tundra; feature: field; material: soil | place: USA | collected 2010-05 | depth 0.15 m
GTCGTTGACGCCGGCGAGCATCACGTACTCGACGAAGACGGTGCGCCGGCGGATGGCGTGATCGGCGCGGCAGGCGTCCAGCACATCGGCCAACGGGTAGCGCTCGTTGACCGCCATCAGCGAGCTGCGCAGCGCCTCTTCGGGCGCGTGCAGCGAGAGCGCGAGGCGGATCGGCAGGCCGGAGGCCGTGAGCCGCTCGATGCCGGGAATCCAGCCGACCGTCGAGATGGCGGTGCGGCGGTTGGTGATTCCCAGCTCAGGCAGCAGCGTGCAGGCCCCGAGCACCGCGTCGAGGTTCATCATCGGCTCGCCCATGCCCATGAACACGGCGTGATCGACCTCCCCGCTGCGGCGGAAGTGCAGCGCCTGGTCGACGATCTCATCCGCGCTCAGGTTGCCCGCGAAGCGCATCCGACCGGTCGCGCAGAAGCTGCACGTCAGCGGACAGCCCGACTGTGAGGACAAGCAAAGCGAGCGGCGCCCGTCGCGATAGCGCATCAGCACCGCCTCGACCGCGTTGCCCCGCGCGGTCCGAAGCAGCGCCTTGACCGTGCCGTCGCTGGCGCGCTCCTCGCGTTCGAGCGTCAGCGTCGAGAGCGGCACGTGCTCCTCGAGCCTCGCGCGCAGCGGCGCCGGCAGATCGGTCATCTCGGCGTAGGAGGCGGCGCCGCGGGCCAGCCACGCCCAAACCTGGCGGCGGCGGTAGGCCGGTTCGCCCCAGCGCTCGAGCGTTTCGCGCAGCAGATCGCGATCCATGGACCTATGGTTGCAAGCGATGCGCCTTGCCAAGTTCCTCGCCCACTCGGGACTCGCCTCGCGGCGCGCCGCTGCGGAGATCGTGCGCGCCGGACGGGTGCGCGTCGATGGCGCGCGCGAACTGGATCCGGCGTGCGAAATAGACGGCCAGCGCGTCGAGCTGGACGGACGCCTCGTGCAGGGCGTCGAGCCCCGCGTGGTCTACGCGCTGCACAAGCCGGCCGGCGTCGTCTCGACGGTGCGCGACACGCATGGCCGCCCTACGGTCGTCGGGCTCGTCAACGACGATCGGCGGCTCTACCCGGTCGGGCGCCTCGACGCCGACAGCACCGGTCTGATCCTGCTGACCAACGACGGCGAGCTGGCGAACCTGCTGGCGCATCCGAGTCACGGGGTGCCGAAGGCCTATCGTGTGCGCGTCGCGGGCGGACGCCCGCGACCGGCGGTGCTGGAGGCGCTGCGCGATGGCGTCGAGCTCGACGACGGACGGACCGCTCCGGCGCAGGTCCGGCTGGTGTCTGCGAACGTCATCGAACTCGTGTTACACGAGGGCCGCAAGCGCCAGGTCCGGCGAATGTGCGAGGCCGTCGGCCATCCGGTGGTGGAGCTGACCCGCGTGCGCTTCGGGCCGCTCGAGCTCGACGGGCTCGCGGTCGGCGCGACGCGGCTGCTCAGCGACGCTGAGGTGGCGCAGCTTCGCGACGCCGCTCGACGGTAGGCTGCGCAGGTGAGTGAGCGGTTGTACGCGCTGCGCGGAGCTACCAGCGTCAAGGAAAACAGCGCCGAGGCCATTCTTGCGGCTACCGAGGAGCTGATGCGGGCCCTGATCGAGCGCAACGAGCTCGAGATCGACCAGTTCGTCAGCTGCATCTTCACGACCACGGACGATCTCAATGCCGAGTTCCCGGCGCTCGCCGCACGACACATCGGCTTCGACCGGGTACCGCTGATCTGTACGCGCGAGATCGACGTTCCGGGAGCGCTGCCGGGGGTGATTCGCGTGCTCGCGCACTACTACGCGCCGGCCGGGCACGTGGCGCGCCACGTCTATCTCGGCGAGGCCCGCAGCTTGCGCGCGGACCTCGATGCCGCACAATAGGGCGGTGGCGCTCGAATTCACAGCGGCGGTCAAGCGGATACCGGTCTACCCGGCGGCCGCGGGCTACGCGCAGAGCGGACCGCTCGTGCGCCTGGCCAGCAACGAGTCTCCCTACCCGCCGTTGGCGGAGGTGATCGCGGCCGCCTCCGCCGCGCTCGAGCACGCCAACCGCTATCCCGACCCGGCCAGCGTCAAGCTGCGCGCGGCGTTGGCGGACCGCTACGGCGTGGCCGCCGAGCGGATCGCCGTCGGCAACGGCTCGTGCGACATCCTGCTGGCGAGCGGCGAGGCGCTGCTTGAGCCGGGGGCGGAGCTGATCTACGCCTGGCCGTCGTTCTCGGTCTATCCGCAGCTCGAGGCGGCCTCGGGGGCCCGCGGGATTCGCGTCCCGCTGGACTCGCGCGAGTGCCTCGACCTCGATGCGATGGCAGTCGAGGTCACCGTCGCGACGCGCCTGGTGATCGTCTGCAACCCGAACAACCCGACGAGCACGGCGATCGGGCTCGAGCAGATCGCGGCGTTCGTCGAACGTGTGCCAGCGAGCGTCTGCGTGCTCGTAGATGAGGCCTACTGCGAGTTCAACCTGCTCGACGATCCAGACGCCTCGATCGCGCTGCTCGAGCGCCATCCAAACCTCGTGCTGCTGCGAACCTTCTCGAAGATCTACGGGTTGTGCGGCCTGCGAATCGGCTACGCGCTGTGTGGCTCGCGCGATCTGCCCGACGCGCTGACCCAGCTGCGGCAGCCGTTCTTCCTCAACTCCGCCGCACAGGCCGCCGCACTCGAGGCGCTCAAGCATCAGGACGAGGTGGCGCGACGCGTCGAGCGGGTCGCGGTGGCGCGCGTTCAGATGCATGACGGGTTGACCGAGCTGGGCCTGCGACCGGCCGACTCGCAGGCCAACTTCTGCTGGTTCGATCTTGGTCCTGAGCGCGACGAGCCGGGGATCGTCGAGGGGCTCGCGCAACAGGGTGTGCTCGTGCGTGCCGGCAGCGCGCTGGGCAAGCCGGGCGCGCTGCGGGTCAGCTACGGCACGCCGACCGAGAACGCGCGTTTCCTCGGTGTGCTGCGCACGCTGCTGTAGGGCGGCGCTCGTCGGTCCTGCCCCGCCGCCGCGGCGCCCAGGCGCGCTAGCGTGTGGGGCGTGATGGGCCTTCGCGACGCGCTGCGAGCTGGTGAGTTCGTGGTGACGGCGGAGCTCGGTCCGCCGCGCGACCCGGACGGGGGGCCGCTGCGGGAGACCGCGCGGCGGCTCGCGCCGATCGTTCACGCTGCGAACGTCACCGACAACCAGGCGGCGACGGTTCGCCTCTCGCCCCTGGCCTGCGCCGGCTGGATGATCGAAGAGGGTCTCGAGCCGATCGTGCAGCTGACGACCCGCGATCGCAATCTGCTGGCGCTGCAGGCCGATCTGCTCGGGGCCTGGGCGCTCGGCGTGAGGTCGGTCCTCGCGTTGACCGGTGACCCGCTGTCGGTCGGGCCCTACGGCGGTCTGACGAAGCCCAACTCGGACCTCGACTCGGTCGGGCTGCTGCGCCTCGTCGCGAACATGAACCGCGGCCTGCTGGCTGCCGGTGAGAAGCTGTCGATCCCCACTGACTTCCTGGCGATGGCCGCGGCCAACCCGCAGCTGGACACGGTCGAGCGCCTCGAGCGCAAGCTGGCGGCGGGCGCGCGCTGCCTGCAGACCAACATCGTCTACGACGTCGGGCGCTTCGCCGAGTGGCTCGGGCCGATCGTCAAGGCCGGTGTCGCCGAGCGCGCGGCGCTGATCGTCGGTGTGATGCCGCCGCGCAGCACGAGCATGCTCCGCCACATGCACGACCACATCCCGGGCATCGAGGTCGACGCCGCGACGTTCGCGCGGATGAGCGGGCTGGAGGGCGCCGACGCGCGCGCCGCCGGCGTCGAGATCGCGGTCGCCGTCGTCGAGCGGCTGCGCGAGCTGCCGGCGGTGGCGGGCGTGCACATCATGGCTCCGGGCTGGGAGGCGGACGCGGTGGCGCTCGTCGTCGCGGGCGCGGGGCTGTCGAGGACGTGAGCGAGCCTGAGGCTCACACACCGTCCTCGGCGGACGCGATCGGCGGATTTGACCTCGCCGTGGCGCCGCCGGCGGACGAATGTTCGTGCCGCGCGGCGCCCGGACTGTTGCTCGGATCGCCCGCGATCTGCTAGACCTTGCGCAGATGTGCGACGCAGCTGACCGATCGATGGCTTTCGCGGGCGCTCACGGTGCCGGCTTGGTCGCTGCCTATTCGTACGCCTATTCCGCGTCCTGGCGATTTAGCTAGGCGTCCGGACCTGCGCCCGCCGTGCGGGCGCGTGGCCTCGGCAGAAAGGCCCTCCGGGCCCGGGCGCCTCCTCAACCGCCGCGAAACGCACCTTGCACGCGCTTCGCCGGCTGCCGTCTACGCTTCCAGCCGAACTTTGAAAGGACTTTCCAGATGATGATCGTGATGAAACCGAACGCGACCGAGGAGGAGATCGAACATGTCCTCGCGCGCGTTCGCAGCGTGGGCGCGCGCGCCCACGTCTCGAGAGGTGAGGAGGTCACCGTCATCGGGGCGATCGGTGACCGCGAGCACGTCACGCGACTCGAGCTCGAGGGCGCCCCGGGTGTCTCGCAGGTGGTGCCGATCCTCAAGCCCTACAAGCTCTCCTCCTCGCAGCTGCGGGGCGGTGCGCGCTCGGTGTTCGAGATCGGCGGGCGACGGATCGGCGGCGAGCATTTCGCCCTGATCGCCGGGCCGTGCAGTGTCGAATCTCGCGAGCAGCTGCTCGACACCGCGCGGATCGTCAAGGACGGCGGCGCCGCAATGTTCCGCGGCGGCGCCTACAAGCCGCGCACCTCGCCCTACGCCTTCCAGGGGCTCGGGCAGGAGGGTCTGCGCCTGCTAGCCGAGGCCAAGGAGCGCTTCGGCATGCCGATCGTGACGGAGCTGATGGACGTTCGAGATCTCGAGGCGGTGCTCGAGGTCGCCGACGTGCTGCAGATCGGCGCACGCAACATGCAGAACTACACACTGCTTGCGGAGGTCGGACGCAGCGGCTGCCCGGTACTGCTCAAACGCGGGCTCTCGGCCACGCTCGAGGAGCTGCTGATGGCGGCGGAGTACATCCTCAAGGAGGGCAACGAGAAGGTGATCCTGTGCGAGCGCGGCATCCGGACGTTCGAGACCGCCTATCGCTTCACGCTGGACCTGATGGCCGTGCCCGTGCTACGGGAGCTCTCACACCTGCCCGTCGTCGTCGATCCGAGTCATGCCGCCGGGCGCCGTGATCTGGTCGGGCCGCTTTCGCTCGCCGCGGCGGCGGTCGGGGCGGACGGCATCATCGTCGAGGTGCATCCGAACCCGGACGACGCGATCTGCGACGGTCCGCAGGCGCTGCGCGCGGACGAATTCGCCGAGTACGCCGCCCAGGTCGAGCGCGCCGCGGCCATCGCCGGCAAAGCCTTCACGCACGCGTGAACGTCGCCGTCGTCGGCGTCGGGCTGATCGGCGGCTCGATCGGGCTGGCCGCGCGCGAGCGCCTCGGCGCGCGCGTCGTCGGGTTCGACCCGGATGCTGACGTCGGCGCTGCCGCGCTCGGCCGGGGGGCGGTCGAGACGGTGGCGGCGAGCATCGCCGAGGCGGTCGCGGACGCCGAACTCGTGTTCGTCGCCGCCCCGGTCAGCGCGCTCGCCGGCGCACTGGACACGGTGCTCGCCGCGGCTGGTGAGGACTGCGCGATCAGCGACGTCGGATCGACCAAGCGAGCGATCGTCGCGGGCCGCGCGGATCCGCGCTTCATCGGCGGGCACCCGCTGGCGGGGGACGAGACATCGGGCGTCGAGCACGCGCGAGCCGATCTGTTCGACGGCGCGACGTGGTATCTGACACCCGGGTCGGTGACCTCCGGCGCGCTGTATGAGCGCCTGCACAAGGCGCTGGTGGGGATCGGCGCGCAGCCGACCGCGATCGACGCCGCCGTGCACGATCGCGTCATGGCGAGTGTCTCGCATCTGCCTCACGTCTTCGCCAACGTGCTGGTCGCGCAGGCCGCGCGCGCACTCGGCGACGGCGCCGACGTGCCGGCCACCGGTCCGAGCTTCCGCGACGCGACACGTGTGGCAGGCGCGAACGCCACGATCTGGCCGGACATCTACCTCTCCAACAGCGACGCCCTCGTCGCGCTGATCGACGAAACGCAGGCGCGCCTTGCCGACGTTCGCGCGGCGCTCGCAGCCGGCGATCGCGGCGCGATCGAGCGCTGGAACGAGGGCGCGCGCGCCGATCGCGATGCGCTGCTCGGCGCCGGCTTGGCCGGCGGGTCGGTGCACGAGCTGCGTGCGGCGGTGACCGACCGTCCAGGGATCGTCGCCGATATCGCCCTCGCGCTTGGCCACGCACAGATCAGCATCGTCGACATGGCGCTCTCGCCCTCGCGCGACGGCGGTCAGGGCGTTGTTGCGCTGTGGGTGCGCGGCGAGGAGCAGGCGCGCCGCGCGGTCGAGCTGATCGAGGCCCTGAAGATCCCCGTCGCGCGGGCGTGAGGCGAGGGTATCGGCTGTGGAGGTGACGAGAATCGAGCCGCTGCGCGAGGCGCCCGTCGTAACCCTGCGCCCGCCGGGCTCGAAGAGCATCACGAATCGCGCGCTGCTGTGCGCGTCACTCGCCGAGGGCTCCAGCACGCTGCGCGGCGCGCTGTTCGCGCAGGACACGCGGGCGATGATGGACGCTGTTTCAGCGCTCGGCGCACGGCTGCGCGCCGATCAGGAGACGCGCACCGTCGAGGTGCTCGGATCCGGTCGGCGTCGCTCGGCGCAGCCGCTGCGCATCGATGCGCGCCAATCCGGCACGACGTCGCGTTTCATCCTGCCGGCCGCCGCGCTCGGCACAGCGCGGGTCACCGTCGACGGCGCGCCACAGCTGCGCGCGCGACCGTTCGCCCCGCTGATCGAGGCGCTCGAGCAGCTCGGCGTGCGGGTCGAGTTCCTCGCGGAGCCCGGCTGCCTGCCGGTCGCGGTCTGCGGCCCCGCCCGCGGCGGCGAGGTGCGTCTCGCGGGACACATCTCGAGCCAGTTCCTCTCGGGCCTGCTGATGGCCGCACCGCTGATGGATCGTGGCCTGCGCGTGGAGCTCGCCTCGCCGCTCGTATCGGTGCCCTACGTGACGATGACGCTGGCCGTGATGGAAGCCTTCGGTGTCGCGGCCGACGGGCTGGCTGTGGAGCCGTCGAGCTACGTCCCGACGGAGCTCGAGATCGAGCCCGACGCGAGCGCCGCGGCCTACTTCTTCGCCGCGGCCGCGATCAGCGGTGGGCGCATCACGGTCGAGGGGCTGGGAGCGGACTCGCTTCAGGGCGACGTGGCCTTCGTGGACGTCCTCGAGCGGATGGGGGCGAGGGTGGAGCGACAGGCCGACGCGATCACGGTCTGCGGCACCGGCACGCTGCACGGAGTCGAGGTCGACATGGCGGATATCTCCGACACCGCCCAGACGCTCGCCGCTGTCGCCGTGTTCGCCGACACGCCCACGCGTGTCGACGGCATCGGCTTCATCCGCGGCAAGGAGAGCGACCGGATCGGCGCGCTGGCCACCGAGCTGGCGCGTGCCGGCATCGACGTGGCCACCGACGAGGACGGCTTCACCGTGACCCCCGGGACCGTTCGACCGACTCGCTTTCGCACCTACGATGACCATCGCATGGCGATGAGCCTCGCGCTGCTAGGTCTGCGCGCCCCTGGGATCGAGATCGAGGATCCGGCGTGCGTCGCCAAGACCTATCCCGACTTCTTCGCCGATCTGGCGTCCCTGCACGAGTCGTAGGACCCGAGCAGGCTGTTCAGCTCGTTGAGCGCGACGCTCGGCGCCCCCGGGAGGTGCGAGCCCGGGGCCGGCGCGGCTATCGTGCCGCCGATGATCGTCGCGATCGACGGTCCCGCCGGGGCCGGCAAGTCGACGGTTGCCCGCGGGGTGGCCACGGCACTCGGCTTCGCCTATCTGGACAGCGGCGCGCTGTATCGCTGTGTCGCGCTGGCGAGCCTCGACGACCCGACCTCAAGCGCGGCCGAGCACGCCGCGGGACTCGCGGTCTCGCTCGGTCCGCGGGTGCTGCTCGGCGGTCGCGACGTGACGCATACGATCCGCAGCCCGACGGTCTCCGCGCAGTCGTCGGTCGTGGCGGCCGATCCGGGCGTGCGAGCGGCACTCGTGGCTCGCCAGCGCGAACTGCTCACCGAGGGCGATTGGGTTGCCGAGGGGCGCGACATCGGCACGGTCGTCGCACCCGACGCCGACGTCAAGGTCTTCCTCACGGCGAGCGCCCGGGAGCGAGCGCTGCGGCGTGCGCGGGAGCTCGGTGGCGATCCCGCCGAGGTGCTCGAGGAGATGCGGGTGCGCGACGCCCGTGACCGCGACCGCGACCACTCGCCGCTGGAGGCGGCGCCGGACGCGGTGATGTTGGATACCAGCGGCCTCGACGTCGGCGAGGTCGTCGCGCGCATCGTGGCGCTCGTGCGCGACGCTCAGGCCACCGGCGGGCGCTGATCGCCCGCGCCGGGCGAGCCGGAGCGCGCCGCCGAGACTGCCGCTCGGGCACCGATCGGCCGCATGGCGCGAGTCCCCGGCGGGCGCTGCGCGCCGGTCCGCCATCAGGCGCTGGCTATGCTGGTCACGATGGCCGACGCACTCGATGCCCCTGGCGCGCTCTCGTGCGCCGACCCGCGCACGGGTTGGCGGGCGTCGCCGCCCGCGAGTCGCTGAGCGATGTCGATCTCCGAGCGGGCCGTCAAGGTCGCGGTCGTCGGCTACCCGAACGTCGGCAAGTCGTCGCTGGTCAACCGCTTGACGGGTTCGCGAGAGGCGATCGTGCACGAGCGCCCCGGGATCACGCGCGACCGCAAGGAGCTCGACTGCGAGTGGAACGGGCGCAGCTTCACGCTGATCGACACCGGGGGCGTCGACTTCGCCGATGCGGATCCGCTGGCGTCTTCGATTCGCGACCAGGCGAGGGCTGGGCTCGCCGACGCCGACGTGGCGCTGCTGGTGGTCGACGCGCGGGCCGGGGCGCGTCCCGGCGAGCACGAGATCGCGGATCTGCTGCGGCGCGGCCAGACGCCGGTGCTCGTCGCGGCGAACAAGTGCGACACCGTCGCCGACATCCCGCTGGCGGCCGAGTTTCATGCCCTCGGGCTCGGCGAGCCGATCGCGGTGTCCGCTGCGCAGGGGCTCGGCACCGGCGATCTGCTCGACCGGCTGGTGTCGATGCTGCCGACGGAGCGCGAGCGCCCGGCGGCCGACGACGACACCGTCCGCCTTGCGGTGATCGGGCGCCCGAACGTCGGCAAGTCCTCGCTCGTCAACCGGTTCGTCGGTGAGCAGCGGGTGATCGTCGCCGACGAGGCGGGGACCACGCGCGATGCGATCGACCTGCCGCTGCTGGTCGAGCACCCGTCGCGGCCGGCAGGGGGACGCCGGCTGGTGATCGTCGACACGGCCGGCATGCGCCGCCAGTCGAAGGTCAGCGAGTCCGTCGAGTACTACACGACGCTGCGTTCACAGCGCGCCGCCGAGCGCGCGGACGTCGCGATGGTGGTCTGCGACGCGCGCGATGGCGTCACCGCCCAGGATCTGCGCGTCGCGGATCTGGCAATGAGAAGCGGCTGCGCGACGCTCGTCGTGCTGAACAAGTGGGACGTGCAGGCGCCGACCCTCGACCTCGACTACGAGCGTGGGCGCGTCGCGGAGAAGTTGCGCCAGCGGCCCCGCGTGCTGACGGCCTCGGCGACGACCGGGCGCAACGTCCCGCGCCTGTTGTCTGAGTCGATCACGCTCGGCGACCGGCGCGCCGGACGGATCCCGACCCCCGAGCTGAACCGCTTCCTGGGCGAAACCGTGCAGGCGCGCCAGCCGCCGGCCAAGCAGGGCCACCGGCTGAAGCTGATCTACATGGCCCAGATCGGCACACGCCCGCCGCGGTTCGCGATCCAGGTCAACTCGCGCTCGCGGGTGACGCGCGACTACGCCTACTACCTCGAGAACCAGATGCGCGAGCGCTACGCGCTCGACGGCGTGCCTCTGATCATCGACTTCGTGGAGCGTGGATCGCGTGCGGCCGACGGCCGCTCGGCAGGCGGCAGACTGCCGGAACGCATCCTTTTTCCGACGGCCCGGGACGACGAAGCCGACCGCCAGCCGCTCTAGTCTGCGACGGTGGCCTCGATCGCCCAGGTCGAGCCGCTCACGAGCGCACGCGCGCTGCGTGGGCCGTTCGACTATGCCCTGCCGGAGGAAATGCGCGACAGCGTCGGCGTCGGTTCGATGCTGGTCGTCCCATTCGGTCGCCGCGAGCTGCTGGGGGTCGTGGTCGGGCTGACGGAGGCCAGCTCGGTCGCGCGCGAGCGGCTGCTCGCCCCGCGCCACGCAGTCGAGGCGGATGTGCCGGTTGATCTCGTCGAGTTGGCCGGTTGGATCGCGCTGGAGTACTGCTCCACGCCTGCGCGGGCGCTCTCGCTCGTGCTGCCGCCCGGCTCGGGCAGTGGCGTGCACGGCTTGGCGCGCCTGGTCGCGGAGCTGACCGCCGCCGGCCGTGATGCACCCGACGCCGGCGTGCGGCTGACGGCGAACCAACGCGCCGTGCTCGAACGGCTCGCGCCCGGCGGCCCGATCCCCGCCGTGGCGACCGGCGCCGCTCACGCCACGCTGCGGCGCCTGGAGGCGCGCGGACTCGTGCGCCTGAGCCGCCGCGCGCTCGCACGGACGCCCGAGCACGTCGCCGTGGGAGCCAGGCGCGCGGGCGGGGTGACACTCAGCGACGAGCAGCGCACGGCGCTCGCGTCGGTCTGTGAGGCGATCGAGTGCCGAGCGTTCGAGCAGCTGCTGCTGCACGGCGTCACCGGCTCGGGCAAGACGGAGGTGTATCTGCGCGCTGCCGAGGCGACGCTCGCCCAGGGGCGCGGCGTGATCGTGCTGGTGCCGGAGATCGGGCTCACGCCACAGACCGTGGGACGGTTCGTGGAGCGCTTCGGGGACACCGTGGCCGTGGCCCACTCGCGGCTGGGCGCGGGCGAGCGCTATGACGAATGGATGCGCTTGCGCCGCGGGGAGGCCAGGATCTGCGTCGGTCCGCGCTCCGCGGTATTCGCCCCGATCGAGGATCTCGGGCTGATCGTGATCGACGAGGAACACGATTCGTCCTACAAGCACGAGGGGGATCCGCGCTACGACGCGCGCCACGTCGCAGCGCGGCGGGCCCAGCAGGCCGGCGCGGTGCTGGTGGCCGGAAGCGCCACTCCGCGTCCGGAGAGCTACGCCCGGTTGCGGCGACTTGCGCTGCCGACACGCGTCGATGGCGGTGAGCTGCCAGCGGTCGAGGTGCTCGACATGCGCGGCATGCACGGCGCGCTACACGAGCGCACCGCGGCCGCGCTGGGCGAGCTGCGGCGCGCTCGCGGAAAGGCGATCGTGCTGCTGAACCGGCGCGGCTGGTCGAACTTCCTCTCCTGTCGATCGTGCGGCAAGGTGTGGGGCTGCCCCGAATGTGACGTCGCGCTGGTGCTGCACCGCTCCGAGGGCGTGATCAGCTGCCACCACTGCGGGCATCGCGAGGCGGTCCCAGCGTGCTGCGACGCCTGCTGCTCGACGAGCGTGGCCCGCCACGGCCTTGGCACCGAGCGCCTCGAACATCAGCTCGTGGCCGCGCTGGGCGACGGCGAGTACCCGATCTTTCGCCTGGACGCCGACGTCGCCGCGACCAAGGGACGCGTGGCCGCGGTGCTGGCACGCTTCGAGCGTGCCGACGCCGGCGTGCTCGTCGGCACGCAGATGGTGGCGAAGGGGCACGACTTCGACGGCGTCGCGCTGGGGGTGGTGCTCGACGCGGACGCCACGCTGCGCTTTCCCGACTTCCGCGCGGAGGAGCGCACCTTCGCGCTGGTGGCGCAGCTCGCCGGGCGCGCCGGCCGCGGCGGAACGGTCGGGCGGGTGCTCGTGCAGACGCTGGCGCCGAGCGCGCGCAGCATTCTCGCGGCCGCGCGACACGACAGCGTCGGGTTCCTCGACGGGGAGCTGCGCCGCCGTGAGGCGCTGCGCTACCCACCCTACGGCGAGCTGATCCGCATTGTCTGCTCGAGCGCTCGCCAGGACGTTGCACTGCAGGCGGCACGCGTGCTGCGCTCCCGTCTGACGCTCGCCGACGCCCAGCTGCTCGGGCCGGCGCCGCTGTTTCGCCTGCGCGGCCGTGAGCGGGCGCAGATCGTGATCAAGGCGACCGACCGCCGGGCCGCCGTCGCCGCGGTCGGAGAGGCTGTTGCGCAGCCGCTTCACCGCGAGGCATCGGTCAGCGTCGACGTCGATCCGCAGTAGCCACGGCTGCCTGCGCCGTAGACTGGAGCCATGGCTGAAGAGCTTCTCGAAGAGCAGAAAGAACTCGAGGGCGAGTCCGCGCAGGAGCGCGAACGGCGAGAGGCGGCGCTCGCGCAGATCCGCAAGATGGGCGACCCCGTGCTGCGCACGCGAGCACTGGAGGTATCCGAGTTCGACGCGCGGCTGCGCCACGACGTCGACTGGATGCGGGGCGTGATGGACGACGCTCTGGGGGTCGGGCTGGCGGCCACCCAGGTCGGCATGCTCGCGCGGCTGCTTGTCTACCGCGTCGAGAACGAGAGCCCGACGCGCGCCCTGATCAACCCTCGGATCGAGTGGCGCAGCGAGCAGACCGAGACGATGGAGGAGGGCTGTCTGAGCATCCCCGGAATCCGCGTCGATGTCGAGCGCCCGCTCCATCTGCGCGCGGCGGGCGCCGATGAGTACGGCGCCACGGTGACGATCGAGGCATCGGGGCTTGAGGCGCGCGTGCTGGCGCATGAGATCGACCACCTCGACGGAGTGCTGATGCTCGATCGTGCGACCAAGGCACAGCGGCGCGAGGCGATGCGCGCCTGGCGCGATCGTCAGCTCGAGGCGTGAAGACCGTCTACATCGGCAGCTCGGAGTTCTCCCTGCGAGTGCTCAGTGCGGCCGTCGCGCGCCTGGCGCCCGCGCTTGTCGTAACCCGCCCCCCCGCGGCCAGGGGCAGAGGGCGCCACGTTGCCTCGACGCCGGTTGCGGACGGGGCGCGGGAGCTCGGGCTGACGGTGCTCGAGCCGACGCGACTGGGGGATGTGGCTGAGGAGATCGCGGCGATCGAGCCCGATCTCGTCGTGTTGTGCGCCTACGGGGGGATCGTGCGCGAGCCGTTGCTCTCGCGCCACGAGATTTTGAACATCCACCCGTCGCTGCTGCCGCGCTGGCGTGGCGCGGCGCCGGTCGAGCGGACGATCATGGCGGGCGACGCCGAGAGCGGAATCTCGCTGATGCGGCTGGTCGAAGAGCTCGACGCTGGCCCTGTATGCCGCGTGCAGGCGATCGCGGTCGAGCCCGACGACGACTACGGCGCGCTCAGCGGGCGTCTCGCGGATCTCGCCGCGGCGATGTTGGTCGAGGCACTCGACGGACCGCGAGATTATGTCGAGCAGGGCGTCGCCGGCATCACCTACGCCGAGAAGCTCACGGCGGTCGACCGCGAGCTTGACCCGCACCGCGCGGCCGCGGAGCTCGAACGCCAGGTGCGGGCGCTGCACCCGCACGTCGGTGCGCGCCTGAGCGGCGGTTTGGGCGTGCTCGAGGCCCGCCTGGCGAGCCGGCCGACGCCGGCCGGGGACCTCGCGACGCAGGACGGCCGGCTCTACTACGGCGCGGCGCCGGGGACGCTCGAGCTGCTGCGCGTTCAGCCACCGGGCGGGCGCGCGATGGATGCCGCGTCATATCTGCGCGGGCATGGCGTCTGAGCGCCTAGGCATGCCGCCTGAGCGTTGCCGGCATGCAGTCTGAGGCGCGCGGCCGTGCCGTCTGAGGCTCGGCTCGCCGCCTACCTCGTGCTGCGGCGGACCTTCGAGCAGGGGGCGTTCACCGACCGCGCGTTTCACCGTGCCGCGCTGACGCTGCGCGGGCGTGATCGTGCGCTGGCGATGCATCTGGCCTACGGCGCCGTGCAGCGCGCGCTGACGCTCGATCACCTGATCGAGCAGCTGTCGGGCCGCCCGGTCGCGAAGATCGATGCGCCGCTGCTCGCGGCTCTGCGCCTCGGCTGCTACGAGCTGTGCTTCGCCGAGAGCGCTCCCCACGCGGTGGTCAACGACGCCGTCGAGTTGGCCAAGGGCTCCCACGGGCACGCGCTGGTCAACGCCGTGCTCCGGCGCGCCTCGCGCGAGGGTCAGGCGCTGCTCGGGGCGCTGCGTGACGACGATCCGGCGGGCGCCGCGATCGCGCACTCGATGCCGCTATGGATCGTGGAGCGCTGGTGGCAGGCGCTCGGCGCCGAGGCGACGCGCGCTCTGCTGGTTCGCGCCAACGTGCCGGCCGAGAGCGCGCTGCGGGCCAACACGCTGCGCACCGACGCGCCGGCGCTGGTGGCGTCGCTGGCCGCGGCCGGCGTGGTCGCGTCGTTGGCCGGCGAGCCACCTGAGGCCGTCGTCGTGCAGGGCGCGTTCGATGCTCACGGCTCGGCGCTCTGGCGCGAGGGCGCGCTGATGCCGCAGTCGCGTGCATCGATGCTGGTCGCTCATTGCGTTGGCGCCGGCGCCAACGAGCGCGTGCTCGACCTGTGCGCCGCCCCCGGCGGCAAGACGACGCACATCGCGGCGCTGATGGGCGGACGCGGCGAGGTCGTCGCGGTCGAGCGCCACGCGGGACGCGCACAGGCGCTGGCGCGCACGGCAGTGCGGATGGGCGCCGCAAACGTCAGCGTCGAGATCGCCGACGCGACGGCTCCGCGGCCGGCGCGCGAGCGCTTCGCCCGCGTGCTGCTCGACGCTCCCTGCTCGGGGCTGGGCACGCTCCAGTCGCGCCCCGATCTGCGCTGGCGCGTCTCGCCAGAGGGCGTGCAGTCGCTCGCCGCGCAACAGGCCCGGCTATTGTCCGCTGCGGCCGCCGCGTGTGCGCCGGGCGCTACGCTCGTCTACTCGACGTGCACGGTCTCGCTGGCCGAGAATGAGCACCAGATCGCAGCGTTTCTCGATGCCCACCCGGAGTTCTCAGCTACCGACCTCCAGGCACGCCACCCCGCGTGGGCTCACCCGCACGCCGCCAACCAGCTGCTCGCGCTCGGCCACGTACAGGGCAGCGACGGCTTCTTCATCGCCGCCATGGCGCGCGCGGGTGAGTGAGAGGCGCGCCTCGGGGAGCGCCCGGTGATGACCGAGGCGGCAGATCTCGGCCCAGGCTGCCCGAACTGCGGCGAGCCCTGGCTGCGGCCGACCAACCTACCGGGGCGCTACCGCTGCGTCTACTGTCTGCATCGCTTCGAGCTGGTCTCCGTCTGCCCCAACTGCGGCGAGCATTCGACGATCGTACGGATGGCGAGCACGGCGATCGTGATGTGCAACGTGTGCGGCGGCAGCATGCTGCGAGAGATATGACGCCGCAACTGACGGACGTGCCGCGGGTCGCTCCGTCGATCCTCTCCGCCGACTTCGATCGGCTCGGCGCGCAGGTGCAGGAGGTGCTCGACGCCGGAGCCCGGGTGATTCACATCGACGTGATGGACGGGCACTTCGTGCCGCCGATCACGATGGGCCCGCTGGTCGTCTCCGCGCTGCGCGAGCGGGCCGGAGCGGCCGGCGCACGGCTGGAGGTGCACCTGATGATCGAGCATCCGGAGCGCCAGATCGACGAGTTCGCGCGCGCCGGCGCTGATCTGATCACGCTCCACGCCGAGGCGACGCCGCACCTCGACTACGTGCTCTCGCAGATCCGCGCCGCCGGGCTCGCAGCAGGTCTCGCGGTGTGCCCGTCGACGCCACTCGAGGTCTACGCCGAGGTTGCCGATTCACTCGACCTCGCGCTGTGCATGACCGTCAACCCCGGCTGGGGCGGGCAGGCCTTCATCGAAGCATCGATCGGCCGGCTCGAGCGCCTGTCCGCGCTGTTGGGCGAGGGCGTCGCGCTCGAGGTCGACGGTGGCATCGAAGCAGATACCGGGCGGCGTTGTCGGGCGGCCGGGGCCGGGGTGTTCGTCGCTGGCAGTGCTGTCTTCGGCTCGCCCGATCCGGCGGCGGCCTACGTCGCGCTGGCCGAAGCCGTTGGCGATCCGCGGCGGTAGAGCGCCGCGAGCCCGAGCGCGAGCAGTCCCGCAGCACCGGCGTAGCCGACCTCGGTGCGCAGGATCGGGTCGCCGACCACGCCGAGCAGCATCCAGCCGACGAAGATCGCCGCTGCGAGCAGCCAGAGCGCCGCGGCATGGCTTGCCTGCCCGCGTGCCAGCGCCGCCTGGTTGAGCGCGCCGGCGGAGAGGTGCAGGCCCATGCCGACGGCGATCAGCGCGAGGCCGAAGCGCTGGTAGGCGTAGTTGTTGTGGAAGACGTGGTGGAGCACGAACGGCCCGATCGCCAGCAGCCCGATCGCGACGGCGATCGCGAAGGTGACGATTGCGAGCACGGTCAGGCGGATCGCGCGCGCGAACGCCTCACGTCCCTGCGTGACCTCCAGACCGGCCAGGTGGGGGAGCAGCGAGGTCTGGATCGCCTGGAAGAGCTGCAGCGGTGCGCGCGTGATCAGCAGCACGTTGAAAACGATGCCGGGCAGCTGGGATCCGGCGCCGTTCGTCGCGGCGATCGTCAGCACCGCGGCGTTCAGCAGTGTCTGCTCCGCCAGCTGGATCCCCGAGACCGAGATCGCGAAGCCACTCCCGCGGCGGATCGAGAGATCGCTGAGCACCTCCTCGATCCCCTCCGCCGCGGGTCCCTCGAGCGCGGCGTCGGTAGCCGGCAGCGCGCGGGCCTCGCGCGTCGCGCGGCTCGCGAACGCCGCCGGCACGACCACCAGCGAGACGAACGGTGCAGCGGCGATGCCGAGCGCGATCGCCGACTGCCCGTGCGTTATGCCGACGGCTGCGGCGAGGGCGAAGGCGATCCGTGACGCGGATTCCATGAAGACCAGCCCGCCGTAGAGCGCGAAGTACTTGTGCCCGGCGAGCCAGCCGCGGGCGAAGTAGCTGGCGGCGTAGGCGACGATGCCGATGACGAAGACCCAGTAGAGCGTCTCGGAGTCGAACGCGTGGTTCGCCAACTCGCTGTGCAGCGGCAGCGCGACGGCCAGGAAGAGGAGCGCGAAGCCGCCCTGGATCGTCATCGGCACGCGCATCGGGAGCGCCGCGATGCCGCGCGCGTGATGGTCGGCGATCGTCCGCGAGAGCAGCTGCTCGATCGGCCGGTAGATCACGCTGATGATCACGAACATCACCGACCACAGGAGATCGAGGTGCGAGTACTGCGACCCCGTCTTGAGCACGTGGCTCGCGATCGCGAAGTAGGCGAGCGTCAGGACGCCCGTGGACGCGATCCCGATCGACAGCATCCGGGCGCCTCTCGCGTAGGAGGGCGCGCCGCGCTCAGACTCGGACAAGCACCATCGTCCAGGGGAACGGCGAGCGGGTCTCGATCACCTCGCCGTGCTCGGCGCACAGCGACACGATCGCCGACTTGGAGAAGTGGTTGACGTGACCAGGTGTGTTCCCGAGCCCTCGCCAGTAGGCGCCGCGCGCCAGGTTCACCGCGCGCCAGAGCGGCTCGCGAGGAACGGACACCAGCACGTGGCGGGCGGCGCAGCGTGCCATCTCGGCGAGCGTGTGCGACGGATCGGGGACGTGCTCGAGCACCTCGATCGCCGTCGCGAGGTCGAATTCGCCGTCGGCGAACGGCAGTCGCTCGGCGCGTTGGGCGATGTAGGTCAGGTTCGGTGCCTGACGCAGTGCCCACTCGGCCGCGATCAGCGGATCGTCGAGGTCGATGCCGACGACGCGCCGCGGCGCCAGCGCGGTCGCCCAGCGGTGGGTCAGCACGCCCTCACCGCAGCCGACGTCGAGCACCGACTCGGGCTGGGTCGAGCGGAAGAGGTCGTCGAGATGTCGCTCGAAGCCGCGCATCAGCGCTCGGGTGATGGGGTTGCGCGCGTTGTACTTGTCGTAGGTGTTGCCGGTGACGATGCCGTCGGCCGAGCGCGTGACGGCGGTCACGGCGTTGTCTCACTCGACGCCTGGGCCTGGCTGCGGCGGCCGTTCTCGTCAGCGCTCGACGGCTCCCCCCGCGCCGGCGGGTCGCTCTGCGTCTGCTCCGGGGGCGGCGAGTCGCTGGGCCGCGCCGCGCGCGGCTGCTGGGCGAGCGGCGTCAGTGGCCGCTCCGCCAACGGCTCGTAGTGGGAGGGCTTCACGCCCAGCTGCAGCTCGATTCGCCGCACGCGTTCGTGCGTGCGCTGGATCATCGTGCGCTGGGCGCTGAGCAGATCACCGATAACGCCGAGCGCGGCGACCACCACGCCGGCGTTGAACAGCACCGCGCCGAGGATCAGCGACTGGACGTGACCCGATCCGTTGCCCTGAATGTAGGCGACCGCGAAGCGCACCCACACGCCGAACGCGGTGATCAGCAGCACCCCGGCGACCGTCAGAAAGACCCGTAGCGGCTCGTATTGGGTGTAGATGCGGAAGATCGAGACCGCGCTGCGACGCACGTAGGACCACATCGAGGGAAACAGCCGCGACTCTCGTGTCACCGGGTTGGTGCGGATCGGGACGTGCTCGATCGCGACCAGCTGCTTGCCGGACTGGATGATCGATTCGAGCGTGTAGGTGAAGCGCGAGACGATCATGATCTGCAGCGCGGCCTCGCGGTTGTAGGCGCGGAAGCCGGATGTCGTGTCGGGAATGCCGGTCGAGGAGGCGGCGCGGACGACGCGCGAGCCGAGTCGCTGCAGCCGCTTCTTGAGCGGCGAGAAGTGCTCGATCGAGAGCACGTCGCGATCGCCGATCACCATGTCCGCGCTGCCCGCCACGATCGGCGCGACGAGCTTGGCGATGTCGGCGCCCTGGTACTGGTTGTCGGCGTCGGTGTTGACGACCACGTCGGCGCCGAGTTTGAGCGCCGCGTCCATGCCGGCCTGGAAGGCGCTGGCAAGCCCTTTGTTGTTGGTCAGGCGGACGATGTGCTCGACGCCGTGGGCGCGCGCGACGGCGATCGTCTGATCGGTGGAGCCGTCGTCGATCACTAGCCACTCGATCGAATCGAACCCGGGCAGCTCGCGCGGCAGGTCGGCGAGCGTCGCCGGGAGTTGCTCGGCTTCGTCCTTGCAGGGGATCTGAATGATCAGCTTCATCGTGTGCGGTGCCGTCCGCGCGTTCCGTCCACGACGGTGCCGTAAACTGGCCGCCCAGTATCCCAGAGAAGCGGGGGGCCGCCAAGTCTGCGGCCGGCGCTCGCTCTCCGCGGATTCTCGCTTCGATGATCACGGCGACGGCCACCGGGCGCGACACCCGGCCACAATGGGTCGCGCGGCTGCTGGCCGTGCCCGCCGCGACGTGGGCCAGGCTGTCCTTCGCTGCGATGAGCGTCGGCGCGCTGATCGGCTTCGTGGCGATCCCGACCTACCCGATCTACGACACCGAGTACTACCTGCTGTGGGGCCGCGAGATCGTGCACGGGCAGCTGCCCTCGTTCACGGCCTACGAGGCGCCGACCGAGCATCCCCTGGCGGTGGCCTGGGGCACGGTCATGTCGATTTTCGGCAACGCCGAGCTGCGCCTCTCGGTGCTCTGCGCGATCATCTCGTTCCTCCTGCTCGCCTGGGGCGTCTACCGGCTGACGCGCACCGCGTTCACGCCGATCGTCGCCGCGACCGCGGTGGCGCTGCTGTTGACGCGCTTCAACTTCATGTTCCTGGCGGCGCGCGGCTACGTCGATCTGACCTACTGCGCGGCGATTGTCTGGGCGGCGGCGTTCGAGATCGAGAAGCCGCGACGCGGCACACGCGTCTTCGTCGTGCTGCTGGCGGCAGAGCTGATCAGGCCCGACGCGTGGCTGCTGGCCGGACTCTATTGGCTGTGGTGCGCGCGGAAGGCCAGTTGGCCGCAGCGCATCCGCTGGGCTGCGATCGTCGCCGCCGGGCCGGTCATCTGGGTGCTGGTCGACTGGATCGTGACGGGCCATCCGCTGCACTCGCTGACCAGCACGCAGAACACCGCGGTCGCGCTGGGCCGCACCGTTCCACTGGCGCAGCTGCCCGGGACCCTGTCGCACTACCTGATCCTGCTGACGAAGTCCGCCGTCGTGGCCGGCGCCATCGGCGGCGTCGTGCTCTCGGCCTGGTTCGTGCCGCGGCGCATGGTGGCGCCCTTCATCGTCCTGCTGAGCGGCATCGGCACGTTCGTCGTGATCGCCGGCGCCGGACTGTCGGTGATCGACCGCTACCTGATGATGCCGGCGGTGATGATCCTGGTCTTCTGCGCGTTCGCGCTGAGTGGCTGGACGATGCTGCAGCGTGGTCTGCTGCGGCGGCTGTGGGCGGGCGGCGCTGTCGTGCTCGCCGGGATCGGCATCTACCTCGCGGCGAGCACGCTCAGCCTGAACAAGATCGAGACCGAGCTCGGCTTCCGCGACAGCGGACAGACCTCGCTGGTCGCGATCCTGCAGAACCCGACCGTCAAGGCGGATCTAGCGTGCGGGCCGGTCTCGGTCCCCGACCACAAGCTGGTCCCGGACGTGCGGATCATCCTCAACCGCGGCCGAAACGGCGTGATCGACCGCGGCGACGCTCGCTACCTGCTCGACAAGGGCCAGCCCGCGCTCTATGACGCCGAGCAGCACGGCGTCGCGCTGTACCCGCTCGCGCTCGCGGTCAGCCGCTACGCGCTCACCAGTCCCAACGACAACCCGCTCGACCAGGTCCCGCTGCCGGGCTTCTCCAAGATCCACAACACCGGCTACTACGCCGCCTACGCACGCTGTTGACCGGTCTGCTGCGGCGCTGGGACCTCCGCTACGGCGCAGCCGTGGCCGGGGTCCTCGCCGTCGCGCTGGGCCTGCGGCTGTGGGGCGTCGGCAGCGGGCTGCCGTGGCTCTACAACGTTGACGAGGCGCAGCACTTCGTGCCGCTCGCCGTCGGCATGCTCGGCGGCAACCTCAATCCGGATCACTACTTCGCCAACCCGCCGGCCTTCACCTACCTGCTCGCCGGGCTGCTGAAGCTGTGGTTCGGCGCCCGCGCCGGACGCCTCTACTATTCCGATCACTCAACCGACATCTGGCTGCTCGCGCGCATCACCTCGGGCGTGCTCGGCACGCTCGCCGTGTGGCTGCTCTACCTCGCCGGAGCTCGCCTCCTCGACCGGCGCACCGGCCTGCTCGCCGCCGCCGTGCTGGCGGTCGCGTTCCTGCCGGTGTACTACGGCAAGCTCGCGCTCAACGACTCGCCGACGCTCGCGCCGGTGTGCCTCTCACTGTGGGGGACCGCCGGAATCGTGCGTTTCGGCCGCGGGCGCGACTTCGCGATCGCCGGTCTGGGTCTCGGACTGGCGGCTGCAACCAAGTACACCGGGGGGATCGTCGTTTTGCCGCTGATCGCGGCCGGACTGTCCCGGGTGTGCGCGCCGAGCGGGCGCTGGCGCGCCGGGCTGTGGACGGCGCTCGCCGGCGTGATCGCGCTCGCCGCGTTCATCGCCGCCAACCCCTACTCGGTGATCGACTTCCACGCCTTCGTCCACCAGCTGGCCCATCAATCTTCGGAGAGCGAGAACAACGGCAAGCTCGGCCTGACCTACGGCAGCGGCGTCTTCTACTACCTCTGGTCGATCACCTGGGGGGTCGGCTGGGTTCCCGCCGGCGCGGCGCTCGCCGGCGGCTTCGTGCTCGCGCTTCGCCCGAGCCGCTGGACGCTTGTGGTGTTGGTGCCCGCGGTGCTGGCCTACCTCGCCTTCATGGGACTGCAGGGGCGCTACTTCGGTCGCTGGCTGATGCCGATCGTGCCGCTGATCTGTCTGCTGGCGGCCTGCGCCGCGGTCGGCGCGGCCGACTTCGCGGCGCGCGGCAGACCTAGGCTGCGCGTCGCGCTGCTGCTGCTGGCAGGCGTCGTGATGTGCGGGCAGGGCCTCGTCTACAGCGTCCATTCGGGCGTCGTGAACGCGCGCGGCGACACGCGCAACGCGGCGCGTGCGTGGCTCATCGCGCACGTCCCGCGCGGTGCGAAGATCGTGGTCGAGCCAATCGCGCCCAACTCGAGCCGCGCGCCGAACAACTGGGCGGCCCGCTGGACCGCCTTTCCGGACTTCCTCACGCACCGCGGTCCCCACCACGTGCTCTACGTGTTCGCCGGCAGGAAGGTCACGCTCGAGAACTACGAGCGGACGCTCTCAGCGGCGCTGGTCCGCCTCTATCAACGCGACGGCTACTGCTACGTCGTCACCGGCTCGACCGAGGAGGGTCGCGCGCTCGCCGACCCGACCGCCGTGCCGAACGCGATCGCCTACTATGCCGCGCTCGCCAAGCAGGGCAGGCGGGTCTTCGTGGCCTCGCCGTACTCCCGGGGAGTTTCCTCGGTTCGCTTCAACTTCGACTGGTCGTTCGACTACTACCCGATCGCCTACGCGCGACCAGGACCGCTCGTGACGATCTACCGGCTGCGCGGCGGACGCTGCACGAAGCACAGCAAGGCCGTCTCGAAGCGCCGCAAGGCCGTGTCGAAGCGCCTACGCGCGCACTGAGCGCGCGAATTCGGCGGCGTGGGCATCGCCGTATGCTTGGTGTGGATGCAAACCTGCACAGAGACCGACCGAGCGCATCTCGCGCGCGCGATCGAGCTCGCTCGCAAAGGCGTCGGACGGGCAAACCCGAACCCAGTGGTTGGGGCGGTCATCGCCGTCGACGGAACCGTGCTGGGCGAGGGGTGGCACGACGAGCTCGGGGGCCCGCACGCCGAGGTCAACGCGATCGCCTCCTGCGGTGAGGCCGACCTCGGCGCGGCGACGCTGTACGTCTCGCTCGAGCCGTGCTGCCATCAGGGCCGCACGCCGCCGTGCACCGACGCGATCCTCGCCGCCGGCATCAGGCGGGTCGTGATCGCCAGCGACGACCCGACGGAGAAGGCTTCCGGGCGCGGGCTCGGCATCCTGCGCGACGAGGGCGTCGAGATCGTCGTCGCCGACGGCGAGCTGGCGCACGACGCACGGCTGCTGAACCAGGCTTTCCGCAAGCACGCCCGGACCGGGCGTCCATGGATCCTGTTCAAATCGGCGATGACGCTCGACGGCAAGGTGGCCACGCGCGACGGCGACTCGAAATGGATCTCGGGGGTCGAGAGCCGGGAGCTGGCGCACCATTGGCGCGCATCGGTGGACGCCGTGGCGATCGGCATCGGCACCGCGCTGACCGACGATCCGCAGCTGACGGCGCGCGTCGAGAACGTCCATCGCCAGCCACGGCGGGTGGTGTTCGACTCGCTCGCGAGGTTGCCGCTGTCTTCGCAACTCGTCTGCCTGACGGTGGAGGTGCCGTTGATCGTCGTGGTCTCGCGCGCGGCGGCGCGCTCCGAGACCGACGCCCTGGAGGTGGCCGGGGCCGAGGTGATCGTGGCGACTGGTGAGAACGAGCCGGCACGCGTTCGTTCGGCGCTCGATCAGCTCGGTTCCCTGGGGATCGCCTCGATCCTGCTGGAGGGCGGCCCGCACCTGGCGGGCGCGTTCCTGGATGCCGGGGAGATCGATGAGGTGCGTCTGTTCTTGGCGCCGATGCTGCTGGGCGGCCGCGCCGCACGCGATCCGCTCGAGGGCGAGGGCGTGGAGCGGATCGCCGAGGCAATCAGCGCCCTGACGCTCGACTGCCAGCGGGTCGGCGAGGATCTGCTGATCTCCGCGCGACTGCGGGAGTGGTGATGTTCACGGGCCTGGTCGAGGCGGTCGGGGAGGTGGTCGGCGTCGAGCGCGACGAGGCTGGCGCCGTGCTCGAGATCTCCTGCTCGATCGCGGACGAGCTGGAGCCCGGCGACTCGATTTCCGTCAGCGGGGCGTGTCTGACCGCGCGCGAGATCGATGGGACGCGCTTTCGCGCCGATGTCGTCGCGGAGACGTTGCGGCGCACGACGCTCGGCGAGCTCGCCGGCGGCTCGCGCGTCAACCTCGAGCTGCCGCTGCGGCTGAGCGACAGGCTGGGCGGTCACGTCGTGCTCGGCCACGTCGACGGCGTGGGCGAGGTGAGCGCCCGTCGCGACTCGGGGGAGATCGAGGTGATGATCAACGAGCAGCTGTCGCGCTACGTCGTGGAGAAAGGCTCGATCGCGCTGGATGGAGTCAGTCTCACCGTCGCGGCGGTGGGCGCGTCGAGCTTCACGGTCGCGCTGATCCCGCAGACACGGCAATCGACGACGCTCGGTGAGGCGGCCGTCGGGCGGCGGCTGAACGTCGAGGTCGACATCCTCGCCAAGCACATCGAGCGATTGGTGAGCCGATGAGTGCCGAGCGGAGCCCGTTCTCGACGATCGAGGAGGCGATCGAGGAGATTCGCCTGGGCAGGATGGTCGTCGTCTGCGACGACGAGGACCGCGAGAACGAGGGCGACGTCGTGATGGCGGCGCAGTTCGTGACGCCCGAGTCGATCAACTTCATGACCAAGCAGGCGCGCGGCTTCATCTGCCTGGCGCTGACGCCCGTGCGCTGCGCGGAGCTCGGGCTGGACCTGATGACGGCGAAGAACGAGTCGCGCATGCAGACGCCGTTCACGGTCACGATCGAGGCTCGCGAGGGCGTCACGACCGGGGTCTCGGCGCAGGATCGCGCGCACACGATCCAGGTCGCGATCGATGCGCGCAGCGGCCCGGACGATCTGGTGCAGCCGGGGCACGTGAACCCGCTCAAGGCGAAGCCCGGGGGGGTGCTCGAGCGCACCGGGCACACCGAGGCGAGCATCGACCTGGCGCGACTCGCCGGACTGATCCCGGCGGGCGTGATCTGCGAGGTGATGAACGACGACGGCTCGATGGCGCGAGTCCCCGACCTGGTGGCCTACTGCGAGCGCCATGGGCTGAAGATGGTCACGATCAAGGACCTGATCGTCCACCGTCGCCGCAGCGACAAGCTCGTTGAGCGTGTCGTCTCGACCCGCCTGCCGACTGCGTTCGGCGTCTTCGAGGCGGTCGGCTATCGCTCGTTCGTCGACGACAAGCACCATCTCGCGCTCGTCAAGGGCGACATCGCCGGAAAGTCCGACGTGCTGGTGAGGGTGCATTCGGAATGCCTGACGGGCGACGTCTTCCATTCCGAGCGCTGCGACTGCGGCGGTCAGCTGGCTTCGGCCCTCACACGGATCGAGGCGGAGGGCGAGGGCGTACTGCTCTACCTCGCGCAGGAGGGCCGCGGGATCGGCCTGCTGAACAAGCTGCGTGCCTACAAGCTCCAGGAGGAAGGTCTCGACACGGTCGAGGCCAACGAGCGCCTGGGCCTGCCGGCGGATCTGCGCGACTTCGGCATCGGCGCACAGATCCTCGTCGATCTCGGGCTGACCTCGATTCGCATCCTGACCAACAACCCGAAGAAGATTCGCGCGCTCGAGGGCTACGGCCTCTCGGTGACCGACCAGATCCCGATCGAGGAGCCGCCGAACCCCGAGAACGTCGCCTATCTGCGCGCCAAGCGCGAGAAGCTGGGGCACACGCTGCACCACCAGGGGCTCGATCTCGACGGCGAGATGCTCCAGCGCGAGCGGGCGAACGAAGCCAAGCTGCCCGGCGAGCGCTGATGGCGCGCTACGCGCTGGTCGTCGCACGCTTCTATGAGGAGCTCGCGCAGCGCCTGGAGCGCGGCGCGCGCGCGCAGCTCGAGGCGCACGGCGAGCACGTCGAGGTGTTCGACGTGCCCGGTGCGTTCGAGCTGGCGGCCGCCGCACTGTACGTGGCGAACAGTGGGCGCTTTGACGGGGTGGTCTGCCTCGGGGCCGTGATTCGCGGCGAGACCGACCATTACGACTACGTCTGCGCGACCGCGGCGCACGGCATCCAGAAGGTCGGCCTGGCGACGGGCGTGCCCTGCTCGTTCGGGGTGCTTACGGTCGACAACTACGAGCAGGCGCTCGCGCGCTCCGGCGGCGACCGCCGCGACAGCGGCGCCCACGCGGCGGCGGCGGTGCTCCAGCTTGCCGGGATCCGCGCCGCCCTGAAGTCGCCTGTGGCGTCCAGCGGTGCGCGCTCACCGGGCGACGCCGGTGGGGCGCAGGCCCTAGACTGACACGCTCGATGGCCAAGATCTGTCACTCATGCGCGAAGGGGCCGGCGTTCGGCAACAACCGCAGTCACTCGATGGTCGCCACTCGCCGGCGCTTCAACCCGAACCTGCAAAAGGTGCGCATCGTCGATGCCGCTGGCGCGCCGCGGCGCGTGTACGTCTGCACGCGCTGCCTCAAAGCCGGCAAGGTCACCAAGGCCCGATAGCTGGCGAGGGTCGTGACTGACCCAAACCTAATCCGCTTCCGCGTCCTGGTAGCTGGGGCGCTCGCGCATCTGGAGTCCCGCCGCCAGGAGGTCAACGACCTCAACGTCTTCCCGGTCGCTGACGGCGACACGGGCGACAACATGGTCCTGACGATGCAGGCGGTGCTCGCCGAGCTCGACCGGCTCGCCGCCGGCGGTGACCGCACGATCGACGAGATCGGTCGCGACGAGATCGTCGAGTCGGTCGCGCGCGCGGCGCTGCTGGGAGCGCGCGGCAACAGCGGCGTGATCCTCTCGCAGCTGATCCACGGCGCGGCCGAGGAGCTGTTCAGCCGGCCCGGCGAGCTGATCGACCCGACGCTGATCGGCGCGGCGCTCGCACGCGCCGCCGACCGCGCGTACGCCTCGGTGCGCGAGCCCGCCGAGGGGACGATCCTCACCGTCGTGCGCGAGATGGCGAGCCGCGTGATGGTGGAGCTCGCGCACATGCCCGACACGCGTCTCGGCCCGGACGTCACCACCGAGGATCAGGACGACGCGATCGCCGGGCTGCTCGAGCGGGCGGTCGCTGCGGGCGAGGCGTCGGTCATGCGCACCCCCGATCTGCTCGCCGTGCTGCGCGACGCCGGCGTCGTCGACGCTGGCGGCTACGCGCTGGTCGTGATCTTCGCCGGCATCGTCGCTGCGCTGCGCGGCGACGAGCCGCCGCCGCTCGAGCACCACGCGCCGGCGCGAGTCACGCATCCGCAGCACCTCTCCTCGACCTACCGCTACTGCACCAACTTCGCGCTCACCGGGAGCGGGCTCCAGGCGAGCCGCTTTACCGCGGCACTCGCGGCGCTCGGCGACTCGGTGCTGGTCGTCGGCGATGCGCGCACGCTGAAGATCCACGTGCACACCGATCAGCCCGATCAGGCGGTCGCCGTGTTGGCCGGCGCAGGGGAGGTCTCGCACCTCGACGTCGCCGACATGCACGCGCAGGTCGCCGCGCGCGCTCGCCAACTCGCCGAGGGCGCGCGCTGCGGCGTGCTCGCGGTGGTCGCCAGCGCCGGCATCGGGAACCTCTTCCAGAGCCTCGGAGCGCACGTGCTGGACGGGGGGCCGACGCTGAACCCATCGACCTACGAGCTGCTGGCCGGGATCCACGCGGTCGCGGCGGAGGAGGGCGTGGTATTGCCGAACAGCCCCAACGTGATCATGACCGCCGAGCGCGCCGCCGAGCTGTCGGAGAAGCAGGTCGTGGTCGTGCCCTCGCGCAGCCAGCAGACCGCGCTCGCGGCACTGGTCGCGCTCTCGCCACGACTCTCCGCGACCGAGAACGCGGCCGCGATCGCGGCCGCGATGGCGCGGGTGCGCAGCGGCTCGGTCGCGCCGGCGGCGCGCGACGACGCCGACGGGCGCTTCAGCATCGGCGAGGCGGTCGGCTTCATCGGCGAGTCGCTGGTGGCGTGGGGAGAACCCGAGGCAACGCTCGCCCATGTGCTCGCGAGCCTTGGCGACGGCAGTGAGCTGATCACCTGCATCGCCGGCGCCGGGGCGCCGCTGAGCGCGGAGCGGATCGCGCAGCTCGCGCCCGAAACGGTCGAGCTGGAGCATCGTCACGGCGGGCAGCCGAGCTACTGGTGGCTGCTGTCCGCCGAGTAGTGACCGCGGCGCCGATCATCATTGTTCGATGAGGTTTGCGCGAGAGCTACCGGGAGGGCCTCGATGACCGAGGCGCCGCGAGAGTTCGGCGGGATCGTCGTGCAGGAGCGCGGCGCGCTGCTCCAGGCCCCGGTGCGCACGCCGCGCCCATCGCGCTTGGCGCGCCCGCTGGAGCTCAGCCCTAAGGCCGCCGAGGGCGCCGACGCGCTGGGCCTGCACACGGTCGGCGACCTGCTCGAACACGTGCCCCGCGCGCGCCGCGAGGCTCGCACGGTCGGCGCCCTGGCGCCGGGGGAGACGGCGACGGTGCTGGTCGAGGTGCGCTCGATCGCGTCGCGCCCGGTGCGCCGGCGCGGCATGCGGCCGCTGGTCGAGGCGACGGTCGCCGATGCGACCGGGCCGATGCAGGCGACGTTCTTCAACCAGCCCTGGCTAGTAAAGCGCTACGAGCCCGGTACGCGGCTGGTGCTGCACGGGAAATACGAGGGGCGCAATCGCTTTCGCGTGTCAAACCACGCGACCACCGAGGAGGCGGCCGCGAGCACCGAGGAGGTCTCGCACTACGCTGCGAGCGAGGGGCTCTCGAGCACGCAGATCCTCGCGCTGGTGTCGGCCGAGCGCCCCGCGCTGCGCGAGATCGTCGAGCCGCTTCCCGGACGGGTACGCGCGCGACACCGGCTTGCCGAGCGGGGCGCCGCGCTCGAGGCGATGCATTTCGGCAGCGATCCGCAGGAGGTCGAGCGCGGGCGCGAGCGGCTGGCGTTCGAGGAACTGCTGCTCCTGCAGCTGGCGCTGCTCGCGCGGCGGGCCCGCGAGGACTCGGGGGCCGCGGCGCTCGCGTTGGCGCAGGAGCCGAGTCTGACCGAGCGCTGGCTGGCCCGGGGCCTGCCGTTCGCGCTCACCGGCGATCAGCTGGCGGCGATCGCCACGCTGCGCGCGGAGCTCGCCGGCGAGCGTCCGACCCAGCGGCTGCTGATGGGCGAGGTCGGCAGCGGCAAGACGGTGGTCGCGCTCTACGCGATGCTGCGCGCCGTCGAGCATGGTCTGCAGGCGGCCCTGATGGCGCCGACCGAGACGTTGGCGGAGCAGCATTTCGCGACGATCCAGCAGCTGCTCGGCGGCGAGTCGGTCACGCTGGCGCTGCTGACCGGCTCGACGCCCGCGGCGCGGCGGGCCGAGCTGCTGGTGCGTCTCGAGAGTGGCGAGTGCTCGCTGGTCGTCGGCACCCACGCGCTGATCGAGGACAGCGTGCGCTTTCGCGCGCTGGCGGTCGCAGTCGTCGACGAGCAGCATCGCTTCGGCGTGCGCCAGCGCACGGCGCTGCACGGCA
>ODAK010001187.1_pt1 | contig 29021 bp, 31 predicted proteins | sample 1539591 | NCBI WGS metagenome assembly ODAK01 (sample SAMEA3539303, study PRJEB22396) | soil metagenome | biome: tundra; feature: field; material: soil | place: USA | collected 2010-05 | depth 0.15 m
TGCCGAAGGCAGGCTCGATGATGGCGAGTTTAACGAGCGGATGCGTGCCGCTCTCACCGCGCGCGCTGCCGGGGTGCTGGACCGGCTGACCGTGGACCTGCACGCGGCTGCGGACCGGCCCGCTGGGCTGCCCACCGGCGTGAAGGTCCTGGCCGGTTTGCGGTGGCACGGAAGAACTCGATCCGCCGCGGCGGCAGATGGCGCGTCCCCGAGCGCTTTACCTCGGTGGTGTACGACGGCAATGGCCGGCTGGACCTGCGCGCCGCCGAGCTGACCGCGCCAGTGACCACCATCATCGCCGTGGCATACAGGTCGCGGATCGACGTCCTCGTGCCGCCGGGCGTCCGGCTCGAGCTGGACGGTTTCGGCGTCTCCAAAGCCTGGTCAGAGCATGAGGAGTGGGGAGCCGCCTGTCCCGCGACGCCCCCGGGGTTGCACATCAGGGGCATTGCCTACCGCGGCAGGTGATCGAGCCGGTCAGGTGATCGAGCCGGCCGCGGCTCCGGTGACCTGGCCGCCCCAGCGGGCGAGCTCGCCCTCCAGGTCGAGCGGCGCGATCATCGGCCCGGCGTTCATCTCCTGCTCCCAGGCCTCGGCGGGAACCCGCCACATGACCTCGAACTCGATGCCGCTCGGGTCTTTGGCATAAAGGGACTTGGAGACCCGGTGGTCACTGGCACCGACCAGCGCACAGCGCCCGGCAAGGCGATCGCGGATTTCCGCGAGCTCGGCCAGGGTGCCAACCTCCCAGGCGAGGTGGTACAGCCCCAGATACGGGCTCTGCGGCAGCGCGGCATCGCCGACCTCGAACACGCCGAGGTCATGATCATTCGCTGATCCGGGGGCGCGCAGGAACGCAGCCCGTCCCGGAATCTCGGTCCTGATCTCGAAGCCGAGCGCCCCGGCGTAAAAGTCGACGGTGGCGGCGAGGTCGCGGACATACAGCACAGCGTGGTTCAGGCGGCGCACGGCCATGGCTTAGCTCCCGGATAGCAGTCCTGGTAGGGGAAATGCCGACGCGGCGGATCTGATTCCCGCGCGGCTGCTGATGCCAGCAGGCAGCGATCGCGCCGCTGCGATCGGGCAGCCTACTGCCGCCGGTCAGGCCGGGGCGGCAAGATCCGGGGCGGCTGTGGTGATATCTGACTCCTGCGCGCGGGCGAAATGGTCGTCAATCAGCACCACGTCCCGCCCGGCTGCATCCAGCAGCGACGCCGCCACCGAGGCCCGGTAACCAGACTGGCGGTGCACCCAGACCTCGCCGCCGGGGACCTCGCCGATCCGACCGGGAAGGTCGTCCAGCGGTATCTTCAGCGACCCGCTGACGTGCGCCGCGTCCCATTCCCCGCTGCGGCTGACGTCGAGCACTACCACCGGCCCGTCCGCAAGGGCCCGCGCCAGCGCGGCGAAGTCGCCGACCGGGTAAGCCCGCATCGGATCAGCGCCCGCCCAGCTCTGCGGCGAGCCGGTCGCGGCCGCCTCGACAGCGTCGATGCCGATGCGGACCAGGTCGCACTGCGCCTCGGCGACCTGCTGTAGTCGTTGTGAATTGTGGGTCTCGAACACGTCGGTGATGGTCACGCCTTGCCCGCCGGCGACCGCCAGCACCCGGCCGAAGTCGCGCTGCGCATCCACGACGAGCGCCGCACTGCCATCGGTCGCCAGGTAATCCCGGTCACCAAGCGATGGCGTCTCAATGGTCACAACCTCGATCGTCGCGGCCAGTCCTTTCCCTGCTCCCCCGGCTGGCTGGACACTGAACCCCCCGGCATTCCAGCCCGGCCGAATGCGGCTGACCAGGCCGGCAGCCCGTCCTCGCGATGCCTCACAGGGCCGTAGAGGCCGGCCCCGTATAGATACCCCTGGGGCGGATCGGTGTATCCCTGGGCGTACTCCTCCATCGCGTGGGCGAGCCAGCCAGCTCGCGCGGGCAGAGGGCACGACGCTGAAGTCAGTCCTGGAGGAGGGGCTGCGGGCCGTGATTGCCCGGCATCGCAGCGCCACGCAGTTCACCTTGCGCGATGCCAGCGTGGACGGCAATGGCCTGCACCCAGAGTTCGCCGAAGCCAGCTGGGCGCAGATCCGGGAGGCCAGTTACGGGGAACGGCTGTGATCGGCGTCGACACGAACATCCTGGTCTACGCCCACCGGCGCGACTCACCGTTCCACGCAGCAGCGGCACTGAAGCAGCTGGCGGAAAGCCGCGCGCCATGGGCGCTGCCGTGGCCGTGCGTCCACGAGTTCTATTCCGTGGTCACTCATCCGCGGATCTACGATCCGCCGAGCACGACAAGCCAGGCCATCGGCCAGCTAGGCGCGTGGCTGGAGTCGCCATCGGTCGTTCCGATCAGCGAGGGCGAAACGTACTGGCCGGTCCTGCGCGACTTGCTGTCGCGCGGGAAGGTCATCGGCCCCGGCGTACACGACGCGCGGATAGCGGCGTTGTGCGGCGCGCACGGCGTGCGCGAGCTGCGGACGGCCGATCGCGATTTCAGTCGCTTCCCGCGGCTGCGCGGCATCAATCCGCTCGTCTAGCCGTCAGCCGCCGAGCTGCTTGCGGCTGCGGGACTGGCGCAGCCGGCGCCGCTGCGAGGGATCGAGCATCAAATACATCGCCGTCGGGATCGCGATTGAAGCAACGATGACACCCAGAGCCAGCCACGGGCTGACGATGAACAAGATGAGCCCAATGATGACTCCGGCGATGCCGAACTTCATGTGAGGCGACATACCGGACTCCTTCTTCCGGCCGGACCGTGCGGTCCGGCTCTGTCCTGACGAGCCAACTAGACCACATCGGCCGTCGTTACGATAACTCCCGGCGAGCAGGCGAAGTTCCGCAGCACAGATGCGTCCAGTTACCAGCCCGTCACAGCGGCCCGGGCCAGATGACAGGCAACGCGGGCCGGTCCAGGATGATAGGTGCCCGATTAGCCGGGAGGCTGCCATGTCGCTGTCGCTGTCGCTGCCGATCGACGCCGAGGCCAACGAGCTGCTGTCACGCAGCCCGCTGGCACTGCTGGTCGCCATGCTGCTCGACCAGCAAGTCCCGCTGGAGAAGGCGTTCAGTTCGCCTTACCAGCTGACGCAGCGCCTCGGGCACGAGCCGACGGCCGCCGAGCTGGCCGACTATGCCCCCGACGCGCTGGCCGGCGTGTTCGCCGAACGGCCGGCGCTGCACAGGTTCCCGCGCGCGATGGCAGGCCGGACCCAGGAGCTCGCCCGGCTGATCGTCGACCGTTACGACGGCGACGCGGCAGCGGTATGGACCGGGGCGGCCAACGGGGAGGATCTGCTCCGGCGGCTGGCTGAGCTGCCCGGCTTCGGCGATTACAAAGCGCAGATCACCATGGCGCTGCTGGGCAAGCAGCTCGGCGTGCGGCCGCAAGGCTGGCGCGAGGCAGCCGGGCGTTTCGGCGAGGAAAACTCGCACTACTCGGTCGCCGACATCGTCGACGAGGCCTCCCTCGCCGCCGTCCGGGCCCACAAGAAGCAGCTGAAGGCCGCGAAGTCCAGCTAGCGCCCGGCCTGCGAGATCACGCAGTGCTGCACCAGCTGACCGCAGGCCGGCTCGAACTCACCCAGCAGGATAGGTCGCGGTCTGGCGCTAGCACTCCTCATACCGACCGGACTGTTAGGTTTTTGTCCTGTGAGAATCCTCGCGGGAATCCGCGTCAGCGGGAAGTCGGGGGACATCGTTCGCGCCGGCTACGACGCGGCTCGCAAGGTTCCAGCCGAGCACGTCCAGCTGGCCGCGCACCGGCACCGGCACGCACCCGCACGATCCCTGCTCCGCACGGGTCCGGCGTTCTGCGGTGAATTGATCCGGTAACTGACTTTAGGAGTGGTTAGCGTAGAGGCGACCGGCTCGGACGGGGAAATCGTCGAATCGCCGACCGCGCCGGGCGAGCAGGCTGGCCCGCCGCCGCGGTCCAGTTCGCTCCCGTCCCATCTCCGTGGCGGCGGCCGGCCTGACCACCGTTCCGCGTGGCGGCGGGGCCGCCGGCCGCTGATCATGGCGGTCCTGGTCGGCGTGGTGTGCTTGCTGTACGTCGCCTACCTCGAGCAGTCAAGATCCCTGGGCACCGACTCAGACGGCGCCAGCAACGTTCTCCAGGCGTGGGACATGATCCACGGGAACCCGTTGCTGCATGGCTGGTGGTTCTCGGACGTGTCGTTCTACACCACGGAGCTGCCCGAGTACATGCTCGTTGAGCTGGTCCGCGGCTTGAACACCGGAGTAATCAACGCAGCAGGGGCGGCTACGTACACCCTGCTGGTCCTGCTGGCTGCTCTGCTCGCCAAGGGCCGGGCCACCGGAACCGAAGGACTGGTCCGGGCACTTATAGCGGGGGGCATCATGCTCGCGCCCGGGGCCGGGTTCAGCGCGGGCACCCTGCTCTCCTCGCCCGATCATGTCGGCACCCAGGTCCCGCTGCTGCTCATCTGGCTGGCAATCGACAGGATCGCCGACCGCTGGTATCTGCCTTGGCTCGTCGGCGCCCTGCTCACCTGGGTGGAGATCGCCGACCAGATGGCGGTGTACGTAGCAGCCCTTCCTGTGATCGTCGTATCGGCTATCCGGATCTACCAGCGACGCCCGTCATGGCGGATCGACACGGGACTGCTGGCAGCGGCGACGGCCTCGATCCCGCTGGCGGCCGCCGCTGTCGTGCTCATCCGCCGCGACGGCGGCTTTGTCGTCGCCCCCGCCACCACGGTCTTCACGACTGCCGCGCAGATGCCGCACAACGTGTGGCTGACGGCCGAATCGGTGCTGACGCTGTTCGGCGCTGACTTCTTCGGGATGCCGTTCGGGCCCGCCGCAGCGGTCGCTCTGCTGCACCTCGTCGGCGTGATCCTGGCGGTATGGGCCTGCTGCCTCGCGGCCAGGCGGCTGTTTTCTGCGGGTGACCGGCTGGTGCCGATACTCATCGTGGGCATCGCCATCAATCTGGCCGCGTATCTCTTCAGCACGCAGGCCTTTGATCTCGGATCGGCACGCGAGATCGCCGCCGTGCTCCCGTTCGGTGCGGTGCTGGCCGGCCGGCTCATCCCTGGCAGGCCAGCGACCAGCGCGCTTCTTCCCGCGCTTCTCGCGGTGCTGGCGGGTTACACCGGCGTGCTCGCCTACAACGCGAGCAAACCCGCTCGGCCGCCGCCGACCCAGGCCGTGGCGTCATGGTTGACCACGAACCACTTGACCGCCGGGATCGGCGACTACTGGGCGGCCAACATCACCACCGTCGCGAGCAGCAACCAGGTGCGGGTGCGGCCCGTCGCCCGCTCCTGTGGTCGCTTCGCCGCGTATATCTGGGAGTCCAAGCAGTCGTGGTACGAACCGCCGAACACCGCGACGTTCCTCCTGCTCGCAACAACCAGCGTCGCTGGGGCAAACGGCACCCGCGCCGAGGCCGCCGCCCAATTCGGCGTTCCGCAGCGGACCGCCAGGATAGGCGCCTACGAGGTCATGGTCTGGAACCACAACCTGCTGCCCGCGGTCACCAGCAGTTCCGGCCCCGGCTGCGCTCCGAAGTGGCGCCGCTGAACACGGAGCAGCGCGTCACGGTGCAGCGCGCCATGGAGCAGTGGGCCAGGTGAGCATGCGTGCCGGGAGCAGGGCGCAGCGCGCGTCCGGCAGAGCGCGTCCGCCGGTCAAGGGCCGCGCGGTCGTCCTTGGCACGATCAGAGCGTGCCGGCCTCGACGGCCGGGCGAATCCAGGGAATGACCTCATCCAGCATGGCTGACAGGGAGGTCGTCGCCTCGTAGCCGAGGATCCGCTTGGCCTTCTCGGTTGAGGGCACCCGGCGCTGCACGTCGTAGGTGAACGGGTCGTCATGGACGACCCGGAGCGGGACGTCGGAGCCATTGATCTTCGTCCAGATCACCTCGGCGAGCTCGAGCACCGTGGTCGACTCGGCGGTCGAGAGGTTGAAGTCCTCATTCAGCGCGCCGGGGTGCTCAAGGGTGTCGGCGATGCCGCTGGCGAGGTCGCCGCCATAGGTGTAGTGCCGGATCTGGCTGCCGTCGCCGAGGATGTGCAGGGGGTCCTGTCCCTTGAGGACTTTCTGCACGAGGTCGGGGACCACGTGGCTCATGGCGAGCTTCACGTTGCCCGAAAGGATCTCCTCATCCCCCAGCGCACGGCTCTCCCCGATGCCGACGCAGTTGAATGGGCGGACGATCGTGTAGGGAAGCCGGTACTGGTCGTAGGCGGCGCGCGCGAAGTACTCCACCGCGAGCTTCTGGAAGCCGTATGACGACAGGGGCGGCGGCACCTCGCGTTCCTGGCCCTCATAGGACGGCCAGGAGTCGGTCGACTCGAACACCATCGACGACGACACGTAAGTGACCTTCTTCAGCCTGCCGGACCGGTGGGCCGCGATCGCCGCGTCGCAGGAGGCGGCAATGATCCGCTCATTCGTCGCGAGCAGGTCGTAGGCATAGGTGTGGAAGTAGGAGATTCCGCCGATCATCGCCGCGCCGGCGACGAAGTGGTCACAGTCGGACAGCAGGCGGGTCATCAGATCGCCGTCACGCGCATCGCCCTCAATGAGGGTGTAGTTCGGGTGGCCGTCGTAGGACTTGGTGACTTTGCCGTACTTGGAGAAGTTGTCAACACCCACGACGCTGTATCCGCGTGCGAGGAATTCCTCCACGAGGTAACCGCCGATGAACCCCGCGGATCCGCTGACCAGTACCTTCTGCATTGTTACCTTTTCTCTTCCGATTTCTCGATTGATCGGGTGAGGTCCTTGAGCTCGTCCACGCTGAGCCCGGGGCCGAAGGCGAACCGGTACCACCGCAGGTACTTGGGGAGCCAGGCCGTGACATGGAAGTTCGAGATGCCCTCTTGCCGGTCGAGCCAGATAGTGGGTATTTCAGCAATCGGCAGGCGAAGCCGCCTCGCCTTGGCGGTCAGCTCGATGCCGATTTCGAAGCCGTCACGGCTGTCGATGCCGACCGCCCGGACGAACGCGGTCGAATAGGCCTTGAAAGAGTTGGTCGCGTCCCTGGTGCCGATCCGGGCCAGCAACCGCAGGCTGCGCCCGGCCGTGGCCGACATCAGGCCCTTCATCAACGGGCCGCCGACCTGCTGGCCGCCCGCCATGTACCGGGATGCTGCCGCGACGGCGACGCCACGTTCGACGAGGCGGACCAAGTCGTCGATCTGCCTTACGTCATCGCAGCCGTCCGCCATCGTGACCACCGCCACGGGCGTCGTCGCATGATCGATGCCGTAGCGGATCGCGTTGGCCGGACCGCGCCCGTAGGTGTTGACCAGGCAGTGCAGGCGAGGCTCCTGCTCGGCGTAGCGCTGCACCACCGGCAGGGTGCTGTCAGCGGGATCATCGACCACCACGAGGGTCTCGGATGGCAGCGTGACCGCCTCGAAGATCCGCTCCAGGACCGGAATGATGCGGTCGCCCTCGTCGTAGGCCGGGATGACCACCGAGACCCGCAGGGCGCAGGGATCACTGACCTTGGCTCGCCAGACAAGGTCAGCGGCACTGATCCGCCGGCTCGCGGTGCGGTTCTTCGCCATCAGACGCGCACACCCGCGCCGCGGATGTCCCAGATATCCACGATCGGCTTACTCGTGGCCAGTGTGGCGTACTCCGCATGCGGTGCGGCGATGATCAGAAGATCCGACTTCGCTAGTACGTCGCCCAGCGGCAGCAACGACGCATCAACGGTGACGTACGGATCGGTGCAGTAGACGGTACCGGCGGTGAAGCTGAGAATTCGTTTCAGCTTGTAGGCAAGACTGGAGCGGATATCGTCCGAGCCGCCCTTGAACGACATGCCCAGGATACCGACCGCCATCGACTCCAGGTCGTAGCGCCGCTTGAGCCGGTCGACCAGATACAACGGCAGGCCTTCGTTGATCGCCATGGCGGTCTGGCCGAGCGCGAAATTGTTGTTGTTGAACGCCGCGAGCTGCATCGTATCCTTCAGCAGGCACGGGCCTGCCGCGAAACCCGCCGCCGGCAGATCCGCCGCCCGAGGGTAATCCAGCATGAGGCCCTGGCGGATCCGCTCGAAGTCCAGGCCCCGATCGTTGGCCATCATGTAAAGCTGATTTGCGGTAGCGAACTTGACATAACGCCACACGTTCGTGAACAGCTTGGCCAGCTCGGCCTCCTCCGGTGTCATCCGGACCTGACTGGCGGTCAGCAGGCTGAAGAGGGCTTCCGCCCGCTCGAACGCCGCCTCTCGCCGAGCGGAGACAATCTGGGGCAGCTCGAACAGCTCGGTCATTGCCCTGCCCTCGGCGATCCGCTCCGGGCAGAATGCCACGTCGATCGCGTAGCCGAGCCGGGCGATCATCTTCTCCACCAAGGCGGTGACACCCGGATAGACCGTGCTCCGCAGGATGAGCAGCTGTCCGTCGCGCAGATACTCCGAACACCCCGAAAGGGCCCTGGGGATCGCCTGCTGGTCGGGATTCAGATGCTCGTCGACCGGGGTGCCGATGACGACGACTACGTGGCCGGCGGTGCCCACGATCGCGGGATCCGCCGAAGCGAACAGGCGTTGCCGGGCGACGGCCCGCTCCAGCATCGGCCCGGCGCCAGGCTCATCGAAAGGCATCCGGCTGTCGTTGACCTGCTCCACAGCGGCCGGATTGACGTCATAGACCGCGACGTTGGCACCCCGGTCGGCGAAGGCGATCGCCAGCGGCAGCCCCACGTGGCCGCACCCCCCGATGACCACCACATCACGCTCGAACGAAGCGTCACGCTGAATCATCACTATCACACCTGATCTTTGCTTCCAGCTTGTCATTATCTTGAGCGCCTACCATAGCGGCCCAAGGCCATCGTGCGTTGTTATGGTCGCAGACAGATCGGCATGGCAGTGGTCCTTATTGCATGCATGGCCGGACCTGGCGGGCCTCGCTGCCGGTGCCCTGCGAAGCCATTGGCTTACTTCCTTCCCAGTGGCTGCCGAGTTACCACCGTCGGCGGCAAGGTGACGACGGCTGGGCGCCGCAGCCGCGTCCGGTGGCTTACGGGGGTGAACCAGAACGAGACCCCGGTCCGTGCTTCGCCTGGCGTGCAAACCGACTGAGCGCGGAACAACACGGTCCACCGCAACCCGAACACGCAGGCCCGCAAACCGGTCCGGTCCGCGTAGGCGACCACGCCGACCGCATCGCCCCAGTCGCCGTCAGAGATCCGCACCACGATCGGCCGGCCGTCGGCCACGGCCGCGAGCACCTTCGCTGCATGCGGGAGTTGCGGCACCCCGAGATATTTGGCTGGCGGGTCGTCTGGGTCGTCGCGATGCTGTGGCACCGCTGTGGCGATGACCGCGCCCCCGGCTACCGCGGCGGCCAGGGCCAGCACCGGTACCCGTTGGCGGTCCAGGTATACCGCTGCCCCCGCGGCAGCCACGAGGACGACAAGGAGCGGCACCGCCCAGTAGAAGTAGCCAAGGTAGGCCTGGGAGATGTCGTTGTCGTCGATGCCCTTACTCGCGTAGTAGATGAACAGCACGGTCATCAGGCCAGCCATGGCAAGAGACCAGAGGAGGAATCGGCGCAAGCCTGGCAGGGGACAGCGCAGCGCGAGCGCGAGCGCGAGGATGCCGAGCGCTGCACCGACGCAGAGGCCGCCGATGTCAGCGGTGCTTGCCGGGATGCCTGGCGACCAGTAACGCAGCATGTAGGTGACAGAAAAGGCCGGTGAGTGATGTATCAGGTGGTCCGCCGAGACTTTTCTCATGTATGTGAGGTATTCGCCGAATACCCCCGGCCAGTGCAGAACGGTGTTCAGGACGATCGGAAATGCAAGCAGCGCGGCCACCGCCAGCGCTGCGGCCCAGTGCCGTACCCGTCCGCGGAACATGCCGCGCGGATCGTGACGGTACGCCGCGATCAGCCCGGCCAGCGCCAGCAGCAAAGTTGCTGGCGCAAATAGCAGGAACTCCGCCTGCCCGTGAATGCACAGCCCAGCGGAGAGCGCGACGAGCGGCAGGTCCGCGGTCTGTCCTGCGGCGACAGATGCCGCAGACGCGAGGAGCAACAGGGTTGGCGCGAAATAGACGTAAGGCATCCACCCGGAGTTGACCGTCATCGGGTGCACGGCGGCAAAAAGGAGCACAACCGTCAGGCAGGCCAGCGTCACCTTCCCCGAACCGGCGTGCCGCGCGATCACGGCCAACGAGGCTGCCACGAGTGCAGCATTCAGCAGCAGGATCGCGAGCAGCTGCCCATTCCACGGGGTCGGCACCACATGCAAGAGGTCGTGGAAGAACGATTCGCCGGCGGCCGCCGCATAGAGAAACGCCGGTCCCGGATGATAGAAACCCTCCTTCGAGTAGTTACCTGTCAGCAGGTCAAAGCGCTTGGCCTGAAGGACTGCGATCGTGTTGGCGGCGTAGTCCGCGTTTTCGTAGATCTTGGCCGAGAAGAGGTAGGCGTTCCGCACCAGCAAGACCGCCGCGAGCAGGAGGAAGGATCCCAGCCAGCTGGCGGTGGCCACGGACAGCAGGCCGGCTCTGGGTCCGAGCCCGCGCAGGGCCGTCCATCTCACCCAGCGGCCCTCGCGCACCTCCCGCGACACGGCCCTGTGAGCCGGCTGCCGCGGCTTGGCCACCTTGCCGGAGGACGAGACCTCCACAACGGTTCTCCTTCGGAGCGTCCAGGCGACGGATAGCCCAGCGGGCTGGCCGGCCGGCAGGTTCTTGGTCGGATCCAGCGCTCGGGGTATGTGCCACATAGTAGACGCGGGCACGCGCCCCGAAGGTAGCAATGCTGCTGCCGTCGGGCGAGCCTGGCCAGACGATACTGGACCGGCTCGCCACACTGCCGGTCCGGTTCATCACCATTTCGCCACATCCACGGCTCGCGTAAGCGATGGTCTACTCTCGCCGACCGCAGCCCACTACCGGAGCTGCCGAGAACCAGGACGCGACCCGTTCGGTGCATCCAGCGCCATCCGGGGCCGCATGGTGCAATGGGGCACGTGAGTGCCAGCAAAGCGTTTCTCTCCGAAGCCGAGGATGACAAAGCACCGGGCCCAGCGGCCGCCACAAGGCTCGGTGCACTGCGACTGCGCCCGTGGGCGGTGGCGGTGGCATGGGTGCTTGGCGTGATCGCCGTATTCGCGGCCAACCTGCAGCTGGCACGGACGCGAGCCGTCAACTCCGACGGCGCGGGCAACGCCCTGCAGGCCTGGGACATGCTTCACGGCAACGTGCTGCTGCATGGCTGGTCGCTCTCGGACGTCTCCTTCTACACCACCGAACTACCGCAGTACATGCTGGTGGAACTGGTGCGCGGGCTGAACCAGGACGTGGTGCACGTGGCCGCGGCCATGACCTACACGCTTGCGATGCTGCTGGCTGCGTTGCTGGCCAAGGGCAAATCCACGGGGCGTGAGGCCGTGGTGCGGGTGCTTATCGCCGCCGGGATCATGCTTGCCCCGCAGCTGGCTTCCGGGGTGAACGTTCTCATCTCCTCACCGGACCACATCGGGACGTCCGTGCCGGTGATGGTGGTCTGGCTGATCCTGGACCATGCCCGGCCGCGCTGGTACATCCCTGTTATCGCCGCGGTGCTCCTTGGCTGGGCAGAGGTGGCGGACACGCTGGTGCTCTACATAGGGGTGCTGCCGCTCGCGCTGGTCTGCGCGGTCCGCGTCTACCGGGCTGTGGCCGTCGAGCGGCGGCCACTGACTTCGCAGCTGTATGACATGGCTCTCGGCGTTGCCGGCCTCGCAGGGGCGGCGGCGGCCGCGCTGGCGCTGCACGCAATCCACGCCCATGGCGGGTTCTTCTCCCCGCATCCCATCACGCAATTCGCCCAAGGCGGCACCCTCCTGCCCCGCAACCTGGGCATCACCGCCGAAGGGCTGCTGCTCCTGGGCGGCGCCGACTTCCTGGGGCTGCGCCTGGCTGCCGGCGCTGCCTTCACGATGCTGCACATGGCGGGCGTATTTTTGGCCGCCTGGGGAACATGGCTGGCAGCAAGGCGCTTCCTGCGCGACCGCGATCTGGTCGCTCAGCTGCTCGTCACGGCTATCGTGATCAACCTGGCTGCCTATGTGCTCAGCACCCAGGCTGACTCGGTCACGGGAACTCGCGAGATCGCAGCTGTCCTGCCGCTGAGCGCCGTCCTGGCCGGGCGGCTGCTGGCCGGCCGGCTCATGACGGCCAGGCTGGTGCCGCTCCTGCTCGTTGTGCTGCTCGGCTACCTGGCCGGCCTGGCGCACGAGATCGGCCAGCCGCCGGTGCCCGCGCAGAACCAGCAGCTCACGTCCTGGCTGGCGGCCCGGCATCTGCATGCCGGCCTGTCCGGCTACTGGGAATCGAACGTCGTCACGCTGACCAGCGGTGAGCGGGTGCAGATCCGGCAAGTCGCACCGGCCGGTGGAATGCTCACCCCCAGCACCGTCGAGTCGGACGCAGCGTGGTACAACCCGGATCGCAATACAGCGAGCTTCGTCGTGCTCTTCCCCGGCGTGCCGGGCTCGGGCTATCCCGGCTTCACCGGAGCGCGGGCTGTGCTGGCGACGTTCGGCAAACCCGCGCGGATCTACCACATCGGCTCCTACATCGTGCTGGTCTGGCATAAGAATCTGCTCAGCGAACTTCGCTGAGCCGATGCGAGGAGGAAACGAGGACCAGGGACCTCGCAGTTCCGCCTCGAACACGCCGGCAACAGCGGCCCACCACGATCAGCACGGGGCAGCTACCAGGCAAATTATCCGGGGAAGAGCGTGGTGGGTGCTGGCAGGGGGGTGAAATGGCCGCCCGTCAGGCGGCCCAAGCCAGACACGGCACGAGCGCATGGACCCCGGTCTGGCCCAGCGACAGAACCGCGCAGGAAGCTCTCAGGCTGCCCGGCCGGCCGGCCGGCGTCAGTCGTCACCACCCGCAGCATGTGCAGGACCCGGCCGGTGCGCGCCGACGGCTCGGCTTCGGTGATCATTCCCGGCCACGGGCCCGCGTTCGTGCCCGACGGGAGCACGCCGCGCTGAAGGATGGCCGGACCGCCGGGCATCGGCCAGAGCTAGACCACGTCGCCCTTGAGCGAGAACGACGACAGCCGCCGGGCAGCGAGTGCCAGCGCCGCGCACGTCACGACGATGCCCATGCCGACCGCCGTCGACAGGGTGAGGTGCGCGCGCAGGCCCGCGTTGTGCGCGACAGAGTTGGCGATCCCGAGCGCATACTGGTTGACCGACAGCAGCCGAACGCCGCCGACGATGCTGCCCAGCAGTCCCTCCCAGACCAGCAGATAAAGCAGGCCGAACGCGATCGCCCGGCTCGTCAGGACCGAGAGCAGTACGAACAGCGCGTTATAGACCACCGATGCGGCGATCGCCCCGGCCAGCAGCCCCAGTGCCAGCTTGCTGGCGGGCCCGGTGGCAATGGCTCCGGCCAGGTAAAGGGGAACGGCGCCAAACACCATCGTCAGCGCGGCCGCCGCGATGAACTTGCTCAGCACGACAGCCAGGCGGCGCACCGGCGTCGCCAGCAGCTGCACGACCGTGCCGTCGTCGATCTCAGCGCCGAGCACGCTCGTGCCGATGATCAGTGCCGTCAGCGGGAGCACGACGGTGAACCCGAATACGCCGAGGAACTCCGGCGGCCAGACCGGGCTCCTGGCGACGACCTTCAGCAGCGCTGAGACGCCGATCAGGATGACCGGCGCGATCGCGAAGATGAGCGCGCGCTTGCGGCCCATGGTGGCCCGGATCGTCAGCCGCAGGATCACCCCGTTGACGACGCCCGGCACGCGGCTGCCTGCTCTCTTCCCCGGACGGGCGGCCGCCGCCGCGGGCTCGGGGCTCATCGGATGGCTCACTTGGCGCTCCAGGTCACGAGGCGATCAGATAGGCGAAAACGCTCTCGAGCGACTCGTCGGCGGGCAGCAGCTCACGCAGCCGGATTCCCTCGTCGCGGCTGAGCCCGGCCAGCTCCCTGGTGAAGGTGCCGTAGTCGGATGCACGCACCTGCAGCCCGCGCGGCGTCAGCTCGATCCCGGTCACGGCGGGCCGTCCGATGAGGGCGGCGCCCAGCAGCCGGTCGTCGGAGGAGCGCACCAGGAAGACGTGCGGACGGCTCGTCATCAGCCGGCGGATTGCCCGGAAGTCGCCGGAGGCGGCCAGGCGTCCGCCGACGATCACCTGAATGGTGCCGGACAGCCGCTCGACCTCCTCCAGGATGTGCGAGCTGAATACGATGACGCGCCCCTGCTGCCCCATGGCGTCCAGCAGATCCATCATCTGCATCCGCTGGCGCGGATCCATCCCGTTGAAGGGCTCGTCCAGCAGCAGAACCTCGGGATCATGCACGAGCGCGGCCGCCACCTTGATCCGCTGCCGCATGCCCTTGGAGTAGGTCGAGACCCTGCGGTCCTGCGCCTCCGCCATGTCGACGATGCCAATGGCCCGGCGGGCAGCTGCGACGGGATTGGCCAGCTCATGCAGCTTCGCCGTCGCGGTCACGAACTCCGCGCCGGTGAGGAAGGGGTAGACCGAGTCCCGCTCCAGCACCAGGCCGATCATGCGGAAGATCTCTGGGTTGCGCCAGCTGGCCGCTCCGCCGACAGTGAGCTGCCCTCGGGACGGCTCGAGGAAGCCCGCGATCATATGCAGCAGGGTTGTCTTCCCCGCGCCGTTCGGGCCGAGCAGCCCGGTGACCCCGGGCCCGATGGTCATCGAGATGTCGTTGATAGCCACGACGTTGCCGTACCAGCGGGAGACGTTGCCGAGCTCGATCGCGGTCATGCCACGCCGATCTTCCGGTACCGGGCGATCAGGCCGCCGATGCCGGCAGCGAGGAAGACGCCGAACATCAGGCCGTAAAGCGGCCCGTAGCTGCCGGGATCGGGGATCAGCCCCCTGGTCGTGCCGCCCAGCCACATGCGCAGGCCGTCGAGGTCGGTGAACGGGCTGAGGAGCCCGGCCAAGCGGGCCAGCGCGGACGGGCCGCTGCCGGGGGCGCCCAGGCCGTGCAGGCCGATCTGGGTCAGCAGCGTCGCAAGCGTCAGGCTCAGGAAGAAGAAGATGGCGATCGCGCCGGTCGCGTACGCACGGCGGCCGCTCAGCGAGGCGAGCAGCAGGCCAAGCCCCGCAAGCACGAGTGCCCAGGCGACCCCCAGCACCAGGCCGGGAATCAGTGCCCTGGTCTGGCTCCAGATCGCGCTGCCGCCGTGCACCTGCGTGATCGTCCCGAGGTACAGCAGCAGTAGCGGTATCTCGATCATCGCCAGGCAGGCGAGGAAAAGCGCGGCGAGCTTGGCGGCCGGGTAATCGATCCGCCGGATCGGCCGGGCGAAATACAGCGGCAGGCAGTGGCTGCGCAGGTCGCGGGAGACCAGCTCCGGTGCCTGCGCGGCGATGAAGATCAGCAGCACGAGGATGCGCAGCTGCGGCACGTAGGTGTCGTAGCTGACCTCCCGCTGGTGCGTCGAGCTCACCGCCATGATCGCGGCATTGATCACCGCAGGCAGGCACATGATGACGAACGTGAGGAGCGGCACGATCTTCGCCTTGGCGCCGCGGCCGATGCCGAACGCTGAGCGCAGGCTATGCCAGCAGAGCGCGCCGGCGATCTGGGCTCGGCCGAGGCGCTGGCCGTCGTAGCCGCGGTAGCCGATGTCATGAATGACGCCGCTGTTGGCCGCCGGCGCGGTACCCGCCGCCATGGCGGAGCGCGTCCTGTCAGCGGGCATCTGCGGCTCCTGTCGGCTCGACGGCCGGTGCCCCGTCCGCGCGGAACAGCTCTTCCAGCCGGTGCCTGCGCTGCTCCATCCGGCCCAGCGGCAGGCCAAGATCGGCAACGGCATCCCGGACGATGTCATAGGTCGCCTCATCGGCAAGCCGGACCAGCAGCGCTTTCTGATAGGGCACCGCTTCCAGGCCGCGCCGTCCCAGCTCCGCCCTGAGCTCGCCGGTGCCCTCGTCTACCTCGATCAGCAGAACCTCGCTTGCCCTGGTGAAGGAGCTGATCGTGTCGGCGCGCAGCAGGCGGCCGCCGTCGATTGCCACCAGATGATCGCAGATCTGCTCGATCTCGCCCAGCAGATGCGACGCAACCAGGATCGAGATGCCGAATTCTGTGCCGATCCGCGTGATCAGCTCAAGCATCGCGGCGCGCCCCGCCGGGTCGAGGCCGTTGGTCGGCTCGTCCAGCAACAGCAGCCGCGGGTCGCCGACCAGAGCCTGAGCCAGCTTGACCCGCTGCTTCATGCCGGTCGAGTAGGTGGCGATCTGCCGGTAGCGCTCCTCGTAGAGGCCCACGTGGCGCAGCGAGTCGGCCGCGCGTTCCTTGGCGGCGGTGGCGGGCAGGCCGGACATCCGGCCCATGTGCGTGACGAACTCGGTACCGCTGACGTCGGGCGGCAGGCAGTCATGCTCGGGCATATAACCGGTGTGCATCCTGATCAGGTGACCGTCGGTCGCGCAGTCACGGCCGAGCACCATCGCCGTCCCGCTGGTAGCCGGCAGCAGCCCGAGCAAGATCTTGACTAGGGTGGACTTGCCTGCCCCGTTGGAGCCGACCAGGCCGGTGATGCCGGGCGCGACGGCGATCGTCAGGTCGTCGAGTGCGGTGACCGCTCCGGGATAGCGTTTCGTCAGCGCCGTCGTCGCGATGACCGGCGCCAGGGAATCGGGATTCCCTGGCGGGCGCTCGGCCCGCAGTGCTGAATCTGCGGTCACGTTGGTCTGGCCTCGCTTTCAGCTGCGCGGCCGATGGCAGGAACCAGCTCCGGGCGCAGGACCCGGTCCGGGCACATCGGCGGAGCGCTCCCAGCTTCTCGCCGCAGCGGCCCGCTGTCATCACTCCTCAGGCCTATCCTCGGTCCGCCCTTGGTACCAGCGAGCGACGGGCCGGCGACTGACTGTCCCGTGACGGGCCGGTGACGAACGACCTGCCGATCCGCCGGGCCGCAGGGCGCGGGCCGGCGGGCCGGTCTCCCCGCAGTGCAGCGCGAGCAGGAAGGCCACCAGCGCCGCCCCGAGAACAGCCGTCAGCTGCCGCTGCTGGCAGCCGGGCTGGGACTGCCCGTGCTCGCGGCGGCGCGGCGGCGCTGCCCTCGCTCGGAACGGGGCCGGCCGCAGTGGCGATGCAGGTGCTCACGGCGATCGCGGCCGTCGTCGTCGCTGCCCTGGCCATCCCGCTGTGACTGGCCGCCGGTCCTATGCTGCCGGAATGCGGATCTTTCAGGTGGATGCCTTCACCGGCTCGGCTTTCGGCGGTAACCCGGCAGCGGTGTGCCTGCTTCCCGGCCCGGCCGAGCCAGCGTGGATGCAGCGGGTGGCCGCCGAGATGAACCTCTCCGAGACGGCCTTCCTCGAGCCGCGGGACGGCGGCTACGGCCTGCGCTGGTTCACTCCCGCGGTCGAGGTGGCGCTGTGCGGGCACGCCACCCTGGCCAGTGGGCACGTGTTGTACGAGACAGGCCTTGCCCGGCCGGGCGAGGCGATCCGCTTCGACTCGGCCAGTGGCACGCTGACCGCCCGGCAGGACGGGCCGGCAATCGCCCTCGACTTTCCCGCAACCCCGGCCCGCGAGGCGGGCCCGCCGCCGGACGTACTGGCCGCGCTCGGCGTCATCCCGCCGGTCACCGGGCCGGCCTGGACCGGCCGCAGCCGGGACGACCTGCTGATCGTGCTGGCTGCCGAAGAAGAGGTCACCGCGCTGGCACCTGATTTCGGGAAGCTGGCAGCAGCCGGCGGCCGCGGCATTATCGTGACTGCGCCGACGAGCCGGTCCGATGCCGATTTCGTCTCCCGGTTCTTCGCGCCCGCCGTCGGCGTCGCGGAGGACCCGGTGACCGGGTCGGCGCACTGCACTCTTGCTCCCTACTGGTGCGGGCGCCTCGGCCGGGCGGCGCTGACCGGCTACCAGGCATCGGCGCGGGGCGGCACTGTGCGGGTGCGGCTGGCCGGCGACCGGGTGATCCTCACCGGCCAGGCAGTCACCGTGCTGACCGGCGAGCTGACCGCGGCGGCCCTGTGACTCGCAGCCGCGCTAACGGCCGGCCGCGTACCCCTGCATCCCGCGTGCGTTCGCGCCCGCATAGAGGAAATCGCCGGACCGGGCGACGGCACTGACCCGGCCCAGCGACCAGGGCGGCCGGACATCCACCTGGTGCCCGCGGCGGCGCAGTTCGCCGATGACCGCCTCGCTGATCCGGGACTCGACGGCCAGCGACCGCGGCGCCGACGCGCGCGGGTAGAACGACGAGGGGAAATGGTCGGTGTGGAACGCCGGAGCGTCGATCGCCTCCTGCAGGTTCATGCCGAAGTGCACATGGTTGAGGAAGAAGCCGAGTGTCCACTGGTCCTGCTGGTCACCGCCGGGCGTTCCGAATGCCAGGTAGGGGGCACCGTCGCGGAGCGCCAGGCTCGGCGACAGTGTGGTCCGCGGCCGACGGCCGGGCGCCAGGCTGCTCGCCAGGCCCGGGGTCAGCGAGAACATCTGCGCTCTGGTGCCCAGGCAGAACCCCAGTCCGGGGATGACCGGAGAGCTCTGCAGCCAGCCGCCGCTCGGCGTGGCCGTGACCACGTTGCCGAACCGGTCAGCCACGTCGAGATGGCAGGTGTCGCCGGGGCCCAGTTCGGGAACGCTCCGGCCGCCTTGGCCTGACGACGCGGCCAGCGGCTCGCCCGCTCCCGCGGCGCCGCCGCCTCCCGCGGTCTGACCGGCGAATCCGGCCACCGCGTAGCCGGGCAGCCGCGGCTGCGCGCCGCCCGGCGAGCCGGGAATGAACTCGGCCGATGCCTGCGGCCCGACGAGCCGCCGGCGCTGCCCGCAGTACTGCGGGGACAGCAGGTCAGCCATCGGGACGTCGGTGCCGCGCGGATCGCCGTACCAGGCCTCCCGGTCGGCAAAGGCCAGCTTCGCGCACTCGGTCACGGTGTGGATGAAGTCGGCGCTGCCGGGCCCCATCGCGGTCAGGTCGAAGCCCTCCAGCAGGGCAAGCTGCTGCAGGAACACCGGGCCCTGGCCCCACGGGCCCGTCTTGCACACAGTCAGCCCGCGATAGCCGAAGGTCAGCGGCTCTTCGGCGGACGCCCGCCAGGCTGCCAGGTCGCCGGCCGCGAGCAGGGCGCGATGACCGCGTCCGGTGACGTCCATCACCTCGGCCCGGTCCAGGTACCCGGCGACGGCCTCGGCGACGAAGCCCTCGTAGAAGGCCCGCCGCGCCGCCTCGATCTGGGCGTCCCGATCGCTGCCCGCAGCCTGTGCCTCCGCCAGGATGCGGCTGTAGACGTCGGCAAGGACGGGATTCGCGAAAAGGCTTCCCGGTGCCGGCGCGCCGCCCCGCAGGTAGATCTCGGCGGAACTCGGCCAGTGCTCGGCGAATGTCGGCGCGACCGCCTCGATCGCCGCGCTGGCGGTGGCAAGCATCGGGAACCCGGCGCGGGCGTAGCCGATCGCGTACTCCAGCACGTCGCCCAGGCGCAGCGTGCCATGCCGCTGCAGCAGCAGCATCCAGGTGCCGAAGGCCGCGGGCACGCAGGCAGCCAGCAGCCCGGTGCCGGGCACCAGATCCAGGCCGAGCGCGGCAAACTGATCCAGGGTGGCAGCAGCCGGCGCGGGCCCCTGGCCGTCCAGAACGAAGACCTCTTCCCGGCCGGCATCGAATCCGATCACCGGGACCTCGCCGCCCGGGCCGTTCAGGTGCGGCTCCACAACCTGGAGCACGAGTCCGGCGGCTACCGCGGCGTCGAATGCGTTGCCGCCCTTTTCCAGCACCGCCATGCCGGCCGCCGCGGCGAGCCAGTGGGTCGATGCCACCATGCCGAAGGTTCCGGCCAGCTGCGGCCGGGTCGTGAAGGGCGGACTTGCGGGCACTGGCATCTCCTTGCGAACTGGAGTGGTTTCCCGACGCTACCGGCCGGGCCGGCGACCCGGCGGCCCTGGCCCGCACTTCCCGCCCTCGCTGCGAGTCCTCCCGCAGATCGCCTGGTCACCGATCCAGACTGGGATCACTCAGCCGCGGCGGCCTAACCACAGCGGGCCTGCCAGCGTCATATCTGTCAGCTGGCTCGCAGAGCCGCGGCCCGCGAAAGGACACCTGTGATGACGAAATCCGCCGCAGTCGCCTGCCGGCTGCCCGCCGCTGTGTTCCTGGCCAGCATCGGCTTTGTGGTCGCTGCCTGCAGCTCGTCGGGCGGTCACGCCGCCTCGTCCGCCTCGCCCAAGGCGACCGTCACGGTCACGAACACCCCGTCGGCCAGTTCGGCGGCCAGCCCGCGCAGCGCGTCAGCATCGGCATCGGCATCGGCATCGGCATCGGCATCGGCGGGCGGGCCGTCCGCATGCCCGACCGCATCGCTGCAGGTGGCACTGGGCAAGGGCGGCGGTGCGGCGGGCAGCAACTATTACGCGATCCAGCTCACTAACGTCTCGTCGGCGGCCTGCACCCTGAACGGCTACCCCGGCGTGTCCTTCGTCACTGCGCCGGGCGGCAGCCAGATCGGCGCCGCGGCCACGCAGAATCCTGCCCGGCCGCGGCAGCTGGTGACGCTGGCGCCGGGTGCGACCGCCAGCGCTCTGCTCCAGGTGGTAAACGCGCTGAACTACCCGGCCTCCACCTGCAAGCCGGTTACCGCGCACTGGCTGCAGGTGTACCCGCCCGGCCAGTATTACGCTCTGGACCACAGCTTCAGCGCGCTGACCTGCTCGGCGCCGGCACCGCCGGTGCACGTCCTCAGCGTCGAGACGGTCCAGCCGGGGAGGACGGGCATATAGCCGGGCAGCAGGCTGGCCGCGGCGCGGCGCCGCGCCGCCCGCAGCCCGGACCCCGCAGCTTGCGGGTATTTACCGGTCACGCCGGGGTTAACCGGTCCGTATCTGTCCGCCGGCCGGCGATTGCCGCGGCCGGCGAACAACCCTGGTCACCGCGGCCGCGTCGTACTGTTCGACAGGTCCCGGATCTGCAGCCGTGAACAGGAGGCCCGCCCGATGACGCCGAGGAGATTACCCGTTACGCCTGCTGGTTTCCGGCTCGTCCGCAGGTCTGCCGTCGGCTGCGCCGCGGCTGCCGCGCTGGCGCTGGCCCTCGGCGCCTGCGGGTCGGCAAACTCGCACCCGTCGGCCGGCGCTCGCTCCTCAGCCGGGGCAGCTGTCGCCAGCTGCGGGCCGGCCAGCCTGCAGGTGACCATCGACACCGGCGCGGCCGGGGCGGCCGGGGGCAGCTCGTTCGTGCCGATCGACTTCACCAACAGGTCCCATGCCAGCTGCGGCCTGGCCGGCTATCCGGCAGTGTCGTTCGCTGCCAGCGCCGCTGGCGGCGAAATCGGCGCCGCCGCGGTCCGCGATCTCAGCGTCAGCGCCCATCCGGTGGTGCTGCCGCCGGGCGGCACGGCGCACGCCTGGCTGCAGGTCCTCGACGCGGCGAACTACCCGGCTGGGAAATGTCACCCGGTGACCGCGCGCGGGCTCATGGTCGACCCGCCGGGGCGCAGCGGCACGAGCTACCTGGAACAGGCATTCCTGGCGTGCACGGCAGCGGTGCACGGCAGCGACCTGCTCACCGTCCAGCCGATCCAGCCAGGACCCGCCCGCCGCGGGACCGCTCAGTAGGCCGCCGTCGCGGCGGCGCTGAACCGCTGCGACGGTGCTGACGGTGCGACCACAGACAGTACGACCACCGACCGCAAGCCCCCGGTGGTGCTCGGCCGTCGGAACTGACGGGCGCCTGATCGGCAAGCCAGCCTCGCACAGCGGCCGCCGGGGCCTGGTCACTTTGCCGCCTGGCGGGACCGCGCACGCGGTTCTGGGGGTGGTGGAAGCCGACGACGTGTGCAGCCACCCGGTCACGGCAGCGCAGCTGCGGATGTACCCGCCCGGTCAGCGAGCTGCCCAGCCGGTGCCGCTGTCCGTCACGGTCTGCCCGCGCAGCTCGACGATGCGCGTCCTGCCAGTTCGTCCCGGCACGGAGATCCCCAACTACACGACCTCCTGAGGCTTGGCCCGGGCGCACTGGCAGCCGGTAACGTTCCGGGAATGGGCGATCTCAATCCGCGGCTGCGTGCCGTGTGCGATCTCGACATTGCCGAGATCCGCGAGTCCGGCGGCCGCCACGAATACGACGGCAAGGTCCAGGACCTGTCCCGCGCCGGTGTTCGCGCCGGGCTAGCGCGGCTGACCGCCGCGCAATCAGCCCGCGAGCTGCTGACAGACCCGCATGACGAGGCGCACCTGGCGATCTTCGAACAGCGGGCGCAGGTCGCCTACGGCGAGCTGGAGCTGTACCGCCGTAACCCGCTGCCGCATCTGGCGAACCTGGATCTGTCTTGCTACGACCGCGAGTACGCGCCGCCGGAGGTGCGCGACGGCGCGCGCCGCGAGCACCTGGCCGCGTGGCCGGAGGCGATCGACGGCGCCGTGGACGCCCTGGACGAGGTGCCCGCGCCGGTCGCCGAGGCGCTCGGCGGCGCGATCCGGGGCCTGGCGGCTGGCATCCCGGCCGACGCTGACACCGGCCTGCGGGCGGCAGCGCTGGCCGCGCACGCGCGGCTGGCTACGCACATCGACACGGCGGCCGCCAGCGGAAATTCCGACGCAGCGCTCGGCACCCGGCGGCTCACGGCCCTGATGAGCAGTTCCGAGGGCATGCCACTGGACCTCGGCAGGCTGACCGAGCGGGCCGATGCCGAGCGGGACCGGCTGACCGCGCTGCTGGCAGATGGCTGCGCCAGGATCGACCCCGGCCGCCCGCCGCTGGCGGTGGCACGCGAGCTTGTCCGCGAGCACCCGGACGCCGGCGGGGTCATCGAGGCAGCCCGGCGCTGGACCCAGCAGGCCATTGAATTCACCAGGGACAAGGATCTAGTGCCCTATCAGGACGGGGAGTGCCTGGTCGGGCTGGCGCCGCCGTCGCGCCGCTGGGCGATGGCCATGATGTCCCCGTCAGCTCCCGGCGAGCCCGACGGCCCGTCCTGGTATCACATCACGCCGCCCGAGCCGTCCTGGCCAGCGCGCGAGGCGGAGGAATGGCTGGAGGTCTTCAGCGACACGACACTGCCCGGCATTACCGTGCACGAGGTGGCGCCCGGACATTTTTCGCATGGAAGGGCCATTCGCCGGGCGCCGACGGATGTCCGGCGCACCCTGCATTCGGCCGCGTTCGTCGAGGGCTGGGCGCACTATGCGGAAGAGCTCTGCGTCGAGGAAGGCTTCCAGGCCAGTGACCCGCGGTTCGCCATCGGCGTCTGGCTCGAGGCGCTGGTCCGGGTCACCCGGCTGGCCTGTGCGATCGGCGTGCATAGCGAGGGAATGACGGTCGCCGAGGCGGCCCGTCAGTTCGAGGCCTACACCCACCTGTCCGGCCAGGCCGCGCTGTCGGAGGCGCGCCGGGCCACGTTCGATCCGACTTACGGCCGCTACACCTGGGGCAAGCTCGAGATCATGAGCCTGCGGGAGGTGGCGCGAAAGGAGTGGGGCGCGGGCTGGACGCTCAAGCGGTTCCACTCGGCCATGCTCAGCCTCGGCTCGCCGCCGCTGGGCCTGCTCGGCGCGGCGGTCGAGCGCGGCTGACCGGGAGAAGCGGCGGACGGCCCGAGTCTCGGCGGGAATGCTCGCCCGGCACGACTATGCCGGTCTCGAAGGCGAGGATGACTGCCTGCACCCGGTCGCGCAGGCTCAGCTTGGCCAGCAGGTGCCCGACGTGGGTCTTCACGGTGGCCTCGCTGACGAACAAGTCCGCGGCGATCTCGGCGTTGGTGCCGCCGCGGGCGAGCCGCAGCGGGGTGTCGCGCTCGCGTGCCGTCAGCGAGGCCAGCCGCGACGGCGACGGGGCGGCCTGCGGCGGCTTGCGCGCGAATGCCTCGATCAGTCGGCGCGTCACCGATGGCGCCAGCAGTGCGTCACCGGCCGCCGCGCAGCGGACGGCAGCGATCAGGTCATGCCGCGGCGCGTCCTTGAGCAGGAATCCGCTGGCGCCGGCCCGCAGTGCCTCGTACACGTAGTCATCCAGGTCGAACGTGTCAGCATGACTACTTTCGGACCAGGCCCGGCGAACCCCCGGTGATGAGCCGGGTTGCCTCCAGCCCGTCCATCTCGGCATGCGCACGTCCATGAGCACCACGTCGGGCTCATGCACGGCCACGGCGGCGACCGCCTGAACACCATTTGCGGCCTCGGCGACGACGGTGACCCCTCGGCCGCCTCCAGGATCACGCAGAACCGGCCCGGAATAGCTCCTGGTCATCGACCACGAGCACCCGGATCGGCCGCGGCCCTGTTTCGGCGGTCATTACGCCGGCAGCCTGGCGGTGATGGTGAAGCCGCCGGCCGGGGTCGGTCCCATGATGAGAGTGCCGCCGCAGGAGGCGACCCGTGCGGCGATCCCGGCGAGGCCAAAGCCGGCCGGTCCGGGCACGCCAGCCGCGGCGGCCGTCGCGCCGTTAGCGCTAAGGCTGCTGCGGGGGCCGACGGCTGTTGCCAGGCTTGCAGTTGGGCCTGCCGTCGCCGGGCCTGCCGCGGCCGGGCGCGCTGACGTCATCGCAGGGCCGCCCGGCGTCGGCATGCTGGCCACGGGGGCGAAGCTGGCCGACGGCACGGAATCCGTGACGGACACAGTTATGTAGCCGGGCTCATACGTAAAGGTCACGGTTGCCATCGCCGCCGGCGCATGGCGGATCGTGTTGGTCAGGGCCTCCTGCACGATCCGGTAGGCCGTGAGGTCGACACCTGGTGCCTACGCGCTGGGGCTGCCTTCGACGCGCAGCTCGACCGGCAGGCCAGCGCTCCGGACCTTTTCGAGGACGGCGCCGAGGTCGCCGAGCGACGGCGACGGCGCAGTTTCCAGCTGCTGCTCGCCCGGCCCGCGCAGCACGCCGAGCAGTCGGCGCAGTTCGGTCAGCGCCTGCCGGGCAGTCTGGCCGATGATCTCCACCGAACGGCCGGCCGCCTCGGGCTGGCCTGGCAGCAGCGATGTCGCCGCCTCGGCCTGCACGGCCATGAGGCTCACGTGATGGGCCACGACATCGTGCAGCTCCCTGGCGATCCTGGCGCGCTCCCTGGCCGCGGCAAGCGACGCCTCGCGGTTGCGCTCAGATTCGGCCTGGCCGGCGCAGGCCTCGATCTCGGCCAGGTGCGCCCGCCTGGTGCGGCGGCTGAGCACGGCCGCCATCGCAGCTCCGACGAACACCAGCGCGGCCACGAAAAAGTCGTAGGGCTCGGTGTGGCCAGGCAGGATCTGGGAGTTGATGATCCCGCACAGGAGGAGGACGCTGGTGACGAGCCGGACCCGCGTGCTGCTGCGGTCGATCACGGCGTAATAGGCAATCGCGGGGCCCCAGCGGCAATGGCGCATAGCCCAGGGCCAGCTGGTCGTAAAGCTCCCTCGCGATCCCGATGACGAGGAAAACCGCGACCGGCCACATCCGGCGCCAGACGAGCGGCAGGCTCCAGGGCAACCAGGATGAAGGCTGCGAGGAATGCCGTGGTGTAGCACTCGCCATTTACTTCGTGCTCGGCGGCAAGCCCTACTACCCAGGCGCCGTCTTCACCTTCCTGTTCGCGGCTGGATCCGTGCCGCTGGAACGCTGGCTGGCGGCGCGCCGGCCGCTCGCCGGCAAGATCAGCCCAGCCGCCAGGATGAGCACTGTCATGATCGCCTCGGGGCTGCTCGCGCTGCCGGTGGCGCTGCCGGTCCTGCCCGCCGCTGCGCTGCACTCGGTGCCGCTCCAGAAGATCAACTATGACCTGGCCGAGGCGATTGCCTGGCCGAAGCTGGTCGCGCTCGCCGCCCGCGAGTATCACGCGCTGCCCGGCCCGCAGCGCAGCCGCACCGCGATCATCACGGGGAACTACGGCGAGGCCGGCGCGGTCGATCGCTACGGTGCCGCCTTCGGCCTGCCCCCGGCCTAGTGCGGGCGGAACAATTTCTGGCGCTGGGGACCGCCGCCTGCCGCCGACACAGCGGCGATCGTCATCGACATGGATCTCGCGTTCCTGCGCCGGGAATTTGCCAGCGTCCGCCAGGTCGCTACCTTTGAGAACGGCATCAGCGTCAGCGACGATGAAGAAGGCGCCCAGGTCTTCGCCGTCAGCGGGCTCCGGTCGTCGGCGGCAGGCATGGCCCGCCTTCCGGGATTACTCCTGAGCCGTCACTGACAGGCCGCACCGGGCTGCGGCGGCGCGTGATGCCGACCGCTGGCGCACCGGGCCCGCGTGAGACGATGACCGAGCCGGATCAAACGCGAGGCCAAAAGGATCATGTCGGATACTGAGGGCCCGGCGGCGCAGCGCCGCGGGGCAGCGAACGAGAGCAGCGGCACGGTGCGCAGGGGCCGCCGGCCGGTGTGGTCGGCGGCTGCGCGCGTGCGGCGCGGTGGCCGTGCCGCGAGCGCGGCCTGCGTGCTCGCGGCCGTTAGCGCGCTGCTGGCAGGCTGCGGGCAGGCCGCGCCATCGGGGCCGTCAATCCAGATCGGGACGGCTTACGTGGAGCAGCCAGATTCCTCCGGCGCTACCGATGCCTACCTCATCATCCAGAATGACGGGGCAGCGGACCGGCTGCTGTCGGCGAGTTCCAGCGCCGGCGGCCGCGTCACGCTGCGCGGCCCGACGGCGCACGTCTCCGCATCAGCCAGCGACACTGCGATGCAGACTGTGCCGGACATCCGGATTCCGGCGGGCCAGACCATCCGGCTGGTACCCAACGGTTTCCATCTCCTCATCACCGGGTCGAGGCCGATGACGGCCGGGCGCGAGATCTCGCTGACGCTGGTTTTCGCCCGGGCCGGCCTTATCACGGTCGCCGCCGAGGTCACCAACCCGCAGAGCGGCGGCAGCAGCTACTTCATCAACTGAGCGGCTCTCCCACCCCGCTGCTCCCGCGCCACTGCCGCCGCCTTCCCCGCTGCCGCCGCCTCCCCGCTGCCGCCGCGGGGCCGCTGCCACGGCGCCGAAATGCACGCCAGGCAGGCTGGCTTGGCGCCGATACGACTCGGTCGCCTAGCCGCGGTGAGTTGCCGCAGCTATCATCGCGATATATCGTTTCGATGTCGACGCGGCGTATCTGCGGGCCGCGACGAATCTGGGGACGCGGAGGTTTCAGAATATGGCGACCGGACCCGACCTGCGTATCGGAGATGCCGACCGGGAAGAAGCGGCCGCAGGTCTGCGCGAGCACTTCGCCCAGGGCCGACTTTCGCTCGAGGAGTTCAACGAGCGGATCGACGCAGTCTTCGCCGCGACCACCCAGAGCCAGCTGCACCGCATCACCAGCGACCTCCCGCACGTGACCTCGCCCAGCGCGCCCCTGCCGGTCACCGCCCGGCGCGGACCGCAGGATGACGTGTGGCGTGGCTACTCCCGGCGGCGCCGGCGGCTGCCGGTCCTGACCTATGTGGCCGCCGTCCTGCTGACGTGGCTCTTGTTCGCGAGCCTGCTAATGCCGCACCTCAGAATTTTCTCGCCGTTCGGTCGGCTCGGGATACTACTGGTGATCTTCGGCGTGGTCCGTGGCCTGTTCCGCCGGGTCCTGGGCGGACGGCGCGGCCCGTAGCGGTAACACGGCGCAGCCGGGCCGGCAGCGCAGTCAGGACCGGACCAGGGCCCTGAGCGGAACGACCAGGTAACGAAAGGCCGGATTTCCCGTCGCGCCCACAGCGCCGCCGCCGCCGGCAGCACTTCCGCCGATAGCACTTCCGCCCGCTTCAGTTTCTGCCGCTTCAGTTTCTGCCGCATCAGTTTCTGCCGCCCAGGTGATCAGCGCTGGCTTCGTCGGGCTCGTGAACTCGATCCTGATCCGGCCCGACTCAGGCGCCAGGCCGGCCCCGGTCCCGGCGCCTGGCTCAGCGGCGTTCCCCGGGCGCCGCGCGGCACCGGTCAGCGCCGCTGCGGTAACACCATCCAGCAGGTAGCCGGGGTTGAACGAGATCACCGGCTCGTCGCCGGAAAACTCGGCGACCACGGACTCCACGGCCCGCGCTCGTCCCTCTGCGTGGGCCTCAATCACGACCCTGCCCGGCCCGAATTCCAGCCGCACCGGGCTGGCGCGCTCGGCGACCAGCGAAACGCGCCGGATTGCCTCGATGAATGGCCCGGCAGCAAGCTCAGCCCGGCAGCCGAACTCAGCGGGGAAGCGGGACCGGTACCTGATGAACTCGCCCGCGATAAGCCGGGCTGTCAGCCGCCGCCCGCCGCCATCGAAGGTGATCATGCCTTCCACCGGCCGTCGGCCGTCGCCAGCCTGTCCAGCTGTCCTGCCCGGCTCGGCCTCGCTCTGCGGCCCGGCCGGATCGCCGGTGCCCAGCGATATGGTCACCGGCTCGCCCGAGGTCATCGTCCGCGCGACGTCAGCCAGCGTTCTGGCCGGCACCAGTGCGGCCGCACGGATACCGGGCGCCGCCGGAGCCCAGCTGACCTCGCTGACCGCCAGCCGGTACCGGTCAGTCGCGGCGAGCGTCATCGACTCGCCGTCGATGTCCAGGCACACGCCCGTCAGCATCGGCAGCGTATCGTCCCTGCTCGCCGACGGGACAACCTGCGCCGCGGCGCCGGCCAGCACGCCGCCGTCGACCGTCCCGGCGGCCCGCGGCGGCTCAGGCAGCGCCGGATACTCATCGGCGGGCAGCGCGACGAGCGTGAACTCCGCGCTGCCGCAGGTCAGGCTGACCATGTCCGCAACGGATGAGAACTCGGCCGGCGCCTGGGGCAGGCTGCGGGTGATCTCCGCCAGCAGCCTGCCGGGCACCAGCACCGTCCCTGGCTCGGCCACCTCGGCCTCGACGGCGATGCGCGCCGAGACCTCGTAGTCAAAGCAGGACAGCGTCAGCCCGTCATCTCCGGCCCGCAGCAGCAGTCCGGAGAGCACGGGCACGACTGGCCGGGAGGGCAGCGCCCGCGCCACCCACGCCACTGCCTCGCCCAGCGCATCCCGCCCGACTCTGAACTTCACTGCAGCCTCCGGCCCGCACGCGGTAATGACCCGATCCTGGCATGTGCCGCCGACAGTTCCTGGCGTTCCGCTCCGAGGATGGTGTGGGACAGATTTGTAGGTAGCAAGATCAGCTTGCCTGACTGGCGAGGTCAG
>ODAK010001188.1_pt1 | contig 29021 bp, 28 predicted proteins | sample 1539591 | NCBI WGS metagenome assembly ODAK01 (sample SAMEA3539303, study PRJEB22396) | soil metagenome | biome: tundra; feature: field; material: soil | place: USA | collected 2010-05 | depth 0.15 m
GCTCGTCGGCGAACGGCGCGAGCGTCGCGAGCATGCGGGCGCCGCGCACGACGATGCCGGACTCGGTCTCCGCCACCTTGTGCAACGCGACCTCGCCGGCCGCCTGCTCGGCCTCCGGCCTGCTCTTGTCGACCGTCGGGTTCATCAGCGCGTGCGTCGTCGAGAGGTCGCGGTCGCGCATCAGCTTCTGGTAGGCGACGATGTTGCGGGCGCCCTGCTCGTTGCCTCGGCGCTCCCAGACGTCGGCGCGCCCGGCGAAGCAGGCGAAGGTGACGTTGAGGTAGTCGGGCGTGCGGCCCATGATGCCTCCCGAGCTGGCTGCGACCAGCTCGAACGCGCGCCGGCGGCGCTCGAGGTCCGCGCCCGAGCGCGGGATCAGGTGCGTGACGTTGACGAGCAGGTCCGGATCGTCGGGCGACCGCGCCAGCATCTCGGCCGCGTGCTCGTGCTGGATGTCGAAGACCCGTGCCAGCGACCGCGCGCCACCGCGCAGCTGCGGATGCTCGAGCGGATGCGTGACCTTCTCCCCGTTCAGCCAGATCTCGCGCGCGCCGGCGCCCAGCCCGTCGAGATACTGGCGTCCGGTGCGAGCTCCGGTCGCCGGCTGCACCGTGGACTGCGACATCGCCACCTCCGCGGCGTGGCGAGCGGGGCGGCGCCCCGGAGGCTCGCGAGCCGAAAATGTTTGGATAAAGTATTCGCGTGGCCGAGGGGCTGTCAAGCGATCCGCAGAGCGGCCCTGGCGACGACCGCAGAGCACGCGGGCTTGCGCGCCTCGAGCAGCTCGGTGACGAGCCGGGCGGCGCGGAGTTCCTCGCCCGGATGGGCGTGCTCGGCGACTGGATCGTCGACTTCGCCTTCGGCGACGTGCACACGCGCCCCGCCCTGGCTGCGCGCGAGCGCGAGCTGATCATCGTCGCGGTGCTGACCACGCTCGGCGGTTGCGAGCCCCAGCTCGGCGCCCACATCCGCGCGCTGCGCGCGATCGAGGTGCCGTGGGGCGAGATCGAGGAAACTGTGCTGCAGACGGCGCCCTACGCCGGCGTGGCGCGAGCCGTCAACGCGATGAAGGTACTGCGATCGATCCAGGAGGAGGCAGCGTGAAGGCCGTCCGGTTCGCGGGTCCCGATGGAGCGGCGCGTCTCGGCGCGCTCGATGGCGATGTCGTCCACGACGCGGGGCCGGCCCCGAGCGCGGGGTTCGTCCCCTCGCCGGAGGGCTGGGCGCGCATGGCGACCGCGAACGGAGCCGCGCTGCCACTCGAGACGTTGCGGCTGCTGCACCCGGTGAACCCCGGCAAGATCGTCGCGATCGGCCTCAACTACCGCGCCCACGCCGAGGAGGCCGAGCTCGCCGTGCCCGACGTACCGGTGGTGTTCGCAAAGTTTCCCTCGTCGCTGATCGGCGCCGGATCCGAGATCGTGGTGCCACGCGAGGAGACCCGCCCGGACTGGGAGGGCGAGGTCGCGGTCGTGATCGGCCGGCGCACCTACCGCGCCGACCGCGCCAACGCGCGTGAGGCGATCGGCGGGATCTCGGCGCTCAACGACGTCTCCGGCCGGCGCGCCCAGCTGGAGACGCCGCTACGCCAATTCACCCTCGGCAAGAGCTTCGACACCTTCACGCCGATGGGTCCGGCGATCGCCTCGATCGAGGATTTCGACCTCGACGACATCGACGTGCGCACGACGGTCTCCGGGGAGTTGATGCAGCAGGGCAACACGCGCGACCTGCTCTTCTCGATCCTCGATCTGATCGTCTACCTCTCCGCCGGATTGACGCTCGAGCCGGGCGATGTGATCGCGACCGGCACGCCGAGCGGCGTCGGCGACAGCCGCACGCCACCGCGCTATCTGCGAGACGGAGACACGGTCGAGGTCTCCGTGTCGGGGGTCGGCACGCTCCGCAACCCGGTCACGATGGAGCGTTGAGCGAACCGCTACAGCGGCGAGCGCTTGATCGCGGTCGCCACGTGACGACGGGTCAGCGTCTCGGCCGCCCGCGCGTCGCCGGCCTCGACCGCTGCGAGGATCGCCTCGTGCTCGTCGCCGTCGAGCCGCATCCGCTCCGGCGTCTCGGCCTGCACCTCATAGATCGCCTCGCCGATCCGCGCGACCCACAGCAGCTGCGCGAGCTGCTCGAGGAACTGGTTGCCCGACGCCGCGACCAGCGCGAGGTGGAAGTCTCGATTGGAGGCGAAGCTCGCGTGCACCCCACCGCCCGCACGCCGCTGGCGCGCCAGCGCCTCGCGCATCCTTCGCAGCGGCTCGGGCGGGCGGCGCTCGGCGGCGAGCCGGGCCGCACCGGGCTCGATCACCAGACGCGCCTCATAGGCCGCGCGCATCCCACTGCGGTCCAGATCGGCGACGCGCGCACCGCGGTTGGTTCGCATCTCCACGAGCCCCTCGGCGGCCAGCCGCCGCAGCGCCTCGCGAACCGGCGTCCGCGACACGCCGAGCTCGACCGCGAGGTCCTCCTGATGGACGCGGGCGCCGCGCGGCAGCGCACCGGCCACGATCCGCTCGCGAATCGCCGCGTAGGCCAGATCGACGACGCTCGCGATCGCAAGCGGCCGCTGCTCGCCAGCCCGAGCTCTCTGCGTCGGCGCCACGCTGGACAGCATCGCATCAGGACCCGATGACCGACCGGCCCACCAGCTCGCTGCCACTGCCGGGACGCGAGCAGGTGCTCGAGCACGCCGCGGCGCTGATCCTCGAGACCTGGCGCTCGTTCGACGCGGCCCGAGCAGATCAGCCGCTGCCGACCGAGCGACAGCTCGCGCTGCTGCGTGAGCCGTTGCCCGAGGGACCCGCTGACGCCGCCGGGGCGCTCGACGCCGCGGCGGCGGTGCTCGACGTCTCGCTGACCCAGGCGCGGCCGCGCTTCTTCGCCTGGATCAGCGGCTCGGGCCTTGAGATCGGTGTGCTCGGGGATGCGCTGATGGCCTCCCACGACGTCAACGTCGCTGTCAGCTCCGGCGCCGCGACGCGGCTCGAGCGCCAGACGGTGCGCTGGACCGGCGAGTTCGTCGGCTTCGCGGCGAGTGCCGACGGCCTGATGGCGGCGGGCGGCACGATCTCCAATCTGACGGCGCTGACGGCGGCGCGCGAACGCGCGCTCCCCGGCGTGCGCTACGAGGGGATCACCGGGCACCGCCTCGCCCTGTACTGCTCCGCGGAGGCGCACTACTCGGTTCACCGCGCCGCGGAGGTGCTCGGGATCGGCGGACGCAACGTGCGCTCGATCGCGATCGACGCCAACCGGCGCATGGATCCCGCTGCCTGCGCCGCCGCGATCGACGCCGACCGGCGCGCGGGCGTCGTCCCGGTCGCGGTCGTCGCCACCGCCGGCACCACGCTGACCGGCGCGGTCGACGACCTGAGCGCGCTCGCCGAGGTCTGCGCGGCACGCGAGGTGTGGCTGCACGTCGACGGCGCCTACGGCCTCCCGGCCGCCGCGACCGCGCTCGCGGGCCACCTCTTCGCCGGGCTCGACCGTGCCGACTCGGTGACCGTCGATGCGCACAAGTGGCTCTACGTCCCGAAGGCCTGCAGCGTGCTGCTGGTCCGCGACCGCGACGACCTCGAGGCCGCCTTCACCCACGACGAGAGCTACATCCCCCACACCGACCGCGAGGACGTCCACCCGGTCGATCGGACACTCGAGTACTCGCGTCCGCTCAGCGCGCTGAAGCTGTGGCTCGCCTTCCGCGTGCACGGCGCACAGGCGATCCGCGCGGCGATCGAGCGCAACCTGCGCCAGGCCCTGCTGCTCGCCGAGCTGGTCCGTGAGGATCCCAGGCTCGAGCTGCTCGTCGATCCCCAGCTGTCGGCGGTGTGCTTCCGCCACCTGCCGCCGGAACACATGCCGGCCGTGGAGCACAACGCGGCGCTGGCCGCCGCGATCAACGCCGAGGGGCGGATCCTGCTCGCGCCGGCGACCGTCGACGGCGTGCCGTGCCTGCGCGCCTGCTTCGTCAACCATCGCACCACCGAGGACGACGTCCGCTCGATCCTCGACGTCGTGCTCGAGCTCGGCGCGCGCGTCAGCGCGACGCGCTAGTGGGCCCTCCCGGCCCGGAGCTCCAGCTACTCGCTCGCGGCACGCACGGCGAGTCCCTGCCACCACAGCTCGAACAGCTCCCACGCGTGGCGGCGCGCGAGCGGCGCGCGCAGCTCGCTCTCCGCGCGAAGCGCGGCCGGGCTGACTCCGAGCTTCGCCAGCTGCTCCTCTGAGCGCGACCACGTGGCGATCACCTCGAGGGTGGCCTCTGGATGGAACTGCAGGCCGAGGTGGCGGCCGTGGCGAAACGCGGCGGGCCCGGCCTCGCTGTGGGCGAGCGCGGCGCCCCCGGGCGGCACGCTGAGCTGCTCGTAGTGCCAGTGAAACCACGGTCCGGACGGGATGCCGTCGGCGTGCTCCGACAGCTCGAACCAGCCGACCTGCGGCTTCGTGGCGCGCACGACCTCACCGCCGAGGGCGATCGAGAGCGCCTGGCCGCCGAAGCACAGCCCCAGTACCGGCACGTCCGCGGCGATCGCCTCGCGCAGCAGATCGATCTCATCGGTGACCCACGGCGTTTCGGCGTCGGTGGCCGAGCGCTCCGACCCGAGCGAGGCGATGAAGCTGTACTCGCCAAGCGCCGGGGCAGGCGCCTTGGTGACGTCGTGGACGTCATAACGGCAGCCGCGTTCGGTCAGCCACTCGCCGAGCAGGCCCGCCGGACCATCGTCGCCGTGGCTGAGAATCAGACCGCGCTCAGCGTCCATCGGTGAAAGCGCTCGTTCGCTCGCAGACCGTCTTGACGTCGCAGTAGAAGTCGAACGAATACCGGCCTCCTTCGCGGCCGATGCCCGATTCGCGGGCCCCGCCGAACGGGGTCTCCAGGTCGCGCACGTAGAAGCAGTTGACCCACACCGTACCGGCGACGAGCGCGGCGCTGACCCGGTCGGAGCGCTCGGCGGAGCCGGTGAAGACCGTCGCGGCCAGGCCGTAGTCGCTGTCGTTGGCCATCGCGATCGCCTGTGCCTCGTCGGCGAAGCCCTGCAGCGTCAGCACCGGCCCGAAGACCTCGGTGCGCAGGATCGCCGCGTCCGGCGGGACGTCGCTGAACAGCGTCGGCGGCCAGTACAGCCCGCCGAGCGACTCCCCGCCGAACAGCAGCCGCGCGCCGTCGTCGCGGGCCCGCTGCACCCGTGCGGTGACCCGCTCGAGCGCGACCGGGTGGATCAGCGGCCCGTACGTCGTGTCCGCGCGCCGCGGATCGCCAACGACGATCGCATCCACGCGCTCGCGCAGCCTCTCAAGGAACGGCTCGAGCACGCTCTGCTCGACCAGCAGCCGCGTTCCCGCGAGGCAGACCTGGCCCGCGTTGTCGTACTGATAGGCCGCGGTCGCGGCGGCCGCGTCCAGGTCGCAATCGGCGAAGACCACAAACGGCGACTTGCCGCCCAGCTCGAAGGACACCGGGGTGAGCGCCGCGGCGCCATCGCGATACACGGTCCGGGCGGTCGCCGGTGAGCCGGTGAAGGCGACGCGGTCGACGTCCGGATGGCCGGTCAGCGGCGCGCCCGCGTCCGCGCCGCTGCCGTGGACGATGTTCAGGACACCGGCCGGGAGCCCGGCCGCCGCCGCCAGGTCGCCGAGCATCGAGCAGGTCAGCGGGGCCCACTCCGGCGGCTTGAGCACGACCGTGTTGCCGGCGGCCAGCGCCGGCCCGACGCGCCAGGTCGCGAGCATCAGCGGCGCGTTCCAGGGCGTCGAGACCGCGACCACCCCGGCGGGGTCGTGGCGAACCCGGTTGCGCTCACCGCCGGCGAGCACGCGCGGCGGCTGCTCGAGTCGCTCGCTCGCGTAGTCCGCGAAGAAGCGGATGTTGGTGGCGGCGCGCGGCAGGACGCGCTCGCGCATCGCTTCGAGCAGCGAGCCGTTGTCGGCGCACTCCACGGCGGCGAGCGCCGGGACCGCCGCGTCGATCGCATCGGCGAATGCGCCAAGGTGCTCGCGGCGCCCGGCCGGCCCGAGCACCGCCCACGCCGGGAAGGCCCGCCGCGCCGCGGCCACCGCAAGGTCGACCTCGGCGGCGCCGCCGGCCGCGACGTCCGCCAGCTCCCAGCCGTCCCAGTCGATCGGGCTGCGCACCTCGAAGCGCGCCTCGCCGCCGACGCGCCGCCCGTCGATGAAATGGTCGGTCGCGACCTCGACGCCCTCGACCTGGACGCGACGGCCGCCGTCGCTCATGCCGGCGTGACCGCTACCGGCAGGCGCTTGAGGCCGTTGCTGAAGTTCGAGCGCAGCCGCGGCGGAGCCTCGGCCACCGACAGCGTCGCGACGCGCGTGACGAGCTCCTCCAGGTAGACGCGCAGCTCCAGCTTGGCGAGGTGCTGGCCCAGGCAGACGTGCGGCCCGCCGCGGCCGAACGTCAGGTGGTCAGCAGCGTTGCGCGCGAGATCCAGCCGATGCGGACCGGGGTAATGGTCGGCGTCACGGTTGGCGGCCGCGAACCAGACCGTCACCTTGTCGCCGGCGGCGATCTCCACGCCGCGGATCGTGGTCGCCGCGGTCGCCGTGCGGCGGAAGAACCAGACCGGCGGGCAGAATCGCAGGAGCTCCTCGACGGCGGACTCCATCAGCGCGGGATCCTCGCGCAACCGGCGGTAGGACTCGGGATGCCTGGCCAGTGCAAGCGTCGAGAGCGCGATCGACTGACGCGTCGTCTCGTTGCCCGCGACGATCATCAGCGCGAACATGTTGTCGAGCTCGCGCTCGTCGAGCGGGCGGTCGTCGACGGTCCCGTTGGCGATCAGCGAGAGCACGTCGTCGCGCGGGCACGCGCGACGCTCGGCGTAGTGGGCGCGCCCGATCGCACACAGCTCCTCGGCCCAGGGTGACCCGAACGGCTTGTAGCGGTACTCGTCCTGCTCGCCGGAGTACGCGAGCTCGCCGACGAAGTCGGGCTCGGTGTCGACGAGCAGGCGGTCAGCCAGCTCCACGAGCGATCCCAGCTCCTCGTCGGGAAGCCCGAGGATGTGCCCGAGCACCCGGATCGGGATCGGTGCGGCGAGCTCCTCGACGAGATCGAACTCCCGGCGCGCGACCGCGTGATCCAGACGCGCGCAGACCAGCTCTCGCAGCCACGCCTCATAGCGGCGCACGGCGCTCGGCGTGAAGTCGGCCGAGAACAGGCGCCGGTAGCGGCCGTGCTTGGGCGGATCGAACTCGAGGAAGTTGCGCCGCGCGGCGAGCACATCCTCGGGCAGATCCTCGATCCGCGCGGCTCCGCCGAGCTCCGAGGAGAAGGTGCCGTAGTCCTTCAGCACGGCGCGCACGTCGTCGAACTTCGTGATCACCCAGAAGCCGCGATCGCCGTCGGCCCCGGGATGAAAGTACACCGGCGCCTGCTGCTGCAGCGCCTCGAACACCTCCCACGGCTCGTGGTCGGCGAACAGGTCGTGGTCGAGCAGATCGACGGCCAGGCGGTGAGCCGCGGGGATGCCCATGCGCGCAGCGCATCCTACCAGCGCCCCACAGTTTGCGTAATGTATTCATACGTGTTGGCGTGGCGGGCCAGCCGACGCGATATCGAGACAGCGCGCTGCTAGGAACCGCCCCCGCCGCGAACGTCAAGCGCCCCGGCGAGACGCGCCGCGGCCGCGTCGCTGCGGCGATCGCCGCGCAGCCGGGCACGCTCGAGCAGCCGCAGCGATCCGCTGAGCAGCACCATGTCGGCCGCGCGCAGATCCTCCAGCGTCAGCGGCACTTCGCGCGCGGCGATGCCGAGGCTCCGCGCGCGCTCGAGCACCACCTCGCGCATCACCCCGGGCAGGATCGAGCCGTCCAGCGGCGGCGTGGCGAGCTCGCCGTGGCGCAGCAGGAAGACGTTGGCGCGCGTGGTCTCGAGCAACGCGCCGGAGCGTCTGACGAGCAGCGGCCGAGCCCCCTCCCCGGCGGCCGCCTCGATCCGCGCAAGCCAGCCGCGGTCGATCAGCTTGTGCGGGCCGGCGCCGGCGCTCACGCGCACGGTGACCACCGCCACGTCATCCGGCGCGAGCACGAGCGCGGGGTCAAAGGGCCTGACGGCGATCTGCGCCGGCGACGGCGCGTGCGGGGCCGCGTCGATGCGCAGCCGCGCGAGGCGCTGGCCCGCTGCCGCGTCTGCGAGGTGCCGCTCAAGGTCGGCCGCGAGCTCGGCGCCGTAGAGCACCCGCAGGCTGCCGCGAAGCCGTTCAAGGTGACGGCCGGCCTCGAGCGGGCGTCCGTCGACCACGAGCAGCGTCTCGAACACGCCCAGCGAGAGGTCGGCCTCGGGCGCCGGCGCGAAATCGATCTGCGGATCTGGCCACGGCAAAGCCTGCGAATACTCGCGCGATCGGCGCTCGCGCGTGCATCCGGCGTAGCCACCTGCAAGGCTGCATGGCCGGCGAGCCGATGACGACGCTGCTGATCGACAACCACGACTCGAACACGTTCAACCTGTTCCAGCTGCTGGCGGTCGTCGAGGGCGCCGAGCCGGTGGTCGTCCGCAACGACGAGACCGACTGGGCGTCGCTGCGGGCCGAGCGCTTCTCGCAGTGCGTGATCTCGGCCGGCCCGGGACGGCCGGACCGCTCGCGCGACTTCGGCCTTTCGCTCAGCGCGCTGGCGCAGGCCGACCTGCCGGTGCTCGGCGTGTGCCTCGGCCATCAGGGCCTGGTGCTCGCCCACGGCGGCGCGGTGGACGCGGCGCCGCAACCGATGCACGGCCGCCGCAGTCGCATCTACCACGAGGACTCCGAGCTGTTCCGAGGGATCCCGCAGGGGTTTCTCGCCGTCCGCTACCACTCGCTGTCGGCCCGGGAGCCGCTGCCTGAGACGCTCGAGGTGACCGCGCGCACGGCTTCCGGCACCGTGATGGCCGTGCGCCACCGTGAGCGCCCGCACTGGGGCGTGCAGTTTCACCCGGAGTCGGTCCAGACGGAGTTCGGCGAGCGGCTGCTCGAGAACTTCTGCCGACTGGCGCGAGGGCGGCGAGCCGGCGCTCGCCGCCGGCAGGCCGGACGAGCGCCCGCCGCGCGGCCGTTGCAACGCGTGCACACGGTTGAGCCGCGGCGCTGGCTTGAGCTCGTCGTACGCTCCGTGCGGCGGCCGCCGGATCCCGAGACAGCGTTCGTGCGGCTGTTCGGCAGCGCGGCCAACGCCTTCTGGCTCGACAGCTCCCGCCACGGCCCGGGGCTGGCGCGGTTCTCCTACATGGGCGCGGACGGCGGGCCGCTGTCGGCCCTCCTCACCCACGACGTGGCTGCCGCAGAGCTGACGCTGCATCGGCGTGGGCAGCGCGAATTCCACCGCGGCGGCCTGCTCGACTGGCTCGACCGCTCTCAAGCAGAGTTCTCGATCGAAGATCGAGGACTCCCATTCGACTTCACGGGCGGCTTCGTCGGCTACCTCGGCTACGAGCTCAAGGCCGAATGTGGCGCCGCGCTGGTGCACCACTCCCCCCACCCGGACGCGATGCTGCTGTTCGCCGACCGCCTGATCGCCTACGACCATGCCGCCGACGAGGCCCACGTCGTCTGCCTGACCGAGGCCCGCGACCGCCGCGAGGCGGCCGCCTGGGCCGATCAGACGGCCGCGCGGCTGCGCGTGCTCCGTGCCGTCGAGCCCCCGGCACCGGCCGACCCGGGCGGCCGCACGACCTTTTCGCTGACCCGGCCGGCCGACGACTACCTGCGCGACATCGAGCTCTGCCAGCAGTACCTCGCCGCCGGCGAGAGCTACGAGATCTGCCTGACCAACGAACTCGCCGGACCGCCGTGCGCCGACGCGCTCAGCCTGCACCGCGTGCTGCGCCGCGTCAACCCCGCCCCCTACGCCGCGTTCCTGCGCCTCGGCGGCGTCGAGGTCTCGAGCTCCTCGCCCGAGCGGTTTCTCGCGCTCGACCGCTCCGGGGCACTCGAGGCCAAGCCGATCAAGGGCACGATCGCACGCGGAGCCACGCCGCGCGAGGATCGCGAGGCCGCTGCGCGCCTGCGCTCGGGCTCCAAGGACCGCGCCGAGAACCTGATGATCGTCGACGTCCTGCGCAACGACCTCGGTCGCGTCGCCGAGGTCGGCTCCGTGCGCGTGCCCAAGCTGATGGGAGTCGAGAGCTACGAGACCGTCCACCAGCTGGTCTCGACGGTCCGCGCGCGCCTGCGCAGCGATGCCACGATCGTCGACTGCCTGCGCGCGTCGTTCCCCGGCGGCTCGATGACCGGTGCGCCGAAGCTGCGGACGATGGAGATCATCGACAGCCTCGAGACCCGCCCGCGCGGGATCTACTCCGGCGCGATCGGCTACCTCGCGGCCAACGGCAGCGCCGACCTGAGCATCGCGATCCGCACGATCGTCAGTTCGAGCCACGGCATGACGATCGGCGCCGGCGGCGCGATCACCGTGCAGTCCGATGCCCGCGCCGAGGTGCGCGAACTGCTGCTCAAGGCCCGGGCACCGCTCGACGCCGTCGGACTCGCACTGCACGGGCGCCGCGACGGCGCGCGCCTCGCCAAGCCCCGTTCGGGACAGCGGCTCGCGCCGGCGCTCGCCGCCCGAAGCCGGCCGTAGGGAATCGCGTCGGCCGGCCGGCCACGCCGCCACCGACAACCGGGCGCCGCGATCATCGAGGAGGTTGTCCGGATGCGGGCCCGCTGGTAGCGTGCGGCCGGCATGGTCGGCCGCCGACTCGAGCTCGCCCAGTTCAACATCGCGCTGCCGCGGGAGCCGCTCGACGCGCCGCTGCTCGCCGATTTCGTGGCCGCGCTGGCGCCGGTCAACGCCGCCGCCGACGCGAGCCCTGGATTCGTCTGGCGGCTGCAGACCGAGGAAGGCGACGCGACCGGCGTGCGGGCCCTCGACGACCACCGCCTGATCGTGAACATGTCGGTCTGGGAGTCGCTCGAGGCGCTGCGCAACTTCGTCTACAGCCAGCGCGCGCATCTCGACGTCCTGCGCCGCCGGCGCGAGTGGTTCGAGCGGCTCGGCGAGTCCGCGGTGGTCCTCTGGTGGGTCGCCGCCGGCCACCGTCCGAGCGTCGCCGAGGCCGAGCAGCGGCTCGCGGCGCTGCGCGCCGACGGACCGACGCCGCGGGCCTTCACCTTCCGCCACTCATTCGCCGCCGACGCGGTGGGCGGCGTGATCGTCGATCCGCGCGAGCTCTGCCCCGCGGGCTGAGGCTCGCGGCCGCGGAGCATGCCCGGCGCCGTATAGTCGCGGTGTGGGGATCACGCATTTCGAGCAGGCGCCGCAGTGGGATGCGTCGGCCGGGCACCTGCGCGGGCGCTGGTCGGCGCTCGGCGAGGCGGCCGGCTCGGTCGGCGTGGGCGTGCACCGGATCGAGGTGCCGGCCGGCGCCTGGGCGACGCCGGCCCACGACCACGCGGGAGCCGAGGAGCTCTTCTACGTGCTCGGCGGGCGCGGGATCTCGTGGCATGACGGCGTCACCGCGGAGATCCGCGCCGGCGACGCGATCGCCTACCTCGCCGGTGGCGGAGCGCACACGCTGCATGCCCTCGAGCCGCTCGACGTGCTCGCGTTCGGCCCGCGTCATCGCGACGGCAGCACGCGCTTTCCGCGGCTCGGCCTGACGATGATCGGCCGCCGCTACGTCGAATCGATCGCGGGCGAGCCGCGCGGGCCGTTGCTGCAATTCGTGCGCGAGGCCGAGGTCGGGGCGCCGGAGCTGCCCGAGCCGTCGGAACCTCGGCCGGCGAACATCGTCAACCTCGCCGACGTCGAGGCCGAGCCGCTCGAGCACTCGCGCGTCCGCAGCAGTTGGCGTGACCTCGGTCGCGCCACCGGGTCGGTCACGACCGGCCTGGCGCACGTCGAGGTAGCGCCGGGCATGGAGGCCACGCCGCTGCACTGCCACTCCGCCTCGGAGGAGATCTTCGTCGTCCTCGACGGCGACGGCGAGCTGGTGCTCGACGGCGCGCAGCCGGCGGCGGTGCGCGCCGGACACGTCATCGCGCGGCCGCCGGCGACGCGCGTCGCGCACATGTTCCGCGCCGGTGAGGGCGGGCTGCGCTTCCTCGCCTACGGCACGCGCGAGGCCGGCGACCTCTGCTACTACCCGCGCTCGAACAAGCTCGCATTCAGCGGTGTCGGGGTGATCGTGCGGGTGCAACCGCTCGATTACTGGGACGGCGAGGGCTGAGCCGTGCCCCCGGTGGCGGCCTGAGCGTCTGCTACCGTTGTCGTGCGGCCGGCGTGGTCGACCGCGAGGCAGCTCGCTTGGGTCCCTTGTTTCCAAAGGTTTCGGGTCAGCCAGAGCCTCCCGAATCTTTTGCGGCCAAGCGCTGCTGAACAGGAGTAATCCAATGTCCCAATCGTCCTTCGCCGATCTCGGCGTGTCGCGTGCTGTTGTCGACGCGCTCGCGCGCGGCGGCATCAACGATCCGTTCCACGTCCAACGCCTCGTGATCGGCGAGGTGCTCGCCGGCCACGACGTGCTCGTGCGCTCACCGACCGGTTCCGGCAAGACGCTCGCCTTCGCCGTGCCGATGGTCGAGCTGATCGCCGCCGAGGCGCCGCGGCCCGCGGCGCTGATCCTCGCCCCCACCCGCGAGCTCGTCGTGCAGATCGCCGAGGAGCTCTACCCGATCGCCCACGCGCGAGCGCTGAAGACCGCGCCGGTCTACGGCGGCGTCGGCCTGTCGCGCCAGTCGCAGATCGCCGCGCGCGCACACATCCTGGTCGCGACTCCCGGCCGCCTCGAGGACCTGATCGCGCGCGGGGCCTTCGAGCTCGATCAGATCCAGCTGCTGGTCCTCGACGAGGCCGACCGGATGCTCGACATGGGCTTTCGCCCGGTCGTCGACCGGATCGTCAGCCTGTGCCCGTCCGACCGCCAGACGCTGTTCTTCTCGGCAACGCTGTCGGGGGAGACCGGCCGCGTCGCCAAGGCCTACACGCGCAACGCCGTGCGCCTCGAGCACGCCGGCGATCCGGCGCACTCCGCGGCGATCGTCGAGCACCGCTTCCTCGAGGTCGAAACGCCGTCACGGGTCGCTGCGCTGGTCGCCGAGCTCGACATCGATCGCGACCTGACGCTCGTCTTCGTCCGCACCAAGCGCGGAGCCGACCGGCTCGTCAAGCGCCTCGGCGATCACGGCGTCGACGCCGTCGCGATGCACGGGAACCGCTCTCAGAGCCAGCGCGAGCGAGCGCTCGCCAGCTTCGAGGCGGCCGAGGTCTCAACGCTCGTCGCGACCGACATCGCCGCGCGCGGCATCGACGTCGATCGAATCTCGCACGTGATCAACTTCGACCCGCCGGAGGACCGCGACGCCTACGTCCACCGGGTCGGCCGAACCGGGCGCGCCGGGCGCTCCGGCGTCGGCATCACCTTCCACTCCGCCGCGGAGCGCGACAAGATCGCCGGCCTCGCGGACGAGCTCGGCATCGAGCACAGCGTCGCGCCGGGCGCCCGCGGAGCGCCGGTCCCGCGCGCGCGGACCGCCACACCGCGACGCTCACACGGCAGGCCGCCACGCTCCGGCGCGAGCGCGCCGACACCGGGCCGCCGCGCGAACACGCGGCGGCGCCAGCGCCAGGCGTGAGAGTCGGCCTACCCGCTATTTGCGGGTTTTTGCGAGCGTTTGCTTGGGGAACGCCGCGGCGGTGCTATCTTCGAGGCGAGCCCCACGCCAGCTTCCCGGGCTCAATACACAGGAGGGCGAAGCGATGACACGCAACAGCTATCTCCGCATGCGCCAGGCCTCCGAGGCCGGCCTGATCAGCGAGATCCTCCGGGTGCTCGCGAGCGAAGCACGGGAAGCCCGTTCCCAAGCCGGAGTCCGCGCGAGCCGCATGGCGGCGATCGGGCGCAGCGGCGAGACCCGCGGCGAGCGGACGCGCCGGGTGCAGCGCGAGCGCGACGCGCGCGCGATCTGAGCCGCCGCTACTGCTGGGGCGGCGTGGCGGCGGTGGTTCGTGCACCGCCGTTGTCGGTGCCGACCGGGCTGAGGCCGTCGTCGACATAGACGTCCTCGGGCTCCAGCTGGAGTCCGGAGCCCCTGGCCGCGACCTCGAGCATCACCTGAAAGTCGACGTCGTCGTAGCCGTTGCCGACCAGGCTCTGAATGATCTGCTCGGCGGTCGCGGCGAGCGGCATCGGCACACCGAGATCCCGCGCGGCCTCGAAGCCGAGGTGGAAATCCTTGAGCAGCAGCGCCGGGGTGAAGCTCGGCGTGAAGTCGAGGTTGACGATCGCCGGGCTCTTGTAACGGGTGAACATCGACCCCATGACGCTGTCGTTGAGGAACGCCAGGAAGTCGGCGCGCGCGACCCCGCCCTTCTCGGCGAGCACGGTGATCTCGGACAGGCACTGAGCCACGACGCCGAGCATCAGGTTGTGGCAGATCTTGACCAGGCGGGCACGCTCGCCCTCGCCGACGTAGGTGACACGCGCGCACAGCAGCTCCAGGTACGGACGCGCCTGCTCCCAGGCCTCGCCTGCGCCCGACACGACGATCGTCAGACGGCCGGCGGCGGCGACCTTCGGGTTGCCGCTGACGGGAGCCGCGAGGACCGCCGTGCCGCGGAGCTCGCCGGCGATCCGAACCTCGGCGGACGCCGCAGGTGAGATCGTCGTCAGGTCGACCAGCAGCCGGGGCACGAGGTCCGGGCGCGAGAGCAGCCCCTCGTCGCCGAGGACGACCTGCTCGAAGTCGGCCGACCCGGCGACCATCGTGAACACGAGGTCGCGGTCGGCGAGCTCCACCGGGCGCTCCACGATCGTCGCCCCGAGCTCGGCGAGCGGTTCGGCCTTGGACCGCGTGCGGTTGTAGACGGCCACGTCGTGGCCGGCCTCGAGCAGCCGGGTGGCGAGCGCGAACCCCATCCGGCCGGTGCCGATCCAGCCCAGGCGCAGTCGCTGCTGGTCGTTCATGCGGGTTTGTGAGCGATCTTGCAAACGATTGCACGATGCTACCGGGTGCACCGAGAACGGTCAAGCCGAGTCGAGCGTCATCGCCGCTCCCAGCGCCCGGAACCCACGGCCGGGGCCCCGGCCGCTCACCGGGGCGGGGGCGCTACTTCGGGCGCCGTTTCGGCAGGAGCCGCAGCAACGACCGTCCGATCGCGCGAAGGATCAGGCGCAGCCCGCCGATCGGCGCCACCGCGACGGGACCGGCGGATGCGGCGCCGGGGCCGCGCTGCCCGTCGCCGGCGGCCTCCGCGCTGCCGGCGTCGACCGCGGAGCCGTCGCTCTCGCGCAGCTGGCCGGCGAGGTTCTGGGCGAACTGCTCGACGAGCTGGCCTGCGACGTCCGGCACGACCCCGCGGCCGTACTGAGCCACGGCACCCTGCATCTGCAGCTCGGTGACGATCGTGACGCGCGTCCCTGAGCCGTCGGCATCGAGCGAGGACTCGATCGTCGCGGTGGCGCCGCCGCGACCCTTCAGCTCGCGGGCCTTGATCGCGAGCGTGGTCCGCAGCGCGCCCTCGTCGGAGACATCGCGCCGCACGTCGGTCGCGAACTGGAGCGCGATCGGCCCGAGCTTCACGTGCATCGTGGCCTTCCAGTTCGTCTCGTCGACGATCTCGGTCAACTCCGCGCCGGGCATGTTCGGCACGACCCGCGGGACATCGTTGAGCAGCGCCCATGTGCGCTCCGGCGACGCCGGCACGGCGAAGGAGTTCTCGAGCCTCACTGGGCTCCGCCGGCGGCGTCGAGCAGGTCGAGCACGCGCTCGGGCGTCAGCGGCAGCGTGTTGACCCGGACGCCCCCGAGCGCGTCGGCGACCGCGTTGGCGATCGCCGGGGGGGCCGCGATCGTGCCGCCCTCGCCCACGCCGCGAGAGTTGACCTCGGCGAGCGCCTCGCCGTGCAGGTGCTCGATCTCGATCCTCGGGATCTCCATCGCCGTCGGCACGAGGTAGTCCATGAACGTGCCGGCGAGGAAGTTGGCGTCGTCGTCATAGAGCGCGTTCTCGAGCAGGGCGATGCCGATGCCCTGCGCCACGCCGCCGCGGATCTGCCCGTCGACGATCGCCGGGTTGATCAGGTCGCCGCAGTCCTCGACGACGATGTAGCGCAGGATCTGGACCACCCCCGTCTCGGGATCGACCTCGACGAAGCAGACGTGGGTGCCGCCGGACCAGCCGCCGGCCGGCTGCTCGAAGAGCGCGCTGCTGCGCAGGCCCTCGTCCTCACCGGGCGGCGTCGCGAAGTACGCGGCCATCGCGATCCCCGCGAGCGGAATGCCGCGCTCGGGGTCGCCCTTGGGCAGGACGACCGCGTCAACGATCTCGAGATCGTTGGGCGAGATCTCGAGCATGTCGGCGGCCATCGCCAGCACCTTTTGCTTGACCAGCCGCGTGGCGTGGAGCGCGGCGCCGCTCGCCATCGTCGCGGCGCGCGAGCCGCCGGTGCCGATCAGCAGGAACGGCGTCAGCTGCGTGTCGCCGTGGACGACGCGAACGTGCTCGAGCGGGATGCCGAACTCGGTCGCCGCGACCTGCGCGAGCGTCGTCTCGTGGCCCTGGCCGTGCGGCGCCTGCGCCGTGATCACCGTGAGGTGCCCGTCGGGCTCGAGCCGTGCGATCGCGCGCTCGCTCGGAGGCAGGTGCGAGCCGGCAGAGGCGAAGAAGTCGATCGGCCCCGGAGCCGGCTCGATGTAGGTCGCGAAGCCGACACCGAGCAGCGCGCCGCGCTCGCGAGCGCGGCGTTGCTCGTCGCGGAAACCCTCGTAGCCGGCGATCTCGACCGCCCGCTCGAGCGTCTCGAGCGACTTCACGCCGTCGATCGTCGGGCCCGTTGCCATCTTGCGCGGCTGCTCGTCCGCGCGCAGCAGGTTGCGCCGGCGCACGTCGACCGCGTCGAGTCCGAGCTCGCGCGCGATCAGGTCGATCAGCACCTCGCGAACGAGCGACTCGACGGCCCACGGACCGCGATAGGTGCCGTAGGAGGCCTTGTTCGTCGCGAGCGCCGAGTGCTCCCAGCGAAGGTTCTCGATGCGATACGGCCCGACGAACATCGTGCGCACGATCGGTCCGAGGAACGACGGTGCGAAGGGAAGGATCGGATAGGCACCCAGGTCGAGCTTCATCGTCACGTCGAGCGCGAGAATGGCGCCGTCATCGTCGACGGCGGCTGCGATCTCGACGGTCTCCGAGCGCGCGTGCGTGGCCGACGTCATGTTCTCGACGCGATCCTCGACCCACTTGACGGGGCGCCCCAGCAGCTTCGAGGCGGCACAGACGGCGACGTCCTCGCGCGCGACGCCGGCCTTCTGACCGAAGGCCCCGCCGACATCGGGCGTGATCACGCGAAGCTGCTCCGCCGGCTGGCCGAGCAGTCCCGAGAGCAGCAGCCGCAGCGCGTGCGGCGACTGCGTCGCCGCGTGGTAGACGAGATCGCCGGTGCCGGGATGGTGATCCGCGACGCCGCCACGCGCCTCCATCGGCACTGGTGCGACGCGCTGGGGGGTGAACGTCTCGCGCACGACGCGCGCACCGGCGAACGCCGCGTCCGGATCGCCGAACTGCACGCTCTCGGAGTAGAACACGTTCGAGCCGACGTCCTCGAACAGGGCCGGTCGTGCCGGATCCTCGGCCTGCTCGATCGTCGCGACGGCGTCGAGGACGTCGTATTCGACGACGATCGCGTCGCGCGCGTCCTCCGCCACGTAGCGGCTTTCGGCCAGGATCAGCGCGACCGGATCGCCGACGTAGCGCACCTTGTCGGTGGCGAGCGGGGTGAACACCGGACGGGCGACGTTCGGTGTCTCCGGCCCGAGCTGCATCGGGTTGGTGATCTGCGCGAGCTCCGCGCCGGTGACGATCGCCACGACGCCGTCGAGCGAGCGCGCCTGCTCGACGTCGAGGTTGGCGATGCGACCGTGCGCGATCGTGCTGCGCAGGAAGACCGCGTGCACCATCCGCGGCAGCCGGATGTCGTCGACATAGCGACCGCGGCCGCTGAGGATCTTCTCGTCCTCGACGCGCCTGACGCTCTTGCCGGTGAAGCGGGTCGCGGCCGGGACGCTCATACGCCACGCTCCGCGGCCAGCAGGATCCCCTGGACGATGCTCTCGTAACCGGTGCAACGGCACAGGTTGCCGGAGATCGCCTCGCGCACCTCGATCTCGGTCGGGTGCGGGCTCTCGGTCAAGAGCTCCGTCGCGGTCATCAGGAACCCGGGCGTGCAGTAGCCGCACTGGAAGGCGTGGCTGTCGCGGCAGGCCTCCTGGAGCACGCCCATCGTGGAGCCGTCGAGCAGTCCCTCGATCGTCGTCACCTCGGCGCCGTTGGCCTGCACGGCAAGCATCAGGCAGGAGCGAGCTGACGCGCCGTTGACGAGCACGGTGCACGAACCGCAGACGCCGTGCTCGCAACCGAGATGAGTCCCGGTGAGGCTGAGCTCCTCGCGCAGGAAATCGGCGAGCGTGCGCCGCGTCTCAACCGTCGCCGAGCGCACCACACCGTTGACGGTCAGGGTCACCTCGATGCTCATGATGTCGCCTCCTGTAGCGCCCGCTGGGCCAGCACGCCGGCGACGCGGCGTCGATAGGCCGCGCTGGCGTGCGTGTCGCTTCCCGGATCAAGCTCCTCCTTGGCGCGTTCTGCCGCCTCGGCGAACACTGCGCCCTCGGGCATCGCGCCCCGCAGCAGCGCCTCGGCCTCGCGCGCACGAACCGGCGTGCCGCCGACACCGATGAAGGCGAGGCGCGCATCGACGATCGATCCGTTGCCGTTGAGCGCGACCGCCGCGGCGACGCCGACGACCGCGAAGTCGCCGTGGCGCCGGGCCAGCTCGACGAACGAAGCGCCGTGGCCCGGGGGAAAGCCGGGCACCCGCACTTCGGTGAGCAGCTCATCCGGCGCAAGCGCGGTGGTGAGGAAGCCGATGAAGAAGTCAGCGGCGGCGATCGTGCGCTCGCCGCGGCTGCTGCGCGCCACCAGTTGGGCGTCGAGTGCGAGCGCGACCGCGGGCAGCTCCGCCGCCGGATCGGCGTGCGCGAGGCTTCCGCCGATCGTGCCCCGGTTGCGGATCGCCGGATGCCCGACGTTCGCGAGTGCCTTGACGGCGAGCGGCAGTCGTTCGCCCACCAGCGCCGAGCGCTCGGTCGCGCGCTGCCGGGTCATCGCGCCGATCGCGACGCCACCGTCGAACTCGCGGATGCCGGCGAGCTCGCTGACGCCGCCGAGGTCGATGACCGCTCCGGGAAACGCCATGCGCAGGTTGAGCAGCGGCATCAGGCTCTGCCCTCCGGCGAGCACAGCGGAGTCCTCGGCGTGCTCGGCGCGCAGCGCGAGCGCCTCGTCCAACGACGACGGCGCGAGGTATTGGAACAGCGGGGGCTTCACAGCGCCTCGATCGATCCTCGCGAGCGACCGCGGCGGCGTGCGACGGCGAGGGTCGAACCAACCGCTGCGTCGAATCCTGTCATCCGCGCCTCCTCCCCGCCGGGTCCACCCGGTTGTCGCTCAACGACCACGAACGCGGATCCTAGCTGCCTCGCGGGTGCGCGCGCTGAAATCTGGCTCGTGCGTCATCGGGGTCGCGTTTTGACGCAGGCTGCGCGCCGGATCGGCGCGAGCCTGTTGCAAGGGCAGGGTGCCGGGGATATGGTCGCAACCCGGCGCCGCGCACCGGGCGCCCGAGCAAACAGGAGCGGGAGATGCAAGCGACGGCTCTCGGAAGCGATCGGCGACCCCGGGCACGCGAGGTGCTGGCGGGACTCGATCGCCAGCAGCGGCGGACCCTGATCATGATGGCGGCCGTCGTCGTGGCTCTGCACGTGGTCGGCTTCCTGATGCTGGCGGCAATCGTTGCGCCCGGTCACTACCGGTTCGGAGCGGCCGGAACGTTTACGGTGGGGATCGGAATCACCGCGTACACGCTTGGGCTGCGCCACGCATTTGACGCGGATCACATCTCGGCAATCGACAACACGACGCGCAAGCTCATGGCGGAGGGCCAGCGCCCGCTCTCGGTCGGGTTCTGGTTCTCGCTCGGGCACTCGACGATCGTCTTCGCGCTCGCCCTCCTGATCTCCCTCGGGGTGCGCTCGCTCCACGGTGCCGTGACGAGCGGCTCTCACCTTCACCAGCTGACGAGCTACATCGGAACCGGCGTTTCCGGCGGCTTTCTGTACCTCATCGCCGGGTTCAACATCGCGATCCTGATCGGCATCACGAAGGTCTTTCGCGAGATGCGCGGGGGCGCGTATGACGAGCAGGCGCTCGAGGCCCAGCTCGACGACCGGGGGGTCATGAATCGCTTCTTCGGCCGGTTCACGAAATCGATCGCCAAGCCTCGGCAGATGTATCCGATCGGCGTGCTGTTCGGGCTCGGCTTCGATACCGCGACGGAGGTCGCGTTGCTGATCGTCGCCGGCAGCGCGGGTGCAGCGGGACTGCCGTGGTACGCGATTCTCTGTCTGCCGGTCCTGTTTGCCGCCGGGATGAGCCTGATGGACTCGATCGACGGCTCGTTCATGAACTTCGCATACGGCTGGGCGTTCTCCAAGCCCGTCCGCAAGGTCTTCTACAACCTTGCCGTCACCGGCCTGTCCGTCGCGGTTGCGCTCATCATCGGAACGATCGAGCTCGGCGGACTCGTTGCCTCCGAGCTCAACCTCTCGGGCCCGTTCTGGAAATGGTTCGAGAACATCAACATCAGCATGATCGGCTTTGTGATCGTCGGCATGTTCGTAATCACGTGGGCGATCGCCCTGTCGATCTGGCACTTCGGGCACATCGAGGAGCGTTGGAGCGCTGAGCTCAGAAGCCCACGCCGACAGATTGGGCCGGGCCGTCAACCCGGCGCTGCGAGATGACTCGCGCCTCCGGCGTTTCGCGTTTGCGGTTCAACAGCTGCCCACGCGGCAGTGTCCGTGGTACAACGGTGCCGTGTGCTTGGCGATCCCGGGTCAAATCATCGAGATTGTCGATGAGGACAACAGGCTGGCCACGGTCGAGGTCGCGGGCGTGCGACGCACGGTCAGCATCGGCCTACTGGACGCTGAGGGCGCCGGCGTCGGTCCAGGCGACTGGGTTCTGATCCACGTCGGGTTCGCAATCGCACAGGTGGACGAGGAGGAGGCGCGAGCGACCCACGATCTGCTCGTGCGCATGGGCGCCGCCTACGAGCAGGAGCTCGAGGATTTGAAGGCCAGCGTGATCGAGTGAGCGCCGGTGCGCCGGCGGACCACCAGTTCACCTCCCGGCACTGCATCACCTGCGGGGACGATGGCGACCCGATGACCGTCGTCGCCGTCGACCGCGAGCGCGGGCTGGCGCTCTGCAGCGCAGACGATGGTCTGCGAGCGACTATCGAGACGGCGCTCGTCGAGCCCGTCATCGCGGGCGAGCGTCTGCTCGTCCACGCGGGAACCGCGATCGCCCGGCTGCAGCCCGGCAGCGGTGCGGTGGCGCGTTGAGGTTCGTCGACGAGTTCCGCGATCCCGAGCTCGGTCAGGCGCTGGCGCGCGAGATTCTGTCGCTGGTCGAGCCGGGCCGCCATTACAAGCTGATGGAGGTCTGCGGCGGCCACACGCACTCGATCTATAAGTACGGCGTAGACGACCTTCTGCCCGCCAACGTCGAGCTCGTTCACGGCCCCGGGTGCCCGGTGTGCGTGATCCCGATGGGGCGCGTCGACGATGCGATCGCCATCGCGCAGGAGGACGGCGTGATCTTCACCTGCTTCGGCGACATGATGCGGGTCCCGGGCTCGGATCGGAGCCTGCTCGAGGCCAAGGCCAGCGGGGCGGACATTCGCCTGGTCTATTCGCCGCTGGATGCGCTGCGGATCGCGAAGCAGAACCCGGAGCGAGAGGTCGTGTTCTTCGGGATCGGATTCGAGACGACGGCGCCGTCCACGGCCCTCACGCTCAAGCGCGCACGGGCCGAGAACGTGAAGAACTTCTCGTGCCTGTGCAGCCACGTCACAATCGTGCCCCCGCTGCGGGCGCTGCTGGAGTCGCCGGATCTGCGGCTCGATGGGTTCATCGGCCCGGGGCATGTCTCGACGGTTGTCGGCGCGCGGCCGTTCGAATTCATTCCCGCCGACTACGGCAAGCCGATCGTGATCGCGGGATTCGAGCCGCTGGACATCCTGCAGGCGATCTCGATGGTCCTGCGCCAGATCGCCGAAGGCCGCTGCGAGGTGGAGAACCAGTACAAGCGCGTCGTGCCCTACGAGGGCAACCTCCGCGCGCTCGAGGTGATGGCCGAGGTGTTCGATCTGCGTCCGCATTTCGAGTGGCGCGGGTTGGGCTTCATCTCACACAGCGGCCTCAAGCTCTCGGCGGCGTATGCGGAGCTCGACGCGGAGCTTCGCTTCAGCGTGCCCGGGGTGCGGGTGGCGGACCCGAAGGCGTGTCAGTGCGGAGAGGTGCTCAAGGGTGTGATCAAGCCCTGGGAGTGCAAGGTGTTCGGAACGGCGTGCACCCCCGAGCGCCCGATCGGAACCTGCATGGTCTCCTCCGAGGGGGCGTGTGCCGCCTACTACAACTTCGGGCGTTTCGCGCGCGAGCGAGAGGTCGTCTGATGGCAGGCGAGGCCACGGTATCCCAGCGCGAGCAGCGGATCCTCGGGATCATCGAGACGGCGCGCGGCAAGCGCGCGAAGTTCCGCGACGCGCAGATCACGATGGCGCACGGCGCGGGTGGAAAGGCGACGCAGACGCTGATCGAGGGCCTGTTCGTGCCGGCGTTCGCCGGCGACGCGCTCGCCGAGATGGCCGACGCCGGAGCCGTCTGCGTCGACGGTGCCGAGTTGGCGTTCACGACCGACTCCTACGTCGTGAAGCCGCTGCGCTTCCCGGGCGGCTCGATCGGCGAGCTGGCGGTCAACGGAACGGTCAACGATCTCGCGGTGTCAGGTGCCCGGCCGCTCGCGCTGAGTCTGTCGCTGATCCTCGAGGAGGGGTTGTCGGCCGACGACCTGCGCGCCGAGGTTGCCGCGATCGCCCAGGCGGCACGCGCCGCCGGGGTGGCGATCGTGGCGGGCGACACGAAGGTGGTCGAGCGCGGCCACGCCGACGGGATGTACATCTGCACGAGCGGCATCGGCCGGCGCGACCCGCGGGCGAACCTCTCCCCCGCCGCGCTGCGCCCGGGCGACCGCATCCTGCTCTCCGGCAGCATCGGCGAGCATGGCACCGCGATCATGCTCGCGCGCGGGGAGTTCGAGCTCGACGCCCCGATCGAGTCCGACACTCAGTCCCTGTGGCCCGCGGTCGACGCGCTGCTCGCCGCCGCCGGTCCGCACGTGCGCTGTCTGCGCGACGCGACACGCGGCGGCGTGGCCTCGGTGCTCAACGAGCTTGCCCGCGCATCGTCGGTGGCGATGATCGTGCGTGAGAGTGAGATTCCGGTGCACCCCGCGGTGGCGGGTGCCGCGGAGATCCTCGGGATCGATCCGATGTATGTCGCCAACGAGGGCAAGATGGTCGCCTTCGTTGCGCCGCCGGCGGCCGAGGCCGCGCTGGCGGCGCTCCGCAGCGTTCCCGGCTGCGAGCAGGCGGCCGATATCGGCGAGGTGCGGTCCGAGCCGCCCGGAATGGTGCTCGTGCAGACGAGCTTCGGCGGCAGGCGGGTCATGGACCAGCTGGTCGGCGATCCCCTACCGCGGATCTGTTGAGAGCGCAAGGAGCCCGGGATGGCGAACGATCTCCGGCATGCCGAGCGTGGTCATCAACAACCACCTCGTCGACCACGCAACCGCGCGGTTCGTCAACGGAATCGGCGGGGTGAGGTGTGCACGAGCTGGCGCTGAGCAGCGCGATCGTCGCCACGGTCGAGCGGCACGCGGCCGGCCGGCGCGTCACGCTTGTCACGCTGCGCGTCGGTCGTCTGCGGCAGGTCGTCCCGGAGACGCTCGCGTTCTACTTCGAGTTCGTCGCGCGCGGCAGCGTGTGTGAGGGCGCGCGGCTCGAGCTGGAGCTGCTGGAGGCCCGTCTGCACTGCAATCCGTGCGGCATCGAGTGGTCGATCGACGTGCCGGCGTTTCGCTGCCCGAGCTGTGGCGACGGCGACGTCGCGGTCGTGGGTGGCAACGAGCTCCAAGTCGAATCCATCGAGGTCGAGGAGGCCGAATGCATCGCACCAAAGTGACCGTCGTCGAGGAGGCGCTCGACGCCAACAACACGATCGCCAGCGCCAACCGGATGGATTTCGACCGCGCCGGCGTCACGGTGATCAACTTCATGAGCGCCCCCGGCGCGGGCAAGACGACGCTGCTGGAGCGCGTGGTCTCGAGCCTTCCCGGCGTGCGCGTCGGGGTGCTCGAAGGCGACGTGCAGGGGTCGCTGGACGCCGATCGTCTCGCCGGCCTGCACATCCCGGTGGTCCAGCTCAACACCGACTCCGGCTTCGGCGGCGAGTGCCACCTTGACGCGAACATGGTCCGCTCGGCGATCCCCGCCCTGCCGCTCGAGGAGATCGACCTGTTGATCGTCGAGAACGTCGGCAACCTCGTATGCCCGGCCGAGTTTCGGATCGGCGAGGATGCGCGCGTCATGGTCACCGCCGTCACCGAGGGCGAGGACAAGCCGCTGAAGTACCCGTTGATGTTCCGCGCCTGCGAGCTCGTGCTCGTCAACAAGATCGACCTGCTGCCGCACCTCGACTTCGATCTCGATTCGCTCCTGTACAACATCGACCAGGTCCACCCCGACGTCGAGCGGATGCTCGTCAGCTCGCAGACCGGTGAGGGGATCGACGCCTGGCGCGAATGGCTGCTGCGGCTCGCCGTCCGTGATCGGGTCGCCGCATGAGGGAGGCGGCGCTGCTCGGCGGTCCGGCGGAGCGTCTTCAGGCACTCCTCGACGAGCGCACCGCGGCCAACCGCAAATTCTTCGACGAGCACTCCGAACGGCTCGCGCGACTCTGCCACCTGATGGCCGAGCGCTTCGCCCGCGGCGGCCGTCTGATCGCGTTCGGACGCTCTCCAGCGGCGCGCTCGGACGCTCGCCACGTGGCGGTCGAGTTCGTGCATCCCGTGATCGTCGGAAAGCGCGCCCTGCCGGCCATCGGCCTGGCCGGCGAAGGTGGCGACCTCGGCGCCCAGGTGGCGCTGCTCGCGCTGCCCGACGACATCGCGATCGCCTTCGGCGCAGATGACGATGGCGGCGAGGCCTCGCGGGCGATCGCGCTCGCGCGCGCCCGCGGATGCCTGACGATCGCGTTCTCGTCCGCCGGAGCCGAATACGAGTTCGAGCCGCCCAGCGACGACCCGCAGGTCCGTCAGGAGCTCGTTGAGACCTTCTACCACCTGCTCTGGGAACTCGTGCACGTGTTCTTCGACCACCGCGGACTGCTCGCCGGCCGCGATCCGCGCCGCGTGCACGACGCCGGCGCCTCGCGCTTTCTCTACCCGTTCCTCGACGAGCACGAGCACGAGCTCGAGCCCGTGGTCGAGGACGTCCGCCGCTCCGTCCTGATGAAGGCCGAGGAGATCGGCGCGCTCAGGATCCGGACGCTGACCGAGAACGGCGAGACGCTGACCCGTGCGGCCGTCGCGCTGCGTGCGAGCTTCGACCGCGGCGGGAAGCTGCTCGCGCTCGGCAACGGAGGCTCGGCGACCGACGCGATGGACGCCGTCGCGGATTTCCGCTCGCCACTCGGATCGGGCAGCGGCCGCGCGGCGATCGATCTGACCGAGGACCCCGCGATCCTGACGGCGATCGCCAACGACATCGGCGCCGACGCGATCTTCTCCCGGCAGCTGATCGCCTACGGCGCCCCCGGCGACACGCTGCTCGCGCTGTCGACGTCGGGCGACTCGCGCAATGTGATCGAGGCGCTCGCCGAGGCACGACGACGCGAGCTCGTGACGATCGCGATGGTCGGCTACGACGGCGGCGCGATCGCCCGCGATCGCCTGGCCGACCACGTCGTGGTTGTCCGCTCGGAGCACATCCCACGGATCCAGGAGGCACAGGCCAGCGCCTACCACGCGCTCAGGGAGCTGGTGGGATGAGCGTCCGCGCCCCAACCCGCCCGCGCCGGCGCACTCGCGTGCGGGTCCACGGCACCGTCCAGGGCGTCGGCTTCCGGCCGTACGTCTACCGCCTGGCCGGCGAGCTTGGGCTCGGCGGCTTCGTGCTCAACGACTCCCGCGGCGTTCTCCTGGAGGTCGAGGGCCCCGGTGCCGACGTCGCCCGCTTCCTCGCTCGTCTGGGATCGGAGGCGCCGTCGCTCGCCGTGGTCGAGCGCGTCGTGACGCAGGAGCTCGAGCCGACGAGCGCCGGCGGCTTCTCGATCCTCGAGAGCCCGCACGGCGAGATCGCCGGTGCACCCGTCACCCCCGATACGGCGACCTGCGAGCCATGCCTGAAGGAGCTCTTCGATTCCGGCGATCGCCGGTTCCGCTACCCCTTCATCAACTGCACCAACTGCGGCCCGCGATTCACGATCATCCGCGGGGTCCCCTACGACCGCCCGCTGACGACGATGGCCGCGTTCACGATGTGCGAGCGCTGCCAGGCGGAGTACGACGATCCCGGCGACCGGCGCTTCCATGCGCAGCCGAACGCCTGCCCGGACTGCGGACCCTCGGTCGCGCTGCTCGACACCGCGGGCGAGTTGGTGTCCACCGCCGGCGCGCTCGACGCGCTGCACGCGGCTGCCCGGGCGCTGCGCGACGGGCGGATTCTCGCGGTCAAGGGCCTCGGCGGGTTCCATCTCGCCTGCCGCGCCGACGACGAGGCCACGGTCGCCGCGCTGCGGGCGCGCAAGCACCGCGAGGACAAGCCGTTTGCGCTGATGGCGGCGTCGATCGAGGCCGCCCGTTCGCTGGTCGCGCTCGGCGCGCAGGAGTGCGCGCTGCTGTCGCGACCGGAGCGCCCGATCGTGCTCGCCTCGCGCCTTGCCGGCGCGGCGGTCGCGGACGCGGTCGCGCCCGCCTCGCACGAGCTCGGGGTGATGCTGCCGTACTCCCCGCTGCATCACCTGCTGCTCGAGGACGTCGGCACGACGCTCGTGTTGACCAGCGGCAACCTCTCCGACGAGCCAATCGCCTATCGCGACGAGGACGCGCTAGGGCGGCTCGCCGGCATCGCCGACCTGTTCCTCCTCCACAACCGGCCGATCCAGACCCGAACCGACGACTCGGTCGTCAGGCTCGTCGAGGTGGCGTCGCGCGCGCGCACGTCGTTTCTGCGCCGCTCGCGCGGATATGTGCCGGGCAGCCTGTCGCTACCGGGCGGCACGCCGTCACCGCTGCTTGCCTGCGGAGCCGAATTGAAGAACACCTTCTGCCTCGCGAAGGGACAGCGCGCCTGGGTGGGCCACCACATCGGCGACCTCGAGAACTACGAGACGCTGAGCTCCTTCGTCGAGGGCATCGCGCACTTCGAGCGGCTGTTCGCGGTGGAGCCGACGATCGTGGCCCACGACATGCACCCCGAGTATCTGTCGACCAAGTACGCGATCGAGCGCGAGGGCGTGGAGCTCGTGGCGGTACAGCACCATCACGCGCACCTCGCAGCGTGTCTTGGCGAGCATCGGGAACTCGGCAGCGCCGTCGGCGCGATCTTCGACGGAAGCGGCTACGGAACCGACGGCACGGTCTGGGGAGGCGAGTTCCTGTACGGAGATGTCGCCGGCTTCCGGCGCGTGGGCATGCTGATGCCCGTCCGGCTTCCCGGCGGTGCACGCGCGATCCGCCAGCCGTGGCGGATGGCGTGTGCCTGGCTCGCGACGGCGCTCGGCGGCGAGCCCGAGCTCCCCCCCGCCCTGATCGGGCTCGTCGACGAATCCTCCTGGCGCCAGGTCCAGGCGCTCGTGCGCACCGGGGTCAACTCGCCGGTCACGACGAGCATGGGCCGCCTGTTCGACGCCGTCGCCGCGCTGTGCGGGCTGCGCGCCGCCGTCAACTACGAGGGACAGGCGGCGATCGAGCTGGAGGCGCTGTGTGACCCGGCGGAGCGAGGGCGCTATCCGCTGGAGCTGGCAACCAGCGGAGAGCTGGTCGTTCTCGATCCGCGCGAGACCGTCAGGGCGATCGCCGCCGAGGTCGCCGCCGGGATTCCCGTTGGCGTCATCGCGGCCCGCTTTCACAACACGGTCGCTCGCGGCACGGTGCAGGCGTCTCAGCAGCTGGCCTCCGCCGCCGGCACCGACCTCGTCGTGCTCTCAGGCGGCGTGTTCCAGAACCGGCGGCTGCTGGAGACTGCCGCGGCGGGTCTCGACGCCGCCGGTCTGCGGGTCCTGACACCCGAGCGTCTTCCCGGCAACGACGGCGGAATCGCCTACGGCCAAGCGGTTGTCGCGGCTCGACGAGCGACCGCGTCGCGGTCATAACCGATCCGAAGCCACCACCCCGGCTCAAACACATTCTCGGCCAGACCCCTGTTCGCGGCGCGAACGTGCCGTTCGGCGAGCTGACGGCGGATCAGGCGCGCGCACGCGCAGACGAGCTGCGTGCCGCAACGCGATTGGGTCCCACCGCGCGCGTGGCGCCCGTGGCGCTGGTGTGGCGTGAGCTGACGGTGACGATGGAGCGCGATGCGGCCGCCGCCGTCAGCGACCTCGATGAAGACGTGATCGTCCAGCTGGCCGCCCGGGTGTGGGTCGTGCCGCCGGGGGGCAGCCTGCTCTAGACGCGTCGCGCGGCGGGAGGCTCCAGCTCAGCTGATGACGCCGGTGCGAGATCCGACGCTCGCGTGAAGCTCCGAAGCGAGCGCGGCTCCCGCGACCCCGAAGATGACGGTGCGGTCGCGCCCGGCCCGCTTGGCCGCGTACAGCGCGGAGTCGGCGCGGTGCATCAACGGCGCGATGTCCTCGGGCGCAATCGCGGAGGCGACTCCCGCGCTCAACCGCACGATCGGGAGCTCTGACGCATCGGCGGCCGCGAGTGCGCGTCGGATCCGCTGGGTAAAGCCATCGGCGTCGGCACTGTCGGTGCCCGGCAGCAGGACGGCGAACTCCTCGCCGCCGATCCGCGCCACGACGTCGACATCCCTCGACTGGCCGTTCAGGACCGCGCCCACGCGAGCGAGCACCCGATCGCCGGTCTCGTGGCCCCACTCGTCGTTGACGCGCTTGAAGT
>ODAK010001189.1_pt1 | contig 29005 bp, 23 predicted proteins | sample 1539591 | NCBI WGS metagenome assembly ODAK01 (sample SAMEA3539303, study PRJEB22396) | soil metagenome | biome: tundra; feature: field; material: soil | place: USA | collected 2010-05 | depth 0.15 m
ACAGCGAAGAGCCCCCGTTGGGCGATGCGGCAAACGAGGGACTGACCCACCGTTTCGCCTGTTTTCATCCCGTCGACCCAGAGGCCGTCCCGGTCCAGCTCGGCGAGGCCAAGGCTGAGGGCCCGGCGTCCACGACCCGCACCGATTCGTTGAAGTCGGCCCCCGAGATCCTCACCGTGACGAATCTGGTCAAGGAGTTCCCGGTCATGGCGGGCAGTGTCCTGCGGCACCGGGTGGGCTCGGTGCACGCCGTGTCCGATGTCACGCTTTCGATCAAGCAGGGCGAGACGCTCGGCCTGGTGGGCGAGTCCGGTTGCGGGAAGACGACCATCGGCCGCATGATGGTCGCCCTCGAGTCGCCGACTTCAGGCTCGGTGCACTTCGAGGACAAGGATCTGACACGGATCTCCGGACGGGAACTGCGCCGCACCCGGCGTGATGTCCAACTCATGTTCCAGGACCCCTATGCCTCGCTCGATCCCCGCATGCGGGTGGGCGGCATCATTGCTGAGCCACTCCGCGTCCAGGGGATCGGCAGCCGCGACAAGCAGCGGACCCGCGTGGCCTCCATGCTGCGCGAGGTGGGGCTGGCCGCACACGCAGCCGAGCGCTATCCGCACGAATTCTCGGGAGGGCAGCGCCAACGGATCGGGCTGGCGCGCGCTCTGGTGCTCGAGCCCAAGTTGGTGGTGGCCGATGAGCCGGTGTCGGCTCTCGACGTCTCCATTCAAGCGCAGATCCTCAACCTGATGAAGGATCTTCAGCGCCGGCACAACCTGACCTATGTGATGATCTCCCACGACCTCGCCGTCGTCCGTTACATGGCCGACACGATCGGGGTGATGTACCTGGGCAAGCTGGTCGAGCTGGGACCGGCCATCGACGTCTACGCGCACCCGGCACATCCCTACACTCAGGGTCTTCTGGACGCGGTGCCCGTGGCCACGGTGACCACCAAGGCCAGCCGCAAGCTCACCGTGCGCGGCGAGCTTCCCTCAGCCGTGGCCCCGCCATCGGGGTGTCGATTCCGTACCCGCTGTCCACGCGCCGAGGTGATCTGTGCCGAAGTGGAGCCGCTGCAGACCCAATTCGGTCCGGGTCACACTGCAGCCTGCCATTTCCCGCTGCAGACGCCGGTCGCACTGGCGCGGACCGCTTCGCGGTCGGTCTGAAGGCCCAGGAATTCACCGTCGCTGCGAGCGGACCTCGAGCGCGTCCGCCAAGGCATCGCCGATGAAGCTGAACGAGATGACGACGAGCACGATGCACAGCCCCGCCGGGTAGATCTCCCACCAGTAACCGCTCAATGCGGTATCGACACCGTTGGAGAGCATGCTGCCCCAGTCGGTTCCCGGAGGCGGCACTCCCAGCCCGACGAAGCCGAGTGCGGCCAGCAGCAAGATGGAGTCGGCGATCTGGAAGGTGGCGAATACCACAATGGTGCCGATGGTGTTGGGGACGATGTGGCGCCCCACGATACGACTGCGCGACCCACCCATGACGCGCACCGATTGCACGTACTCACGTTCTCGGAGAGAAAGCGTCTCGCCCCGGATGAGGCGCGCCGGAGCCAGCCAGCTCACGAAGGCGATGACGAAGATGAACAGGATCTCTGTGGCCCGGAAGACCGTCACCAACACGATGAGGAAGAAGATCGACGGTATGGAGAGCAGGATGTCGACGATCCGCATCAGGACGGCGTCCATCCAACCACCGATGAATCCGGAAAGGGCACCGTAAACGACGCCGAAGACAGTGGCGACGAAGGCGGATGCAAAGCCGACGATCAGCGACGTCTGCCCCCCGAACATGAGCCGTCCGAGGATGTCGAAGCCAGTCGCATCCGTGCCCAAGGGGTTCCCTTTGGCCGGCGAGGCATTCTGGGAGGCGTTCTGCAGGGCTAACTCCGAGTTGGTCTGATTGGTGTGGTAGAGGAAGGGTCCCACGAAGCAGAACAGGAGGAAGAACACGATGACGATGACGCCCACCACCGCCAACCGGTTCTGGACGAACACCTGGAGGATCTGCTTGGCCATCCCTCCGGTCGAGGATGATTCGCCCCCCTCGGGGGCGGTGGCGTCGATGGGCTCTATCAGGTGGCCCAAGGGACCGGGTGCCGGAAGGTCGGGGCTACCGACCTCGAGCAACTGTGGGATCTCTTCGTCGTGCGTCGTCATGTCAACCAGAGCTTCCGAGTCGAATCCGTGGATCGGCCAAAGCACACAAGATGTCGGCCAGTAACGACCCCACTACCACTGCGACGGTGATCACCAGCGTGGTCCCGAGGACGACAGGGATGTCGGTGTTGAAGGCCGCCTGCACGGTAAGGAGTCCCATCCCCGGGTAGTTGAACACGGTCTCGGTGATCAGCGCGCCGCCGACGATGGCGGGCAGCGACAGCCCGACGAGCACGAGAATCGGGATGAGCGCGTTGCGCAGGGCGTGCCCGTAGAGAACCCGCTTGTTGCTCGCACCTTTTGCCCTCGCCGTACGCACGTAGTCCTCGGCCATGGCATCGAGCATGGAACGGCGCATGTAGCGGCTGAACGATGCGATGGTGATGCCCGAAAGGGTGATCATCGGCAGGACGAACGCTCGAGGGTCGGTGAAGATCGTCCATGCCGTGGCTGTCTGCGGTGGGCTCACTGGGAAGAGCTGTATGTCGAAAGCGAAGTACTGGATGAGCAGGGTGCCGAGCAGGAACGCGGGCATGGCATACCCCACGAAGGTGATGGTTGTCAACGCGTAGTCGATGGGCTTGTGGCGCCACACCGTCTGCACCACGCCCAGCGGCACGGCGATCACCAGGGCTACGACCGTCGACGCCCCGACCAGGGTCAGGGTCTTGGGCAGCCGCTCGGAAATGACCTGTCGCACGCCCTGGTTGTAGTGGTAGGAGTAACCCAGGTTGAGGTGGACCACCAACCCTTCGAGATAGCGCCAGAGCTGGTCCCATATCGGGAGTAAGAGCCCGTTGACCATTTGGAAGTGATGGATCTCAGCCGGGTTGGCTCTCGGACCCAGGGCGGCGATGATCTCGGTGTGGGGATTCTGCTTGCTCAAGGTGAAGAGGATCAGGATGACGCCCAGGATCACGATGATCGCCTGGATGATCCGTCGGATGAGAAAGCCGATCATCGCTTGTGTGCCCCACCGAGACGGGAATCCCCCCGGGGGGACGAACTGCCGTCGCTCCACCGGGGGGGATTCATCCGTCCCGTTCTACCGCTTTTTTGAAGAGCCTGGTAGGGACTTCGTTACTTCCAGCGCCAGGTCTCGGGGGTGATGCCCGTGAACACGTTCTGCGGGAACACGCCCGACAGGCCCTTCTGGGCCTCGGTGAGCACGTAGGCCTGGTTGGGCTGCCAGACGTCGGGCAACTGCTTGGCCAGGTAGTTCTCCCAGGTGGTCAGCGGAACGTTGGTATTGTCGGTTGCCGTCACCAATTTGGCGTTGGTCGAGTCGTTGTAGTCGCCGTAGTCGGCCACCGAGCCCAGGACGAAGAGGTCTTCACCCGAGGGGTAGTAGTCGGGAGCGAAGGTCCAACCGCCGCCCCAGTTCTGCAACTCCCACGCGCACCCGTTCGGGCAGGCCACGGCGTTCCCGATGACGGTGTTGAAGGAAGCCTGGCTGATGGTCACGTTGATGCCTTCAGTCGCCCAGGACGCCTTCTCCGCTGTCACCTCTTCGATCGTCGTCTGCACACCGGTCGACACCTGCTCGTTGAACTTCAGCGGAGTGCCCTTCGGGATGCCGGCGCCGCATTCCCCACTGCCCGTACCGGGTTTCACGCAGGTGTCGGTGCCGTTGGGGACGACCTTCCACCCGTGGCTGGTCAAGAGGGCCTTGGCCTTGGCCGGGTCATACGGGTACGGGTTCTGCTTCTCGAACGACGAAGCGTACGTATTCGATGGCAGCACCGGGACGGGACCGTAGGTCGGCACGGCATAGCCCTTGAAGATCTTCTTGATGTAGAGCGGCTGGTCCACCAGGGTTTGCATGGCCTGGCGGATGTACAGCTGGCTGAAGATCTTTCCGGCGACCCCATTGTCGCCAGTGGAGCTGAAGTTATACGGGAAGTAGTTGATACCGAACGTGTAGAGCGCTCCCAGTTTGAAGTTGGTAAGTCTCGGGTTGTTCGGCCCAGCTGTGGTCGGGTTGGTCGTCCCCTTGTTGAGGTCCTGCACCGGGACGTACCCCACGCTGAGGTTGCCCCCGACCAGCGCGTCGAACTCAGCGGTGTCGGAGGTATAGGGCTCCTCGGTGAAGGACTTTAGTGTGGGCTTGACCGGGCCGGAGTAGCTCGGATTGGGAACCATGGTCGTGAGGCCGTCCGCGTTGAAGGTCTTCAGCTTCCACGGACCGTCGACCACCTGCCACAACGGGTTCGTGTCGTAGGTGGAGAGCGAGTTGTTGGCGGCACTCGGGTTGCCCGGGTTGTAACCGGCGGCGTTGGCCAGGAACGTGTACACCTTGGTGCACGCGGCATCGGCGGTTCCGTAGGCGGCGCTCGAGCAGCCCCCGGTCCCTGGTGCAGCACCAGCGCTGGTGCTGTCCCAGGCGATCGGGAGCGGGGTGATCTGGGAGAGCTCGTTGTAGAGGATCCAGTGGTTGTTGTACGCGTGGTTGAAGGTAAACGTCACCGTCGTCCCGCTCGCCGTGACGTTGGTCACGTTGTCCGGGAACAGGTTTGGCACGTAGCCACAGAAGTTCGCCTTTTGCGCATGGTAGATGTTCATGAAGAAGAGCACGTCCTGCGCCGTGACGGACTCGCCGTTCGACCACTTGTAGCTCTTCAGGTTGACGGTGACCGTCGTGTTGCCGTTGGAGTAGGTGGGGGTCTCACCGATGGAGAGCGACGGGCTTTCCGCCGCTGTGGCACCCTGACCGAACCAGTAGAGCGGCCGGTACATCAAGAACTGGAACTGCTCGACGTTGTCCACTGAGCAGAGGGACCCTGGGTAGAAGGGGAAGATGAAGTTCGGCGTCGCTGAGGGCGGCTCGGCCCACGTGGCCGACGTCGGTGTCGCGGCTCCGCTCGTTGCCGGCGCCACGAGTATGAACCCCGTCAGCAGTGTTCCTGTGGCCACGGCGGCCAGCGCGAATCGCTTGATATACCCCTTTATTCCCACCAGCACTCCCTTGCTTCGCGGCCGTCGGGTGACGGCCTGGCACCACTCGAAGCCACCCCGCGCGACTCAAGATTCCGTAAACGTAACGCAATTGCCACATTGTTCATAGTCCTGCAACCGATATTTTTCGACCGTCACGGTCGGTTCGTTGTACGGGAATGTCACTTCAGGGCTGAAAACACACGATTCCTGCGCGCGTACGGCTCCTCACGCCCGATCACGCAAGCCGGCGGGCCCGCGAAACTGGGGCCGCCAACCTGAGCGCATGCTGTGCGGCAACTGCACGAATCGTAAGGGCGCCGGGAGAAGCCGATAGAATTGGGGACGATCGAATGGTGTACGTCCTCGCACTCGCGGCCGCACTGTCCAATGCGCTGACCAGCGTCTTTCAGCGCATGGGGGTCCAGGACGCGCCAAAAGAATCGACCATGAAGCTGAGTCTTTTGACGCATGCCCTACGCCGTGGCATCTGGCTGCTCGGGTTCTTCTTCATGGTGTGCGGGTTCCTCTTCCAGGCCTTCGCGCTCCACGTCGGCCGTCTGTCGGTGGCGCAGCCGATCCTCACCTTGGAGTTGCTCTTCCTGGTGTTCATCCTCGGCACGTACTTCGGCTACAAGGTCACGGCGCGCGAATGGATCGGGGTCAGTGCGATCGTTCTCGGCCTGGCGGGGTTCCTGGCCTTCGCCGTGCCGGGCGGTGGAGAGCGCGTGCCGAGCAGACTGGGGTGGGTCGTGGTGGGAGGCATCGCCATTTCGGTGATCGTGGCCGGTGTGGTGGCCACCCGGTGGGGACCACGCTGGTGGAAAGCGGCCATGTTCGGGACCGCCGCCGCCATGGCGTACGCCTTCACCGCGGCGCTCATAAAGGTGGTCAGCGACTATGCCGCCCGGGATTGGGTCACCATGTTTGCGCACTGGCAGACCTACGGCCTGATCGTCTTCGGTCTGATGGGGGTGTTCCTGACGCAGAACGCCTTTCATGCCGGGCCCCTGGCCGCCTCGCAGTCCACCCTCGTACTGGTGGATCCGTTGTTCAGCATCCTGATAGGGATCGTCCTGTACGGGGATACCTTGCGGACCTCGGGCCCGTGGGGGCCCCTGGAGGCGATCTCTCTCCTGGTGATGTTCGTAGGCGCTGTCTTCCTTTCCCATTCCCCCCTGGTCACCGGCCTCAAGAGCGAAGGAAAGGGCGCCGAGTACGAAGAGCTCCTGTCCCGGCGCGCCCGGCACTTCGGCCAGCGTGCATCGCACGCAACGGTGCCCGACGGTGGGCTGCCGTTCTCACCGACGTAGCGGCACCGCCGAGGTCGGGACGCAGCCCGTCGCCCGTTCGACCACTCGGCGCGTAAACCCGACAAAGCCGTCCGGGTGTGAGAGGTGGGCACCATGTTGCGCAGCCGGGATCTCGTAGATCGCGGCACCTGGCACGTGGGACCCCAGCCAGGCGACCGTGTCACGGTGATGCGCCGCACTGGCGGTGCCACCTACGCCGAAGAGCGCGGGAACGGTGAGGTCCATGACGTTGAAGGGGGGGTTTCCACGGACACTCAGCAGATCCGCCACCAGCGCCGGCCCGTCGGCCCGCCGGGCTGCCTTGCCGGCATCTGAGAGTCGTTCCCACGCCGAGGGGCTCACCACGCGGCAGAAGAACCGTTCGACCTCGTCACCAGGGTCTTCGGCGAGGGGAGCCGCGCCAGGTGCGGCGCTCCTGTCAGGCGGTCGACGCCGGAATCCCAGCCACGGCATGGGCGGCTCGAAGGCCCCGACCGAGCCAGTGGCCCCGGGTGCGGCCAGGGCGGCCCCGAGCACGACGTCGCCGCCCACGCTGTGCCCGATGGCGACCACGGAGGATGCGCCACGAGAACGCACCTCGGCCAGGATTGCCACCAGGTCGGCAATGTGCCCACCCAGCCCCACCACGCCGGCGTCCCGTGAACCCTGGTAGCCACGCCGGTCGTACGCCACCACCGTGAGATCGGGGAGCCGCCGCATCGCCCGCCGGAAGCTCTCGCCGCGGTCCAAGGAGCCGTGCACGAAGACGACTGCCGCCGCACCCGGTTCGGGTCCCGCTCGCTCGAGGATATGGAGTCCGGCCGGGTAGCCCATGGGTACGGGACAGTATCGCCCTGCCCCAAGACGTCCAGCGCCCCCGGTAGGGTGGGTCCATGGCACAGTCAGAGGTCGCAACGGGTTCTTTCGGCCCGAATGCATGGCTGGTGGACGACATGTACGACCGATTTCTGGTCGATCCCTCATCGGTCAGCGAGAGCTGGCGCGAGTTCTTTGCCGACTACCGGTCCGCCCCCGTTTCTGCTCCTCAGGTCGCCGCCTCGGCAACTTCGGTTGTGACGGCGCCGCCGGCCACGTCTGGCGCCACCCCCACGCCACGCGTCGAACCAGCCGCCGGCTCAGAAGAGCCCGTGATCCTCAAGGGAGCGGCCTCCCGCATTGTGGCCAACATGGAAGCCAGCCTCGGGGTGCCGACGGCGACCAGTGTGCGCACCGTTCCGGCGCGGCTGCTCGAAGTGAATCGCCAGATTCTCAACAATCAGCTGGCCCGCACCACCGGGGCGAAAGTCAGCTTCACCCATCTCATTGGTTTCGCCATCGTCCGAGCCCTGTGCGACGTGCCGGCGCTGAACGCCGCCTTCGTCGACGACGCCGGTGGCAGTGGCAAGCCGGGCATCATCCATCACAAGCATGTCGGGCTGGGACTCGCCGTCGACCAGCAGAAGAGCGACGGTTCCCGCACCCTGCTCGTGCCGTGCATTCGCGATGCCGACACCCTCGATTTCCGCTCCTTCGTCGTGGCCTACGAGGATCTGATTCGTAAGATCCATACCGGCAAGATCTCCCCGGATGACTTCAGCGGGACCACGGTCTCACTCACCAACCCGGGGACACTGGGCACGGCGCAGTCGGTGCCGCGCCTCATGCCCGGGCAGGGCGCAATCATCGGTGTCGGAGCCCTCGGGTATCCCGCCGGCTATGAAGCGGCTGACCCCCGCGTCCTGGCCCAGCTCGGTCTGGGCAAGGTGGTCACGCTCACCTCGACCTATGACCACCGCATCATCCAGGGGGCGGAGTCGGGCATCTTCTTGGGACGAGTGGCGGCACTTCTCACCGGAGAGGACGGCTTCTACGACGCGCTCTTCGAGTCGATGGGCGTGCCGTACGAACCGGTTCGTTGGCACGTGGACAACAACGCCGGCCAGGGCACCGACGAGGGCGAGCACCAGCGACTGATCAAGCAGGTCCATGTGCAGACCTTGATCAACATGTACCGGGTACGGGGGCATCTCATCGCCCACCTCGATCCCCTCGACGCCGAACCGCCGCGCATCCACGCCGAACTTGACCCACTGACCTACGGGCTCACCATCTGGGACTTGCCCCGCACGTTTGTGACCGACGGCCTGGCGGGCCGCGACGTGGCAACTCTCGACGAGATTCTCCACGTGCTGCGCGACGCGTATTGCCGCACCCTGGCCATCGAGTACATGCACATTCAGGACCCCGAGCAAAAGCGGTGGATCCAACAACACGTCGAAGGACAGCCGAGCACGCTCAACGAGAGTGAGCAGCGCCACATCCTCGACCGGCTGAACGCGGCCGAGGTGTTCGAGCGCTTTCTCCACACCCGCTATGTCGGCCAGAAGCGCTTTGGGCTCGAGGGCGCAGAGTCGACCATCGTGCTGCTCGACACGCTGCTCGACGCCGCCGCCGGCTCAGGCGTGGCCGAGGTCGTGATGGGCATGTCGCACCGCGGGCGACTCAACGTGTTGGCCAACATCGTGGGGAAGTCCTACAAGGAGATCTTCGAGGAATTCGAGGGCAACCTCGATCCCGAATCCGTCCAGGGCTCCGGCGATGTGAAGTACCACAAGGGTGCCAGCGGCATCTTCACGGGCAGTGCGGGCGAGGAGCTCCCCGTGACCCTGGCGTCCAATCCATCCCATCTCGAGGCGGTGGATCCCGTGGTCGAGGGCATGACCCGGGCCAAGCAGGATCGGCTCTCACCCCCCACGGACGGCACACCCAAGGCGCTGGCCGAGGGAACGTTCAGCTTTCCCTGCATGTCGGTGCTGGTGCACGGTGACGCGGCGTTCGCCGGCCAGGGAGTGGTGGCTGAGACCTTGAACCTGTCCGGGCTCTCGGGCTATCGCACCGGTGGCGCGGTGCACGTCGTCATCAACAACCAGTTGGGCTTCACGACCGCACCGGCATCGGCTCGCACCTCGGTGTACCCGACCGACGTGGCCAAAATGGTGCAAGCGCCGATCTTCCACGTCAACGGCGACGATCCCGAGGAGTGCGTGCGGGCGGCCCGCCTGGCCTTTTCTTTCCGGCAGACGTTCCACAAGGACGTCGTCATCGATGTCGTGTGCTACCGCAAGTACGGGCACAACGAAGGGGACGATCCCAGTTACACCCAGCCCCTCATGTACCAGCGCATCGATGCCAAGCGATCGGTGCGCAAGCTCTACACCGAGACGCTGGTTCGCCGGGGCGACATCACACTCGAGGGCGCAGAAGCGGCGCTTGACGACTTCAACAACAGGCTGCAGAGGGTCCTTGACGAGGTCAGGGGCGAGCCGTCATTGGCCCCGACCCACCTGCCTGTGTACGACCGCGGGGACGCTGACATTCCCTCCGAGGAGACGGGGGTGCCCGGCGATGTGCTGCGGGCGTTGGCCACCCTGGTGCGCACGGTGCCCGAAGGGTTCACCATCCATCCCAAGCTCGAGCGGCAGTTCGCCCAGCGTGACGACATGGTGGCCAAGGGTCACGTGGACTGGGCCCTGGCCGAGGCATTGGCCATCGGGTCACTGTTGCACCAGGGTGTGAACGTGCGGCTCACGGGCCAGGACACCCGGCGCGGGACCTTCAGCCACCGTCACGCCGTGCTGGTGGACTACAACAACGCCGACGAGTACATCCCGTTGGCCCACCTGGCTGACCGCGTGGGCCAGATCGACAGCGCAGTGCTGGCGCCGAGCCAGGGAATGTTGGGCATCTTCACCGTGCGCGATTCACTCCTCTCCGAGTACGCCGCCGTCGGGTTCGAATACGGCTATTCCGTCGAGGCGCCAGAGGCCCTGGTGGCGTGGGAGGCGCAGTTCGGTGATTTCGCCAACGGGGCGCAAATCATCATCGACAACTTCCTGGCCGCAGCCGAAATCAAGTGGGGTCAATACGCCGGCCTCGTCATGTTGCTTCCCCACGGCTACGAAGGGCAAGGGCCCGAGCACTCGTCTTCCCGCTTCGAACGGTTCCTCTCCCTCTGTGCGCGCGGGAACATGCGCGTGGCCGTGCCGTCGACCTCGGCCCAGTACTTCCACTTGCTGCGCTCGCAGGCCTTGCTCTCCCCGAAGCGGCCCTTGATCGTCGTCACGCCCAAATCGATGCTGCGCGCGCAGGCCTCCCGGTCACCGATCGAGGACCTCGAGACGGGTTCCTTCGCGCACGTGCTGGACGACGCCGAAGTCGCCGATCCTCTCACCGTGCGCCGTATCGTCTTGTGCAGTGGGAAGATCGCCCATGACGCCGTCAAGCGTCGCCAAGAGATAGCGGCCGACGATCCTGCGGCGGCGTCCGAGGTAGCCATTGTCCGGGTCGAGCAGCTCTATCCCTGGCCCATCGGGCAGCTGACGCCATTGCTCGAGCGGTACGGAAAGGCCGAAGAAGTGGTGTGGCTACAAGAAGAACCCGAGAACATGGGTGCCTGGTCATTCGTGCACGCCCGCCTCCACGCGGCGCTGCCCGCTCGCCTCCGGCTGCGTCACGTCAGCCGGAGCGAATCGGCCAGTCCGGCCATTGGAAGTGCCGCGCTGCACCAGTTGGAGCAGGCCGATTTGCTGCAGCGCGCCATTGGCTGAACCCCATCACGTCGTGGTGGACGGGTCCAACCTGGCCACCGAAGGACGAACGCTTCCGAGCTTGCGGCAACTCGACGAAGCAGTGACCGCCTACGCCGAAGAAGATCCGAACAGTCGCATCACCGTTGTCGTCGACGCGTCGTTCGAGCACCGCATCGATGAGTCCGAGCGCGAAACGCTGCGGGAGGCCATGCTCAATGGTGAGGTCGTCTCCCCACCGGCCGGCGCCATCGGGCGCGGGGATGCCTTTGTGCTGCGCATCGCCGAGCGGACCGGGGCGATCGTCCTCTCCAACGACTCTTTCCAGGAGTTCCACGGCCAGCACCCGTGGTTGTTCGACGACGGCCGGCTGATCGGCGGCAAGCCGGTGCCCGGAGTCGGGTGGATCTTCACTCCCCGCTTGCCCATCCGAGGCCCCAAGAGTCGGGCGGCCACGGCCGAGAAGCGGGCCAAGAGTGACCCCGAGTCGGCTCCGGCCAAGGCGGCGGAGTTGGCCCGGGCCGCCAAGAAGGCGGCCAAGCGCACGACCAAGAAGGTGCCGCCGGTCGTGCCGACGACCTGGCCTCTCATCCCGGCCGAGCCACCACCGGCTCCCCGTGGCGGCCGGCGGCCTACCCCCGTCGATCCCGACTTGTCGAGCGCGATCAACGAAGCGGTCGCGGAGGCGCTGCACCCACCCAAACCGGTCAAAGTGGCCAAAGTGGCCAAGGCGGCCAAGGCCCCGGCCAAGAAGAAGAAGGCGGCAGCGGCCAAGAAGGACGGCGTCGCCAAGAAGTCGGCGGCGTCCAAGACTCCGACAGCCAAGAAGGCCGCAGTGACGAAGAAGGCGGCGGCGGCCAAGAAGGCCGCACCCGCCAAGAAGCGCGCGCCCGAGATGAAGGCCGAGCCGGTGAAGAAGTCAACGGTCAAGAAGTCCGCGGCTCCGTCGAGTCAGGATCCGCCCAAGAGGCGGTCGAGCACGCCACCCCCGGCGGTGAATGAACCGCTTGCCTTCATCATGTTCGTCGCCACCTATCCCGTGGGGACCACCCTCGAAGGAGAGGTTGTCTCCTTCACCTCCCATGGGGCGATGATCGACGTGGCCCTGCCTGACGGCGGAAGCCTGCACTGCTACATCCCGCTCTCCGCCATGGGCGACCCCCCGCCGACGAAGGCGCGCCAGATGTTGACAAAGGGCGAGGTGCGGCTGTTCGTACTTTCGAGTCTGGACCCACCTCGGCGCGTGGCGGAATTGTCGTTGCCCGCCCCTCCGGCCAAGAAGCGGCGCAGCCCGACGAAAAAGGCGGCCAAGGCACTGCCTTGAGGGCGAGCGTCGATAACCTCAGCGACATGGAGATGCCCGAACCGATCGACGTCCTGCCGCACCGATCACCCTTCCTCTTCGTGACGGCCGTCACGGCGGTGGAGCCCGGCGTGTCCGCGGCCGGGACGTGGCAGCTCACCGGTACCGAGCCCTTCTTCGCCGGCCACTTTCCCGGACGACCGACGCTGCCTGGCGTGCTCATGATCGAGGCCCTGGCCCAGCTCGGCGCACTCGCAGTGCTGCTCGATCCCCGCTACACCGGCAAGCTGCCGCTCTTCGGGGGGATCGAGCGGGCGCGATTCCGACGCCAGGTCGTACCCGGTGACACCCTCGAGCTCCGGGTCACGCTCGAACGAATGTCGGCGCGGGCGGGCAAGGGCCACGGAACCGCCCTGGTCGAAGGGCAAAAGGCGTGTGAGACCGATCTGCTCTTCGTCATCGTCGAACGTGAGGCGAACTAGTGCGTTTGGCCACGTGGAACGTCAACTCGCTGGGGGCCCGCCTGCCCCGGGTCACCGCCTGGATCACCGATCACCAACCAGATGTCCTGTGTATCCAGGAGACGAAGCTGGCCGACGACAAATTTCCCACGGCCGCCTTCTCCGAGTTGGGCTACGAGACGGTGCACCACGGCGATGGCCGATGGAACGGGGTGGCCATCGTCAGTCGCATGGGGGTCGATGACCCGGTGCGAGGGTTCGGCAGCGCAGAAGACGATCACGGATGTCGCATCATCGCGGCCACCTGCGGGGGAGTGCGGGTGCATTCGGTATACGTACCGAACGGCCGGAGCCTCGACAACGAGTTCTATGGCTTCAAACTGGAGTGGCTGGGGCGCCTCCGCACCATGCTCGACCAGACGTGCCGCCCTGGTGATGCCGTGGCGATATGCGGCGACTTCAACGTGGCGCCCGACGACGGGGACGTATGGGATCCCGCCCATTTCGTCGGCATGACGCACGTGAGCGAGCCCGAGCGGGCCGCCTTGCGACAGATCGAGGCGTGGGGTCTCAACGACGTCTTCCGACGATTCAACCCTCCCGGCGTCTTTACGTGGTGGGATTACCGTGCCGGGGATTTCCACCAGGGCCGCGGCATGCGCATCGACCTGGTTCTGGTCAGCGACGACCTGACCGATCGGGCTTCGGCTGCGTTCATGGACCGAGACGCCCGCAAGGGGCAAAAGCCTTCGGACCATGCCCCTGTCGTCGTCGACTTCGCCGACGCCTGAGCGTCAACGCCGGCCCGTGAGCAACGGGACCTCAATGAGCGCAGGCCCGGGCTCGGCAAGGCTCGCCTCGAGCGCGGCCGTCAGCTCTTCGGCGGTCTCCACCCGGCGGCCCGGCACGCCCATACCCTGGGCGAGCGCCACGAAGTCGAGCTCGGGGTCCGTCAGGTCCAAGAGCCGGCGGGCGAGCGGGCCGCCGGCATCTGCGCCCACCCGCTGGAGTTCCATGTTCAATATGGCGTAGCTCTGGTTGGCCAGCACCACGGTCGTGACGCCGAGTCCCTCCCGGGCCTGTGTCCACAGGGCCTGCAGGGTGTACATGGCGCTCCCGTCCGCCTGAAGGCACACCACCGGCCGGTCAGGAGCGGCCACGGCGGCGCCGGTGGCGACCGGGAGACCGATGCCGATAGCGCCGCCGGTGAGCGTGAGCCAGTCGTGCGGCGGCGCTCCCGCAGTGGCCCCGGCCACGAACAGACCCGACGTGTTCCCCTCGTCCACCACGACGGCATTGTCGGGGAGCACGGCACCGATGGCTGCCGCCAACGTCTCCGCCGTGAGTGTGCCCGTCGGTCGGTCGGGTCGCAGCGCCGCGGCTGAGATGGCGCCCCGGTGCGCCGCGCCGAGTGCCTCGGCCAGGGCTTCGAGCGCGGCCGGCGCGTCTTCCCCGGGACGCACCAGGGTGTGCACCGTGCAGCCCGGGGGCACCAGATCGCTCGGCTTTCCCGGATAGGCGAAAAAGGAGACCGGGGACATGGCGTCGACCAGAATGAGGTGCTCGAGGCCGGCCAGCTGGGCTTGCGCGAATTCGGCCAAGTACCCGAGTCTGTCGACGCCGGGAATGCCGGCGCCGCGTTCCAGCCTGGCCGGAAAGGTCTCGCAGAGCAGCGGCGCGCCGGTGGCCCCACTGACGCGGCTTGCGGCGCGCAAGGCCCGGGCGCGCAGCGCCGTCCCCCCGAGGAGCAGTGCCGCCCGCCGGCCTGAGCGCAAAGCCCGGGCCACGTCGTCGATGGTTTCGGCCGGCACGCATGGCGCCCCGGGGCGTGGCAGTGGACGGCCGGGCCCGGCGCCGGACTCCGCCCACGAGGAGTCGGCCGGAAGGACCAGCGTGGCCACACGGCCCGGGGGGCCGTACGCGGCGGCAACGGCGGCCGCGGCATCTGCTCCGACGTCGTCGGCCCGCGCTGTCACCCGGTACCACCCCGAGACCGGGCGGGCGAGGGAAGCGATGTCGGATTGCAGCGGGGCGTCGAAGCGCGCATGGTAGGTGGCGTGGTCCCCCACGATGTTGACCAGGGGCGTCCGGGCGCGTCGTGCGTTGTGCAAGTTGGCGAGACCGTTTGCCAGCCCTGGTCCCAGGTGTAGGAGCGTCGCGGCCGGGCGCCCCGCCACGCGGGCGTAGCCGTCGGCTGCCCCGGTGGCGACGCCTTCGAAGAGTGTCAGGACCCCGCGCATCTCGGGCACGTCGTCCAACGCAGCGACGAAGTGCATCTCCGAGGTCCCGGGATTGCTGAAGCAGACGTCGACCCCGGCATCCACCAAGGTGGTCAACAGTGCCCGGGCTCCGTTCACCCCGGATCTCCGGTCACACCGAGCAACCGATCAGGTCCGAGGAGCCCGAGGGGGTCGAAGACACGCTTGATGGCGCGCATGATGTCCAGGCTCACCGGGTCCTGCGTGGCGAGGAAGTACTCGAGCTTCGCCGTGCCGATGCCGTGCTCTCCGGCGATGGCACCGCCAGCCGCGATGGCGGTCTCGAAAATATCGTGCAGCAGGGCATGGCGGTGCTCGTCGTCGGGCTGGAAAATCGACAGGTGGACATTGCCGTCACCCACGTGTCCGCACCCGGTGATGAGGGCGCCGTGCCGGAGGGCCAACTCGGCCACGCGGGCGAGATACTCGGGGATGCCCGCCCGGGGAATGACGGCATCGACGATGTCGTCGGCGCCCGCTGCCTTGGACACGAAGAAGGCCTTTTCCCGGGCGGAGATCAGCTGGGCCCCGGCGGTGGTGGGAAGGACGAAGACGTCCAGGGCGCCGAGCGTCGAGAGGAGCATGGCCAGTTGCTCGACATCCGCTTCCACCCGGTCCGCCTGCATCCCTTCCAGCACGACGACCAGATAGGCCATCGTCGCGGCCTTGATCTCTTCGGGGACGCCCAGTTCGAGCCCGGCGCTTCCGGTGATGCCGGCCATCGCGAGGACGTCGATGTATTCGAGAATGCTCGGATCGACCCCGCTGCTCACGATCTGAGGCACCGCCTTGGCCACCTCGGCCAGGGTGGAGAACGGAGCCAGTACCGTCGCCGCCTCGGCTAGGCGTGGCTCGACCTTGAGGGTGATCTCAGTGGTCACGGCCAGTGTTCCTTCCGAGCCGATGAGCAACTGTGTGAGGTCGTAGCCCGACGAGCACTTCACGAACTTCCCACCTGTCCGCATGACGGTGCCGTCGGCCAGCACCACTTCGAGACCCAGGACATGGTGCCGCGTGACGCCGTAGCGCACGGCCCGCATGCCGCCGGCGTTCGTGGCGACGTTGCCCCCGAGCGAGGCAGCCGGCTCGCCGGGGGACACCGGGTAGATCAGGCCCAGCGGCGCCAGCGCGCGATCGAGCTGCTCCAGCGTGACGCCGGGCTCGACCACGGCCACCTGGTTCTCGGTGTCGATCTCCTTGATGGCCTTCATGCGGTCGAAGGCGATCAGGATCCCATCGGCCACCGGTTGGCACCCACCTGAGAGCCCGGTCCCACTGCCGCGCACGACGACCGGGAGACGCGCCCGGGTGGCTTGGCACAGGACGTCGCTGACCTCCTTCGTCGAAGCCGGGAGCACGACCGCCAGCGGTGTCACGGGCTGCACCGTCATCGCTTCATCGTGGGTGTAGTCGTCGTGCACCCTCGCACCTGACAGCACGTGCGCGTCGCCGACCGCGCCGCGGAGTTGCGCGAGAACGTCATCCATAGATCTTTCTCCGTCCCCCACACCTTCATGCGCAGTGAGGGCGCCGTCGGCTGCCCCTGCCCCTGCCGCTGCCGGCTTGGGCGTCATGCGTCGCCCTCGCGAGCCAATCGTTGTCGCAGCTCGGCCACGCGTGCCGCCACGTCGGAAGCGGCCGTCGGCGCGGCCGCCTTGGTCAGTTGCGCGATCGTCCGCTCGATCGGGGCCAGCCACGGGCTGGCGCTTCGCGCTCTGACCGAACCTGACGCCGTGCGCATATCGTCCCCTGCGGACCAGCTGCACCACAGCTCTTCCTCGGCGCGGGTAAGTGCCACGTAGAGGAGCCGGCGCTCCTCGTTGGTGGCGTCGGTGGTCTGGGCCGAGGCGAGCGGCATCAAGCCGGTGCTCAGGCCGATGATCAGCACGGTGTGCCACTGCAGTCCCTTGGCCCGGTGGAACGTCGTGAGCACCACCCGGTCGTGATCGATCTGCTCGGTCTCGAGCTCGTCGTCGTGGTCGATATGGCGCCGTGACGACCACCCGCCGCGCAGATCGCTGGCCGGACCCAGGTCCGAGCCGGCCACCTGGCACGGCACGTTTGCCGCCTCCATGGCGGCCTGCACGAGAGCCAGTTGGGCATTGGTGCGGGCCAGCACCGCGATGCTGGACCACCGCATACCGGGATTGCGGGACTGCTTGGCGCGCAACGCGGTCCACGCCGCCTCATCCGCGTCGCTGGCGTGGGCGATCACCGTGGGCACGGGGCCGTCGACCCTGCTGCTGGTGGCTGCGTCGATCTCGCCCAAGATCGTCTCGTCGGTCTCGCTGTCCCGTAGTACTGCCGTGGCCACAGCCACCACTTGCGGTGTGCACCGATGGTTCTCGTCGAGCCGGATGACCTTGGTTCCCCGCAGGATCTCCGGCAGTCGGTAGAGCAGCGACGGATCGGCGCCGTTGAACCCGTACACCGATTGGTTGGGGTCCCCCACGACGAAGAGGTCAGGCTCATCGGACAGGAGGGCGGTGAGCAACCGGAACTGGGCCGGATTCACGTCCTGCATCTCGTCGACGAAGAGGTGGCGGGTCCGCCAGCGGACCGCATCGGCGAACGCCGCATCGCCGGCCAGCGCATCGGCACACGCCGTGATGAGATCGTCGAAGTCGAGCACCCGCCGTCGTGATCGTTCGGCCTCGTAACGGACGTACATCTCGGCCACCTGCTCCGCGTTTATGCCGCTCCGGCGCTTGGCCCGGCGGGCCTCGGCCTCGTAGCGGTCGGGGGTCACCAGGCGTGCTTTGGCCCATCCGATCTCACCGTCGAGCGCCCGCACCCGGCGCGGGTCACCCGTGAGCAGGTCGGCCAACAGGCGCCGCCGATCGGGCAGCAGTTGCGGCTCGGGCCTCCGACGTTGCGCGCGATGCTCCCGGAGGAGCCCGAGCGCCGTGTGGTGGAATGTCCCGGCCTTGATGCCGGAGACACCGAGCGACCACAGCCGGGTCCGCAGCTCCTCGGCCGCCTTGCGGCTGAACGTCGTGACCAGGGCGCGGTCGGCCTCGATGGAGCCGTCTCGCACCCGGCGGGCCACCCGCAGGGTGAGCACCCTGGTCTTCCCGGCCCCGGCGCCGGCCATGACGCAGAGCAGGGGATCCTCGGCCTCGATGGCAGATCGCTGGGCCAGCGTGAGACGACTCGCGCCGGGCAGTTTCTCCCAGGCCTCACCTTCAAACGTGATCGCCACGTACTCACCGTACCGAACGGTTGCTCCCGGGGTTCGAGGTGATGGTCCCTTCGGTAGGGTGACCCGGCAGTTCGGTGCGGGAAGAGAAGCCGCGGTGACCCCCGAAAGGGAGAAAGGAATGGCAGATGGCAGTGGGTGGCCCGAGGTCCGAGAAGGGGGTCGTTCGCCTCGAATCGATGATCTGCCTGCGGCGTTGCACCCTTCTCGCCCTTGCCGCCGTGGCCCGGTGCGGCGTGGTGAACTGACCTCCATGCTCCGAACCTTTGCGGGCGGGACCCTCTTCGGCTCCGTCACCGGCCCGGACGCGCCACGGGTCCTCGCCCTCCACGGCTGGGCTCGCACCCATCGCGACTTCGACGCCGTCATCGCTCCGGCCGACCAGCCGCCGTTGCCCGCACTGGCCCTCGATCTCCCTGGATTCGGCGCGTCCCCACCGCCTTCCGTGGCCTGGGGGGCAGCCGGCTACGCACAGGCCGTGGGGCAGCTCCTGGACGAGATGGAGGGCCCGGTGGTCGTTCTGGGTCATTCCTTCGGCGGTCGGGTGGCCCTGCATCTTGCCAACCAGCGCCCGGCATCGGTCCGGGCCCTGATCCTGACCGGCGTTCCGCTCCTCCACCCGCTCGGTCGCAGGGCGAGGGTGGCACCCGCCTTCAAGGCCATCCGGCGCCTGCACCGGATGAAGTTCGTCTCCGACGCGACCATGGAGGCCGCCCGCCAGCGGTACGGATCGGCGGACTACAAGGCGGCCCAAGGCGTCATGCGCCAGATACACGTGCGTTCGGTCAACGAGACCTACGAGGCGCAACTCGACGCCGTGCAGTGTCCCGTCCATATGGTCTGGGGCGCCGATGACACGGCGGCTCCGGTTGAGATGGCTGAACGCGCCGTGGCGCGGATCGCCCACGGTGACCTCGTCGTGTACCCCGGGGTGGGCCACCTGACACCGCTCCTCATCCCGTCAGAGCTGCATGCGGTCGTGGTGTCATGCCTGAACTGATCGGCACCATCGCCTGCGCGTTGGCGCTCATTCCCGCTGCGGCACGGTGGCTCCGCGTGGCGCAGCGCGAGCACTACCTGCCCGGGTCGACCTCGCGCTTCGCATGGCGCTGGTGGCGCAGTGGGCCGGCGGCGCAGGCCATGGCCGTGATCGGTCTGGCGGCCGCCGGCGTTGCCTTCGGATATCCCCTCGTGTCGTTGGCGACCGCGGCCGTCGTGATCATGGGTCCGCCGTTTCTCAGCCTGAGAGGGCGCACGTCGCCGTTGGCCTTCACCCGGAGGCTCCGCCTCCTGGCGGCGGTGTGGCTCTCGCTCCAGGCGATCGTGATCGTGGTCGGGGTCCTGGTGCACCGCGCCGCGCCGATGGCGGCCCTCGGCGCCTGCGCGGTGCCGCTGATCGTCGACATCGCATGTGCCGTGCTGAGTCCGGTGGAGCGCCGACTCGTGCGGCCCTACGTCACGGCGGCCCGTTCCCGTCTCGCCCAGGTGGCTCCCGTCGTTGTGGCGATCACCGGCTCGTTCGGCAAGACCTCGACGAAGCAACACGTCGCCCACCTGGTCGCCGGCTCCCGCACGGTGGTGGCCAGCCCCGCGTCGTTCAACAATCGAGCCGGCCTGGCCCGGGCCGTCAATGAGCAGCTGGCACCGGGAACAGACGTCTTCGTGGCGGAAATGGGAACCTACAAGAAGGGTGAGATAGCGGAGCTTTGCCGGTGGTGCCCCCCTGCCATCGCGGTGATCACGGCCATCGGCCCGGTACACCTCGAGCGTTTCAGGACGGAAGACGCCATCGTCGTGGCCAAGTCGGAGATCACCGAGCGCGCCCATACCGTCGTGCTCAACGTGGACGACCTTCGCTTGAGGGCGCTGGCCGATCAGCTCGCTGCGACCGGAACCACCTCCGTGGTGCGCTGCTCTGCCACCGATACCGCGGCAGACGTGAGTGTGGTCGTGGCCGATGATCGCCTGTCGGTCTACGTGGCCGGGGCGGCCATCGGGACAGGCGTTGCCCCGCCGACTTCGGTGCAACCGGGCAATCTGGCCTGCGCGTTGGCCGTGGCGTTCGCGCTCGGGGTCCCCCATGAGGTGGCGCTGGGACGCATCGAGGGGCTCCCTCCCGTGGCGAACCGGCTCGCTTCGGCTCCGGCACCCTCGGGAGTGTGGGTGATCGACGACACCTTCAACTCCAACCCCAACGGCGCCCGGGCTGCTCTGGCCGAGCTGGGCCGCCGGGGGATCACCGGCCGCCGCGTCGTCGTCACCCCGGGCATGGTCGAGCTCGGCTCGCGCCAGTTCGAGGAGAACCGGGCCTTTGCGGAGGCGGCGACGGCTGTGGCCACCGATCTGGTGATCGTGGGCGAGACCAATCGAGCTGCTCTCGTCGCCGGGTCATCGTCGTTGCACCCTCACCACGTCCGGACGAGGGAGGAAGCAGTGGCGTGGGTGCGGACCACGCTCGGGCCGGGCGACGCGGTGCTGTACGAGAACGATCTACCGGACCACTACCGTTGAGGCCGCCCGACCCCGGGCAGCAGGGCGGGTGTGGTTGCGCACCGCATCCGATGTCATCGAAGCGAGGAATTGATCGTGTCTGATATCGCCGTGATCTTTGGGGGGCCTTCCCCCGAGCACGACGTCAGCATCTTGACGGGACTCCAGGCCGCGCACGAGCTGCAGCGCGCCGGGCATGCCGTGCAGGCGCTCTTCTGGTCCAAGACGGCCGAGTGGTACGGGGTTGATGCCGCCCTCGAGGCGACCGCATTCATCGACGGCGTGCCCAAGGGGGCGCAGGCCATGCGCCTCGTCCTGGGGGCCGGTGGGGGGTTCGAAGCATCGGGCGGGCGCTTCTCAAAGCAGAAGCCCGCCGCATTCGACGTCGCGGTGGTGTGCTGCCACGGCGGACCCGGTGAGGACGGGACACTGCAGGCCGCCCTGGACGGGGCGGGCATCGCCTACACCGGACCCGGTGTGGCGGCGGCCGCGCTGGGTATGGACAAGCTCGCCTTCGGGGGCGTGATGGTCGCGGCCGGCCTGCCCACCTTGCCGCGGGTGGCGTTGACGGCGACGACCGATGAGGTGGGGTTCGCTGGCCCTTACATCGTCAAGCCGCGGTTCGGTGGTTCCTCCATCGGGATCGAGGTGGTCGTGGATGTGGCGACCGCCAGGGACCTGCTCGGCAACAGCGTGCATCTGCGCTCCGGCGCGGTTCTCGAGCCGTTTCGTCCCGATCTCTACGACGTCCAGGTGGCGTTGCGCTGCTGGCCCGACACGGAGGTATCCGCCATAGAGCGTCCCCTGCGGTCTCCGGGTCCGGCCGGATCTGCGGGCAACGAGATTCTCGGCTACATCGACAAGTACGTGGGCGGCGAAGGCATGGCCAGCGCACCCCGCGAGCTGCCGGCTGACCTGCCCACCGAGCTGGCTGACGATCTGCGTGGCGCGGCCCGTCGCATCGGCGAGCTTGCGCTCGTCCGGGGGGTGGCACGGATCGATTTCTTGACCGACGGAAGCGAGTGGGTGGTGAACGAGATCAACACCATTCCGGGATCGTTGGCCCGCTACCTGTGGATCGACCCCGTCGTGCCTTTCGGCCGGTTGCTGGACGACATGATTGCCGAAGCGCGCGCACGGCCGATGGCCCGCTACAGTGCCGCCGGCGCCGACGGCCTCGTCCTGCGCGGCGCTTCCTCCATCGCAGCGAAACTGGCGTGAGTCACGCCGGGCGGCCCGGCCATCTGCGACACGTGCCGACCCTCACTGGTCACCGGCGGTACTGGTGACGCCGACCAGCACGCGGTGCGCCAACTCTTGGTACAGGCGCTCCGTACGCGGCGAGGGTGAGCTGCCCGGGTCGAGCTCGTCGATCCGGCGCCGGCACTCCCGCCATTCCTGGCGCAGCCGATCGGCATCCCCGGCCGCCGCCGCAACCTGCATGGCCACCCTCGAGATGGCCTCGCTGTAGGGATCGAGGAGCCGAGCTTGCCCGAGGCCCCATTGGGCCAGCTCGAAGAGCCCGGCGTCCACCGCGAGCGCGGCGAGATCGCTGGCCGCATTGACGAGCACGGCGGCGATGCGGGCACCGTGGCCCTCGGCGTCCCACCAGCCGTACCCGGAGAGGGCATTGGCCAGCGGTTCGCCCTCGACCAAGCTGAGGGCGGACCGGAGGAGGGCCATGGCCACGTCGGGGTCTTTTGCGGCACCGCCTTCGGTAGCCAATGCGGCAGCGCGGTGCACATCGACCGAGACGCCTTCGCTGACCCGGTAGAGCCCCGTTCTCGATCCGGCAGGGAAGAGGGCCACCCCTGCCGGATCGGTGCCCATGGCCCGCCGCGCTGCCGTCGCAATGTTGAACAACGTCTTTGCTGCCGCGTCTGCATCTGATGATCCGAGCACCCTTGTGCGCAGGCGATCGCTCGTGACGTCGTCGCCCGCGTGGAGGGCCAGGTACGCCACGAGCTCGGTGGCGCGCCGGGCCCTGTTGGGCGCCAGCGGTTCACGCAGTCCTTCCAGCCTCGGCGTCGCAGTGAGCAACCTCACCTCCACCGTTCCCGGACCAAGAAGGGAGATGCACTCGTCCTGCGCCGCGACCACAGCGGCAACTGGATCGTTGCGCCACGTCGGCCGCGCCGAACCCTCGCGGGTGACGCGGCCTGTGACGACTTCAGCGTCGATGGCCGTGCGCGATCCGACCGGGTCGACAGCGGGAGGCTGCGCCACGAGCTGGTCGACTACGGCAGAGGTCTCCGCTCCCATGAGATGTGGCCGTACCGTCCGACCGAGGGGATGGATCGATGCAGCGTTGCGGTCGACGAGCACCGTCACGTCGCTCGCTGACACGACCGACCGGGTGACGATCGCCACCTGTCGCCCTTCGGCGTCAGAAAGCGATGCGGGATCGCCGAAGAAGAGCACCTGCGGAGCGTGGGTCGACCAATCGCTGCCGTCGAGCAGGGCAAGTTCCCGGGACACGATCGACGGGTCCTCCGTGATCAGGACCATGTCCGACCAGGCCCACGCTTCCTGGGCCCGACGTGCGGCGCGCCACAGATCACCGCTCGCTTCGCCGATGAGGGGGAGACAGCCCCCGCGTTGGAGCGGGACGAGCCACGTCCCCGCATCGTCCTCGCCCACCGGGAGGACGATCGGGAGAAACGGACCGCTCCCTGTCGACGCGGTGAAGGCATCGTGGCCGGCATGCCAGACCTTGGCGTCGGCGGAGAGACTGAACCCCGCGGGAGCCGGTTGACCGGGCTCGGTGAGCCAGAAGTCGGTCCCCGCCGGACCGACGCAAATGGCTCGGATCATCGTGCGCGGAGAGGGTCCGCCCTGATCCTGCGGGAGACCAAGCCCGTAGTTCGCCGCCTCGAACGCACGCAGGGCCGGGAGCCCGGAGAAGCGATCCAACACGATGTCGGCGTCGACGGCTGCGGCCGGGCGCTCTGCCCCCGGTGCGAGGTCAGGGCTGGTCAACAGGCGCAACAGGCGCATGCGCCGGGACCGGCGCGCCAACGCGGCGCACGCCAGGGCACCGATACCCAAGGCCGAGAGCTCGGGCAGGCTCAGGCGGCCCGGGCCTGCCTCGTCGACCGACCCTGAAGGTGCGACAAGGGCGGTTGCCTCCGGGAAGGTGGGCACATGCCTGGCGGTTCCATGGTCGAACACGCGCGCACGAGGAGCTCCAGTCGATGGAGGGGCCGGTGACGGAGGGGCAGGAGCGCCAAGCTCCACCGCGCCGGTGCCCGGCGCGGTGGGCGGGATCGCCGGGCCGCTGGAATCCGGCAGTTCCAACGTCCAGCCGGCACGGATCAGGCTGGGGTCGACGAACCTGAGCCCATCTGACATGGTGTGCCCCAGATTCAGCGCCGCGATCGCCGGCCAGTCGCCGCCGTCACCCAGCTCCGCCTCGGCGATCGACCAGAGGGAGTCGTCCGGGCGGACCACGTAGGTGGCCGCTACCGACGGCTGCACGACCGCCGTTGGCAGCGCCGGGCTGTGCCACGAGGTGGGGGGAGGTACGTCGATACCGATGGCCGACGTCGCAAGGTGATCGCTCGACGCACCGGCTCCGGAGGCGACGAAAGGCGGCGCGGCGATCGCGATCAGTGACAGCACACCGGCGGCGATCCGCGCTGCCACCCTGTCCGTGAGGAGGCCGCCCGCAGGGGCGCTGACGTGGCCCTGGCGGACCTGTGCGATGACCGAACGGGTGAGCTGCGTGCAACAGGCGAGCCAGGCCACCCAGGCCACGAGGGTCACCCCGGTCAGGGCCACCCGGGCCGCATGATTCCACTGATGGCCCAGTCCGCCACCTAGGGGATAGCCGACGACGGAGATCAGCACCGTCGGAGTTGCGGCAAAAACCAGGAGGCACGTCAGAAGGGAGCCGACAGCGTCGAGGACGTGTCCTCTCACACTCTTCTGTCGTTCGCTACCCACCGGTCGGCGCGATCGTCAACGTGTAGGAGACCGCGTTGTATTGGACCAACGTTTCTTTCAATGTGAGCTCGCAGGCGCCATCCGCGTCAGGGAGCACGACGGCAACGCTCGAAGCGCCCTCAGCCGTCTGAGACCCGTCGGGACACGACACGAAGAGTGACAGGGTCGTGGTGGGGGACCAACTCACCGAGATCCGCATCGCACCAGAGCCGGTGAAGGCGTAGTTGGCCGACGCGTCATCGGGCTGTTGAAGATCCCCCGTGAGCGTCTGCGGTGCGGGTTGGGCCGGCGCGGCGCCGATGGCCGACCCCTTTGTGGCCGGGGCCGTCGTCGTCGTGGTCGTCGCCGGGGCAGTGATCGAGGCCTTGGTGACGACGCGGGTGGTGTCGGGGGCGTTTACCGAGTCGACGGTCGACGCGGAGGTTGTTGGTGTCACCACGCTCGGCAACGTGGTGGTCGTGGTGGTGGTGGTCGGAGTACTCGTCGACCGGGAGGTGGGAGCGTGCGGTGCCGCCTGCCCGTCTCTCGATGCCGTTTTGCCCCCACGGCCATTGGAATGGTCCGATGTGGCGGCGGCCACCAGGGCGAGGAGGGACAACGACACGGCGAGGACGGCCCACCAGTGCGGGCGGATCCGCTGTGGACGGGCTCGGCCAGATGCAAGGTTCGTGAGATCGCCCGCCACGGCGTGACCTTACGTGCCTGGCGACGAGCGGCAGACGGGGCCGTCATGCGCACAAGCGGCGCAGGCCCCGATCACGTCGGGCATAGAGCGAACGGCGGTCCCGGCCTGTGACCTGTGCCAGTTCGGAGATGGAGAAGCCGAGCACGTGGTGGGCATAGAGCACCTCGACATCTTCGGCTCGCATTCCGTCCCGTTGTAGGTCGATCAAGGCCCTCGCCAGGACTTCAAGGTCGGTTTCGGAATGTGTGGCTCTGGGTTCGGATACTCCCGGTGTCATCTGCACCTGCAGTTGCTGATGGTCTCTGGCCCGGAAGAGTTGGCGCCGCATACGGCATCGGATTGCCGAAAGGAGGTCGAGCACGGCATACGGCCGGTCCTGGCCCGACCATTCGAGCAGCACCATCCAGGTGGTCGAGAGCGTCTCGCTGAAGAACTCACTGCCATCGTCCCAGTCCCCGCCTTGGCCCCAGCGCAGCCTCTTTGCGATGGTAAGCAGCCCCGGCAGGAGGGCTTGAATGAGAAAGCGGACGATGAGGGCGTCGCACGGGGCCTCTCGCAGCATGATCCTGATCAGCGCGGCCGCTTCCTCTCGGGCTCGGCTGCCTGTGGCCTGGCGCATGTGGTCAATCAGGTCGCAGGGGGTCATGCAGGTGGGCGGCACCGCCTGGTGCGAGTCACCGGAGGTCCCGCGGACCAGCACGGACACCGCCGGATCGCGGTCTGCCAGGAGATGGAGAGCCCGCACGGCGCTTTTGGACCGGCCGAGCGTCCGCCACTCGCCGTTCAGCTGTTCAATGGGCAGGATCCGGTGTCGCGTGGGAGGGGGCATGGAGGACACCCTCACCGGGCCACCTCCCCCGACCCCTCCCACATGGTGCGGCGACGACCCCATCGATATGGTCAGTCGGCGGCCTCCCTGGTCGGGGATAACCTGCCCTTGATGGATATCGAAGAGTTCTACGACGGTGACGCCCGCCGCCGCCCCTCAGCCGAGATCGAGCTGGGTACCGAGTGGCACGACATGCACGGCACCCGCTACGAGGTGAGTTGGGTCGAGGATACGGGCGAGCTCTACGTCATGCGGGAACCGGCGCCTCACATGGTGGAGGATCCATTTGGCGGCGTCCACATGTCGATCCGGCACAGCGAAGAAGCGCAGATGACCGTGCGCGTGGTCGCGCAGATCGCCACGCACGAGGAACTCGAGAAGATTCTCGCCGGTTGGCAGAAGGCCATGACCGCCGATGGCGGAGCGGAATGGCTGGCCGAGCGCCTGCGATCTGCTGGCGTGGCCGTCGGAGCGGGAGAGCCCATTCCCGACGCCGAGGTGGAGGTCGACCCGCTCCAAGGTTGACGCGGCGACGCTTCAGCGCGGTGCAGGCAGATCGAGCATGTTGGCCAGAAGTTGCGTGGCCAGGTTGTGCCGCTACGAGCCCGGGAGATTGCCGGGCGGAGCGGGATTGACGTTCACATTCGTGTCCACCTCGGCACACTGTCCCTTCAGCGCAGGGATCAGATGACCCTCATCGATCGTCGCACTTTCAGAGATCGTCGTCATGAGGGAGTTCATGGACCCGTCCGAGGACGTGGCCTGCGCTGCCAGAGGAAGGGCGGCACGGAGCTCGGCGTTGGCTTTGGTCCGGAGCCGGGCGGCGTCGACGACGGAGACGTTGGGCTCGGTGGAGAGCTCGTAATAGTGGACGGAGAGCTTCACGTGGACGCAGGCCTGACGCGCCAGATCCCCGCTGTCTTGCCCGCAGGCACTGAGGAGGAGCATGGCGCCCACCGCTGTGGCGCCGAGTGCGATCATCGAACGGCGACCTGAGGTGAGCGGTCGCCGCACTTCAGCCGAGCCAAGCGTCGGCTGACTCGAGGAGAAAGCGACTCACCGCCAGGGCGCGATCGAAGACGTCGCACAGGAGCTCTTCGCCTCCCAGCACCCGGGCGAGGGATACCGGATGTCGCGCCACGATGCTGAGCCTCCGCTCAGAGCCGTCGGTGGCGTTGGCAAAGCTATCGATGGCAGAGACCTCGAGCGGCAGGTCGATCCCCCCGACCCCAGCCAGGTCGATGGCCAACCGCAGGAGGTCAGGACCGCACGGCAGCGGCGGCAAGGCCCAGGTGAAGGTGAGGGGGAAGTGGAACTCGTCGGGTGGTTCCTCCTCCTCGGTCAGCAACACCACGGCGTCCTCGAACGAGAGAAGGACGCGGGGGTCGACGTCGAGGGCCAGGTGGAGATCCAAGGGACCACCACAGCCTTCCTCGGGGTGGAGATCGACCTCCCACACCTGGCGCAGGGAATATGTCTCGACGAAATGTCGCTCGTCGTGCACATGGAATCCGTGATCGACGGAGTGATCCTTCAGGTCCGCCACGTATCCGGCGACATCAATGGCTGCCACAGTGGGATGAGCCTAATGGCCAATATGAGCCTCGAAGCCAGTAGGGTTCCTGACCCGTGGATGAGGTCCGACTGCTCCAAGTTCTCGACGAGGCCGTCCATGCGGTGCGCAGTGCGCTGGACGGTCTGGACGATTGGGGACCCGCCGGGACGCGGCCTGGCCAATACCGTCTGGACCTGGCCGCTGACGCCGCAGCAACGCCGATTCTCCGCGGCGCGGGCCTGGCTGTGCTCTCAGAAGAATCGGGCGTTACCGGGGAACCGTCAGCGCCGCTCCTGGCGGTGATCGACCCCGTGGATGGTTCGACCAATGCTCACCGAGGTATCCCCTTCTATGCGACCAGCATCTGCGTACTCGACGCTGAAGGCCCGCTCGTCGGCGTGGTCGTCAACCAGGCCACGGGTGCGCATTTCGAGGCCGTACGCGGGGGCGGCGCGCAGCGCGACGGCCACAGCCTGGCGCCTTCGGGCTGCGTCGAGCTCTCGTCGGCCATTGTCGGGATCTCGGGCTTTCCGGCGCGCTATCCGGGTTGGGCCCAGTTCCGTGCGTTGGGCGCGGCGGCCTTGGAGTTCTGTGCCGTTGCCGAAGGAACGCTTGACGCGTATTCAGTCGTCGGAAGGAGCACGCTCTTTGGGTGGGACTACCTGGCCGGGATGCTCATTTGCAGCGAAGCGGGGGCGGTGACCACCGAGCGCGATGGTGCCGAGGTCGTGGTCCGCGATGCGGCGACCCGCAGACCGGCCGTGGCGGCCACGCAACAGTTGTCCGACCAGCTGCGCGCCGTGACGGACCTTTGAGCGAAAAGAGGGGGACGGCGGTGGGATCGCCCGAGCTTCGACGCTCCGCCGAGCGGGCGTGCCAGACGGCGGAGATCGTTGCGACGCGTGTCGAAAGAAGCCCGCTCTGTGCCGGCCAGTCCAATCTGCCGTAGCCCGATGAGCCGCATCTCGCGCTCTGGCATGCGCGGAAAGTTCTCCATGCGTGCAGGGGTGACCGACCAAAGCACACGGGAGCAATAATCGAGGTGGAGGCGCCACTGTCCGATTCACCTACGCTGTGCGGTACGGCATACATTCATTAGCTCGGGCGCTTAGCTCAGTTGGTTAGAGCAGCTGGTTTACAACCAGCAGGTCGGGGGTTCGAGTCCCTCAGCGCCCACTCTCCCAGTTCAGAGGCCATATTATCTGATTCGGGCCTTACGACAACGCTTGAACACCTGCTAGTGCCGCGGCAGCCAACGTTGGAGGGTCGCGTCCACCACTTCGATCTCCGT
>ODAK010001191.1_pt1 | contig 28996 bp, 23 predicted proteins | sample 1539591 | NCBI WGS metagenome assembly ODAK01 (sample SAMEA3539303, study PRJEB22396) | soil metagenome | biome: tundra; feature: field; material: soil | place: USA | collected 2010-05 | depth 0.15 m
GGTGATCCCGTGGACATCGGCCGCCTGGCCGATCCTGCCATTCCCCTGAAAGCGGTTATATCTGCCTGATTGGTACGTAGCGGCCCCAATTTCTGCCGGGCGCGTCGAGTACGTCATAAGGCGAATTTGCGGGTTCATCGCGAGCGTGCACGGGTCAACCCTGACCTGGGAAAGTGTTGACAACCAAACCCCCGACTGAGAAGCTCCAGAGTTAAGCAGGCCCTTGCTCGGCTTGCTGGAGGGGAACATCTTGGGGTGGCATCGGTGCATATTGAATACAACATGCACCCGGGTGAGGCCCGTGACTGTCGCGGCAGGCTGTTCCCGATAGCGGGCCCTGCGCAACGGCAAGGAGCGTTAATCGTGGTCATGAATTTGAAGCAACTCGCTAGAAAACAGAACGAGATGAACACGGCGTGGCTCGCGAGTCTCGGACGCGACCACGCTCAGCGGGTCAATTCGATCAACGCCATGTACGAAGAGCGACGGGCCACGCTCACTGGCATGGCTTTTTTTTCGCTCGACCTGAGGGGCCGGGTCGTCATGAGCAGCACCTCTCTGGCCGGGCAAGCGCACATTACTTTCGTGGTCAGCAGGAACCTTGCTGGGCTGGATAACCGCGAGCGCGAGTATTGGCGGATCATAGAGCTGCTTAACAGTGCGGCTAATGGCACGGAAAGCTGGTACCAGCGGCAGCGGATATCTCTGCTCCTGGGCGACGGCAAGGGAATTCGCAGTGACTGGCAGACGGCGGGTTCAACGCGGTACAAAGGCGATTTTGAAAAAACTGTATCCGACGTTTTCGGAACCGTCGATATAGCCGTCAATCAGATACAGCAGCATATTGCAGATCTTGACGGACGGCCTAACCTGCCGCCCGCCTACCGGGCCATTGTCGATGAAGCTAAGGATCGGATCAACCCCTCGGCCGGAGGGGTCTGGCTGAAACCTGCAGAAGTCGAGCGAACGATATTTGCCGCGACCAGCAGGTACCAGCTCTTCATCGGTTCTTTTCAGGATGGTTCTATGCTCTCGTATTCGGGTGACGGGTCGATGGTCACGATCGCGCCGCCAGGTTCGGGTAAGACCCAGTGCAATGTCTTTCCGAACTTGCTTGTGTGGAGTGGTCCGGCCATCGTCCTTGATATTTCGGGTGATATATACGAGCACACTGCCGCCTGGCGAGCCGCCAATGTGGGACCGGTCTACAAATTCAATCCGCTGGATCCAGAGGACAGCCATAAGTACAACCCGCTCACGTTCGTGCGCGAGCAGCCAGACTATATCTGGGAGGACTCGCGCCTCCTCGCTGAGCTGATGATCGTCCCGTCGGGGGCCGCCGATCCATTCTGGGAAAATGAAGCAAGAACCGTCCTCACCGCCGCGATCGCATACGTGTGCTATTCCAATCCGCCCGCTGAACGGCCGATGTACGCAGTTCTCGACGTGCTCTTCGGCGGCAAGCCATGGAACGACATGATCCTGGGTCTGAAGATGGCAATTGACGTGCGCGTCATGACCCAGCATGCGACGTCCCTGGCCGGCATGAACGAGAAGACGCTCAGCAGCGTCCTGCAAACGGCACGGTCAAGCCTGGGAGCCTGGACGGGAGAGCGGGTCGCCCGGGTGACCGCGCACTCGGACTGGAACCCGCTAGATCTTCGCGGTGGCGCTAATCCGACGATTTACATCTCAGTCCGGCCCAACGAGGTGGAGGCCTACCTGTCGCTGCTGCGCGTCTTCATCGGGCAGCACGTCAGGGTGCTCACCGGTGGCCCGGTCCCGCCCAGGGATGCGCCTCCAATCCTGATCATGCTCGACGAATTGCCCCGGCTTCGCTATATGGCACCCATCGATGAGGCGCTCAACATCGGTCGCAAGTACGGCCTGCGGCTCTGGATGTTCGCGCAGAGTGTGGGTCAGTTCCAGACCGCGTATCCGAACGCGGATGGAATGCTCGGTTCCTGCGCGGTCCGGATCTTCATGAACCCGAGTGGTGCGGACGGGCAGGCGGAGCGGCTGTCGGAGGAACTGGGGTACGTGGATTCGGTCAATGACAATTCCCGCAGGCGCATGGTGGAGGCAGCCGATCTCGCCGGGCCGTCATACAAGGACCGGCAGATCGTCGTGGCCATGGGCACCAAGCCAGCCGCGGTGCGGAAGGACTTCGCCTTCGCCAACCCTGAGTTCAGCCGGCGAATGAACCTGGAGCAAGCGAGATGAGCAACTGGAATGGTGCGGTCATCGCTGCGGCAGGCCTGACACACCATTGTCTTGCCCGGCCCGCTAATGTCATCCGCAGAGACTCTGGAACACACTTGATGCTGGGAGCCTCTGAGGATGGGGAGGGGCTTTCGATGGGGGGCATCGTCTTCTTGCTGCTTGTCGTTACACGGTTTGTGCGGGCGCAGCCCCGTCCAGTCGGCTGACCGCGTGTCCGGCCTGCTCCCCGTCGGCACGCCCGGCGGGATCAACTCGGGGTTCGACGGCATACCGGCCGGATCGGGCACGGTGCGGCTGGGCAGCTACATCGTGCACCTCGACGCCGGGACCTACCGGCTGTGGCGGATGGCCTTTGCCGTACCCGAGCGGGACCGTCTCGTCGCCTGGGCCCATTCGGCAGGCCTTGCCGACGCGGAGCAGCAGATCGCCGAGCTGGAAAGTGAAGGGCTGCTCTTCGAAGAGGGCCCGGCCATGCCGCAAAGGATGCACACCATGGCGGTCCGGCTTATCGGCGAGTGTCTCGGCAACGGCACGGCGGCCACCCCCAGCTTCCACGTCGTGGGCCGCAACGGCACATCGCTCGTTGTCAACCCCTATCTGTACGAGATATTGCTCCGCTCAGACGGCGCCACGTCGCTGGCGCTTACCTGCCAAGCGCTGGAATCGGCGTGGCCGCCCAGCAGCGCCGGCCCGTCCTGTCTTGAGGCGTTTTGCCGGGCCCTTCCCGAGCTGGTCCGCAACGAGGTCGTAATCCTGGACGCCGTATGATCCTTCGCAAAGACGACAAAACGCTGGTCCTGGCCGTCGCGTTTATTGCGCAACTCGGGCAGGCTAATATCGAGGCCAGGGCCGGCCTTCTAGACTTGGAAATACTCCTCGTCAAAAAGGAGCAGGCGCAGGCCATCGGCAACCCCGCAGTGGTCTACCGGGCCGAGGCCCAGGCCATGGCTCAGTACAAGGGCATGGAAATGGTGACGCTGCCACACGGCGCCGTCTGGGAGAACTCCTACCCCGATACGGTCATGACCGTATCGCTGGAGAAAATGGAGACAGAAAAGAAGGGCCTGGAAAGGCTAGCCCATGAGCTCGAAGGCACCGAGCAGGTCCTTGAGGACTTCAAGGAAGAGCCTGGCCATGAGCGGGAGTCCCTCGAGGAGCAGGCTAGAGCCTATGCCGGGATCAAGGCGGACGCGGAACTGGCGGCGGCGGCAATAGAGGAAGCGACCGTTGAGCTAGAAAACGAGATGTCGGAACAACGCGGGAAGGCCGAGCAGGAGACCGCCGCGCTCGAGGAAAAGTTCACGGCTGAGCGCAATGACCTGGTAGGCAAGCTCGACAAGATGCGGGATAAGTATTTCGTGAATCATCCGGACCTGGACCAGGATCAGAGGACTGATGCTGCGGGGACGTTCAAGAAGATAAAGGATGATGCGGTCGAGGCGCTTAAAACCGATCAAGGCACCAGATTGGCGGAGCGGGAGGCTACGCACCAAGGCCTGCAGGAGAATTACGAGCAACGGCGGAAGGAACTGGAGGGGACCCGCGCTCGCGATGACCGGGCCTGACGCGGGCGTGGTCGGCCCCGGCGGCTGCTAGCCGCCCGCAGGCGAGTCGGCCCACGCCGTCGGCCGGGACGGGACGACCTGCAATCGATAGCTGTCCGCCAGCTGGTAACCCGCGTGTTTGGAAAGACCTTGGACGTGGGACATTTGACTCGTGACCCAGATTGACCCCGCGACCGACGCTCAAGTCGGCGAATGGCTCTCACTCCCCGACGTAGCCGACCAGCTCGGCATCCCCATCGGACGAGTGAAGCAGCTGCTCCGTGATCGCAAACTCCTCGCCGTGAAGCGACCAGAAGGGACGCTCGCGGTACCGGCCGCCTTCCTTGCCGACAATCAGGTCGTCAAGGGCCTGGGCGGCACGCTGACCCTGCTCTTCGACTGCGGATTCGACGAGCCGGACGCGCTTCGCTGGCTGTTCACCGCGGACGAGACGCTGCCCGGCACGCCGATCGAGGCGATCGCCAGGCACCGGGCGACCGAAGTCAACCGGCGGGCGCAGGCCATGGCGTTCTAGGCCTGCTCCGGCGTTCCAGCGGCGGCTGGCGGCCAATCCCGCCCTGGCGGTCGGCCGTGTCCTGGCCGTCGGCCTGTGCTGACCGCTAGCGACGGTGCTGACCGCTAGCGGCTAGGCTGACGGCATGCCGCCGAGCCCGCGCCGATCCGCCAAGACGGCAGCCCAACGTGCCGTCGGGCTGCCGCACGCACCGCTGATCCGCGAGCTGCTCGCCTCCGGGCGCCAGGCGTTCTCCTTCGAGTTCATGCCGCCCAAGACGGAGGCCGAGGAACAGCAGCTGTGGCGGGCGATCCGGCAGCTCGAGCCGTTGCGTCCGACGTTCGTGTCGGTGACCTACGGGGCCGGCGGGTCGACCAGGGACCGGACAGTCAGGGTCACCGGCCGGATCGCCGAGGAGACCACGCTGACTCCGGTCGGGCACCTCACCGCGGTGGATCACTCGGTGGCCGAGCTCAGGCAGGTCATCGGGGCGTACGCGGCGGTCGGGGTGCGCAACGTGCTCGCCCTGCGAGGTGACCCGCCCGGCGACCCGAACGCCGACTGGTCCCCTCACCCGGACGGACTCAGCTACGCGGCAGACCTGGTCCGCCTGGTCCGTTCGGCCGGTGACTTCTGCGTCGGGGTGGCCGCGTTCCCGGAAAAGCACCCGCGTTCGCCCGATCTGGAAACGGACGTGCGTTTCTTCCTGGCCAAGTGCCGGGCAGGCGCGGACTTCGCGATCACCAACATGTTCTTCTACCCGGAGGATTACCTGCGGCTGCGGGACCGGGTCGCGGCCCAGGGCGGCGACGTGCCGATCATCCCCGGCATCATGCCCATCACCAGCCTGCGGGTCATCGAGCGGGCGCTTGAGCTCGGCGGCTGCCGGGTGCCGACGCAGCTGTGGGAGCGGCTGCAGGCGGTGGCGGACGACCGGGCCGCGGTCCGGGAGATCGGCGTGGACTACGCCGCGAGCATGTGCGAGCGGCTGCTCGCGGAAGGCGTGCCCGGGCTGCATTTCTACACCCTCAACTGGTCCCGGGCGACCAGGGAGATCTATCAGCGGCTCGGTCTCGGCGAGAGGGGCTCGGGGGAGCGCGGCCAGGGGGAGCGGGTGCGCAGCGGAAGCTCGGCGCCCATCACCGCGTAAGGCGGTTCGCCGCTGGGGAAGAAGTGGAACCCGGTCAGCAGGTCGACGAACCCGGTGCCCCGGTAGAGTCGCCTGGCCGGCGTGTCGGCGTCCCGCGTCGACAGCAGCGCGGTGCGTTCTGGCCGCCCCGAGGTGAGTCTGAGCAGGAGGTCGGCGCCGGTGCCGTGACCCTGGTGCGTCGGGGCCACGTGCAGTTCGGCCACCTCGAACGAGTCATCCAGCCAGTCCGCGGCGACGACCACGCCGCGGGCGGCCGCCAGCGCATGCCGGACCGTGTCGTGCCACCACTGGCCGTGCATCCCGTGAAAGCCGTAGCCGAAGCCGACCGGCTCGCCCGAACCGTCGTCGGTGACGGCGAGCGCGCGGAACCCGGGATTGGCGGCGTGCCTGGCCATGATCGACTTACGGCCGGCCAGCAACTCGCCGGGGGGCCGCATCGCCGCCGCGTACACCGAGATCAGCTGATCGAGCCGCGCGGCGAACTCGCCGGGGCCGAGTTCGGATACCGAAAGCGAACGCCGCATCCTCGCAAGCTTAAAAGAAGAAAATTATGCTCCTGAACGGGCCGTGGTAATACGGCCGGCCCAGGCGTCACGCCCGCCCGGTCACGCCCGCCCGGTCAGGCCAGCTGATTGTCCTGGCTGGCCTGCTGGGATCCGACCCGGACCTCGGCCTGGCCGAGCAGCGGATGGCTCGCGGTCAGCGTGATGGCGCCCGGCTGGCCGGCGTGCGAGCGGATCCACACCGCGCCCAGCCCGCCGTACTCGCCGAACGCGAACGGATTATCGCCGACTAGCGTCGCGGGACCCGACAGGGTCAGGGTGACCTGGCCGCTGGCGTACCTGCGCTGGTTGCCGTGCGCGTCGATGGCCCGGAAGACGGCCCTGGTCGCGTCCGAACCGTCGGCTGAGATCGTCATGTCGTCCACCGTCAGGCCGAGGGCGTCGCCGGCCGGGTCCGATGACATGCGCAAGTAGGTGACCTGCTGGCCGCCGACGTAGCCCAGGATGAGGAGTTCCGGCGTGGTGTTCGGCCTGGGCGCCGGCAGGTGGATCAGGAAGGGCGGGTGGGCCAGGCCGCTGTACTGCGCCGAGCCGAGGGCGGGCAGCGCCGTGGCGAGGTGCACGCCGTCGATGAAAACCTCAAGCTGCTCGCAGTTGCTGGCGACCATCACGGTCGGGGCGGGAGCGGGAACGGCGCCGCCGGGCTCCCAGAAGAACACCGGGATGATGACCGGGCGCACGCTGGGGTCGCCTTGAGACTGGTAGATGGCCGCGCCGGGCTTGGCCACCCGGAAACCGTCCGCCACCCCGGCCCACTTGATGTTGTCCGGATCCTGGCTGAGCACCGAGGCGTAGTCGAACCCGGCCCAGGCCAGCACCCCCGAGTACCCCGGGTTCGACCGGGCTAGGCTCTGGACCTGACCGTGCAGGGCCGCCTGCCGGGCGAGCAGGGCCGGTGAGTCGGTCCAGGCGAAGTGCTCCGGCCTGGCCTCCTCCACGCCGACGGCTTCGGTGATCAGGTAGGGCACGCCGGGGAACGGGGGCTTCAGCTGGGCGGCACCCGTCCTGGGGTTGACGCCGTAGTCGTTGTAGGCGAAGACATCCTCGTTCCAGCGGACGGTATCGTGGTAGGCCATCGCGCCCGAACTCGGCCGCGAGCCGTCGAGTTCGGTCGCGGCCTGCCGGGTCGCCGCCCAGAGCCCGGGGAAGTCGGGCGTCTCGTTCAGCCGGGTGCCCCAGATGATCACCGACGGACGGCTCCGGTCCCGCGTCACCATGTCCCGCACGTTCTGCACCACCAGCTCCTGCCACGCCGGGCTGGTGCTCACGGCGTGCCAGCCCGGTGCCTCTTCCCAGACCAGTAGCCCGAGCTCGTCGCAGGCGTCGAGGAAATGCGGCGACTGCGGATAGTGCGAGCAGCGCACCATGTTGCAGTTGAAATCGTTCTTGAGGATCTCGACGTCCTTGCGCTGGACCCGGGCGGGCATCGCCATGCCGGTATACGGGTACAGTTGGTGCCGGTCCAGGCCGAAGAGCTGGAGCCGCTGGCCGTTGAGGTGGAAGCCATCAGGCCGGAACGAGGCCTCGCGGAACCCGATCTGCCTGGTCAGGACGTGACTGCCGAGACCGGGGAAGCTGACCGTGGCCTGGACCTTGTACAGCTTCGGGCTGTCGGGCGACCACAGGCCGATCGGCCCCAGATCGGTCAGGCTCAGCTTCGTGGTGCTGACCCCAGGGGAGGTGACCTTGACCGTCGCCACCTGCGTGGCGATCTGCGCGGACCCGTCGAACAGCTCGACGAGCAGGGTTCCGTCGGCGTGCGGCGTCACCGCCGAGTCGATGGAGCACTCGACGTCCACGCGTCGCTGCGGGCTGAGCACGTCGGCGGGCATGGCGAACAGGTCGGAGAGGAACGCCTGCGGGACCACCCGGAGGTTGACGTCACGGTAGATCCCGCCGGGCTGGAAGAAGTCGACGCTGTCCGGGCCGCGCCCCACGCCGACCGGCGGTACCGGCAGGCAGCGCGCATCGACGATGACCGCGAGCAGGTTGTCCCCGGCCGCGACCTTGCCGGTGAGTTCGGCGGACCAGGGCAGGTACCCGCCCTGGTGGGTGCTGACCACCTGGTCGTTGAGGACGACCGACGCGTTGACCATGACCCCGTCGAAGTCGATGAAGATCCGGTTGCCCTCAGGATGCGCGCCGAGCAGGCCGGCGCCGCTGAAGTGGCGCCGGTAGATCCACACCTGCTGCCAGGTGCTGACGTCCCAGTTCTGCCAGGAAAGCCCGGTGACCGTATGCGGCAGCGCGACGGGCGCGAAGTTGCCGTCGTCGTAGAAGCTGCTCTCCGAGCCCGAGGTGTACTGACCGCCGAACAGCCAGTTCGTATTCATCGAGTAGGTGAAGCTGGCCGGCTGCTGTTCGCCCTTCCGCGCTATGCCACCGACCAGCGCGAGCAGTGGCAGCGCGGCCACCCCGGCGCCGCCGATCAAGCTCGCCCGCAGCACGACACGCCGGCGAATCAGCCGCTTGGTCGCGATCTCCGGCTCGTCGGGCGTTCCGCCCTCCGTCGCCGCTGGCTGCGTTCTTGACCCTCCCGGCGGCGGCGCTGAGCGCTTCGGGTCCGGAGCCAGGTTCCTGGCTGATCCCTCGGCCTGCTGGGCTGGCCTGCCCGGCTGGCCGGGTGCTGAGTGCGGCCTGGGTGGCCGAGGCGGCGCGCCTGCCCGGTTCGACGGCGACGGCGCGCCCGGCCGGGGAGCCTCCGGGTTGGCCTTGCGGGGTGGGGTGGTTGTCTCAGTGGATCTTGGCGCTGCGCCCGTCTCCGGCAGGCTGGGTGCCGAAGCTGCCGACGCTGAAGGGGCGTCCGAGGCGGGAGCGTCCGAGGCGGGAGCGTCCGGCTCTGTTCCGGCCGGGACGACGGGTGCCTCGGCCAGCCCTGGGAGCCCGGCCAGGCCCGCAAGCGAGTCATCCCCCGCCGGACGGAACCACCGCCCCGACTTGCCTGCACGCGGCTCAGCGTCGGCTTTGGCCGGGCGTGGTTCGGCGTCGGCCTCGGCGGGGCGTGCTTCGGCCTCCGCCTCGGACTGACGCGGTTCAGTGTCCGGTCCGGCGGCACGCAGCTCACCGTTAGCCGTGCTCACGCGCAGCTCAGCGGTAGCGTCGGTAGCGCCAGGCATCACGTCGGTCTCGGTTGCAACAGACTCGGCGCTAGCATCCCCTTTGATGTCCTGTTCGCCGGAGCTTGTGCTCAGGTCCTCGGCGAGTGGCTTCGCGCTCCCGTCATCAGTGGCGGGTAGGGATGGCACGCGATTAAAATACAGGCCCGGGCCAGCCCTTCGCACAAACAGTCGCGTCGCGCGCAAATGGCGCTTATCGCTCGTCTGCCCTCCATAGCCCCGCCGCGGTCGGCTCCACGGCCCCTGAGGGAAGCGCGGCCAGGGCCACGCCAGCCACGACGGCTCGGCTCACGGTCCGGGCCCTGAACCCCCGAAAATGTCAGACCCCCGGGTTATCTTCGAACAGACATCGAAGACCGCTGGACATCCGAGCGAATTTAGGTTCGAATAGATGTGCCAACGCCGACCGGGTGAGGCAGAGGGTAGCGTCTCGCCTGGCCGGGCCAGAGAAGGAGATGAAGAGCGATGGTGAACGCAGTGGAGATGCGACCGGGCCGAGGTGACGTCAGCCCGCGGTATCCCGGGGCTCCCGCAGCTCCCGGGTTGGCGCCGACGGTGCTCAGCATGCTCCAGTCCGCGCGGCGCGGCCTCGCCGAGGCGGCCGACGAGTCGGCGCCTGGCGCCCGGTACGTCACCGCCCACTTGGCGGCGCTGCGAGCTGCGGCCGCGGTGGTGGCCGCTCGCGGTGAACCCAGGTCGAGGCGCAGGAAGCCGCACAGCGTCTGGGAACTGCTGCCTCAGGTCGAGCCGGCCCTCACCGAGTGGGCCGCCTTCTTCGCGGCCGGAGCCGGCAAGCGCGCGGCCGCTGAAGCCGGCCTGCCACGCGCGGCATCGGCGCGCGAGGCCGATGACCTGCTGCGGGATGCGGAGACCTTCCTGTCACTCGCAGAGACCGCGCTCGGTGTCGAGGTGCAGTCTCCGCTCCCGCTTCGGCCGGCCGGCTAGCGGCTCAGAAACCGTCCATCGCACCACGCGCATCCGCGTCGAGCACGCCCCAGCTGATGAGCTCCTCGGTCAGGTCAGAGGGGGACTTGTCGTAGATGACCGCCAGAGAGCGGAGGTCCTCATGCCGCACAGACAGGACGCGGCCGTTGTAGTCGCCGCGCTGGCTCTGGATGGTCGCAACGTAGCGGGCCAGCGGGCCGACCTTGTCCTTGGGCAGCTGGCCCATGCGCTCCAGGTCGATGACGAGCTTGGGTGACGGCGCCAGGGGCGACGGGGCGGCGTCGCCCGGCAGCAGCTCGGACACCGGCACCCCGTAAAACTCGGCGAGCTCGGCGAGTTTCTGGACCGTTACCGACCGGTCGCCGCGCTCGTAGGAGCCCACGACGACGGCCTTCCAGCGGCCGCGGGACTTCTCTTCAACCCCGTGCAGCGAGAGGCCCTGCTGTGTGCGGATGGCGCGCAGCCGCGCGCCGAGTGTCTTGGCGTACTCAGATGGCATTGTTCCTCGGTTCCCGGCCAGTCGTCGCTTACGGTAACGGTTACGCTCAGTGACGGTAGGCGGCGCGCGCTAGAAGGTCAAGCCGAATGGCAAAAACTGGCTTAACTCATCCGGTAACCGACTAGCCCTCGCACTTCACTATGTACCCTCCGCCGGCCGGCAAGAACCCGGCTGCGACCAGGTTTCCCGTCGCTGCAGGCTTATTGGCGGGGCGGGGCGGGCTATCGTCACGTTCTGATAACCTCCATCGGGTGTGAGCTAAATCACATACGGCGAGGGCTGTCCCAAAGCTGCTAGGCCCGTTGGTAACTCCCCGTATGATCGACCACGTAGACATCCTTTAAGGACCGTCCCGAGAGGCGGGGAAGGAGGTCCGTTCTATGTGCGCAGCCAGTAGTCCGGTCGCGGGGCGTCATGGTCTCGCGGTCCTCGACGCCGAGGAGATCAGGCGTGCGCTCACCAGGATCGCGCACGAGATCCTGGAGCGGACGCACGGCGGTGATCAGGTCATCCTGCTCGGCATTCCGACCCGCGGGGTTCCGCTCGCGGGTCGCCTCGCGGCTCGTATCGGGGAGTTCGAGGGGCTAGAGGTCCCGTGCGGTTCGCTGGACGTCACCATGCACCGGGACGATCTGCGGCTCCACCCGGCTCGCGCGCTGGGTCGAACCGAGCTTCCCGCTGACGGAGTAGACGGGAAGACCGTTGTCCTGGTCGACGATGTGCTGTATTCGGGCCGGACGGTGCGGGCCGCGCTCGATGCGCTGAACGACCTGGGCAGGCCCCGGGCCGTGCAGCTGGCGGTGCTGGTGGACCGCGGCCATCGTGAACTCCCGATCCGCGCCGATTACGTGGGCAAGAACCTGCCGACCTCACAGCGCGAGTTCGTACACGTCCTGCTGACCGAGGTCGATGATCAGGACGCCGTGATCGTCGGCGACGACGGGAGGCAGTCGTGAAACGGCACCTGATCTCGGCTGCCGACCTGAGCCGGGCCGACGCGCTGCTGATCCTCGACACCGCCGAGGAACTGGCTCAGCTGGCCGACCGCCCGATCAAGAAGCTGCCCACGCTGCGCGGCCGGACCGTGGTCAACCTCTTCTACGAGGACTCGACCAGGACCAGGATCTCGTTCGAGGCCGCCGCCAAGCGGCTGTCCGCCGACGTGATCAACTTCTCCGCGAAAGGATCCAGCGTCGCCAAGGGCGAGAGCCTCAAGGACACCGCGCTGACGCTGGAGGCCATGGGCGCGGACGCGGTGGTGATCAGGCACAGCGCATCCGGTGCGGCGCACCGGCTCGCGGGCTGGGTCCAGGGCAGCGTCCTGAACGCCGGGGACGGCACCCACGAGCATCCCACCCAGGCCCTGCTCGACGCGTTCACCATCCGGCGCAGGCTCAAGGGGGGGTCCCGGGCCGGCACTCGCGGCGCCGCGCTTGACGGCCTCCGGGTCATGATCGTCGGAGACGTGCTGCACAGCCGGGTCGCCCGGTCCAACGTGCTACTGCTGAGCACTCTCGGTGCCGAGGTGACCCTGGCCGCTCCGCCCACGCTGCTGCCGCTCGCCGTCGGCAGCTGGCCCTGCGAGGTGAGTTATGACCTGGACCGCGAGCTGCCCAAGAGCGATGTCGTGATGATGCTCCGGGTCCAGCAGGAGCGGATGACCGCGGCGTACTTCCCGAGCGTGCGGGAGTACAGCCGCAGATACGGGCTCGACGCCGCACGGATGGCGCGGCTGCCCGACCACGCCATCGTCATGCATCCGGGGCCGATGAACCGGGGAGTGGAAATTGCCGCCGAGGTGGCGGACTCCGCCCGCTCGACGATCGTGGAACAGGTGGCGAACGGGGTTACCACGCGGATGGCGGTCTTGTACTTGCTGCTTGGCGGCACGGAGTTCCCGGCGGTGACCCCGTGACGGCCGGCGGCCCCGCGATTGGCGGCCAGCGAACGGACCCGGACAGGTGGCTCATCAGAGGCGTTACGGTCGCGGGATACGGCGGCCGCGCCAGCGGGACCGCTGACATCCTGCTCAGCGGCGGATCTATCGTGGCCGTCGAAACGGGGCTGAACCACTCGGGTGCTCGGGTGCTCGCCGCCGACGGCCTTATCGCCCTGCCCGGCCTCGTCGACCTGCACACGCACCTGCGCGAGCCGGGCCGGGAGGACGCGGAAACGGTCGAGACCGGCACGGCGGCGGCCGCCCTCGGCGGTTACACCGCCGTGCACGCCATGGCCAACACCGAACCCGTCGCCGATACCGCCGGAGTGGTGGAGCAGGTCTGGCGACTCGGCCGCGCCGCAGGCCATTGCGATGTCCAGCCGGTGGGCGCGGTCACGGTCGGGCTGGGCGGCGTCCGGCTGGCCGAGCTCGGCACGATGGCAGATTCGGCCGCGCGGGTCCGCGTGTTCTCCGATGACGGCCGGTGCGTGGCTGACCCGCTGCTGATGCGCCGGGCGCTGGAGTACGTCAAGGCTTTTGACGGCGTGATCGCCCAGCACGCGCAGGAGCCGCGGCTCACCGAGGGGGCACAGCTCAACGAGGGCGAGATGTCCGCGAGCCTCGGCCTGGCCGGCTGGCCCGCCGTGGCCGAAGAGGCCATCATCGCGCGGGACTGCCTGCTCGCGGCCCATGTGGGATCGGCGCTGCACATCTGCCATGTGTCCACCGCCGGGTCGGTGGAGATCATCCGCTGGGCGAAGTCCAAGGGATGGCTGGTCACGGCCGAGGTAACGCCGCACCACCTGATGCTGACCGATGAGCTCGCTGCGGGCTACGACCCCGTGTTCAAGGTCAGCCCGCCGCTGCGCACCGCGGCCGACGTGGCCGAGCTGAGGCGCGCGCTCGCCGACGGCACCATCGACTGCGTAGCCACCGACCACGCCCCGCACCCGGTGGAGGCCAAGGAAACAGAGTGGGCGGAGGCAGCGTTCGGCATGACCGGGCTCGAGACCGCGCTCCGGGTGGTCCAGCACACCATGGTGGACACCGGGCTGCTCGACTGGCCGCGGGTCGCCGACCGGATGTCTGTCCGGCCGGCCAGGATCGGGCGGCTGGCCGGGCACGGTATCCCGATCCAGGCCGGTGCTCCCGCCAACCTCACCCTGTATGACCAGGCGGCGCCCGCTGAGGCCGTCGTTCCGGGCGTGTCCAAGAGCCGCAATACGCCGTTCGCCGGAATGGAACTGCCCGGGCGGGTGGTAGCCACCTTCCTGCGCGGCACGCCCACCGTGCTTGACGGAAAGCTGGCCTGACCATGAACCCGGTGACCCGCACGGCCCTGCTCGTCCTCGAGGACGGCACCACCCTGCACGGGACGGCCTTCGGCGCGGAAGGTGAGAGTTTCGGGGAGATGGTCTTCAACACCGCCATGACCGGGTACCAGGAGACCCTGACCGACCCCTCGTATTGCCGCCAGATCGTCGCGATGACCGCGCCGCATATCGGTAACACGGGTGTCAACGACACCGATCCCGAGTCCCGCCAGGTATGGGTCAGCGGCTACGTGGTGCGTGAGCCGGCCAGGATCGCGTCCAGCTGGCGGGCGACTGGCGAGCTTGACGCTTACCTGCGCGCCGGGGGCATCCCGGGCATCGCGGTCCGGGGCACCAGGTTGCTGACCATGCGGGTGCGCGAGCAAGGCGCCATGCGGGCGGCGATCAGCACCGTCGAGACTGACCCCGGACGGTTGCTCGAGCGTGTGCTCGCCAGCCCCGAGATGACCGGAGCCGACCTGGCCCGGGTGGTGAGCACCCCCGAACCGTACACAATCCGTCCACCGGGCCAGGTCAAGTACCGTGTTGTGGCGGTTGACCTGGGCATCAAGGCGTCCACGCCGCGATACCTCGCGGCCAGGGGCTGCGAGGTGACGGTCGTCCCGGCCGCCGTAAGCGCCGAAGAGATCCTCGCCGCCTCACCCGACGGTGTGTTCTTCAGCAACGGCCCCGGTGACCCAGCTGCGGCCGGGTATGCGGTGGACGCGATGCGCGGGGTGCTCGGCGCCGGCCTGCCCGTCTTCGGCATCTGCCTGGGCAGCCAGATCCTCGCCTTGGCTCTGGGTCTGAAGACCTACAAGCTTCGGTACGGTCACCGGGGCGTGAACCAGCCGGTGATGGACCTAGCCACCCGCCGCGTCTACATCACCAGCCACAACCACGGCTTCGCCGCCGCGCTACCGGGACAGGCGCTGCCCAGCGCGACCCCCGCCCAAGCCCCATCCGGCGCATCCACGTGGTCACACGTGCCACCCCAGGCACAGCGGCCATTCGAGACGCCCTACGGCCCGGCGGTGATCAGCCACGTCAACCTCAACGACGGTGTGGTGGAAGGCCTGCGGCTGCTCGAGCGCCCGGTGTTCAGCGTGCAGTATCACCCCGAAGCCGCTCCCGGCCCGCACGACGCCGCCGACCACTTCGACCACTTCTGCACCCTGCTCGAGCGCGCCCGATGAGGCGGCATGAAGATCGTTCGTCAGAACTGGGGGGTGAATCGTGCCGCGGCGTGAGGATCTGAAATCGGTCCTGGTGATCGGGTCCGGGCCGATCGTCATCGGGCAAGGCTGCGAGTTCGATTACTCAGGCACCCAGGCCTGCCGGGTCCTCAAGGCCGAGGGCATCAGGGTCAGCCTGGTCAACTCCAACCCGGCGACGATCATGACCGACCCCGAGTTCGCCGACGCGACCTACGTCGAGCCGATCACCACCGAGACGCTGGAGAAGGTCATCGCGATCCAGCGTCCTGATGCGGTGCTCCCCACGCTGGGCGGCCAGACCGCGCTGAACGCGGCCGTCGCCCTGCACGATTCAGGTGTCCTGCGGCGCTACAACGTCGAGATGATCGGCGCGAACATCGACGCGATCAGGGCGGGCGAGGACCGCGAGCGGTTCAAGGAGATCGTGACCGGCCTCGGCGCGGAGGTCCCGACCAGCCGCATCTGCCACGACATCGACGAATGTCTCGCGGTCGTCATGGGCACCGCGCCGGGCGGCCCCGCCGAGGGGCTTGGCTACCCGGTGGTGGTGCGGCCCTCGTTCACCCTTGGCGGCGCCGGGTCCGGCATCGCCAAGGACGAGAACGAGTTGCGGCGCATCGCCGGGGCCGGGCTTGACGCCAGCCCGACGCACGAGGTCCTGCTCGAGCAGAGCATTCTCGGCTGGAAGGAATTCGAGCTCGAGCTGATGCGCGATTCCCGCGACAACGTGGTCGTCGTCTGCTCCATCGAGAACATCGACCCGATGGGTGTGCACACCGGCGACTCGGTCACCGTCGCTCCGGCCATGACGCTGACCGACCGCGAGTACCAGGCGATGCGGGATACCGCGATCGCCATCATGCGCGCGGTGGGCGTGGATACCGGCGGCTGCAACATCCAGTTCGCGGTCGAGCCGGCTACCGGGCGGATGGTCGTGATCGAGATGAACCCCCGGGTGTCGCGCTCGTCCGCGCTAGCCTCCAAGGCTACCGGCTTCCCGATCGCCAAGATCGCCGCGCGGCTGGCTATCGGCTACACGCTCGATGAGATCCCGAACGACATCACCGGCCAGACCCCGGCCTGCTTCGAGCCCGCGCTGGACTACGTCGTGGTCAAGGTGCCGCGGTTCGCGTTCGAGAAGTTCCCCGGGGCCGATCCCGTCCTTACCACCCACATGAAGAGCGTGGGGGAGGCGATGGCCATCGGCCGTAATTTCGCCGAGGCCCTGCAAAAGGCGCTCCGTTCGCTGGAGAGTAACCACGGATCGTTCGGCTGGAAAAATCCGCCCGGAGATCCGGCGAGCTTGCTGCGTGACTGCGGGACCCCGCACGACGGCAGGCTAGCCACCATCCACCAGGCCCTTCGGGCCGGCGCCAGCCCCGCTGACGTGGTCCGCGTGACCGGCATCGATCCCTGGTTCATCGAGCAGATCCAGCACATCCAGCAGGTGGCGGAGCAGATCGCCGCGGCCCCCGCGCTGGACGCGCCGACGTTGCAGCTGGCGAAACAGACCGGGTTCTCCGACGCGCAGATTGCCGAGCTGCGCCAGAGCCTCGAAGCCGCGGTGCGCGAGATCCGCTGGGGGCTGGGCGTGCGGCCGGTGTATCACGCGGTCGACACCTGCGCCGCGGAGTTCGCGGCCCGCACCCCGTACCTGTACTCGACCTACGACGAAGGGAACGAGGTACCTGAAGGCACCACGCCCAAGGTGATCATCCTGGGCAGCGGGCCGAACCGCATCGGCCAGGGGATTGAATTCGACTACGCCTGCGTACACGCCTCGTTCGCGCTCGCCGACGCGGGCTACGAGACCGTCATGGTGAACTGCAACCCGGAGACGGTCTCCACCGACTACGACACGTCAGGCCGGCTGTACTTCGAGCCGCTTACCCTGGAGGACGTGCTCGAGGTCGTCCGCGCTGAGCAGGCGACCGGCCCGGTGGCGGGGGTGATCGTCCAGCTCGGCGGGCAGACGCCGCTCGGGCTGGCCCGGGCCCTTGAGGCTGCGCGCGTTCCGGTGGTGGGCACCTCACCCGAGGCGATCCACCTGGCCGAGGACCGCGCCGCCTTCGCCCGCGTGCTGGAAAAAGCCGGGCTGACCGCGCCGCGATACGGCACCGCGATGTCGGCGGAAGAGGCGGTCCTGATCGCCCGCGAGATCGGGTATCCGGTCCTGGTGCGGCCCTCTTACGTGCTCGGCGGGCGCGGCATGGAGATCGTCTACGACGACGCCACGCTGCGGTCGTACGTGTCCCGGGCGGCCGAGGCGGGCCCCGGCCAGCCCGTGCTGATCGACAGGTTCCTCGACGATGCGATCGAGGTCGACGTCGACGCGCTGTACGACGGGTCCGAGCTCTACCTCGGCGGCGTCATGGAGCACATCGAGGAGGCCGGCATCCATTCCGGCGACTCGGCCTGCGCGCTGCCGCCGATCACCATCGGACGCAGCGATATCGAGCAGATCCGCGCGGCCACCGAGGCGATCGCCGCCGGAGTGGGCGTGCTCGGACTGCTGAACGTGCAGTACGCGCTGGCCGGGGGAGTGCTGTACGTGCTTGAGGCCAACCCTCGGGCCTCGCGCACGGTGCCGTTCGTCTCCAAGGCCACGGCGGTGCCGCTGGCGAAGGCCGCGGCCCGGATTATGCTGGGCTCTACTATTGCCGCGCTCCGCGCGGAGGGGATGCTGCGGGCGGTGGGCGACGGCGGCGCCGCGCCGCTGGACGCGCCGGTTGCGGTGAAGGAAGCGGTGCTGCCGTTCGGGCGGTTCCGCGATCTGACCGGCCAGGGCGTGGACACCGTGCTCGGCCCGGAGATGCGCTCGACCGGCGAGGTCATGGGGATTGACGCGGTGTTCGGCACGGCGTACGCGAAAGCCCAGGCCGCGGTCTACGGGTCGCTGCCGGTAAAGGGAAGAGCGTTCGTGTCGGTGGCGAACCGGGACAAGCGATCGATGATATTTCCGGTTAAGCGCCTGGCCGACCTGGGCTTCGAGATCTGGGCCACGGAGGGAACGGCGGAGGTGCTGCGCCGCAACGGGGTTCGTGCCAAGATCGTGCGAAAGCACGGAGACGGTCCCGGCCCTACCGGAGAGCCAACCGTGGTAACGCGGATCCTCGCAGGCGAGGTGGACCTGATCGTGAATACGCCGTTCGGCAGCCCGGGGCAGTCGGGCCCGCGCCTTGACGGCTACGAGATCCGCACCGCCGCGGTGCGTCGCGGCATTCCTTGTGTCACCACGGCTGCGGGCCTGGCCGCCGCCGTCCACGGGATCGAGGCCACTATCCGCGGTGAGGTGGGGGTGCGGTCATTGCAAGAACACGCCGCACTGCTCGGCCGCCCGTCTCGTGGGTGAGGCAGATGGCGGCCGTCCAGATCCGCAGTACTGTGCTGACCGCGCGGCGCGTCGATGCTTACCACGCCCTGACGCTGGTCGCGCCCGCCATCGCGACCAAGTTCCGGCCGGGTCAGTTCATCACGATCGCGGTCGGCGGCCCGCAGACCTCCATGCTCGGGCGGCGGGCGTTCGCCGTGCACGATGTGCGCCCCGATCATGGTGGCACGGTGGAGATCGTCTTCGATGCCAGCGGGCCGGGGACGCGCTGGCTGGCCGGACTGCGGGCCCGGGATGTCCTGGATACGGTGGGCCCCCTGGGCAGGCCGTTTCCGCTGCCTAAGGAACCGTCAAGTTGCCTGCTGCTCGGAGTCGGCTACGGCAGCGCGCCGCTGTTCGCGCTCGCCGCGCGGCTAGCCGAACGCGGCTGCAGCGTAGACTACCTGCTCGGCGGCCAGAGCGCGGACCGCGTTTTCGGTGCGCTGTCCGCCCGGCGGAACGGGCGTTCCGCGGCGGTGGCCACTGCCGACGGCTCGTTTGGCGCCCGCGGCCCGGTCACGGCGCAGCTCGAGCAGATCATCCGCGAGGCACGCACCGACGTGATCTACGCTTCCGCACCGGTGCCCGTGCTGCGGGAGGTGACGGCGATCGCGGGCAGATATGCGATCCCGGTGCAGGCCTCGGTGGACGTGCCTATGGCCTGCGGCACTGGCGTGTGCATGGGGTGCGTGCTGCCGGTCACCGGAACCGATGGGATCACCCGGATCGTCCGCTCGTGCGTGGACGGGCCGGTATTCCGCGGTGACCTGGTCCGCTGGGACGACATGGGCACGATCCCTTTCGACGCCCTCGGCGCCCCCGGCTGGTCGGGTACTGGCCCCCCAGGACAGCAGACCTATGCCAGTTGACATGCGGGCCAGGATCGGCCAGGTCGAGCTGCCCAACCTGGTGCTCACCGCCTCGGGTTGCGCGGGCGCGGGCCGCGAGCTGGCCCAGTTCATCGACGTGGCCCGGGTCGGCGCCCTGATCAGCAAATCGATCATGACGGAGCCGCGGACCGGCAATCCCGCGCCGCGGCTGGCTGAGACACCGAGCGGGATGCTCAACTCGGTGGGCTGGCAGGGCCCGGGTATCGACGCGTTCTTGCAGCGCGACCTGCCCTGGCTGCTGTCACGCGGCGCCCGGGTCGTGGTCTCGATCGCAGGCCAGACCATCCGTGAGTACGCCGAACTGGCCGCCAGGCTGTCCGACACCGCTGGCGTGACCGCCATCGAGGTCAACCTCGCCTGCCCCAATGCCGAGGACGCGGGCCGGCCGTTCGCTTTCGACCCGCAGCGGGCGGGCAGCGTGGTCGGGGCGGTGCGGGGCCGCGCCAGGTACGACATTCCCGTGTTCGCCAAGCTATCGCCCGATGTCACCGACCTCGTGGCGGTGGCCAGCGCCTGCGTCACGGCCGGCGTGGACGGGCTGTCGCTGATCAACACGCTGCTGGGCATGGCCATCGATCCGGTCACGATGCGCCCGGCGCTGACCGGCACGTACGGCGGGCTGTCCGGCCCGGCGATCAGGCCGGTCGCGGTCCGGTGCGTCTGGCAGGTGCGGGAAGCGTTCCCCGCCGTGCCGATCATCGGGATGGGCGGCGTACGTACCGGCCGGGACGCGCTTGAGCTGCTGCTGGCGGGCGCGTCGATGGTCGCGGTGGGTACCGAGATCATCCACGACCCTTCGGCGTGCTCACGCGTGCTCAGGGAGCTGGAGGAGGAACTGGCGGCGATGAGCGTGGACCGGGCCGCCGATGTCGTGGCCAAGGCTCACGGCCGGTTTCCCCGTGGCCTGGCGGGACGAGCATAGGTGACAAATTGCAAGCACGGGAAAGCAAAATGTAACGGCTGGCGCGATAAATCGAGGAGTAGCTGTGAACAAGCCGGCGCCGGTGGCGGTCGCGCTCGACGCACCTGACCTGGAGACGGCGGCGCGATGGGCGGCGCTGGTGACCCCGCATGTGAGCACCGTCAAGGTCGGGCTCGAGCTCTACCTGCGCTACGGTCCGCAGGTGGTGGCCACCGTCCGGGGCGCCAGCGGGGTGTCGGTATTCCTGGACCTGAAGCTGCACGACATCCCGGCCACGGTGGCCGGGGCCGCCCGAGCGGTCGCGCGGCTGCGACCTGACGTGCTCACGGTGCACGCGGCCGGAGGCGCCGACGTGGTTCGCGCGGCCGTCGAGTCGGCGCCGGAGACGATGGTGGCGGCGGTCACCATCTTGACCTCGCTCAGTGACAACGACCTCGACCAGATCGGCATGGCCGGACCTGTGCTCGACGCCGTCCTGCGGCTGGCCACCCTCTCGGTGGCGGCCGGCGCTCAGGGGCTAGTCTGCTCGCCGCGTGAGGTCTCCGCCGTCCGCGCTGAGGTAGGCCCGGATGTGACGCTTATCACGCCCGGCGTACGGCCGGTCGGCAGCGAGGTCAATGACCAGGCGCGGGTCGCCACCCCCGAGGAAGCCATCCAGGCTGGGGCCGACCTGCTGGTGATCGGCCGCCCGATCACCCGCGCTTCAGATCCCGGCGCCGCGGCGGCGGCCATAGCCGCCTCGTTGCGACGAGTCGGCGTGCCGAGATGACCGGCGCGGCGCGTACCCGGATGCGACCAGGGGGCCGCAGGATCGGCCCGGGCGAGGATTCCGGAGGGAATCCGGGGTTACGCAGCGTCCGGGTGGGCCAATGTGGTGACTTGGGGTCACGTTGAACTCACCCAGCGAGTATGATGTCAGGAAGCCTGGCCGCCGCAAACGCGCATCAACGCTGCCGAGGCGCCTAGATCTGTCTAAATACCCCAAACCATGATGAAGTCGTCAAAGTATCCTAAATCAGAAATGGTGGCAGCAGGCGCGGAGGCCCTAGCGAGGCAAGGTAAATACGATCGTCACAGTTGAGCCTCACGTCGCTCAATACCCCTCGAGTTACCCTGGTGCCATAGTGAGATGAGTGAGACATGTCTGCCGAATCCGTGACGCGCCGAGTCGGCGCCAGCCTCGCGGGACGCCGATGGCATACGCTGGTGTCCTGTGGCGATGACAGCGAGATGGCACTCCCTGGAGGCTTCAAGCGTCATCTTAGAAGCCCAATGATAACTCTGAGTAATGAAATGCATACGCTAAGTAATATATTTAAATTTGTAATGACGTAAACGGGGTTTTGCGTTGCCTAAAGGGTACGTGATTGGCTAGTTTCCCCTCCCGACAAACCTTTTTCCGACGAAACCCGAGGTGACCCCGAGTGGCTCTTCCTCCCCTCACTCCCGAAGAGCGTGCTGCAGCACTTGAGAAGGCTGCCAGAGCACGCAAAGAACGCGCCGAGCTGAAGAACCGCCTCAAGCGCGGAGCCACCAACTTGTCTGATGTCATCAAGGAAGGCACAACTGATGACGTGATTGGCAAGATGAAGGTCTCGGCTCTGCTTGAGTCCTTGCCCGGCGTGGGCAAGGTCAGGGCAAAGCAGATCATGGAAAGGCTTGGTATCGCGGAATCCCGTCGAGTACGCGGGCTCGGTACCAACCAGCGCTCCGCGCTTGAGCAAGAGTTCGGTGCCGATATCTGAACCGCGCGGCAGACGGGAACCGAGTCCTGGCAGTGCCGCGGTCGCGACCCCGGTGCATTCGCGACTGACCGTGCTCTCCGGGCCCTCTGGGGTCGGGAAGAGCACGGTCGTCGCCGAACTCAACAGGTCTTGCCCGCAGATCTGGATTTCCCTGTCGGTGACGACGCGGAAGCCGCGCACCGGAGAAGTGAACGGGCGCGAATATCACTTTGTCGATGACAGTGAGTTTGACCGACTGGTGGCCAGCGGAGCGTTGCTTGAGTGGGCACGGTTCGCTGGCAACCGGTACGGCACGCCGCGTAAGCCGCTTTACGAAAAGCTCGAAGCCAGTGTCTCCTGTCTGCTCGAGATAGACGTGGCCGGGGCGCGCCAGGTCCGGCGCGCCGCGCCCGACGCCCGGCTGGTCTTCCTGGCCCCGCCGTCGTGGGAGGAACTGGTGCGCAGGCTGACCGGGCGCGGTACTGAGCCGCCAGGGGTGCTGGCCCGCAGGCTGGCGGCGGCGCAGGACGAGCTCACCGCGGCCGAAGAGTTCGATGTCACGCTGGTTAACACATCGGTCCAGGACGTCTGCCGCCAGCTGGTAGCCTTGATGGAGCAGTGACCTACGGAAGGCATAACGTGGCAGGGACTCAGGTCGCCGACGGCATTATCAACCCGCCGATCGACGAGCTACTCGAGGTCGTGGACAGCAAGTACCGGCTCGTCATCATGGCCGCGAAGCGCGCACGGCAGATCAACGGCTATTACTCGCAGCTCGGTGAGGGCCTGCTTGAGCACGTCGGACCGCTGGTGGAAACGCGCATCCAGGAGAAGCCGCTGTCGATTGCGCTCAGGGAGATCAATGAACGGCTGCTCAGCGTCGAGATCCTCGAGGGCTGACCGGGGCTGATGAGTCCATGCCGGGACGGGTCGTTCTCGGCGTCGGCGCGGGTATCGCGGCTTATAAATCGTGCGAGCTGCTCAGGCTGCTGACGGAGTCCGGGTACCGCGTCCGGGTGGTGCCTACGCCCGATACGCTCCGGTTCGTTGGCGAGGCCACGTGGGCGGCCCTGTCCGGCGAGCCGGTGACTACCGACGTGTGGACAGCAGTGGCCGAGGTACCGCATGTCCGGCTCGGGCGGTCGGCCGACTTGGTCCTGATCGCGCCCGCGACCGCTGACCTGATGGCGCGGGCCGCCGCGGGGATGGCCGGGGATCTGCTGACGGCCACCGTGCTGACCGCCAGGTGTCCGGTTATCTACGCTCCGGCCATGCACACCGAGATGTGGGAGCATCCCGCCACACAGGCGAACGTGTCGCTGCTGCGCGACCGCGGGGCCATCGTGCTCGAGCCTGCGGTCGGCCGCCTGACCGGTGCGGACAGCGGCGCTGGGAGGTTGCCGGAACCGGCCGAGATATTCGCCGTCGCGACCCGGGTGCTGGCGCGCCGGAGCCACCAGGCTCGTCCGGGGGACAACCCGCCGCTGGATCTGGCCGGGCGGCGCGTGGTGGTGTCCGCTGGCGGCACCCGTGAGGAAATCGATCCGGTGAGGTTCATCGGCAACTGGTCCAGCGGAATGCAGGGCTACGCGCTCGCCCGCACGGCCGTGGCCCGGGGGGCCGAGGTGGTCGTGGTCGCGGCCAACGTCGCGCTGCCGGATCCGGCCGGGGTCAAGGTCGTGCGGGTGATCTCGGCCCGAGACATGCAGGACGCCGTTACCGCCGCCACGGCCCAAGGGAGCGGCGTCGACGCAGTCGTGATGGCCGCCGCGGTAGCGGACTACCGGCCGGCCACGCGGAACGCGGCCAAGCTTAAGAAGGACGGGCAGCCGCCCGAGCCGCTGGCGCTGACCGAGAACCCGGACATCCTGGCCGGGCTGGCCGCCCGTCGTGCGCACGAACCCGGGCCCCAGGTCCTCGTCGGGTTCGCCGCCGAGACCGAGACCGATACCGCGGCCGGGGCCGGGGCCGCTCAGGCTAAGCTGGCCCGCAAGGGGTGTGACCTGCTCGTCGTCAACCCCGTGGGGAACGGGCTCGGCTTCGGGACCCTCGACAACGAGGCTGTCGTCTATGGCGCCGACGGAACCGTCACTCAGGTCCCGCGCGGACCCAAGGATGCTCTCGCCGACGTGGTGTGGGACCTGGTGGCCGCCAGGCTCGGGCAAGACCGGCCAGTACTCTAGAAAAACGATCACACTCCAGTTAAGCGGCCAGACTCCCGTCAGCCGCGAGGCGGATCTGGCCGCGCGGCTGAACTACTCGGTAAGTCCAGGATAAACTCACCGCAGTCCCTTGAGCGAGGAGAAAGACGTGGCGCGCCGCCTGTTCACTTCTGAGTCGGTTACGGAAGGTCATCCCGACAAGATGGCCGACCAGATCAGCGACGTCATCCTGGATGCCATGATCAAGGACGATCCTGGCAGCCGCGTGGCGGTGGAAACCCTGATCACGACCGGGCAGGTCCATGTGGCCGGCGAGGTCACCACCCAGACCTATGTCGACATACCCGGCATCATCAGGGAAAAGATCCTCGAGATCGGCTACGACTCCTCGGCCAAGGGCTACGACGGGGCGTCGTGCGGCGTGTCGGTGTCCATCGGGTCCCAGTCGCCGGATATCGCCCAGGGCGTCAATGACGCGTTTGAGTACCGCGAGGGTGAGGGGACCGACGAGCTTGACCGGCAGGGGGCGGGCGACCAGGGGCTGATGTTCGGCTACGCGTGCCGCGAAACCCCGGAGCTCATGCCGTTGCCGATCATGCTCGCGCACAAGCTCGCCCGGCAGCTGTCCGCGGTCCGCCGCTCGGGTCAGGTGCCCTACCTGCGCCCGGACGGCAAGACCCAGGTGACGATCGAGTACGCCGGGGACACACCGGTGCGGCTGGACACGGTCGTGATCTCCACCCAGCACGCGCCCGATATCAACCTCAAGGAACTGCTCGCCCCCGACATCAAGGACTACGTGGTCGACCCGGTCCTGGCCGACGCGGGCCTCGACAGCGAAGGCTTCCGGCTGCTTGTCAACCCGACCGGACGGTTCGAGATCGGCGGCCCCATGGGTGACGCCGGGCTGACCGGGCGGAAGATCATCATCGACACCTACGGCGGCATGGCCAGGCACGGGGGAGGAGCCTTCTCCGGCAAGGACCCGTCGAAGGTCGACCGCAGTGCGGCCTACGCGATGCGGTGGGTGGCCAAGAACGTGGTCGCGGCGGGGCTGGCGGACCGGTGCGAGACTCAGGTCGCCTACGCGATCGGCAAGGCGACGCCGGTGGGGCTGTTCGTCGAGTGCTTCGGCACCGAGAAGGTGCCCGTGGAGCGGATCCAGGATGCCGTGCTCCAGGTCTTCGACCTCCGGCCGCGGGCCATCATCTACGCGCTGGACCTGCTGCGCCCCATCTACGCGCAGACCGCCGCCTACGGGCACTTCGGCCGGACCGAGCCCGACTTCTGCTGGGAGCGGACCGACCGGGCGGACCAGCTCCGCAGCGCCGCGAACTTCTGATCACCCGGCTGCGCCAGGCAAACCCGGTAGCGCTGGCCAACCCGCCGGCGTCCGGGGTGTCCTAACCGCCGGGCCGGTTCTGGTAGGACGGAACCGTGGCGAAGGGGTCGAAGGATCAGGCGGTCAGCGAGCGGCTGCCCGTGGCCCGGGTCGCGGTGGATATCTCGCTCGCCCATCTCGATCGTCCCTTTGACTACCTCGTTCCGGCCAGCATGGATGACACGGCCGTGCCGGGCTGCCGGGTGCGGGTGCGGTTCGCCGGCCAGCTGGTCGACGGCTATCTTCTGGAGCGCACTCAGACCAGCGAGCACCAGGGCAGGCTGGCCCGGCTGGAGCGGGTGATCTCGCCCGAGCCCGTGCTTACCCCGGCGATCTTCGACCTGTCGCGCGCGGTGGCGGACAGGTACGCGGGCACGCTGGCCGACGTGCTCAGGCTGGCCATCCCGCCGCGGCACGCGACCGCCGAACGCGAGACCCCGGCCCAGCCCGACCCGGCCCGGCAAGACCCGGAACCGCCGCGGCGGCCGGAGCCTGGTTCGTGGGCTCGCTACCCGGCCGGGGCCGCGTTCCTGGCCGGGCTGGCGGGCGGCCGTCCGGTCCGGGCCGCCTGGTCGGCCCTGCCCGGCCCGCAATGGCCGGCCGAGATCGCGATCGCCGCCGGGACCACCGCCGCCGCCGGGCGCGGCGCGGTCATCGTGGTGCCGGACGCCCGTGACCTGGAGCGCGTCGGCGCCGCGCTGGCCGGCGTCGGCGTTGGCCATGTCTGCTTGAGCGCGGATCTCGGCCCGGCCGAACGCTACCGCCGCTGGCTGGCGGTCCGCCGCGGCCTGGTCCGGGTGGTGGCGGGCACCCGGGCCGCGATGTTCGCCCCGGTCGCTGACCTCGGCCTGGTGGTGCTCTGGGACGATGGCGACGACCTGCACGCCGAGCCGCACGCTCCTTACCCGAACGCCCGTGAGGTGCTCGCCCTGCGCGCCCACCGGACCGGCGCGGCCGCCCTGATCGGCGGTTTCGCCCGCACCGCCGAGCTCACTCAGCTAGTCGCGGCCGGGTGGGCCAAGCCGCTGACCGGCCACCCGGATGCCCTGCGCCGGATAGCGCCGCAGGTCAGGGCGGCCCCCGACGAGGCCGAGCTGGCCCGGGACGCGGCGGCGATGACCGCGCGGCTGCCAAGCCTGGCGCTGCGCACGGCTCGCCTGGCCCTGTCGGGCGGGCCCAGTAGCGCCCGGGCGGGCGAGGTGCACGGCGCCCCGGGCGGCCCCGTCCTGGTCCAGGTGCCGCGGCGCGGCTATCTTGCCGCGATCGCCTGCGACCGGTGCCGGGCCCAGGCCAGGTGCGCCACCTGCGGCGGCCCGCTGGAGGTCGGCGGCTCGAACGAGGTCCCTGGCTGCCGGTGGTGCGGGGCCCTGGCGGCGGACTGGACCTGCGCCCGGTGCGGGTCAGGCCGCCTGCGTGCGCTGGTCACCGGCGCGGCGCGGACCGCCGAGGAACTGGGCCGGGCCTTTCCCGGGGTTCCCGTGCGCACCTCCGGTGGCCAGCATGTGCTCGCCACGGTCCCGGCCGAACCTGCGCTGGTCATCGCCACGCCCGGAGCCGAGCCGGTGGCCCAGGACGGTTACGCCGCCGCGCTGCTCCTGGACGGCTGGGCGCTGCTCGGCCGGCCCAGCCTGCGCGCGGCCGAGGAGGCCCTGCGCCGGTGGCTGAATGCCGCCGCCCTGGTCCGGCCCGGCGGTCCCGTGGTGGTACTGGCCGAGGCGTCATTTCCGGCGGTGCAGGCGCTGGTCCGCTGGGATCCTGTCAATTTTTCCGAACGGGAGCTGGCTGAACGGGCCGAGCTCGGCTTCCCGCCCGCGGTGCGGATGGCCTCGGTCACCGGAGCCTCCGACGCGGTAGCCGTCTTCGTCGGTTCGGCCGGGCTGCCCGCCCAGGCAGAAGTGCTCGGGCCGGTACCCGCCGAACCCGGAGCGGGCCGGGATCCCGGCGGGCGTAAGGAACCGCAGGAACGGGCCTTGATCAGGATCAGCCGGGGAGATGGCCGCGCGCTCGCCCGCGCGCTGCACGCGGCGCAGGCGACCCGGAGCGCGCGCAAGGACGGCGCGGCCGTCCGGGTGCAGCTCGACCCGGCCGAGGTCGCGTGACGGCTAGACTAGATGTGGCCGCGCCGCGGGAGAGTCGCTCGCCATCGGTTGTCCAGGAGGGTTCTTGTGAGCGTCAAGCCGATCCGTCTGTTCGGTGACCCGGTGCTGCGCACGCCGGCCGAGCCGGTCTGCGACTTCGACGCCGAACTGCGCCGGCTCGTCAAGGATCTGACCGAGACCATGCTGGACGCGCCCGGGGCCGGGCTCGCCGCCCCGCAGATCGGGGTGGGCCTGCGGGTCTTCGCCTATCACGTGGACGACAACGAGCCGGGGCACCTGATCAACCCCTCGCTGGACTTGTCCAAGGACACCGACGAGGACGACGAGGGCTGCCTGTCGTTCCCCGGTCTGGTCTACCCGGTGACACGGGCGTGGGGCGTGGTCGCAAGGGGGTTCAACATGTACGGGGACCCGGTCACGATCGAGGGCACCGAACTGCTGGCCCGCTGCATCCAGCATGAGACCGACCACCTGGACGGCATCTTGTTCATCGACCGGATGGATCCCGCCCAGCGCAAGGCGGCGATGAAGGCGATCCGCGAGGCGGAGTGGTGGGGCGATCCCATCCCGCAGATACGGGTGTCCCCGCACCAGACGCTGGGCCAGGCCCTCTGACATGCTGCTGCGTGACCGTCTAGCCCGTCCGGCCGCTTCCTTCCTCATGCCGCCAAGGTGCCGTGAGGCCTGATGCGGCTCGTGTTCGCGGGCACGCCGCAGACGGCGGTCCCGGCGCTTGACGCGCTGCTCGCCTCCCCTCACGAGGTGGTCGCGGTGGTGACCCGGCCCGACGCCCCGGCCGGCCGCGGCCGCAAGGTCGAGCCGAGCCCGGTCGCCCAGCGGGCGCTGGCGGCGGGGCTTGAGGTGCTCACCCCGGCCCGGGCCCGGGATCCGCAGTTCCTGGACCGGTTGCGGGAGATCGCCCCGGACTGCTGCCCGGTGGTCGCCTACGGTGCGCTGCTGCCGCAAGCCGCGCTCGACATCCCGCCGCGCGGCTGGGTCAACCTGCACTTTTCCCTGCTGCCCGCCTGGCGGGGGGCGGCGCCGGTGCAGCACGCCATCCTGCATGGCGACGACGTGACCGGCGCGAGCACGTTTGACATCGTGGCCGAGCTTGACGCGGGCCCGGTGTACGGGGTGCTGACCGAGCCGGTGCGGCCCGACGACACGACCGGCCGGCTGCTTGAGCGGCTGTCGCGCTCGGGCGCGGAGCTGCTCGTGGCCACGCTCGACGGGATCGAGGCCGGTACGGTCCACGCCGTTCCGCAGGCCGCCGAGGGCGTGAGCTTCGCGCCGAAGATCAACCCGGCCGACGCGCGGGTGGACTGGAAACGGCCCGCGCACGTGGTCGACCGGCTGATCCGGGCGTGTACGCCCGATCCGGGAGCCTGGACGGAGCTCGACGGCGCCCGCATCAAGCTCGGCCCC
>ODAK010001193.1_pt1 | contig 28965 bp, 16 predicted proteins | sample 1539591 | NCBI WGS metagenome assembly ODAK01 (sample SAMEA3539303, study PRJEB22396) | soil metagenome | biome: tundra; feature: field; material: soil | place: USA | collected 2010-05 | depth 0.15 m
CGCGTCGCTCCGCGCGCGCCGCCTTGGTCTGGCAACGACGGCGCGCGCGGAGCGACGCGCCCTGCCAACCGAAACCAGGTCAAATTTCCAGTGGGACATAATCTGGCCGCCGCATGGGCTTTCCCTCAAACCTGCCAGGCACCCGCCAAAATCATACGAGTTGAATTTTAGCACGGGGTTCTGTTTTTTCAGAGACGGATCCGGAAAAATTGTCTGGCTCCCGAAAAGTTCACCGTGAACGGTGATGTGGTGGAAACATCGTTAAACGGGCCGGTTACTTCGTCCGCCGCTTGCAGCGTGCCTCGGGGCCACGAAATCTGCATCTGGTTGCCGTTCATTTGAACCGTAACCGTCGGCGGCAAATAGATTCGGACGAGGAAGGTCTGGGTTGCGCTTAGGCTGGGCGTGCCGTTGTCGGTCACCACTATGCTCACGGAATTGGTCGCGGGCGCGACGGTGGGCGTCCAACTAAATTGTCCGCTGGTTCCGTTAATGAAAGCGGTGGGCGGGGAGCCGACGCCCAGGCTGAAGTTAAGGGCTTGCGCCGGCAGGTCGGCGTCGCTGGCGCTGGCGGTCAACACGAGCGTCTGGCCAATGGTCACCTCCTGATCGCTGATCGGAGTCAGGATGGGCGCGGTATTGGGAACGATATTTGGTGCGCCAGGCGTGGGAACGGGCATGGTGCGGATCGTCGCCGTGCCGTCCGGATAACGGCCTTCGCTAACATCCGTCGTCTGGGCTCCGAACGACAGCGCATCAATCGCCGTGCCGTCTGGGCTGAACAGCCCGATGGCGTCGCCGGCTTTGCTAAGTTTGAAATTCACATGCAACTCCGGCCGGTTGGTGCTGTTCTGCGCATTGTTGTTGTCCGCCCACACCACATAAAATCCATGGGGCGGAATCCGGTAATGGCCGTTGTTAGGGACTTGAAATTTTGTTTTATTCGTCAGCACGGCGGTCAGATAGTAGCCACCCAGATCCACGGTGTTGGTGCCGGGATTGTAAAGCTCGAACCAGTCGTCGAACTTGCCGTCGTAAGGGTTCGCAAGGGTCGAGGCGTTATCGGCCATCCATTCGTTGATGAGGAGGTTGATGGGCGGGAGGGCAATTTTGTTGGTGCCGCCGGGCGTGGCGTAAAACATCTGGCTCCGGTAGAACGGCTGACCGTCCGGCACATCGCCGTAACTCCAGTTGTTCGGCAGGTTGGTGTAAGTCAGGTAATCCAGGATTTGCGGAACATTCGTGTTGATGAGCCGCGTCAGTGCAACTCGGCCTGCACCAGAGGCGAGGGGGAAGCTCGTGTGCGGCGCGTTCGTGGTGGTTTGATTGGTCTGGCCGTCGCACCAGACGACCAAAAAGTTACTCGAAGCGATTGAGGCGTTAGTCGGGAAAGCCCACTTAGTCAGGTTAGTGTAGCTGTCGCTAAGATAGCAGCCCGCGAGACTCAACGCATTGGTTCCGGAATTGAAAATTTCCACCCACGGCGTGTGCGCCCCGACATTATTGGTCGGACCAGTCACGTTGCCCGCTTGCACTTCGTTCAGCCACAACTCCGGAAAAGCCGGCAGCGTGGCGCTGATGGAATTGCTCGCGCCGGGCGTGGCAATGGCGGTGGCGGTGAACGCAGCCGGAGCCGGGTTGACGACCGCCGTCAGGCCGGCCGAGCCGGAGAGCCGGAAGGTCAACGGCCCGCCGTTCGTGCTTTGGAGATACCAGAAACTCAGCGAGTAAGTCAGACCATTCGTCAACGCAGATGAGATGTCCTCGTAGATCGCGTTGCCGGTGCCGGTGCCGGCGGCAATGGCGACCACATGCAAACTGGAGTTGCCTCCGTGTTTGACAGTGGTGCTCAAGGCGGAGTTAGTGAAGTTCGCGGTCAAATTCCACGGCCCGGTCAGGGCGGTTTCAAAGTTGCCGTTGGTGAGCATGTTGCCGCCGACATCCGGCACGCTCCCCGCCACCAAGTTCATGTCGTCAACATAAACATCACCGGCCGATTGCAGATAAATATAGAGCCGCGAACTGGTCGCGCTGCCGTTCGTGGAATAATAAATCCATTGGGGAACAGGCGCAGCGGCCTTGCCGACGGACCAATTCGCCACTCGACTGTTGTCCTGCTGCGCATCCACAAGTTGCAGTGAAGCGCCGTTGGTGGCGGGCGCCCACGGCGGCGCGTTCTCATAGCGCACGCGATCAACTACGATTTCCTGACCGGGAAGCGCGCCGGGTTTCAACAAGGAGAGCGTTTCGCCGTCCGACTGCAAATTGCCGGAGTATTCATCGAAGACCAAAAAGCCGGGACCGTAGGCGGTGTCGAACGCCGTGCGATTTTTGGCGAGGGTGAAGTAACTGCGCGGTCCCAGCACGCTGCCACCAGAGAAGGTGTAGTTCAGACCATTGACATTCCAGCCCGAAAGATCAAACGCCGCGTTGCTGGAAGTGTTGAACAACTCGACATACTCGGCAGCGGGCAGCGCGGGCTTATACATGAGTTCATTGAACACCAGCGCGCCGACCGGCGATGGCGACGCGTTCGTAAAAACCACCGTGACGACGTTGCTCGCATTCCCCACCAGATTGCCGCTGGCATCATAGCCAACCACATTGAACTGATTGGTTCCCGTGCCGACCGCCAGTCGCAACGTCCAGTTTGTGACACTGGTCCAAGTGACCTGCCACGCCTGTCCATTCACGTTGATGGTTGTCACTCCAATGGGTGCCGTGCCAGTCAGCGTGACCAGATTTGTGGTCGCCGTGAGGTTTGTGGAACTGGTGAAGGCAAAGTTCGCGGCGACGTTCGCCAGTTGCGTGACGAGAAAAGCCCGGCGGTCGGCGAACCATTGCTTAACCGGGGCCGGCGTGCCCAGCACCTGATTGTCGCACCAGGCAATGCCGTTGGCGAGTAGCGATTTGTATTTTGCATCCATGACCGGTCCGCAGTTCGCAGCCACCAGCGGCCCGTTCACAGCATCCTGCACCGCCCGCCAGTAAGCCCGCCGGAACGGCGGGAAGGCATACATCGTCGCGATGGTCGGATCTTCCGAATTGAACAACGCCGCGCTGCTCGGCGAGTAAGTGCTGCTGGCATTCGCCGAGGCGAGCATCAGCCAGTCGAGATCGAACAGGTAAAGCTGCCATTTCCCCGACTTGGGTTTATAGGCATACATGTTTTTGCCAATGTCGTGGCCGTAAGCGTCGAAATTCACGATGATGTGTTCGGTCGCGAAAATGCCCATCCATTCTTCGACATCCACCAAGCCCAGCGTGGCCGAGGTGTAAGGTTCGGCCGGCATCGAGTTCAGCGCATCCACCAGCGCGAACAGGTTGGTGTAGTTGTTCACCGGGTCGGTCGCGCGGAAATCGAAGTTCCAGCGATACTTTTCCGTCTTCTTCGCGCCGCCGGTCGTGGTGAAGTTTTGCAGGCGCGGTTCCGGATCGGCGATGAGACCGCCACCGTCATTGAACTCAAACGCGCGATCAATTTTGAAGAACTGCCCGTTCGGATCAGCCGACATCCATGCATTCAACAGACGTTTGCCGGGTCGGAGGCAGGCCTCAAACACGGCCTGCCGTGCGTCGTCCGTCACGCCGTTGACATGCAGGCGGATGATGTAGCGGTGGCTGAATGGCAGGTCCAGCCGATCCGCGATCCAGTAGCCCATTTCCTCCTGCATGGCGGTGTTTTCCCCGCTGTGGCCGCCCGGCCACTCCAGATCGAGACTGGCGTCGCCGAGAAACAAATCATCAGCCGGAAAATCAATGCCATAACCGCAGCGTCCGCTGGCGGGTCCGGAATACCCCGGGGCGATGTAAGGGCTGCCGGCGTAACCCGCCTGCGCGTTGTAAATAACCCGGTTGTTCCCGAGCACAAACGTGACGTCAAACGCCGAACTCTCCATTTCACTGCGGGTGGTCCAAGTGGTCAGCGTGGCTTGCGTCATCCAGAGGCGGTAGGCGGGAAAATTCCCGGTTGGCTGCACTTCACCCACGCGCACCAGACATTCGCGCGCCGGCGCATTGTTCGGAAACAACGCCGTGGCCGCAGGCACAAAACCATCCGTGGCCTGCACATAGAAGGCAACCATCGCGCCACTGGGCTGGCCGGGAATCGTGGCGGCAAAAACACCGTCACCGGCGATGGCATCGCCGTTGGTGCCGTTGTCGTTCATTGTCACCGTCGAATAAGTGGTGCTGGGGTCCACGCGGTATTTCAACAGCAGTGACGCCACGCCGTCGGGATCGTTGGCACGCGCGGTCACGACGATCGGTTGACTTGCCGCCGGCAACACGGGCGAGTGCTTCACGTCCGTGATGGCGGGCGGTGCGTTCGTGAGGTAACGGCTGTTGCGGGCGCCGGGCGTGCCGGGGCGGACGGGTAACGCCATTTCCCCGGCGCATTCGAGCCAGTTGCCGCGCAAACGCAATAGGATTTCCGGATGTCCTTTGAGCCAGCGCACGTTGGCTCGAATGGTCACGTTCTGGAGCCCGGCTGGCAACGCCGCAGTGAGCGGTGCGCGGATGCGATCCAGGCGGTTGTTGCCCCGATCGGTTGCGCGAACGTGATAGGACCGCGCGCTGAGGCAACCTTCGGTGGTTTCAAGACTTGAGGTGGATTCGCTGCCTTCGGCGGTCCAGCCGGCGGCCCCGCTTTCGAAAGTGGAGTTGGCGATCAGATTCACTCCGTTGGTGAGCACCTGCACGTTGTCAATCAGGCATTCGCCCGCGCCTTGAAGCAAAACCTGCAATTGATCGGCGCTCACGCTGCCGTTGTCAATCGTGCCCGTCGTGGAAATTTGCGCCCAGGGTGCTTTGCCGGTTTCATCGCTGTCCGCCCAGTTGGGCGCGAGACGATTGTCCGCATCGGGATCGGTCAGTTCCAGGCTGCTCCCGCCGCCATCGGCCCATGGCGGCCAGCGTCCGGCGGTTCCGTAGGTCACTTCGTTGAGGATGACGTGCGAAATTTCGGTGGTGATGACCGCGCCATTGGTCACGAGGTTGTAATCCGGCATGCCCAGCGCGAGGCGTTCACCGCCGTGCGCGAGCTTGCCGCTGAAATCGCCGAGGCAATTCGTCAGGTTGAGGTTTGGATAAATGGCCCGCAGCCGCTCGGCGTTCTTCGCCACGACGAGATACGCCTGCGCGCCGATGACCGTGTTGCTCGGAAAAATGTAGCTGATGCCGTCGCTCAAATTCCAGTCGGTCAGGTTCACCGGACTGGTCGTGCGATTGTAAAGTTCCACATACTGGTCGTCGTCGAGCTGCGAAATCGGATTATACATGATCTCGTTGATGACCACCGGCGCGAGCCGCGCGGGACCGTTGTTGGTCCCGAACGTGCGATTGGCCAGCCGATAAAACTGTTCGCCGCCGTCCGGCACGCGGCCCATCGAAACGGGGTTTTCCTGCGGGCCGAATTCAATCGCGTCAATCACGCGCGTCCGGTTTGAGTTCACCAGGACGATCTGTTCGCCCAGCTTGTTGAGATGGAAACCGAACGCGCTGGGGCCGAAGCAAACAAACCCGCGCGCCGGAATGGTGGTGCCGTCCGGGATGCGGTATTTGTTCGTCGTCACGTCGTCGCTGAGCCAGCAGCCGGAAAGATCCTTGGAGGTGTTGTTGTGATTGTAGAGTTCAATCGTGTCCTCCAGCGGCGGATCGGTGTGCGCGAGAAATTCGTTGATGAACACGTCGCGCAGCGGCTCGGGCGAAATCGGATCAAGTTTTCCCGGCGAGCCGCCGATGGAGTCGCTGGCCGCCCAGGCGCGCGGATTGTCCTCGCCATAGGAAGGCCGCGCCAGCACGAGCGAATGTCCCGACCCGTTCGCCGCCACCGGCCACGGCGCCAAGCTGGTGTAATTAACTTCCAAATAGATCGCGCCGGTGCGATTGCGGAGCCGGACTTTGCCGCTGTCGTTGGGGAGGCTGCCGCTGAACGGGCCCAGCACGCCCGTGAGGCCGTAAGCATTTTGCAGGTCCGCCGGTGATCGGGCCACGACCAGAAATCCGCCGCCCGGAATAATCGTGCCCGGCGGAAACGTGTAATCCACGCTGCCGCTCAACCGGTAGCCGCCCATGTCCTCGGGTTCGCCGCGCGAGTTGAAGAGTTCCACGAACTCCAGCGCGCTGTTCGTGGGATGATACATGATTTCCGAAATCACCAGGCTCGTGAGCCGGCTGCTCTGGCCGAGTGGTTCGCTGGTAAGCGGCCCGGCTACCGTGGCGTTTGTCACGGCGGCGAAATCTCGAAAGGCAGCCGTGGCAACCTGGCTCGGGTTGTGACTGGAAACAGCAAAGCCAAAATAAATCGTCGCGGGCATGGCGATGGTGGCAGCGCCAAGCTGCGTCCAGCTCTGGCCGTCGAAACCGGCAAACCCGGTGAACACGCTGCCCACGCGCTTCAGGCGCAGCCAGGTGTTCGGATAATTGACCGGAAACGAACCGGACAAGACTGTCGCTCCATTGGTGGCTCCGCGCGATTGAAAATAGCATCCGCTGATGGACGGCGTTGCGATCACGCTCGCCGAGCGCGATCCAGGAGTGAGATCCTCGCGCGCCAACATGCCGGCTTCCGACCAGGCATCGGCCAGCGTCACGGAACCCAATCGCACCATCACATCGAAATCGCCGGTGCGCGGGACGTAATTGAATTGAAACTGATCGTTCGTGCCGCCCAAATCCGCCCCGCCACCGGAAACATCGAAGCCACCCGCAACCGGCGTGAAACTTCCCGCAGGCGTCGCCCCGCCGACCGCCAACGGCGTGTAAGTCGTGGCCGTGAAGTTGGTGTGAGAATTGGCGGCGATGACGTTGGCCGCCGCCGATTGATCAGCCAGATTGTTGACCGTGAGCGTGTAAGTCGCGCCGTCAATCATGGCCGCGACATTGAGCACCACGTTGCTTTGTGAAGCGTCCAGACTGGCGCTGGAAATGACGAGAGCGCCATTGGTCCCGGTGATGGCATAGTTGGCCAGATTCGTCGCCGTGGTCAGCGTAATGCGTTCCGAAAAACCGGCTTGCACCTGGCTCAAACCCTGCGCTTGTGCCCCCATTAGCACCGGGCGATTCGTGTCAGCGATCACCGTCAAGATTGCGATGCTGCTGGTGGCGGAGCATCCAATGCCGCTGGCAAAATTGGTCGCCACCATCCGAAACGCCGCATTGTTGTCCGCCAACGCCGCCGCCGCAACCGAGAGGGTGGTGTTGGTGGCACCGGCAACCGGCAGCCCATTCTTAAACCATTGCAAAGCGGGAAAAGGATTTCCGCCGGCACCGGCGGTGAAACTCCCCGGTGCCGTTTCCGCGACCGTCGTGTTCGTGGGGTTGCTCGTGATGACCGCCGGCGAAGGCAAAGCGGCCTCTCCGCTGACCGCATAAACGCCGGTGGCTCCGGCCCCGCCGGCCTGGGTGAACGTGATGCTCGTGAGCAACTTGTTGTTCACGCCGAGCGCGGTGAAATCCAGCGACGTTTGATAAAATCTCGGATTGGTGGTGCCACCGCTGACGCTGCCGTCGCTGATGTTGATGCGCTCCATGCCGAGCAAGGCATAGTTCGCGTTGCCGAACCAGTCGGGCGCGTTGTAGATCGTCGTGACCGAGCTGCCGTCGCTAAAGTGCAGCGTGAGATTGGGCGTGCCTCCGCCGCTCGCGGAATGGGCGATGATCGCAATGCGCGCGTATGCCGCCGGCGTCGTCAGCGCGAGCGTGCCGGAACTGATGCCCGTGCCGCTGCTCAATACGAGCGCGTTGTTGGCGGTGTAGGACTGGAATTGAAACTGCGTTCCATCGCCCACCGCGCTGGTGAACAGCCCCGTTACCGGCAACCCCAGCGTTTTTCCCGGCAAGCCGCTTTGATAAAAACAAAGGTTCTCTCCCGGGTTCAACTCCAACGCGTATCCAGCATAGGGCGGGCCGACGGCAGTGCTTTCGATCACCACGTCACGGTTGAAGCCCGTGACGGTCAGAGGGGTCATGTTTGCAGCCGCGGTGGCCAGGGTGAACATTGCCAGACACAGCGCCGCATATCGCGTTTCCATAATAGGCATCTTCAAGATTTTTAGGAATTATACGCGGGAAGGAGAAGTAAAACTACCTATTTTAAAACCAGACAACTCGCTCGTTCCGGCGACGATTTCCAATTCCAGTTCCAGACCGTGCCAAGGGTGGAACCAATTTGTTCCTTCCCAATCAATGAACCGTAATTTTGTTTCCCGGCCAATCCGCCGACCGGCGTATCCGTAGTGGCACAGGCGTCCCGCCTGTGAGTTGTTTCACCAGTTGTTTTCAGAAACCCACAGGCAAGATGCCCGTGCCACTACTGCTGTTTACGGCACCAGCGGGCGCACGGCGCGGATGCGGAAGAAGCGCATCGGCGCGTTCGTGTCGAAGTAGCCGCGCGTGGTGGACGCCCCAGAATCCGGCCGAACTCTCGTCGGTGTTGCGAGTGCCGCCAGCGGGAGTTGTTGAATTTCATTTTCGCCGCGCCTTACGGATTCGAGAAGCGGTAGAAACGTTGCTTGAAATTCGGCGCGTTCACATCGGTGAATTGCAGGTTGCCGCCCGCCGCTGCGGTGGCACTGCCGATGTTGACCCACGTTCCCGTCGCGAGGTTCGTGTTTGCCTGCACCGTGTAGAGCAGGCCCGAACCACCGAGGCCAGTGATGGTCGCCGCGCCACCGCCAGGCACGGCGATGCTGCTGATCTTGGAGGCCGCCGCGCCGGCGTTGCCCGCGAAGACGGTGGACTGCACATACGCGGTGGCGTTGCTCAAGGAAATCCAGCCACCGTTCGCCGAATACGCGTAGCCGCTGAAATTGCCCGTGAGCAAATCCATCTTCGGTGCGCCGGTCGCCTCGAAGGCGATCCAGCCGATGTTCGCGCCGTAGGCGTAGCCGCGCAGATTGCCGGCGGCGTCGCGGTTCACGCCGAAGTCCGTGGCGGAATTGTTCAGGTAAGTCTGGCCGTTGACGGGCGTGCCATCGCCGAGATTGATCCAGCCGACGTTCGCGGAATAAATATTCCCGCTGCAAACTTGCAGGCCCACGACCGCTCCGTTGGCGGTGTCGCCGCGCCAGTCAATCCAGCCGAGGTTTGCGCCGTAGGCGTAGTGGTTGGCCGCGTCAATCGTCGTGGCGGCGGCGCAAGTTGAGAGTTGGGAGTTGAGCGTTGAGAGCAGCAGCGTGAGGGCTGCGAGTTTGAATTTGGTTTTCATAAAATTTTTGTTTGGAGTTTGGTTTTGAGTTTCCGATCAGTGGGAAATATTCGCCCACGGGCTGGTGGCGGTGGCGGCGGAGCCGATGGGGCCGAAGTCGTCGCCAAAACTACTGCTGTAATTCGCGGAGCCGCCGCCCGCGACCACGTTTTTGACGACGACATTGTTGGTGGAGCTGGAACCAATACCCACGACACCGTTGGCAGTTACTACATGGTTGTTTTCAACGCGGTTGTTGGCGTCATTCAATACAATGCCACCGCCGGCGTTCTGGCTGAAGTTGTTACCGGTGATGATCGAGCGGCCCGTCCCGGCTGTGTAGATGCCGTAGAAGGTATTGTTCGCGATGAGGCAATCGGCGATGATATTTGCTCCGTTGCCCGCACCACAAAAGATGGCCGTGTTTTGATTGAAAGTGATCCGGCAGCCGCGTATTTCATCGCCTATGCCCAGACAATTAACCGCAGCACTACTATTGTAGCTGACCTCACAATCCAGCGCCCGGCTGGAGGTCAATGAGAGGCCATAGCCAGAATTGTTTTCTGACCGGCACTGGCGCAGGGTGCCGTTCGAGATATCAATACCATCGCCGCCATTCTGCCGGGAAATGCAGCGGGTGATTTCTCCCCCGACGCTGGTAATGCCGGTGCCAATGTTGCCAATAAAAAGGCAGTCGCGCACGACGCTGTCCGCCTCCGTGTAAAGGCCGCTCCCGCCGTTGGCCGAAATGGTGAGGTTTTCAAAAACCATGTTGCACGGGTAGGCCGCCGTGTAGCTGTCCACACCCTGGTAGGTCCAGCCGGTCACGGTGCCATGACGAACGACCAGATTGGTGAAGGATCCCGTCACATAGATGCCGTGGCCGGAGTCGGTCACGCCCTGCAAAGTGAAACCATTCAGATCCAGGTGACATCGCTGCTGGAAATGTTAATGCCATTGGCGCTTCCACCAATACACGTCAGATTGGTCGTCAAGTAATAAGAACCTGGAGCGCTGATGATGTAAGTCAGCGACGAGATGGGCATGCGCGGCTCGATCTGCGCGAGCGTTTTCATCGTCGGCGCGGGCGCACCGGGCGGCGTGAGCGCGCCTTGGGCGTGTAGCGTTGAGATCTGGGAGTTGAGGGTTGACAGGACGGCCAGCGCCAGCGTGGCGGCGAGGCATTTGGATTTGCGGTTCATATTTTTTATTTGGCTGATGGTTGTGCGGTTTGTTTGTGCGCTGTGATTGTAAGCGACAAACCGCTCGTTGGGTAGTGTGTGAACCGCGCACAGGGATGTGCGAGTGAGGCACAGGCACGATAAAAAGAAAAACGGCGCGGATTGCTCCGCGCCGTTTTTGCATCCCCCGCTTGCGACTACTCCTCATTGGCGACTTCCTGACTCCATTCAGGATAAATTTCCTCGGGCAACTGGCCGCGCTTGATCAAATCGTGCAGGTCGCGAATAATGGTTTTGCGCGAGACGTTCAAATCGCGCGCGAGACTGGAAATGTTGGGGCGTTCCTTGCCGCCGCGCAGACGCTTGATCATCGTGTGCTGCCGCGCGAGGCGTTCAGTGAAACGCCGGTCGGGTTCGGAGGCCTCAAACTTTTCGGCGCGTTCGAGCGATTGCAGCGCGGCGACGGTTTCGCCCAGGCCGCATTCAGTCAGCGCAATTTCCACGGTGCGATCCAGTTCGTCGAGGTCCACCGGCTTTTCCAAAATGTAATGGGCCGAACGCGGTCCTTGCAGCGCGATGAGTTTCTCGCGGATTTGCAGCGTGCCGGAAATCATGATGACCGGCACATGCGCGGCGACCGCTTTTAATTTCGGCAAAAATTCCAGGCCCTTTTCGCCCGCGTCGAGGATGTTGTCCAGAATGATGAGATCGGGCTTTGTCTCGGCAATCGATTTGAGCGCCGAGCTGCCGGTGGCGACGCAGGTGAGGCGGTAGCCGCGCAAGGCTTTGCCGTAAAGCTTGAGCTGCTTCGGATCGTCTTCGACAATCAATATCGAGGCCATGAGTTCGTCGGTCGCCGTCATCTAACCTAGATTAAGGCGCATTTGGATTTTGTGAACTGTGCGTCTCGCGCACAGGGGTGGGGTCGGCGAGCACGGGCACAACAATGGTGAAGGTCGCGCCTTTGTCCGGTTCGCTTTCCACGCTCAAGCCCAACCCGTCCTGCTGCGCGATGGCATAAACCAGCGACAGGCCGAGGCCGGTGCCGGCCTGCGCGCCCGCGCGCTTGGTGGTGAAGAACGGCTCGAACAGGCGCAGCAGATTTTCGGGCGCGATGCCCGGCCCGGAATCGGCCACGGCGAGTTCGACAAAGTATTTCGCGGCGTTCGGACGCAGGGCGTAAAACTTCACCGGCACGCTGCTCCGCGTATGCAGGGCGATTTTCAACCGGCCTTTTCCCTGCATCGCTTCCGACGCGTTCACCACCAGGTTCAAAAGAATTTGCTCCAGCCGTCCGCGACCCAGCCCGACCTTTGGCACTTCGCGATCCAGTTCCAAGGTCAAGGCGATGCCGCTCAAAAATTCCTTGCTCAACAACGACACCGTGTCCTCGACCACGCCGCTGAGGTCCGTCGGACCAGCAACCGCGTCTTCGCTGCGGGCATAGCCGAGCATCGAACCGACCACGCTTTTGCCCTGCATCACGGCCTGCTCGATGTCCGCCACGTTTTCCTGGGTGCCGGCATTGGTTTTGGTTTCGCGGCCGATGAGTTTGTTCGACATGCGGATGACCGAGAGCAGATTGTTGAAATCATGCGCGATGCCGGTGGCGAGCGAGCCGAGCGCCTGCATTTTCTGGCTGTGCATCAATTCCACCTTGGCGATTTCCAACTCGCGGTTGCGACGGGCGGCCTTGGTTTCCGCCGCCAGATAACCGGCAATGGCTTCGCGGTGCCGCCGCAAACTCGCCAGCGCAAACAACGCGGCCACGCAAAATCCGGCGAGGCTGACGATCAACGTGGTTTGCACGACCGAACTGTGCTTCGGCGGCACCCTGGGGGCGTCCGGCGTGTTCGGGTGCGGCGTCCGCCAATCAAGTTTCAGCGCGGCCAGTTTTTCTTGCAGCACGTCGAGATGCCACACTTGCAGTTTATCCGTCGCGCTCGCCGTCACCATGACCGAGCCATCCAGCGACATCCGCAGGCTGTTCACGCTCTGAAGCTGAGGGGCGATCAGGTCCGCATACGCCTCGTTCGTCAGCGCGTGGCGCAGTTGGGCAAACTGACGCGTGCGCGTCACGGCGATTTCATCGCTGCCGCGCATGAACGCCAGCGAGCCTTGCGTGACGCCGGATTCATCGCGGTTGAAACTGTTGAGCATGCGCCAGTCGTCCGCCGACCAGATCGCGAACGTGGCCGTGCCCGCCGCGCCAAGCCGCCGGCCATCCGGGCTGAACGCCACCACGGCGCTGCCAAATTCCAGCGTCGTGACCAGCTTGCCGGTCTGCGTGTCCCACACCTGCGGATGATCTTCCTTGCCCACGCCAAAACCGGTGACGGCCCAGCGGCCATCGGGACTGATGGCAAAACGGCCCGCGCCGGTGGGGCTGCCGGGCGTGCGCAAGCTCGGCTGGCGCGAACTCTCGGCCAGGAAAACGGGCGGCGTATTTGTGGTGAGATCCAAAACCGCCAGCCGCAGATCGCTCAATTCCACCAATGCCCGGGGGCTGTCGAGGCTCAAGGCGATGGCGCGTGCGCCTTTGTCGTCGGGCAAGGCCACGATTTGATTTGCTGCCGGATCAATGTTCACGCCGGCTTCATTCGTCTGCAGCGGCCAGCGTTCGAGCGTGGGTCCACGGCAGACATAGAGCGCCGTTTCATCCGGGGTGATGCGCGCGGACATGAAGTTCGTGCCCGGGAAAAAAATTTCACGCGCCTCGTTTTTCAAATCCCAGATGCGCACCCCTTTGCTCTGCGTGGCGATGCACCAGCGGCCGCTCGGCGAAAGATCCACCGAGAGAAAGGCTCCCGCGTTCTTTGGGCAGACCAGCAGGTCGTAACCCTCACTGCTCGTCAGCCGCCAGATGCCGTAGCCCTCGGACGGTTTCCAAAAACCGACGCGCTGGCCGTCGCGCGAAAACACGCCCGCCAGTCCGTCGGTCGCGACAACGAGCGTTTGTCCCTGCGCCACGTCCCAAAATCGCGTGGTGCCGTCGCGCGAACCGGACGCGAGCACTTCGCCATTCGGGCTGAACGTCAGCCGCACGCATGGCTCGCTGTGACCGCGAAAAATCCGTTGCGTGCCGCGCTCCACATTCCACAGGCAGATGTCGCCGTCTTCAGTGGACACCGCCAGTTGGGTTCCGTCCGGCGACCAGGCCAGCGCGTAAACCCGCGTGGCGGTCGCGACCGTTCGGAACGCCGTTTCCTCCGGGTAGCGGCACAAGTCCACGCGATTGTCCGCCGCGATGGCGACTTCCATCGTTCCCGGTCGAAACCGGAACGGGCGGGTGCCGACGCGGATGGCGGTGCTGACTTTGGCTTTGGCCGCGAAATCAAACACGGTGATCTGTCCCTGCGCATCCGCGTCGCCAAAACTGATTTTGTTCGTGTCCGGCCAAAAGGAAATCCCGGCGATCAGCAGGTTGGTGGCCTGCATGCCGGAGGTGAGCAAACGTTCCTGCGTGGCCAGCTCCCAAATCACCAGCGCGCCGCCGGAAAAACGCGCGGCGAGCTTCGTTCCATCCGGACTGAAGACGATGCTGCGGACCGGCTGGCGCAGGCCCGGCCCGAGGGATTGCGCCTGCAAAACCTGCTGGTTCGTGCCTTCGGACAAATCGCAAACCATCACCTCTCCGGCCGCGTTGCCGTAGGCGTAATGGGTCAGCGAACTGTCCATCTCCACTTGATCCACGCCCTTGGGGATGGGGCGCAGCGGCTGCTCGGTTTCAATGTCGGACAAGGCCAGGCTCGCCATCGCCTCGGAACGCAGCGCGGCGTTGATGCGGATGGCGGCGGCGTTGCTGACGACGTTGAAAATTTTCTCCCGGCGGCCGGCTTCCGAAGTCAGCCGGACCGCGCGGGCCTGGGCGACGTAGGAATTCCACAGCCGCTCCGTGCTGGCCGCCTCGGCCTGCTCGGCGCGCGAAAAATTGCGCGCCGCGTGCATGCCGGCGATCACCGCCGCGCCCGCCAGTCCCAGCACCACCACCAGAATGATGCCGACGGCCGTGTTGGCGCGGTTCAAATCCCGGCGCATGGATTCGCGCGTGGCATTCAATCCATCACTTTCCGCCTCCCGCAAAGGTGACTCGCTTTTCATGTCAAATGAATGAGGCGCACTCTAGGCTGGCACTGCCCCGCAGGTCAATGTTTCAACCAAGGCATTTTGGAAAAAATGTCAATCTGGCCGCCGGGATTTGGCGTTTCCTGCACTTGTCGCGCCCGCGTCCTTGATGCAAACTTCGCGTCATGCCGACCGACGCCACGTTTGAGTCTTTTGAAAAAGAACTGAACCGCCTCGTCGAATCCTTTGGCAAACGTCTCGCGGAACTCAAGCAACCCGGCTATGCCGAAGCCCAGTTGCGCGATGATTTCCTCAATCCTTTTTTCCGCGCGCTCGGCTGGGACATGGAAAACCGCGCCGGCCTTATCCAGAAGGAGCGCGAAGTGGAGATTGAGAGTGCCACGCAGATTGGGGGCGGACGCAAGCGCGCCGATTATCTTTTCCGCACTGACAAGCGCGACCGATTTGTGTGCGAGGCCAAGAAACCCGCCGAGGAATTGAATGCCCGGTATGCCTTCCAGACCAAACGCTATGCCTGGAACAAAGGCGTGTGGATCGGCATCCTCACAGATTTCGAGGAGTTGAAAATCTATGTCGTCGGCAGCAAGCCTTACCTTGACGAGCCGCACGTCGGCGAATGGAAAAGCTGGCACTTCCGCCAATATCCGATCATTGCGCGTGAACTTTGGAATTTGCTGGCGCGGGATAAAATCGCCGCCGGCAGCATTGATGCCGCGATAGACGCCCTGCCCAAGAAAGCCACCGGCACGGGCAAAGCCCGCCAGCAATGGCTCATCAAGCCCGACCGCACCCGCGCGCTGGACAGTGAATTCCTGAAATTTCTCGACGAGACCCGGCGCGACCTTGCTTCCGACATCTACAAAAACAACGACCACGACGAACTGCTCGACGGCAACCGGCTCACTGAAGCCTGCCAGCGGGTCATTGACCGCATTCTGTTTCTCCGCATCTGCGAAGACCGCGACATTGACACCGGCGAACGTCTCCAATCCATCGTCGAAAAGTGGCGCAAGAATACCGGCAACGACGACACCGGACGCCGCGCACATCAACAGCCGATGGAGTTGCACGATGCGCCGCCGGCCAATTACGGCAGCGACGGAATCCGTGCGCCGAAGGAATCTTTGTGGCGTGCGGTCGTCCGGCATTTCCGCGCGCTCGACCGTCGTCCGCCCACGCACGTTCCTTTTTTCAACGGCAATCTCTTCAAGCCGCACTTTACGGAAACCCTCGTCATCAGCGATGAATGGCTGGCCGGGTTCATCGGCGAATTGAGCGATGACGAAACGCCGTATCTGTTCAACTACATTGACGTGGAGATTCTCGGCAGCGTCTATGAACGATTCCTCGGCAACGTCGTTCGCCCGCATGGCAAGGGCATCACTGTCGAACCCAAGCCAGAAGTCCGCAAAGCCGGTGGCGTCTATTACACGCCGCGCTACATCGTGGATTACATCGTCGAGCAGACCGCCGGCAAGTTGCTGGATGAAATTTCTGTAGGAAACGACGTGAGGAGTCTCAAATTAAAAAAAGAGGAAAGTCAGAGTCTCGTCACCTCGACTCCTACATTAAGGGATTTTGAAAAACGCACTGCCGCGCTGCGCCTGCTTGATCCCGCGTGCGGTTCGGGTTCGTTCCTCATCCGCGCCTTTGAGCGTGTGTGTGAACACTGGCAGAAACGGCTGACCGCCGGTTTGCGATGTGTGTTGGACGAAGCACGCGGAAGCGGCGTGAACGCCGCGCTCCCCGCGCTGGAGCGCGGGCTTCAGCCCGCTTCAACGTCCAAAGACCAGCAGGCCATCAAAGCCGCCCGCGCCGCGTGGGAAAAGAAACACCGCCCATTGTGCTGGGTGGATGCCGAAACCAACGACGTCCACCTCACCGTCGGCCTCAAGCGGCAGATTCTCACGCAAAACATCTACGGCGTGGATTTGGACGCCGCCGCCGTGGAAGTCACCCAGCTCTCGCTTTACCTCAAGATGCTGGAGAACGAGAACCGCACCACCCTCCAGCGCCAGCGCGAACTGCTGGCCGACGAGGCCGACATCGCCTTGCTGCCGCCCTTGCAGGACAACATCAAGTGCGGCAACTCCCTCATCGCCTCCGATTTCTCGATGATGTCCGAAGACCTCGTGCGCGTTCACGCCTTCGACTGGCCGGTGCAATTCGCGTCCATCATGAAAGCCGGCGGCTTCGACGCCGTCATCGGCAATCCGCCTTACGGTGCGGAATTGAATGAGGAAGAGCGCCTATACCTTCAACGAGATTTTGGAATTAGTTTAACGGACACCGCCGCGTTATTCATCTTGCTCAAGCTGCGGCTTCTAAAACCGCGTGGACTTGGCGGCTACATTGTGCCGAAACCGCTGCTCTACAATTCCAACTGGAAAGAAACCCGCGATAAAATCATCAATGAATTATCCATCGCGTGTGACTGCGGAAAAGTTTGGCCTGAAGTTAAATTGGAGCAGGTCATTTGTATTCTCGAAAAGTCATCCCGAAAATCTGATTACACTTCTGCCTCGCGCGCAGGGCAGGTGATACGACATTTCGGAGAGCTGGACAAAAAATTGTGTTCAGAGTTTCAATTCATCCTGAGCAACGTCTCGCCAGCCGAGGTGAAGCTCGCGCAGAAAATGAAATCTTCGGGAATCTATTTGGGTAGCCTCCTAAAAAATCAGCGCGGGGCAATGCTTCAAAACGCGGTTTCGTCAGGCGCTGGTTTCTACGCCGTGCTGGGTGGAAAACAACTGGGGCGGTTTTCCATTACTGAATTACCCAAAGGACGGATAACGAAAACAGCCGTCAACGACGACAAAGCTTTTGTGAAGGCAAACAGTGTTCTGGTTCAAAATATCGTCGCGCACATTGAGAATCCGGTGGATCACATTCGGATTATTGCCACGGTTTTGCCGACCGAATTGCAGGGCAGCTCGGTAATTCTGGATACCGTAAATCAACTTTCCGTTGCCAAGCCTTTGTCAGCTTCGTTCGTCGCAGCAATTTTGAATTCAAAGTTAATCAACTGGTTCACCTATCGTTTTATTTTTGCACGAGCAATCAGAACGATGCACTTTGATGCTCCTGTTACCAACCGAATTCCATTTTTCAAATTTGATTTTTCCAAGCCTGCCGACAAAGCGCTTCACGACAAGCTGGTGTTGCTGGTGGACAAGCTGCTGGGTTTGATGCCCAAGCTGCGCGCGGCCACGGCGGAGTCGGAAAAGGCCGTGCTGCAAAACGCCGTCACCGCCATCGACCAGCAAATTGATGCCTTGGTCTATGAGCTTTACGGCCTAACGGAAGCGGAAAAGAATCTGGTGGAGGGCGGCCAATGAACCCTGTAGGAGACGAGGTAACGAGTCTCTAACTAAAATGAAACCCTCAATAAAATCGGAAAGTTTGAGACTCCTCACGTCGTCTCCTACCTCCTCACAGCCAAATAAATCGCCCTCGTCGAAGGCGCGTAAGGTAGGGCGCGTCACTCCGTGCGCGCCGCCGCCTGCCAACCAACGCGTCCGGGTTCACCCCAACGGCGCGCACGGAGTGACGCGCCCCACCACGCTCCGTCGGGAATTCCGCGCATGGCGTGCCTCGCTCCCCGCCGGGCTGGAATGCGACACGTTGCTGATGCCGGACGTCATCGCGGAAAACGTGGTGCGGGAAGCGGAACGATTTCTCAACGCGGATTTGCCCGCCGGCTTCGCCGAACGGCTCGCGGCCCGGGCGCATCACATTTACCCGCGCAACAAACATTTCAAAAAGGTGCTGAACCGTCCGGGCAATGCCGGTCGCGAATACCTCCAGATGTTTATGCGCCACTGGACGGCGGGCTGGTTGAAACGGGAGCGCAATCCGCTCCACAAGAAACTGCCCTATTCATTCGGCATGGGCCAGCGCCTGCCGGGCTGATTTTTTTGCCCCGTAAGCGCATCAAAAAACGGCCACTGTTTCCAGAGGCCGCTGACGTCTTATGACAATTCCCAACAATCTTGGTTTCGGCCCGTCACCCTGAGCTTCAGTTCGTCGTGTTGTAAAAACGTCGTGGATAGCGCCACGCATTGGTGTCCACAAAACTCCACGCGCCGTTGACGCTGCTGGTGACGACACCGACGTTCGTCCACACGTGGTTTGCCGCCGGACCATTGTTTGTCACGGATGCCGGAGCCGGAAGAATATATTTCCGCCGGTTTTCGGGACGGTCACTTGGTTGGTGCCGGCGATGGTGGCCGGAATATTTGTCACGTTGAGCCAGTTGGTGCTGGTGAGATTGGTGGCGGACTGGAGCACAAAGCCATCGGCGAAATTGGTCGGCCAGTTCACAACATAATTGGCACTGTCCTGGAGCGCGAGGCGCGGACGATTGGTCGTGAGCACGAAGGACAGATTGTCCGCGTAGCCGTCGGTGTAGTTCCCGGTGGTGTAAGTCATGATCAGCGTGATTTTTGCCTGCCGGGTGCCAACGGGCACGATGAGCATTTTGTCGCGGAACAACAAGGCGGTTTGGTTTGTGCGGTCCACAGCCATAACCGGCCCGAGGGTAAAAGCTCCCAGAATGTTGGTGTGAATCCCGTCCGTGAACTCGGCCTTGAGTTCAGAGCGGTCATCTTGCGATTGCCATCCGCCCAGATACCCGGACATATCCGCCAGCACCGCGCCGGCATCTATCAAAGTGGCGGCGGAACTCAAATCAATTAACTGATACGCGCTGGAAGGCAAAGATCCGTATCCGCCGGTGAAGAGGTTGGTGCCGCGATTGGCCGGACCCGGACAGTTGGTCGGAATGTCCGCCGCCGCGCCGTAGATCGCGGCGGTGAAACCATTGGTCGTGATCCAGCCGGGCACAGGCATGGCCGTGTTGCCGAGCGGGGAACCGACTCCGGCTTCGGCGTCACCGTTGACGCTTAGGTTGGTGTTGAACATTCCGGCCTGAAGATCGAAGCCGAAAACACGGTCAATGCAAGAAAAGCCAGTCGTTTCATCGTCCTAATCTGTGCGTTGATTTAATGGTTTTAGGGCACAAGGCGCGTGAATAGGTTGCCCCGCTTCAACGCCAGTTGCAAAGATGGAAACGCAGGGGCGATTCATGGATGATACAGCCGGAAAAATTTGTTCCCGGCCGGTGGTGAAACGGTGATTTGATTCGTGTTGTTGCTTGTCGAAATGGTGGCAGACGAATTCACCCAGTTTGTCGTGGCGAGATTCAAATTCTCCTGCAATACAAAACCGGCGGAGCCAGGCACCGGCCAGGCCACCACGGCGGAAGCCGTGCCGGACAGATAAATCTTCAGCCACGGCGCACCCGGTGTTTGCACGGCGTAGAGCGACCAGAAACCGCTGGTGAGCGAATAACCGCCGCCAGTTAGCGCGCTGCTGGCGGTGGCGTCGTGCTGGCCGATCGTGCCGATGACGGAAAAATTTCCACCGGTGCTTGTGCCGCCGCCGCCGGAAATTTTATGCCAGTCCACCGAATAACTTTGCGCGGTGGACGACCCCACCAAACCTGCAAACAGCAGAGCCAGCAAAATGTTTTTGGTTTTCATAGGTCGAGCATTAACTTTCAGAGTTATTGGTTACAAGTCGAGACTAGGTCGCCAGACCAGAAGTTATCAAGGATGGAACCGCCGTAGAAGCGGGACAACGTAACTCGCGTTAGATGATCTCCAGAATTATAAGTGTCGCCGAAGGTGCATTCGAAATGCACGATGGCTTGGGCGTCCGTGAATATCTGCACGGTTCCCGCCGTAGCGGGGTTCGCGTTGCCAACGTAGAAGTTTCTAGTCACACCATTGGTGTCAATGCCCATGCAGGCAATCGTCACGTATCCAGGCGACGCAGGATACTGGATTTGAAAGCCACCTGCCGTGCCATCACGCATTAAGTTGTAATTAGTGCCAGCGCCCAGAAACATAGTATGGGCCATCGCCACGATTGAATTTGATGTGGCCAGAGTCGAATTGATACGCCGGACTACCAACCCCGCAGGATTGGGTGCTTTGGACGTGCCGGTTTCAATACCTGAGCGGATGAGGCCTGCCACATGCGCATTGGTGGCGACTGTCAGAGAGCCGCCGGCAGTGAGGTTGCCCGATTGATCCACTTGCATCAGCATAGTCGGCGTGCCGTTGGTGTTGTATTTAGCCACTTGAAAATTACGGCCGGTGGTGTCATCGCCGGGAATACCCATGACCAGCGTGTTGGTCTCCGTGAACATGCCCCAGCGGCCAATGCCCGCCTTGGAACTGGGTGCGTTGTTGGCAAACACATCCCAGTCGCGCACGATGATCGGCGCATTGGTGGCGTGCAGGTGGATGCCTTTGTCGGTCTGGATATGCACGCCGTTTTGGACGCAGACGCTGAATTCGTTGGTGGTGGTGCTGGAGAAGGCCGGGTAGAAAAGCGATCCGTAGGACCAGACGAAAGTATTGTCATGGGCGGCCATGGCTTCATAACCCAGCGCCGTCGAATAGTTGCCGCTGGCCGTCGTCTGTGCTACCATTGCAGTCGAAACAAAGCCGCTGGCAGTCGTATAATATCCAAGTGCGGTGGAAATATAGCCGGCAGCGTCGGCACCAACTCCGATACCCACCCGCAGCGCACTCACGTCAAAAAACGTGGCGTTTTCCACCAGCACATTGCCCACCACATACAGGGGTGCGTTAGGATGTGTAGTGCCAATGCCTACCCAGCCTGCACTGACCAATCCCGCTGACTGCGTAGCAATGCCAAAAATGGTGACCGCACCGCTTGGAGTGTTGGGCCAGATGATGCTGTTACCAAATCCGCAGGTCACCAGATTGGTGCCGGCAAAAGATAGGCATGCAGCCCTTTTTCGGGTTCATCCGAGAAGTGTGAGTCTTGAATGATGGAGGCTGTAAAGTTTGAGGGTGAAGAAGCGTTCGTCGCGGAGGCCATAGGTTTGGCGCAGGAGCGTCTTGATTTTGTTGTTGATGCCTTCCATGCGTCCGTTGCTGATGCGGTGTTTCCACCAGGCGAGAATGCCGCTGGCGTGGCCCAGCAGGGTCTTGCCCAACTGTTGCATCTGGCGCACGCCCGATGCCAGCGCCCGCGCGCACCACTGGTGAAGATAGGATTTCATCTGCGCATAGCTGGGCTGTTCCCAAAGCAAACCCAGCGCCTCCTTCAACAGATAGCCGGTGTTCAACGGTTCGTTGTGTTTGAGCGCCGCCTGCAACTGGGGCAGCCGGTTCGCGTCCACGTTGTCCCGGCGCATCAGCCGCAGGTAGCGCACGCCCTTGACGGTCTGCTTCATCAGGCCGGTGGCTTCCCGCACCATCTCCCGCCGCAGGTCGTCCAGCTTTTCGTTGACCAGTTTGGTGATGTGGAAGCGGTCGAACACAATGGCCGCCTCCGGCAGGTGTTCCAGCACGGCCGACCAATATGCCGGACTCATGTCCAGGCTCACGGCCTCAATCCGGGCCTTGCTCAAACGCAAGGCCCGCCAGAATTTCCGCAGGGTGTCGCCGCCGCGTCCGTGCGCCACCCAGACAATCCGTCCGCTGTCCAAGTCAATGACCAGCGTGTAAAACTTCTTTCGCCGCCCGACATAAATCTCGTCAATGGACAGCCGCTTGAGTTCCTTCAAACGGGGATGACCATAATCTTTTTCCAGCCGCGCCTTGACGATGTCTTTGACCGTATCCCAGCCCAGCCCGGTGAGGGCGGCCAGATCGCTGAGGGTCATCCGGCCCGCGAGGGCTTCGACAAACGCCTGGAGCCGGTGGGTGTAGCGGACATAGGCCGGGGCAAAGGGGGGGCGGCCTCGAAGCGTTTGCCGCAGGCCGCACACTCGCATTTGGGCACTTCCGTCACCAGAAACACCGGCTTGAAACCGATGGGCACGGTTTGCAGCTCCCGGTATCGCCGCCCCTTGCGGATCATGTCCTGTCCGCCGCACGCCGGACAGCGAATCCAGTCCGGCTTCACAGAAAGCACAAACCGGATGCAACCATCTTGATACAATGTCTCTTGATAATCGTAACCTTCCCGAACTCCAAACGCGTGATACAACAAACTTTGACTCATGCCTCATAATACAAATCCTTCATCCGAGACTCAAACCTCCCGGAAGAACCCTTTTTCGTAACGCTTGGCTTGGAGATAATCACCAGCGGTTTGGAGGAAGCTTGGAAGCTGTTTCCGGCGGTGGCGATTGACCGGAATATGGGCACGGGCTATGCGGATTTTCCGTTGTGCAAAAGCCAACAGGGCTATTAACCCCCGGGGAGAAGGAGAACCGTTCCCTGCGTCTTTGAAAAACCAAGCGCTGGGTTGGCCGGACCATCATCCGCAAAACGGAAACTTCCGCTGGCTGTTCCCTCTCCCTGGGGAGAGGGCCAGGGTGAGGGAGAGCGTGAAACAAACATTTGCCGCCGCGCCGCCGAGCGCCGTAGGCGCGGAATCTTTGCAGCCAGGAAATTCAATTCCCATAAAGCTCCGTCAGGAGCGACATCAGAATAGCCGCTCCGATGGAGCTTGAAACGATTGGCCATTGAAACTACAACGATGCTGCGCCTAGGACGTTCGCATCTGGATATTCATGCAAGGCATCTGCTGGATGCTTTAAAGGCCACCGAACAATCCCGCTTCCTTTAGCTTCGTTTCCGCCGTTGAATGGGCTTCCGGCGTCTCAATGACTAACAATATGGATTTCTCGGGAAGATACTTAAATACGCTTGCGGAACGAAATTCTCCGGTTGTTTCATTTGGCCCGGTAGGAACATCAATACTCCACAAGCTCATTCTGGTAATGTCAACAAAGGCTGAACTAATCGGATCCATGTCCACGCGGATCTTGTTCTGCCCTTTCAGATCTTCGGACATCTTTTTTAGTTTGGACGAAATTTTGTAGGCTCTGCATTCAAGATGGCTTGGGTTTCTTGCCAAATGAATGGCATCCGGTTTCTCCTCATAGTCCATTTCCACATCTTCGGCCAGGAACATAAACCCACAGCCCAAGGAATGGCGCGGCAGGAACTTTCCCGTGTATCGGCACGTTTCAAATCCGCACGCGCCGCGGTTGAGCCAGTTGGTTTCATCTTGGCGATAACGTGCGATCAAGGCATCCATTTCCTTTTTAAAAGGAGAATTGGATGGAATGGCCTCAATCTTTGACGGCGTCGTGTCGAGATAGACTACCTGGGTCACGGAGCCGTTGCTGGTCTTGGCAACCAGTGTATTTACTTGAGCAACAATTTCGCTGACCGTGGCGTTAGAGAAGGTTTCTGCCGGCAAGACATAGGCATCCCACCGATAAGGCCGTCCATGTGCGACGTGATGAGCCGAATACCAAACACCAAACGCATACAGGCCCAAATAGACAAAAATCATTCCCACGATTACCGCGAGAATGATTTTGGTCCTGCGCTTCATGACGAGGCAAATTTACTTTTCCACAAGTTCCGGCTCCACCCATTTGCCGTGTTCCTTGATGAGGTCCACCAGGCGGTCCACGGCCTCGGCTTCGGGGATGTTGAACTTGATGGCCTGCTTGCCGACGTAGAGATTGATCTTGTTCGGCGCGCCGCCCACGTAGCCGAAATCCGCGTCGGCCATTTCGCCGGGGCCGTTCACGATGCAGCCCATGATGGCGATCTTCACGCCCTTGAGATGCTCCGTGCGCGCCTTGATGCGCGCGGTGACGGTCTGCAAATTAAACAGCGTCCGCCCGCAGCTCGGGCACGCGACGTAATCGGTCTTGAAACTGCGGCAGCCGGCGGCCTGCAAAATGTTATAGGCCAGCCGCAGTGACAGGCCGGCGCCGCTTTCGCCGCGCACGAGAATCGCGTCACCAATGCCATCCGCCAGCAGCGAGCCAATGACCACGCCCGCCTGCAACAGCGCGATGTTCGGCTCCAGTAGGACAGGCGTCGCGCCTGTCTCCATATTTCCTTGTTTGCTTCCCGAAAAATTAGAGACAGGCGCGACGCCTGTCCTACATTCCAAACAATCCTTGAGCAGAATCGGATTATTGCGACCGAGCCGTTTCAATTTCGCCGCGAGCAGGCGGAACGCGGTGATGGCCGGCAGCTTCAGGCCATCCTTCACGGTCACAAGCTGTGTGTCGCAGTTGATGTCAAAATCCTGCGTCGGGTCAAGCTCCGCGACGTTCAAATCTTCATAGACCGCCTCCGGCCGCACGTCGTCTTTGGGACGAATTTTCGGCGCGACTTTGTCGAATGTGGCGCGCGTGACGACGACGCGGATGAGTTGTTCGCCGCCACATTTGATGTGTTCGTTCAGTTCAATCTCCGGCGTCGCGCGCTTCTCGAAATGAAAGGGGTCGAAAGGGAATGTAGCAGCCGACGTGAGGAGGCTCTGACTATTTTCCGAATTTGAAGTGAGCCTCCTTACGTCGGCTGCTACAGTCAAAGACGGAACCAGTTCAAGCAAATCGCGGCACACCGGAATTTCGTGCGGCGAATCTTCAGTGAGCGAGACGCGGATCGTGTCGCCCAGTCCGTCGCACAGCAGCGAGCCGATGCCGATGGCGGATTTGATGCGGCCGTCCTCGCCTTCGCCGGCTTCGGTGACGCCGAGGTGAATCGGATAATTCCAGTCCGCGCCAAGCTCATTCAACCGCGCGACCAGCAGGCGATAGCACTCGATCATCACCTTCGGGTTGGACGACTTCATCGAGAACTTGAAATTATGGAAATCATTTCTCCGCGCGATGTGCGCAAATTCCAACGCGCTCTCAATCATGCCCAGCGGCGTGTCGCCAAACCGGTTCATGATGCGGTCGGAAAGTGAACCGTGGTTGGTGCCGATACGGATGCAGCGTTTAAATTTCTTCGCTGCCAGCATGAGCGGCGCGAATTTTTCCTCAATGCGTTTCAGTTCGGCGGCGTATTGCTCGTCGTTGTATTCCTTGATCGCGAATTTTTTTGAATCCGCGTAGTTGCCGGGATTCACGCGGACGACTTCCACCCATTTCACCGCTTCCATCGCGGCTTCGGGCTTGAAATGGATGTCCGCGACAATCGGCACATTGCAGCCCTGACGGCGAAGTTCGGCGACGATGTTCTGCAAATTCGCCGCGTCCTTCACGGTCGGCGCGGTGATGCGCACGAGCTGGCAGCCGACGGCGACGAGTTCGAGCGACTGCTTCACTGACAATGCCGTGTCCATCGTGTCGCAGGTGATCATGGACTGCTTGACGACCGGATGATCGCCGCCCATCACAAAGCCGCCGTTCGCGGGATCGCCGATGACAATCTCGCGGCTCTTGCGGCGTTGGTAGAAATAGGGAGATTCGCAGTAGCGCATGGGGAATTATTTTTGCGGCGCGAAAACGACCGGCACATAATGCTCGGCGTGCGAACTGCGGAACCAGTCGCCGGCGTCAAAGAACGCAATGTAAACCATGAAAGTGATGAGCAGCGCGGCAAACCCGCTCTGAATGTAATTCAAAACTTTCGCGTGCACCGGGCGGCGGCGAATCCACTCAATGAGCGACAGCGTGATGTGTCCGCCGTCCAGCACCGGCAGCGGGAGCAGGTTGAGCAGGGCGAGATTCACATTCAGAATGACACTGAACCAAAGCACGCGCCGCCAGCCGTCCTCGTCTTGAAAGAGGTTGCTGTAAACGCGGATGATCATCACCGCGCCGCCGAGCTGCTGCACGCCGATCTGACCTTTGTGCTCAAACAACGCGCCGAACGTGCTGAAAATCTGGCCGGCGCTCGTCTGGATTTGCGACCACGGGCTGGGATGAACCAGCGCGACATTCGTATCGGCCTGCCATGCCACGATGCCGAAGGACGGCCCGGCGTTTGTCGGCGTCAGCGGTTTGACCGCGAGCAGCGCCTTCTCAAACTGGGCGTCGCCGCGTTTGATGGTGAAGGAAACCGGAACGTTCGGCCGATTCGTCAAAGCCTGCTCGGCAAAAAAAATCGTGAACGGGCTGAAAATTTTCTGGCCGTCCACCGCCACGATTTCGTCGCCGGGTTTCAGTCCCGCGACCGCCGCCGGGCTGTTGCTGGCAATTTCACCGATCATGGACCGCTCCGCGTAATTGACGAAAATCTGCCGGAGCGATTTGCGTTCAAACCATTTCGTCGGCAGGTTCGTCGGCACCGCGTAAACGATCGCCTCCTGGCCGTCGCGCTGGTATTTGATGGCGATGTTCGTGCCGGTGCTGGTGATGATCCGCCATTTGACGCTGTCCGACAGCGATGCCGTGGGCAGAAAATTTTTCACTGGATGGCCATCCACTTCCAAGATGGTGTCACCCGGACGCAAGCCGGCCGACCACCCCGGGCCGGACGGATCCACCCAGCCGATGACCGTGGAATTATTCACCTCATTGCTGGGTTTGCCCACGCTCCAGACCACCACGGCAAATGCAAACGCCAGCAGAAAACTGAACAGCGGGCCGGCGAATGCGACGATGATCTTGTCGAGCGGCGAGACGTTCGGCAGTTGTTCGACGGGCGTTTCGGATTTGCCTTCGATGGTCTCCATCGTCGCCATCTGCGGCAGCGACACGTAGCCGCCGAAAGGAATCGTGCCGAGCACGTATTCCACATCGCCGATTTTCTTTTTCCAGATCGGTTTGCCGAACCAGATGGCGAAGCGCTCGACCTTCAAGCCGCGCCAGCGCGCCGCGAGAAAATGTCCCAGTTCGTGGACGCCGATGATCAGGTTGAAAATCAGGACGACTTCCAACGCAATGAGGATGTAATGTAAAATGGTCATGTCTAAACAGGAAGATTATAACAGCGAATAAATTTACCGCAACGTCCGTTCGCATATCGTCCTCGTCGTCGTCCTCGTTCTCGAAATCGAAAAGAAAAAACGAGGACGAGGACGAGAACGAAGGACGAGCAGGGTTTTATCTGGCCGCCTCGCCTCGCGCCCAGGCATCAGCCTCCAGAATCTGGTCCAGCGTCGGATGCGCCACGATCTGGTGCGCGTCCATGGTGCGGCGGACGGTTTCGGTGATCTGCGGAAAGTTGATGTTACGGTTCACAAACGCTTCGACCGCGATTTCATTGGCAGCGTTCAAAACCGCCGGCAACGTGCCGCCGATTTCACCAGCTTTGCGCGCGAGTTCAATCGCCGGAAATCTTTCCACATCCGGCTCCTCAAATGTCAGCGTGCCGATTTTGGGGAAATTGGTCTGCACGCGGTCGCTCGCGGCGCGTTCGGGATACGTCAACGCGTATTGAATCGGCAGGCACATGTCCGGCGTGGATAACTGCGCGATGAGCGAGCCATCCACAAACTCCACCATCGAATGCACGATGCTCTGCGGATGCACCACCACGCCGACCCGCGCCATCTCGATGTCGAACAGCCAGCGCGCCTCGATCATCTCCAGCCCTTTGTTGAACAGCGTCGCCGAATCAATCGTGATCTTGCGGCCCATCACCCACGACGGATGTTTGAGCGCGCGCTCGACGGTGATCTCGGAAAATTTTTCCTTGGGCCAATGTTGCTTGTCGCGGAAGGGTCCGCCACTCGCGGTGAGCAGAAGTTTGCGGACGGAACTGGTCGGCTTGCCGTCGAGACATTGAAAAATCGCCGAGTGCTCGCTGTCCACCGCCAGCACGCGCACGCCGAATTTGCGCGCCTCGTGCATCACAATCTCGCCGGCCATGACGAGAATTTCTTTTGACGCCACGGCAATATCTTTTCCCGCGCGGATCGCCGCCAGCGCCGGCTGCAAGCCCGCCGTGCCGACAATCGCAATCAAAACAATGTCCGCCGCCGGCAGCGTGGCGAGTTTTAGCAAACCTTCATTGCCGCAAAATACTTCGCAACTGGTGCCGAGCGTGTTTTGCAAATCCTTCGCCTTGGCCGGATCGTTGATGGAAATGATGGCGGGCCGGTGCTTGCGCGTTTGTTCAAGCAGCAATTCGTCATTGCCGCCCGCCGCGAGGCCGATTAAACGGATTTGATCCGGCAAATCTGCCGCCACCTTGACGGTGCTGGTGCCGATGCTGCCGGTGCTGCCGAGGAGAACAACGTTTTTCATTTTGGGTAAACCACGGATAAACACCGATGGACACGGATAAAAAATTCCATCCGCGTTAATCTATGTCCATCCGTGGTTAATTTTGAATTCGTGTGCATTCGTGTTTGTTCGTTGTCATGGCACCAGCACATGACGTAAATACAAATACATGATCGGCGCGTTGAACAAAAGGCTGTCGAGCAGATCGAGAATGCCGCCGATGCCGGGCAGGATGTGGCCGGAGTCTTTCGCGCCGCACTCGCGTTTAAAAAGCGATTCGATCAAATCGCCGATGACCGCAGTGACGCTCAAAATGACGCCGAGAATGATTGCATGATGCGTGTTCATCCCCGCCATGTGACTGCCAAAAAAATGCACGAACACCAGGCTCGCGCCGGTCGAAACGAGAATCGCGCCGCCGAAACCTTCCCACGTTTTGCCGGGGCTGATGCGCGGAATCATTTTGTGTCTGCCAATGAGCGAGCCGACGACATACGCGCCCATGTCGCTGAATTTCGTCAGCAAAATAA
>ODAK010001194.1_pt1 | contig 28960 bp, 20 predicted proteins | sample 1539591 | NCBI WGS metagenome assembly ODAK01 (sample SAMEA3539303, study PRJEB22396) | soil metagenome | biome: tundra; feature: field; material: soil | place: USA | collected 2010-05 | depth 0.15 m
CCAACCACCGCCGAGCGCCTCGATGAGTTGCACGCTGTCTGTCAGTTGCTGCATTCGCAGAGAAACGGCCGTTTGCTGGTTGCTGAGTAAAGTCGTCTGTGCCGTGATCACGTCCAGGTAGGGATCGAGTCCCAGTTTGTAGCGATCGGTGGCGATCGCGAGGTATCTCCGGGCCGCGTTGACTGCGGCATCCTGTTGCTGAGTTTGTGTTGACAGGATTCGCAGTGCGGCGAGGTTGTCCTCGACCTGCTGAAACGCCGTCAATACGGTCTGCCGATAGCTCGCCACGGTTTGATCGTAAGCGGCCTGAAACTGTTCCACCGTGGCTGTGCGCAATCCGGCGTCAAACAGCGTCTCCGCCAGCGTCGGTCCAACAGACCAAAAGCGGCTCGGCCAAGTGAGCCAGTTAGCGATCGAGGAGCTTTCGAATCCGCCGGTGGCGCTCAACGTAAGGGTTGGATAATAGGCTGCCTTGGCGATGCCGATCTGAGCGTTGGCCTGTGCCATCAGACGCTCATCCGCGGCAACATCCGGCCGTCGCTCGAGCAGCTGTGAGGGAACACCGAGCGGAATCGCCGGAGGATTCGCCTTCAGGGGCTCGACCGGAAGCGAGAATGTCGATGCCGGCTGGCCGACGAGCAGGGCAATCGCATGCTCATATTGCGCCCGCGCTATTCCAAGGTTGGTGTCCTGGGCCTGCGTGCTTTGCAATTGCACCTCGGCCTGCGCGACGGCTTCGTCCGCACCGATGCCGGTTTCATATAGGGCCTGGTTCACCTGCAGCGATTCCTGATAAGCCACGACGGTCGCATCGAGCAGCTGTTTCAGGGAATCCTGGGTTCGCAGCTGATAGTAGTCGACAGCGAGTTCTGCCTGCGCGGTCAGGCGCGTGTTTTCCAGATCGGCTGCGCTGGCCTGCGCTGCCGCGACATTGCTGTTCACCGTGTTGCGAACCCGTCCCCAAAGATCCGGCGCCCATGACGCGTCAAACGGCAAGTCATAGTCGGTGAACGTGCCAGGCGTCGCGGCGGTGCCTGCGATCGCCGTTCCGGCCCCGGTCGCTGTACCCGCGCCGGATTGCGCCAGGCTCGCCGACGAGCGGCTTCTACTGATGCTGGGGCTCGTCGTCAGCGTTGGGTAATACTGCGCCCGAGCTTGCTTGACTAGAGCCCGAGCCTGAAGAAAGCTCGCAAACGCGCCCGCAATGTTCTGGTTGGAAACATTCACCTGCTGTTCGAGCGCGTTGAGCTGCGGATCGTCGAACAGCTCCCACCATTTACCGTGAAGGACGTCGTCCTTGGGCTGCGCCAGCTTCCAGCCATCCGTTTCCTTGTAGGCCGCGGGGGATTGCACCGGGGGGGTATGGTATCTGGGGCCAACATTGCAGCCGTTCACAAGCAGCAGCCCAAGGAGCACGGCAGAGCGATTGTGAGCTCGTCTGGTCATGTGGGCTGAACTCCGCGCTGGGCGGCTGCAACGGACCCATGAGCTCGCCGCGCCCACCAGAGACTGAAGCGGTCCAAGTAGAGATAGACCACCGGCGTGGTGTAAAGCGTCAGCAGCTGGCTGATGATCAGTCCACCGATGATCGCGATCCCCAGAGGGCGTCTGAGCTCCGAGCCCGTCCCGGTACCAAAGGCGAGCGGCACGGCGCCAAACAGCGCCGCCATGGTCGTCATCAGGATCGGTCTAAAGCGCAGCATGCAGGCTTCGAAAATTGCATCAGCGGTGCTCTTTCCGTCCTGGCGCTCGGTCTGAAGGGCGAAATCGATCATCATGATGGCGTTCTTTTTTACGATTCCGATCAACAGCACGATTCCAATGATGGAAATGACGTTCAGGTCCTGCTTGAAGAGCATCAATGCCAGCATCGCGCCCACGCTCGCCGGCGGCAGACTCGAGATGATCGTCAGTGGATGCACGAGACTTTCATACAAAATCCCGAGAACGATGTACACCGAGAGCAATGCCGTCAGAATCAATACCGGCTCAGAAGACAGCGACTGCTGATAGGCGAGCAGCGTGCCTGCGAAAAAACCCTGGATCGAGGAAGGTGTGCCGAGCCGCTGCTGCATCTGTTTGATGCGCAGCGTGGCGTCGCTCAAGGATACGTCCGGCGCCAGGTTGAACGAGGCCGTGACCGAGGGAAACAGACCGGTATGGTTGACCGCCAGCGCGGTCGTGGTGGCTTGGGGCTTAGCCACCGCGAGCAATGGAATGCTGCTGCCTTCGGCCGATTGCAGGTAAATGTCGTGCAATCCTTGCGGGCTTTGCCAATATTGGGGAGCGACTTCCAATACCACGTAGTACTGATTCAACTGCGTATAAATGACGGACACCTCGGACTGGCCGAAGGCGCTGTACAGGTCCGAGTCCAGCGACTGCACCGTGAGACCGAGCTTAGCCGCCGTCACACGGTCATAGTTCAGCAGCTCGTCGAGGCCGCCGTTCTGCTGGTCGGAGTTCACGTCCTGCAGACCGGGAAGGCGCTTCATCTCCTTGAGCAGCGTGGGCCCCCACTTGGACAGATCCTTCACGTCGTCGGATTGCAGCGTGTATTGATACATCGCATTACCACCGCGACCGCCGATGCGCAGATCCTGCGCCGCTTGCAGAAACGCGGAGGCAACCGGCATACGGTTCAATTTGGGGCGCAGGCGGGCGATGACCTGAGCCGCACTGACCGTGCGGACAGCCAGCGGTTTCAGAGCGATGTAGATGAAGCCGGTATTGGTGGCACCGCTGCCGCCGGTAAAGGCGATTACGTTGGCCACGGCCGGGTCGCTCTTGATCACGCCGACTATTTGTTTGATGGAGTTGTCCATGGCCGGAAAGGACGAATCCTGCGGTCCCTGTACGCCGCCGGTAATCGCTCCGGTGTCCTGCTGCGGGAAAAAGCCTTTCGGTATCGTGATGACCAGCACCACATTGAGAGCTATCGTCAGAAATAAAACCAGCATCGTCAGTCGCGGATGCTCCAACACCCAATGCAGACTGCGACGGTAGAGCGATAGCAGCCACTCGAAGGCTCTCTCGTTGGCCAGGTAGATACGGCCATGCTTTTGTTCGCGCTCGCTTCTCAATAGATACGCGCACATCATCGGCGTGGCGGTCAATGAGATGATCATCGACACGACGATGGCTGTCGACAGGGTAACGGCAAACTCGCGGAACAGACGGCCGACGATGCCGCCCATGAACAGCAGGGGAATAAAAACCGCCACGAGCGAAATGCTGATGGTCAAAACGGTGAAACCGATCTCTTCCGCACCCTTCATTGCCGCGGCAAGCGGCTTCATGCCCTGCTCCAGATGGCGCGAGATATTCTCCATCACGACGATGGCGTCATCGACCACGAAACCGGTCGCGATCGTCAGAGCCATCAGCGAAAGATTGTCGATGCTGTATCCAAAGAGATACATCACAGCGAAAGTGCCGATCAGCGCCGCCGGCATGGCGACACTCGGGATTAATGTCACGCGCGCATTGCGAAGAAAGATAAAGACTACGGCGATGACCAGGACGATGGAAATGATCAGCGTCGTTTCCACGTCATGGACCGAGGCGCGGATCGTCGTGGTGCGATCCAGTACGATCGTGGTATCGATACCTGATGGAATGGATGCCTTGATGAAGGGAAGCTGAGCCCGTATGTTGTCGTTGGTCTGGATGATGTTGGCGCCCGGCTGGCGGGAGATAATCACGGTAACGGCACGCTTGCCGTTCAAATAGCCGGCGGCGCGCACGTTCTGTACGGCGTCTGTGACCTGAGCCACATCGGACAGACGCACAGCCGCGCCGTTGTTATAACCAACGACGAGCGGTTTGTAGTCGGCTGCATGCGAGATCTGATCGTTGGCCAGAATGTCTGCAGTCACGTAGCCGTCCGAGATCTGGCCTTTGGGTAAATCGCTGTTTTGCACGCTCAGCACGGATTTCAGATTCGCCAGGGTCAGGCCGTGGCTGGCCAGTTGTGTGGGATTGGCGTCCACGCGCACCGACGGCAACGCGCCGCCACCGACGTTGACCTGCCCGACGCCCGGTATCTGCGACAGTTTCTGTTGTATGATGGTAGAGGCTTCGTCGTACAACTTGTCCGGACCGAATTTGTCCGAGGTCAGGCCCAGGATCATGATCGGTGCATCGGCCGGATTGACTTTGCGGTAGGTCGGATTGGAGGGCAGGTTGGCGGGCAAGTACGATCGTGCGGCGTTGATGGCAGCCTCGACATCCCGCGCTGCGCCGTCGATGTCGCGGCTCAGATCAAATTGGATCGTGACCGAGGTGGAGCCCAGCGAGCTGGCGGAGGTCATCTCCGTGACCCCGGCGATATGGCCGAATTGCCGTTCCAGCGGTGTAGCGACCGAGGAAGCCATGATCTCGGCGCTGCCTCCAGGCAAGCTCGCGCTCACGGAGATCGTCGGGAAATCCACCTTCGGCAGCGGGGAAACCGGCAGCACGCTGAACGCGATCGCGCCGGCAATCACAATCGCCACCGTGAGCAGAGTCGTGGCCACCGGCCGATGAATGAAGGGCGCGGAGATGTTCATGCCGGTGCTTCGGGTTTGCGCGCAAAGCGCTGCCCGAGACGGTCGAAAAATATGTAGATGACCGGGGTGGTATAGAGCGTGAGCGCCTGGCTCAGCAGCAGTCCGCCCACCATCGCGATACCCAGAGGCTTGCGCAGCTCGGATCCGATACCGGTTCCCAAGGCCAGCGGCAGGCCCGCCAACAGCGCGGCCATCGTGGTCATCAGGATGGGACGGAAGCGCAGCAGACAGGCCTCGTAGATGGCGTCCGTCGAACTCTTGCCTTGAGTGCGCTCGGCATCGAGCGCGAAGTCGACCATCATGATGCCGTTCTTCGTCACGATACCGATCAGCAGGATGATGCCGATCAGAGCGACCACATTCAGATCCTGGCCAAACAGCATCAGTGCCAGCAAAGCACCCACGCCAGCCGACGGGAGCGTGGACAGAATGGTGACCGGGTGGATAAAGCTCTCATACAGAACGCCAAGCACGATGTAGACGGCCACTAGGGCGGCGAGAATCAGCAATGGCTCGTTCGACAGCGAGTTCGTGAAGGATGCTGCGGTGCCTTGAAAGCCCGCCTGAAGGCTGGCGGGCATGTGCATGTCGCGTTGCAGCCTGTTGACCGCCGTGATTGCACTGCCCAGCGAGGCATTCGCCGCCAGATCGAACGAGACCGTGATGGCCGGGAACTGGCCCTGATGGGTAATGGACAGCGGTTCGGTCGTCTTCTCGAAATGCGAAAAGGCGCTGAGCGGTACCGCGTTGCTCAGGGTCGAACTGGTCGCTCCTGCGGAGGCGGCTCCTTTGCTGGAACTCGAAGTTGATGTGCCGGCCGCCAGCGCGTTCGCGGGGGGAGCAAGCGTATTGGCCGCGGGCGTGTACAGTGCCGAGCTCGTTAGTGCATTGGATCCGGCAGAGGCGGAGCCGATGGATGCAAAGGACGCCGAAGCGCCGGCACCGCTTGTGCCGGAAGATGCATTGGATTGGATGTAGAGATGATTGAGCTTGTCCGGGTCCTGCTGAAACTGCGGTTCACTCTCGAGAATGACATGGTACTGGTTGACCTGGGTGTACATCGTGTTGATCTGACGCTGACCGAAGGCGTCATACAGCGTGTTGTCTATCGTCGAGGGCGCGATTCCCAGTCGTGAAGCAGTGATGCGGTCAATGACCAGGTAGACGGCCAGGCCGCCCAGTTGCTGGTCGGTGGCGACATTGGCCAGTTCCGGTAGCTGTTTGAGCCGGCCGACGAACCGGTTGGTCCACTGATTCAGTTCGTTGATGTCGGGGTCTTCGAGGGTGTACTGGTATTGTGTGCGGCTCACCCGATCATCCACGGTAATGTTCTGCACAGGCTCCATGAACAGCTGAATGCCCTGAACCTGCGCGAGCTTCGCAGTGAGCCTGCCGATGATGTCCGGAGCTCTGCTGCGCTGTGCCAGCGGCTTAAGACTGATCGACATGCGGCCGCTGTTGGTCGTGGTATTCGTGCCGTCTGCGCCGATGAACGAGGACAGACTGTCAACCGCCGGATCAGCCAGAATTATTTTTGCCAGCTGCTGCTGTCTGTCCGCCATAGCCCGGGCGCTGATCGTGGGCGGCGCCTGCGAGATGCCCTGGATCACGCCCGTGTCCTGTACCGGGAAGAAACCTTTGGGGATCACCATGTAGAGGAATACCGTGAGCATCAGCGTCGCCACGGCGACCAGCAGCGTGATGGTCTGAAATCTAAGCACGAACTTCAGTGTGCGACCGTAAAATGAGATCACGCGATTGAAGATGCGCTCCGAAGCCTTAAACAGGCGCCCCTGCTGCTCCTTGGGTCTATGCCGCAGGATGCGCGCGGACATCATCGGCGTGAGTGTCAGGGAAACGATGGCTGAAAAGCCGATGGTCACGGCGAGTGTCACGGCAAACTCGCGGAATAGGCGGCCAACCACGTCGCCCATGAACAGCAGCGGAATCAGTACGGCGATCAGCGCCACGGTCAGCGATAGGATCGTGAAGCCGATCTGCTCGGCGCCTTTGAGCGCGGCGTCCATGGGTTTGTCGCCGTTCTCGATGTATCGCGAGATGTTCTCTATCATGACGATGGCATCGTCCACGACGAAGCCGGTGGCGATGGTCAACGCCATGAGCGACAAGTTGTCCAGGCTGTAACCAAGGCTGTACATGACCGCCAAGGTCCCGATCAGTGACAGCGGTACGGCTATGCTCGGGATAATGGTGGCGCTGACACTTCGCAAGAACAGAAAGATAACCAGCACGACCAGGGCGATCGCCAATAGCAACTCGAACTCGACATCGGAAATGGATGCCTTGATACCGGTCGTGAGATCGGTAAGCGTGGTCACCTGAATGCCTTTGGGCAGGTTGACCTCAAGCTGCGGCAGCATTTGCTTGATGTTCTTGACCACGCTGATGGTGTTGGCACCGGACTGGCGTTGCACATTGAGGATTACGGCCGGGGTCTGGTTCATCCACGCAGCTTGATTGTTGTTCTCAATGCCATCGACGATCTTCGCCACGTCGGTGAGCATGACGGGCGCGCCGTTACGGTACGCCACCACCACCTTTCGATAGTCCTGGCTGGTGACCAGCTGATCGTTGGCATCGATCTGGTAATCCTGCCGTGGGCCGTCGAAGTTGCCTTTTGCGGCATTCACGCTGGCCTGGGTCAGGGCCGTGCGTACGTCCTCAAGATTGATGCCATAGGAAGAGAGCGCTGCCGGATTGGCTTGAATGCGCACCGCGGGCTTTTGTCCGCCGCTGATCGTGACCAGGCCCACGCCGGTGAGCTGGGAAATCTTCGGCGCCACGCGGGTATCCACGATGTCCTCGACCTTGGATAGCGGCATCGAAGTTGACGTGATGGCCAGCGTCAGCACGGGGGCGTCGGCTGGATTGGTCTTGCTGTAGATCGGTGGCGCAGGCAGGCTGGACGGCAGAAGGCTTTGCGAGGCGTTGATGGCCGCCTGCACCTCCTGCTCGGCCACATCTATATCCAGGCTCAGCGTGAACTGCAGCACAATCACGGAAGTGGCGCCGGAACTGGTGGAGGTCATCTGGCTCAGGCCCTGGATTTCGCCGAACTGGCGCTCCAGTGGCGCGGTCACCGTCGTGGCCATCACATCGGGGCTCGCGCCTGGATAGAACGTGACGACCTGAATCGTCGGGTAGTCCACTTGCGGCAGCGCCGACACCGGCAATTGTGTATAGCCGACGACTCCGATCAGGAAAATGGCGGCCATGAGCAGCGAAGTGGCCACCGGCCGCAGGATGAATTGACGAGAAGGATTCACGGCGTGCTGGTCCCGCTCGTGTCTACGGCGCGCTGGTCCCGCTGGCATTGGTGGCGGTGGTTGGCGTGCCGGAAACGGCGACCTTGGCGTTATCCTGCAACTTGTCGAAGCTGCTATCGGCGACTATTTCGCCCGATTTGACGCTGTCAACCTGCGTCATGCCGCCGTCGGTCACTCCAGGTTTTACAGCGCGCAGATGCGCGACATCGTTTTGAATCACGTATACAAACGATGATTGCCCATTTTGCTGAACGGTCGATGCCGGAACCAGAGTCACACCCTGCAGTGTATTCACCAACAGGCGCGTGTTGACGAACTGGTTCGGGAACAAGGCACTATTTTTGTTATCGAATATCGATCTGACTTTTACGGTCCCGGTCGTGGTGTCAATCTGATTGTCCAGTGCCAGCAGCTGGCCGCTTGCGATCTTGGTCTGCGCAGTGCGGTCAAAGACATCGACGCTTAGCTTGGCGTTTTCGCGCAGGCGGCCGACCACTGGACCCAGACTGTCTTCCGGTAGCGTGAAAATCACGGTAATGGGCTGCATCTGGGTGATGACTGCGAGCGTCGTGGTGCCGGTGGCCTGCACCACATTGCCCGGATCCACCAGCCGCAATCCGATCTGACCGCTGATGGGGGCGGTGATGTGACAGTATTCGACCTGAAGCTGGTCGAATTGCACCGTGCCCTGGTCGTTTTTCACGGTACCCTGGTCCTGCAGCACAAGCTTTTCCTGGTCGTCGACCATTTGTTGTGCAATTGCATTGCGCGCCAGGGCGGCACGGTAGCGTGTGAGGTCCATCTGCGCCTGCGCGAGCACGTTCTGGTCGCGTTCCAATGTTCCTTGCGCCTGCAACAAAGTGGCCCGGTACGGACGCGAATCGATCTCTATAAGCGGATCGCCTTTGCGCACCAGCTGGCCTTCCTTAAAACCCACCGCAACGACCAGTCCATTCACCTGGCTGGTGATGGAATTGGTATAGACCGGAGTCACGGTACCGATGGCGTCAAGGTAAACGCTGATGTCGCCGGTTTTTGCCGTTGCGGTCGTAACGGTGATCCCCGCGGCGGCGGCACGACGCGCGGCGGCCGCGGCGGCTTCCGTGGCCTCATGATGGCGCCAGATCAGGACTGCTGCAACGATCAGAATTACCGCAACAACGATCAGGCCGACGCGCCAAATCCGCTGCTTGCGTGTGGAATGGCCGAAAGCGGGGTCTGGGGTATCAGTGGCAGTCGGCATTTGGCATATGTCTGGAAACTCCTTCTACGATAGCATGCGCGTCATGCACAGACTCCGCCACGACCGTTAACAACACTTAATGAGCGCTTCATAGGATCCCACGTGAAATGTTATTCCTGGAACGTCAACGGCATCCGTGCCGTGCTAAAGCGAGGGCAGTTCCATCCGTTTCTGGAGGCGCACCAGCCGGACATACTGTGCCTGCAGGAAACCAAGGCCGAACGCGGGCAGATTGAGGTCGAACTGCCCGGTTATCACGAGTATTGGAATTCCGCGGTCAAGAAAGGCTATTCGGGCACCGCGATCCTGTCGAAGCAGAAACCTCTCGCCGTCATCAACGGCTTTCCCGAGGGCTTCGCCAAACGCTTCAAGTTCGCCGACGAACTACTGCGCGACAGCGCCGAAGAAGGCCGGGTCATCGCGGCGGAGTTTAAAGACTTCTACGTCGTGACCGTCTACACGCCGAACGCCAAAGACGACCTTAGCCGTGTGCCGCTACGCTTCGAGCATTGGGATCCGGCATTTCTGGCCTACTGCCGGCAACTCGAACAAAGCAAGCCAGTCATATTTTGCGGCGATCTCAATGTCGCGCATACCGAACTCGATCTGGCCAATCCCAAATCGAATCGCGGCAAAAAGGGTTTCACCGACCAGGAGCGCAAGGGTTTTCAGAACCTGGTCGATGCAGGTTTCGTCGATACCTTTCGCCTTTTCAAGCAGGGGAACGGCCACTACACCTGGTGGAGCAACTTCGCCAATTCACGCGCACGCAACATCGGTTGGAGAATCGACTACTTCCTGGTCTCAGCAAAACTGCGCGGCGCCGTGCAGGCTGCCGACATTCACCCCGATGTCCTGGGCAGCGATCATTGCCCCGTCAGTATCACGCTCGGCTCATGACGGAATAATCCACGGGATCAGGTATTGCTGCACCACGACCAGCAGGGCAAGCAGCACCGTCAGCACAATGCTGTGAATGAACGTGCGTGCAACGACCTCGCCCTCGCGGCCTTTGAGATTCGTGACCGCAACGCCGGTGGCGATGTTTTGCGGCGAGATCATCTTGCCCATGACGCCGCCGGAGGAGTTGGTCGCAGCGAACAGCACGGGATTGAGGTTGAGCTGGCGGGCGGCGACGACCTGTAGGTTACCGAACAAGGCATTGCCAGAGGTGTCGCTGCCCGACAGGAATACGGCGAGCCAGCCCAGGAAGGGCGAGAACAGGATGAACAGGTGCCCAGCCGAAGCGGCCCCTTGGCCGAGCGTATACGCCAGACCTGAGTAGTTCATCAGGTAAGCCAGCCCGACGATCAGCATGACCGTCAACACCGCCAGCCAGGCCTGGCGGATCGTGTGGCCCACGCAGCGCACAAACCCGCTCGGCGACAATCTGACGAGGATCGCAGTGATGATCGCCGCCAGCAGAATCGCGGTGCCGGTGCCCAGCGGCTGAAAGGTCCAGACCGCTGCGTACGGCTTGTCATGATATAGCGTGATCGAGATCATCTTGTGCAGGCCAGGCCATGAAATAGCCTGCTGGCCGATGGTGGCTACCTTCAATGAGGTCCAAAGGATCACAACGGCGGAGACGATGATCCAGGGAAGCCACCCCTGCCACATCGGCACAGCGGATACCGGACGCTGGCTCACCACTCGGGTGTCTTGAATTGCGAACTCAGGGTCGGTCGGTGCGCGCCAGAGCTTGAGAAACAATAGTGTCGTGATCAGGGAGCCAAGCGAGGCCAACACGTCCGTCAACGTGTAGTTGATGAAATTGGAGGTTAGGAACTGCAATGTTGCAAAGCTGCCGCCCGCGACCAGCAGCATCGGCCAAAGCGCGCGCACCGAGCGCCAGCCACCGTAGAGCGCCATGACGTAGAACGGAAGAATGATTGCCATGACCGGCAACTGCCTGCCGACCATTTGCGCGAGCACCGACGCGGGCAGGCCGGTCACGGCACCCAGCACTGTCACCGGGGCGCCCAGCGCCCCAAAGGCCACCGGCGCGGTATTGAAGATCAGCACGAACACCAGCGCTTCGAGCTGCGGAAAGCCCAGCAGGATCAGTAGCGCGGCGGTGATGGCGATCGGCGTGCCGAAGCCTGAGATGCCTTCCATCAAAGCGCCGAAACAGAATCCGATCACCACCAGGATCACCCGGCGATCGCGCGGCAAATGGGTGACGATCCAGGTGCGGAACGCCTCGAACCGGCCCGACTGAACGGCGACGTTGTAGAGCAGCAGGCCGTTGAGCACGATCCACATCACTGGCCAGAGTGCGAACACCGCGCCATTGAACACCGACTCGAATGCGAGCCCGAGCGGCATTTGCCAGGGCATTAGTGCTACGACCAAGCCGACGATCAGACCGCCGAGCGCCGCCTGCCACGCTGGCCGCCGCAGTACACCGAGCAACAGCAGCACCGTGAAGGCCGGCAGGATCGCGACCAGACATGACAGCGCGAGGCTGCCGCCGACCGGTGTCAAAAGCTGATGAAACATCTTGCCCCCTGGCTTATTTTAGTGACTTCTTGCGCCCGCGACGCAGACCACGCCTTCCTTCATGACGAATACGAGGTGCTCCGTGGCCTGAATGCCGGCCAGCGGGTTACTGGCCACGGCCACAATATCGGCATATTTTCCCGGCTGCAACGTTCCGGTCTGATCGGCGCGAGAGAGTCCATGACAACGATTGCGCGTAGCGCGACTTGGAAAGATCTGTGGTCATCGGGGTTGCTGGGTCGCTTCCTGCTGCTGTGCATGGGTGTATGGCTGCACGCGGCCGACATGCTGGTCACCGCCACGATCACGCCATCCATCGTCGATGAAATCGGCGGGGTCGCTTATGTCAGCTGGACGATCTCGCTCTACCAGGTCGGTGCAATCATTGCCGGAGCGGCCTCAGCGATGCTGTGTCAGCGGGCCAGTCTCAAGCGGGTGCTGAAAGCTGCCGGGCTTCTGTATGGCATGGGTTGTGTGATCGCGGCCCTCGCGCCGAACATGGCAGTGCTGCTCGCCGGCCGATTCATTCAGGGGCTCGGCGGCGGCATGCTGCTCTCCCTGTGCTATTTGGCCATTCAACAGTGGTTCGCGCCAAATTTGTGGAGCCGCTTGTTTGGTATCAACGCGTTCATCTGGGGAGCCGGATCGTTGCTGGGGCCTTTGATCGGAGGCGTATTCGCCAATCTGCACGCCTGGCGGGGGGCATTCTGGCTGTTCGCCCTCCAGGCAGGTGCCCTATGGGCGCTGGCTGCCCTGTTGTTGCCGTCCGAGCCGGCGCCAAGGCCGGCCGCAAAGCAATGGCCGTGGCTGCCGTTGCTCATTCTTTTGGTCGCGACACTGATCATCGCCCAGAGCGGCGTCACCGGACAGTCTGCTCTGTCAATCGCTGGTTGCCTGTCGGGTGCGGGTCTGCTCTATGCGGCCGCAAGATTGGACCGGCGATCCCGCACGAGGCTGCTGCCCGTGCAGCTACTGGATTTTCGAGACCCGGTCGGCGCCGGCCTGCTCATGGTGTTTACTCTCTCCGTGGCAACGACCGGCTTCTGGGCCTACGGACCGCTGATCCTCAAGATCCTTTTCGGAACCAACCCGCTGTTTTCCGGATATGTGCTTGCTGCCCAAGCCCTGGCCTGGAGCCTGGCCACGCTGGCGGTATCGGCGGCTCCGTTGTCCGCTGACAAGCTGTTGATACGCGGAGGCGCGGGGTTGGTCGCACTCGGCGCGGCGGCCTTTGCGCTCGCGGTACCTGCAGGCTCCCTCACCGGGATCATGGTGTGCGCGCTGCTGCAAGGTCTCGGATTTGGCCTTTTCTGGCCCGCCATAGTGCATCGATTGGTTCGTCTCTCGCACGCCGGCGAGCAGGCACTTGCCGCGGCATCGCCCTCGACGATCCAGCGGATCGGCTATGCCGTGGGCACTGCGGCGGCAGGCATCGTCGCCAACTCTTCCGGGCTGGCCGAGGGCATCTCATTCAGCGCAGCGAGGGCTGCAGCGTTTTGGGTCTTCGCGGCATTCATCCCGGTGCTGGTTATCGCCGTGATCTGCGCCTGGAAGTTTACTGAAGGATCCGCTGCAGCCTCGTAGGACTCATTTCAAATAGCGGTCGAACCACGACACGGTGCGCGCATCGAGATCGGCCAGATGCTCCGGATCGCGTATGGCATGTCCCTCGTTTGGGTAAATGACGGTCGCCGATGGCGTTCCGAGCGTTTTCAAGGCATGAGCGAATTCCAGGGCTTGCGACGCCGGTGGCCGCCGCCAGAACGACAGTGGCGTGCAAGGCAACCTTTAACAAGCGCTTGGTTAACATTGAAGAGCCGCCCCCGCGCCGCTGTGGGAATTGACGCTACTGGATTATTCAAGCTTGCTGCGCGCGCGGCAAAGTACTCTTGACGGGGCCGCTATACTGTTCAGAATAGCTGCCTAAGCAGTAATTGTTTAGGCAGTAAATGCCCGGACTGAATGTCAGAGCGCCATTATCAAGTCGAGACGTACGAGGCCCGCAATAGCGTCGGCTATCTGGTCAAGCGCACCTACGCGCTGATGCTCGACGGCCTCGAGCCGGCATTCGCCAAGCACGGCTTCACTTACATGCAGTACGTAGTGCTCATGCAGCTGCGCTCGGGCGCTGCGCTCAACGTGCGGGACATCAGCCACGAGTTTCGCCATGACAGTGGCGCGCTGACGCGCGTGGTTGATCAGCTGGCCGAGCGCGGGTTGGTCGAGCGCCAGCGCTGCGCGCAGGATCGGCGCAAGGTGGATCTGCACCTGACCGCGGCGGGACTCAAGACCTGCGAGCAGCTGATTCCGATGGTCGTGGACACCCTCAATCGCGCGCTGGCGGATTTCAGCCGCCCCGAGTTCGAAGAGCTGATTCGCCTGCTCGGCAAATTCATCGGCGGCATGCAGGCCGAGCTGGCACGCGCAGCTCGGCCGCCCGACCCGGCCGCGGGCGTTGCCTGATGGCCGCGCGCTGGCCATTGCTGGTGCTCAGCGCAGCGCTCACGGCGCTGCTGGCCGGGTGCGTGCTGCCGCCGAAAGACTCCCCGCGTGAGAGGGCGATCGACCCGCGGCAGCTGGGTCTGACGGCCGCAGCGGTCACGCCAGCCGATGAGGGCTGGTGGAAGGCCCTGGACGACGCGCAGCTCGATGCGTTGATCGAGAAGGCGTTCGCGGCCAATCCGTCGCTGGCGCAGGCTTCCGCGCAGCTGCGCGCCGCGCTGGCGCAGATCGATGCCGCGCATGCCGGGCTGCTACCCAGGGCCAGCTTCAGCGGCAGCGCGCTGCGCCAGCGCGCGCCGGACAATTACATCATTCCCCCGCCTCTGGCCGGTGGCGACTTCTGGATGGCGCAGATCGGGGCCAGCCTGTCCTGGGATCTGGATTTCTGGGGCCGCCAGGCCGATGCGGTCTCGCAGGCGCGAGCGCTGGCGCAAGCGGCGGATTTCGAGCGCGACAACGCGCGGCTGCTGCTCGCCGCCGCGCTGGTGCAAACCTATGTCGGTCTGTATCGCGCCGATGCGCTCGCCGATATCGCGCAGCAGGCGCAGTCGCAGCGCCAGCACATTCTCGAACTCACGCGTCAGCGCGTGGCCGCCGGCCTGGACACGCGGCTGGAATTGCGCGAAGCGGAGAGCGAGCTGCCGCAGGCGCGCGTCGAGCGTGCGCAGGCCCAGGCGCAGGCGGAACTGGCCGTGCATGCGCTGGCGATGATTGCCGGGCAGGCCGCGGACGGCTACGCCGCGATCGGACGACCGCAGCTGAATCTGGATGCCGTGCTGCCGCTGCCCGCGCAGCTGCCGATCAATCTGCTCGCGCGGCGGCCGGATGTGTTGGCCGCGCGCCTGCGGATCGAGGCGGCCGATGCGCAGCGTCGTGCGACCCGGGCCGCGTTCTATCCGGACGTGAGCCTGCGCGCACTCGCGGGCGTGGCCGCCTTTGGCCTCAACGATTTGTTCGAGGCCGGCGCTCGCGGCTACGGCGCCGGTCCGGTGGTATCGCTGCCGCTGTTTGATGCCGGCAAGCTGCGCGCACAATACCAGGGCCGCGAAGCGGCGCTGGATGGTGCCGTCGCCGTCTACAACGACACGGTGCTGCGCGCCGTGCAACAGAGCTCCGATCAGCTCACTCGCATCGATGCATTGAGCCGCGAACGCACCGACCAGGAGTCGACTCTCGTGGCCGCGGAGGATGGCTATCGAATCGCCGAAGAGCGCTACCGTGCGGGTCTAGCCGGTTATCTGTCGGTGCTCAGCGCCGAAACTCAGGTGCTCAATGCGCGCCGTCAGAGCATCCAGATCATCGCCGATCTGGCCGTAGCCCGCGTCAGCCTGCTGCTGGAGCTTGGAGGCAGCTTCGATCCAGATTCCAATAACCACTCCTCACAGACCTCCCCATGAATACTCCCACACCGCAAACTGCCGCTCCGAACTCCGCGGCCCCCAAGTCCAACGGTGGACGACGTCTCGGCCTGCTGATCCTAGCGAGCCTGGTCCTGCTCGGCGGCCTCGTGTACGGCGTGTATTGGTTCATCAACGCGCGGCATTTCGAAACCACGGACGATGCCTACGTCAATGGCGATGTGGTGCAGGTCAGTAGCCAGCAGCCGGGCACCGTGTTGGCAGTGCATGTCGATGACACCCAAACCGTGGCGGCCGGAACTGCGCTGGTTGAGCTCGATCCGGCCGATGCCGACGTGGCTATGAGCAACGCCGAAGCCGAACTCGCGCGCAGCGTGCGGCAGGTGCGCGGGCTATTCGCACAGGGGGCGCAACTGAGTGCGCAGATCGATCAGCGCGAGTCGGCGCTGCGCACCGCCGAATCCGATCTGAAGCGTCGCCAGGGCCTGCTCGATGACGGCGCAATTTCCGGCGAAGAGCTCTCGCACGCACGCGATAACGTCATTTCGATGCGTGCTGCGGTCGCGGCTGCGCGCGAGCAATTGGCGCAGACCTTCGCTCAGACCCAAGGTACACGCATCGACAACCATCCGCAGGTGCTGGCGGCCGCGGCGGCCGTGCGCAATGCCGCCCTCGCCGTGCGCCGAACGAAGCTCGTGGCGCCGGTGGGCGGCGTCATCGCCAAGCGCAGCGTCGAGGTCGGTCAGCGCATCGCGCCCGGTACCCCTTTGCTCGCCGTGGTACCACTGGATGATGTGTGGATCGATGCCAACTTCAAGGAGGTGCAGCTCTCGCACATGCGCACCGGTCAGCCCGTGATCGTGCGTGCGGATCTGTACGGCAGCGAGGTCGAGTTCCATGGCCGCCTGGTCGGAGTCGGCGCCGGCAGCGGCAGCGCGTTCGCGCTGCTGCCGGCGCAAAACGCCTCCGGCAACTGGATCAAGATCGTGCAGCGCGTACCGGTGCGCATATTGCTTGATCCGCAGGAGCTCAAATCCCATCCGCTGCGTATTGGACTCTCGGCGCACGTGCGCGTGGACATTCGCGAGAGCGCTGCGGCGCAGGCGTCGAGCGTGGTACGCAACACGCCGCAGCCGGTGCAGGCCAGCGTCGCTGATGATCCGGCCATCGACGCCCTCATCGCGCGGATCATTGCGGAAAACTCCGGCCTCAAGCCGGGCGCGCAGACGTGAGCGCAGGCACGGCGAGCACCCCGCCGCCTCTAAGCAGCGGCGTTCTGGCCCTCACTGCGCTGGCCCTGGCGCTCGGTACTTTCATGCAGGTACTGGACACCAGCATCGCCAACGTCTCGATTCCGACCATTGCCGGGGACCTCGGCGTCAGCTCGGACCAGGGCACCTGGGTCATCACCTCATTTGCCGTGTCGAACGGCGTGTCGGTGCCGCTGACCGGCTGGCTCATGCAGCGCTTCGGCGTGGTGCGCACGTTTGTGCTGTCGGTCCTCGCCTTTACCGCGACCTCATTGCTGTGCGGCCTGTCCTGGAGCCTGCCTTCGCTGATTGTTTTCCGCGTGCTGCAGGGCGCCGTCTCGGGGCCCATGATTCCCGGCAGCCAGGCGCTGCTGCTCAGTATCTTCGGGCCGGCCAAGCGCGGCATCGCGCTGGCCATCTGGTCCATCACCGCGCTGGTGGGGCCGATCGCCGGGCCGGTGCTCGGCGGCTACATTTCCGACAACTACAACTGGCCCTGGATTTTCTTCATCAACGTTCCGGTGGGCGTGTTCTGCGCCTTCGTTTGCTGGCGCTCTCTGCGCTCGCAGGAGACTCCGACACGCAAACAACGCATCGACGGCGTCGGCATCGGCCTGCTGGCGGTCTGGGTCGGAGCGCTGCAGATCATGCTCGACAAGGGCAAGGATCTCGACTGGTTTCAGTCCACGCCGATCGTGGTACTGGCGCTGGTCACGGTCATCGGCTTTGCCGCCTGGCTGATCTGGGAACTCACCGACAGCGCGCCCATCGTCGATCTGTCGCTGTTCAAGTCGCGCAGCTTCGCGCTCGGCACGCTGGCGTTGTGCCTGGGATACGCCGTGTTCTTCGGTAACGTCGTGCTCATGCCGCTGTGGCTGCAGGAACAGATCGGCTATACCGCCACCTGGGCCGGGCTGGTGGCCGCACCGAGCGGTGTGGTGGCGGTCTTGCTCTCGCCGCTGATCGGACGGCTCATGGCGCGCTACGATGTACGCTGGTTCGCGTCCGCCTCGTTCCTGTTCTTCGGCATTTCCTACCTGATGCGCGCGCGCTTGACCGCTGACGCCAGCTTCATGGCCTTTGTATGGCCGCAGCTGGTGCTCGGAATGGCGATGGGTGTGTTCTTTGTGTCGATGCTGGCCATCTCGTTCGACCGCTTGCCTCCGCAAAAGGTGCCCGCGGCCTCGGGACTGTCCAACTTTCTGCGTATCGTTGCGGGCGGCTTCGCCACCTCGCTGTTCACGACCTTCTGGGATCGACGCGAAGCGCTGCATCAGTCCCGCCTCACGGAATTGATCACGCCCTACGATCCCGCCACGGTGCAATCGCTTTCACAGCTGCACGCTCTGGGGCTCAATGATCAGTCCGCGGCCGGCCTCATGACGCGGGGCGTGATCGGGCAGGGCTATCTGCTCTCTTCGCTGGACCTGTTCTATCTGTCCGGCTGGTTGGCGCTGGTCTTGATCCCGCTGTGCTGGATGGTGCCCCGGCCCGCGGGCGGTGCGTCGGCCGCGGCGGCGGAGTAAGGCCCGCTTACAGGGAGGCAGCAGCGCCGGCGTAGCGGGAATGGGGGCCGCGTTCCGCGGCCGCAAAGGCGGCGGTAATGATGCGATGTGCGGATTGCCAGCGCCGTTGGGAATCGAGCAGCACCAGCCAAACGCGATGGCCGGACTGTTCGGCTACCGCGATCAAACAGTGCCCGGCTTGAGCCGTATATCCCGTCTTGAGTCCCATGACACCATCGAGTCGACCGAGGAGCTGATTGGTGTTCTTGAAGGCCAGGACCCGGCCTTTGCCGGTCGAGATACTGTACCGTTGCTGCGCCACGATCTGCGCGATGCGCGGATCGGCATGGGCGGCACGTGCCAAACGCAGCAGATCAGTCACCGTCGAATACTGTTCATCGGCATCAAAGCCGCACGGATGGGCAAAATGTGAATCGTGCATGCCGAGCTGTTCGGCGCGGGCATTCATGCGCTCGGTGAAGGCCTGCAGGCTGGGGGCGGCGTGTTCGACCAGCACCATGCAGGCGTCATTGGCCGAATGCATCAGCATCGCGGTCAGAGCGTCCGCAGCGACGACGCTGTCCCCGGTGTGAAGACCGACTCGCGGATGCGTGATGTGGGCGGCGACGTGGCTGACTTCCAGCACGGCGTCCGGCCGCCAGTCGGAATCCAGCAGCACCATCGCGGTCAGCAGCTTGGTCAACGAGGCGGGTGCCCGACGCGTATCGAGGTGGCGGCCCCAGAGCAACTCGCCGTCGACGACCACGGCATAGGCGACCGCGGCCTGCGGATAGGGGTCAAGGCCATTGGTACGCGGCGTGGCCCAGACGCTGCTGGCCGTGCCCAACAATAAACAAGCGAGGAACAACCCGCACTTTCTGCGACGCATGGCGGTCCGGAACTCTCCCTGCCTTCGAATGCGGCAGTGTAGCCGCGAGCGGGACCGAGTGCTAGAGACTGGATCACATTCGTTTGGCAATCCATTGAGTGCGCAATCAGCGATGAGGGCGCGCAGGCGGTCCTTACAACCACTGGCGCACCCGGGATTTGTACTCCGCGTAGCTCGCGCCGAACTTGGCCGACAGGATCCGTTCCTCCGGCGCAATTTGAAATCGGCTGATGTAGAGCACATAGGCCAGGGGACCCAGCATTGCCCAGGCCGAGGACAGAAAGGCGGCCCAGGCGAGGAGTACCACGAGAAGACCCAGGTACATGGGATTGCGCGAGACACTGTACACACCCGAACGAACCAGCAATGCGGTGGCCTCCGGTTTCATCGGATTCACCGTGGTCCTCGCCTGTCGAAACGACAGTACGCCTGCGAGTGTCAATGCCGCCCCTGCCAGCGCGACCGCCAATGCCGTGACGGTGCGAATGAACTCCGGCTCTGCGATCGCGGGCGCCAGCTTGGACATGACCCACATGCTGGCTCCGACCAGCGCCGCAACAACTGGTGGCGGGACCTTGAGCTCGAGTGCCTGCATCGTGAATGTGTAGCTTGCGGTTTCGCTGCGCGCATCAGTAAAGCGCGGGTATGTTAGCGTAGGACACCGAAAGCGTCGCAAGCGTTCTTTGTGCGCTGCACAACGTCACCCTGAACGCACCACTAGAGGGATGAACCAGATCAAGACGTCCGCGTCGCCCGTAGCCACGCCGCCGGAACCCGAGTTCAGTTTCAATGTCGGTGAAGCCGCCGATTCCCTGGAGCGCATGTGCGAGCTATGCGCCCGATTTGGCGACATCTATCGCGTGTATTCGCCCTCCCGACGCGGCTACGTCTACGTCATCAATCATCCGGACGACGTCAAGCGCGTGCTGGTGTCCAATCACAGCAACTATCGCAAGGGTTTCGGTCTCGAGCGCGTCAGGATGCTGCTCGGCAATGGCATTGTTACCAGCGACGGCGAGCTCTGGCGCGCGCAACGCCACATGATGCAGCCCATGTTTCACCGGCGCATCGTCACGCAGTTCGCCGCGGCGATCGATGGTGCCAATGACCGTCTCATCGAACGCTGGGAGCGCCAGGCGGCGCACGGCGAGCCGATCAATGTCACCGACGAGATGAGTGAGGTCACGCTCGACTTCATTCTGCACGCCATATTCGGCGACGACCTCGATCGTCTGACGCAGCAGATGGGGCAGAACCCGTTCGACATCATCACCGAGGACTCAGCTCGAGACCTGGCGTTTGCTTCGAGGTTTTATCGGCTACGAAAACTCGTCGTCGAGATCATCAGGCGCCGGCGCGCTCAGGCGAGCGAGTCGCTCGATTTCATCGGCATGCTGGTGGAAGCCCGCGGCAAGGCGAGCGGCGTGCCCATGGGCGAGCGCGAGCTGGTCGATGAAGTCATGACGCTCATTATCGCTGGCCATGAAACCGCGGCGAGTGGACTGAACTCGGTGTGGTATCTGCTATCTCAACATCCGGAGGTCGAGGCGAAACTGCACCGCGAGATCGACGCGCTGGCCGAGCAAAAGGCGCCAAGCCTGCAGGTCAGCGAATCGCTGGTGTACGCGCGCCGCATCATCAACGAGGCACTGCGCCTGTACCCGCCGGTCTGGGTGCTGTCGCGTCAGAGCATCGGGCCGGACCGGCTCGCAGGCTACGACATCCCTGCGGGCGTGGAGCTGCTGTTGAGCCCTTATCTGGTGCATCGACATCCGAAGTTCTGGAGCGAGCCGGAGCTCTTCCGACCCGAGCGCGTCGAGCCCGAGTCGGAGGGCAAAGGACCGCTGTTCGCGCGCATCCCGTTCGGCGCCGGTGCGCGGCACTGCATCGGCGAATCCCTGGCGCTGTACGAAATGAGCATGCACCTTTACCGCGTGGCACGGCGTTTTCGACTCACGCATGCTCCCGGGCCGCCCATGGAGCTGGAAGCGCTGATCAACCTGCGCACCAAGCATCCGATCACCATGCACTTGGAACGACGGTGAGCACACTGTAGGCCGACCCGAAGGACGACCGCGTCAAGATCCTGATGTCGGGCAAGTTTCTGCCGTACAAGACCTACTGACGGGCGCCGTCACTGCAGCGTGAAGTGGGGCATCACGAAGCTGTAGGCACTGTAGCGCATCTCACTCCAGGCCAGCTCCGGGAGCGGGCGACCGGGATATAGAGGAATGGGTACGGGCGTGACCTGGATGCGGATGCGAATGCCCGAGCGGCTCTTGGTCAGGGCACGGGGAATCAGGAATTCATCATCGCGGAAGCGCCGGTTTGAGGTTTGCACAATGTGTTCGCTAGCGCCGAGCTCCTTGCCGCCACCATTTGAAAACACACTGGTATTCGATCCGGCCAAATACCATATGCCGGCCAGGCCCCACTTCGGATTGTGCCCCGTGAGGTCGCGGACATAGACCTCGGCGCGTTGATTGGGGAAGGCGTAATCCAACTTTCGCCGCAACATGACCCCCAGGTTATCGGGATCTATCTTCAGGTTGAATTCGGACCACGTCTTCGTGGTGCGGCCGCGGTCCGTGCTCGCCGGGTAGATTTCCCGTCCCGAAAACGTATCCGGCCCCCATTCGTATCGCGAGCTCACCGCATAAGCGGGCGAGGCGTCCGGTGAGACATAGTGGTGCCCGCGCTCGCTGGCCGCATCGCCCACGAGCATCTCGTCGCTCTTGATCAGAGAGGGCGCCGGCAGGCCATACCAATAGGCGAGGGTCTGGTAGTGCTGCGTCGATTCATTTGAGCCGCCGTGCTCCAATTGGATCAGCGCGTTCTTGCCGAATGGCATGAGATCGGCAAGCAGGAAACGGTACGCCGATTCGATCTTATCGCTGTCAGAGAGCGCGAGTCGGCGACTGCTGGCACCGATGGGATGGCCTGCCAGGGGCAGAGACATGGTCTCATGGCCCCAATAGTCGCCGCCGCCCGCCCATTCCTCGGTGCCGGTGCCTTGCGCTTGCGGACTCAGGCTGTCGTCGAAGAAGAAACGCGGATCGCCCTCCAAGCCGCTGAATTCCGCGTCGTGGGAGAAAATGAAGGAGGTACCGACGAATGCTCCCGACCAATCGCCGCCGCCCTCGGCTTCGCGCGTGTCGAGCAGCACCAGGTCTTTGCCCAGGGCCGGCGACGCTGCCGGGTAGCCCGGATGATCCCGATAGGTCGCATGAAAGTAGCCCACTTGATTCGGTGGGTCCGCGTAGGGCATGTATCGCAGCCTCCACTGGATGTCGGTAATGGACGTGCGCGCGGAGCCGATCAGCTCGATGCGCGCGGAGCGGAAGAACGGCATCGGAAAATAGCAACGCAGAGTCACCCGATCCTTGTCGTAGCGAATCACCATGGGCAGGGATTTGACCAAATACTCCCGATCGTCGCGGTTGTAGAGCACCCCGGTGCCGTAAAAAAGAGCGATCGGCGCATCGATCGAGGGCGTCGCGCGCTCATCCCAAGTAATCCGCAGACGCGCGTCGGAGAATTCCAGCGCCTCGCCGCGCGGCACCGAGAACTCCAGCGCCCGCAGCATTGACGGGCCGCGGCGCTCATTCCAGACCGGTACGGTACTGCCGGCAGGCAGATCCAATCGACCAGTCGCTTCGGTCACACCCGGCGTGCCCACCGGCGGGGCGATATCCGCACCCGCGCGGCGCAGCAGTTCGGAGATCGCCGGGTCCGGAGCGGTTCTACCATCCCAGCTTGCGATGGGCTGCGACAGTCGGGCTCCGTCGACATATTGATGATAGATGTAGTAGCCCGTGCCGTAGAACGTGCGCGAATAGGCCAAGCGCAGAGATTTTTGAAAGCCGATCGGCACCCAGCTCAGATCAGCGCCTTTGGTTTGGGCCCAGGTCCACGTCACTGGATTGGGAAACACCTTTTGCGGCAGGAACACGGAGTCGGCGGCGGGATGCAACGGATCCGCGGTGCTGGTTTCCTGCACCAGGTGATCGGACCCGTCGACGGTGTAGTGCCATGGACTGCCGTGCCAGTGATTGGTGCGAACGAAATACAGGATTCCCGCTCCCTCCACATCGAGGGTGACGTTGTAATCGTCCGCCAACTGATACAGGAAATGTGACGCGTCGGCGAAATCGTTGCCGCCGGAGCGATCATAGGTGCTGCGCATGTAGGCCCGCTCGCCAATGCGCTGGTAGGGCCAGCGCTCCCACATCCGATAGGCATCGGCTGCAGTGGGAATGACAGGCGGCTCATCGGCCGATGCCACGGCGGCGCCGAGCACCAGGAGCGCGGCGATTGCATTGCGCGGCATCGGTTTCATCCAGCGGGTCGTGCTCAGCCTCACGCAGCCCGTATGCTTGAGCTCAGGTTGGTTTGATATTCCATCACAGGAGGCCATGGCATGAGTGTAACGACGACCGCGGCGCACTGGTCTGCCCATATCCGCCTGCTGTGGGCCGCCGCGCCCTAGCACGCACTAGGCTTCCGCGGCCTTCTCGACCAGAGCGCGCACTGCGGCAATGTTGGCGAGCAGCTCGTGCGGAAAACCGTGTCTGGCCTCGAGGTATTCCGGCGCGTTGCAGGACAGCCAGACGGCGTCGTCGACGTCCTCCCATGCGAGCGCCTTGAGCGGCAGATCCAGGCCAACTCGCGGCGCTGCGACCAGAAGCGGCGTGCCGGCTTTGGGATTGCCGAATAGCAGCATCTGCATGGGGCGCATCGAGACACCGGCGCGTTGCGCATCGCCACTGAAATCTATGCGAGCGAAGATCAACAATCCGGCGGTCGCCGCCAGCGACTGCAGTCGATCGATGCTCTGCGGTACGGATCGATGGCTGCGTACATCGATGACCCCATGATTTGGCTCAGGCATGGCCCAGCTCCTGGAAACGATGGAATAGTTCGATACTTCGACTATTATCGAACTTATAGGCATCTGTTGATGCTGTCAATGACTAGCACCGGGTGAATCGCGAGACTGAGCCAGACCCCGATCATGGGGGGCGCCCGCTTAGGTAAAGTGACCGCACTGCCTGGGGAGAATTCATGGATCAGGCGATACCGTCTATAGCTGAGTTGCGTGGGCTGTGGCGGCGTTCGATGATCGCCTGGCCCGATGGCACGCGCGATACGACGACGAACGTGCGCTGGCTGCAGGGGCTACGAAGCTATATCGATCTGCGCCAGCCTATGCCGGTGCCGGATTTCCCGGGCGTACGCTCTCTTGCCGATCTCTCAATCGATGACTGCGCCTGGCTTGCCAAGCAGCAAGGGTTTGCGGGTCATCTCGGGTTCGACGGCGGCTGTTTTGAATGGCAGCGATCGATCGACTTTCAACCCAGGACATTACATGCCGACGCCGGCTCATTGCATTGGGACGGCGAGGTACTCGTGGAAAGAGGGCGCGACGTGGCCTACATCGAGCATTGGCATCGCGACCAGGGCGCCTCGCTGCAACCGGTTTGTGCCGCCCTCGCATTGCGCGAAATCCAAAGTAAAACGCAAGGGGTGCTGCTGCGTGTCGGCGCCGTATTCATGTTTGCACGCGACCGCGTCGTGGTACCAGCGGTCCGGCAAACGCTGGGCGCCTGCGTCGCCGAGGCGCCCACACTGGAGCATGCACAGCAATTGATCGACTGTGAAATCTCATTCGGCACGGTATCTCCCGGTGCGTTTGCAATCACCGCCTCGAGCCTGCCTTATCGGATCGGCGATGTGCTGGACCAGCGGCTCACGCGCGAGTCGCTCACGACAATGGATCGAGCGAAGCATGGCGATACCATCAGGCGCCAATGGGAAATAGTCGATCGCGAGGGGGAACTCAGCGCGTTGGATGCACAGGCTGGCTTATGATGTGCCACAGGAATTACCAGGCCACGTCGCCATGCTGCCTGACTATCGGATCGATGAAGAGATCTTGCGCCTCTATCCCGGCTATCGCCGCGGCCTGGTGCTTGGGCAAGCGCTGCGCAATGGCCCATCGAACGCATCCCTCCTGGAGGAATTGCGCGCCCAGGAATCTGTGTTGCGCGCTGACATCCAAGGCAATCCCGCAGAGCATCCGCGTATCGCCGCTTGGCGCGAGGCCTATCGCCGATTCGGCGCTCGACCTTCGGAGTTTCGCTCCTCCATCGAAGCACTCGCGCGTCGGGTCTTGCGAGGCGATTCACTACCGAGCATCAACGCGCTGGTGGACATCGGCAATCTGGTCTCGATGCGCTACTTGATTCCAGTCGGTGTGCATCCGATCCCGACAGGCGCGGGTGCGCTGCGCCTGCGCCTGGCCGAGCCAGGCGACACGTTTCTTCCGCCCGATGGCGGTCCGGCCGAGAGCCCGGAGACCGGTGAGGTAGTGTTCGCACAGGACAAGGCGGTGCTGACTCGCCGCTGGACATGGCGACAAGCCGCGCTCACGCTGACACTGCCTGAAACCTCCGCTGTATTCTTCAACATCGATGCTCTGCAGGGGGTACCGGACGATGCAGTGGCCGCCGCGGCCCATGACATCGTGCATCTGCTGCGGACGCATTGCAGCGGCCAGACCCAGACCGTGGTTCTCAGTGCCGCCAACCCGGGTTGGGGTCCCGCACGTTGAATGCCTTCGCGAGGATATTGATGTACCAGCGCTCGGCGGCACGCGATTCTTGCGCCGCCGCTTCGGGCGCCGCTTCGGGCGCGGCAGCGGATTCGGCGGCAACGATCTTTCCGTCAGCGACTTGAAAATGGCCGGGAAAGGCAATCGCCTGCGCCGGTGCCAGCATGCTGTAGCAGACACTGTCGAACACCGGCTCGGGTATATCGCGCCCGGACAGCATCGAGGCGATCGCCATGGCGCACTGTTGCGCCTGGCTGTAAGCCGCCGATGCGGACTTGGGCATCGCATCGGCGATGCAGGCGTCGCCAATCACGTGCACGCCGCGCACGATCGTTGATTCAAATGTGTTGGGTTCGATCGGGCACCAGCCGTGATCGGATGCCAAAGCGGATGCGGGCGCCAGCTCACCAGGTGCCTGGGGTGGGATGACGTTGGCCACTGCAACCCGGTGCGCGCCGGCGGCGGTGTACAACGTCATCGTTGCGGTGTCGACACGCACCACCGCGCCATCCTGCGTCACCGGAATCCACTCGATCATGCCTGGATACAACGTACTCCAGGCGCCGGTGAACTGCGGCTGCTTCGGGAACGAGTTGTTGGCGTCCAATATCAATATCTTGGAGCGCGGTTTGTGCTGCCTCAGGTAGTGTGCGATCAGGCTGGCGCGCTCATAAGGGCCCGGAGGGCAGCGCAGCAGGCCCGACGGCACGCTGATCGCCACAACACCGCCGTCTTCCATGCTGCGCAACTGATTGGCCAGGCGCGTGGTCTGCTCTCCCGCGTTCCAGGCATGCGGCATTCTTTGCGCCGCGTCCTCGTCGTAGCCCTCGATCCTGTCCCAAAGAAAGCGAATGCCCGGTGCGACCACGAGGCGATCGAAAGGCAACGTGCGACCCCCGGCGAGACGCACCTGGCGTCGCTGCACATCGATGCCGACGACTTGATCACCGATAACGGTCACGCCGGCGCGCCGAAGTCCACGCCGCGACACCGTGATCGATGCCAGATCGCGCTCTCCCGCGATCACCTCATTGCTCATGGGGCAGGTCGTGTAGTGCTCGACCGGATCGATCAGGCCGACGTCTATGTCCGGATTCAGATGCCGCAGGTACAGTGCGCAAGCGGAGCCTGCAAATCCCCCGCCGACGATGACGACGCGTGGCTTGGCACGCGCAGGTGTGGCGGCTCGACCCGCACCCGCCATGGCGCCAGCGGCCGCCAGGGCGGTCAACTGCAGGCAGCGACGTCGGTTCAATGTCGGCTCATTGCCATTCTAATTGTTGATAGACGCGTGCGACATTGCGCGGATGGGTGCTGTCCCAAAGCAGCCATTGCGGCCGTTCGGGTTCGGCGACATGTTCGATGGCGTCCTGCATCGACTTTCCGAGTTTGATCTCATCCTGCACGCCATCGAGCAGCGCGCGCAGATAACGACGCTCCGGCACCAATGCTGCAGCGAGGTCAGACGTCAGCGGTCCGTGTCCGGGAACGGCGCGTTGAATCTTGAGTCGTGCCAGGTCGTCGATGACGGCAAGCCAACCGCCGACATCGCCGTCGACCGCCGGCAGTCGATCCCGAAACAGCAGATCGCCGGTCCACAAGGTGCCGCTCTTTTCGTCAAGCACGGTGAGGTCACAGTCGGTATGCGCTTTCGGCCACGCGCGCAGGTTCAGGTGTCGGCCGCCCAGATCAAGCTCGAGCGCGGCCTGCACCAGACGATCCGGCGCGATGATTTGCTCTGCGGACGGCGGTTGATCCAGATCGCTTGCGTATTGCGTCATGAAGTAGAGTCGGCTGCGTGCGATTGCCTCAGGCAGTGCCGCGTGTCCGACAAAGCTCGGGTGGTCCGGTTTAAAGGCAAAATTACCCAGCACGTGATCGACATGGACGTGCGTGTTCACGAGGTAGCAGATGGGTCGCTGCGTGCGGGCCCTGATTGCTGCGCGCAGCGCGCGGCCGATGCTGGTCGAACCGCCGGTATCGATGACCGCGACGCATTTCTCGCCGACAACGAAACCAATATTGGCGATGTCGTCGTGACCCGGTGCATCCAGCGGCAAAGCCTGGCCGAAATGAACAAATACTCCGGGTGCAACTTCCTGCACCGCGAATTCACGCTCGTGAGTCGGCGCTTGCGGCTGTGCGTACGCCGGCAGGTCCGCGCCGGCGATGAGTACCACGATGGCCCAGGCCAGGCGCGGCCCAATCATCGGCTACCGATTGGTGACGGCCGCATCGCTGATCGTCTCGCCTCCGGTTGCCGGACCGCGCCAACTGGCGCTGAAGTGGGCGTCCTTGGAGTCGGTCGCATCGACGGTCATTGGCTCCGGCAGCGCCGTGTCCGAGGCGATTCGCAGAGTCGGGTTCTCGCTCCATGAAATGCCGGCATCGACATCCATCAGCGTGTGCCCATTGGCGCTGAAATGGATGTGCGACACGTAATGCGGTGGAATGGGGTTACCGCTGAGCGGATCGATCTGGAAGCCGGAATTGTTGGGATGTCGAATTCCGACCTGCAGGGACTTGCCATCCGGCGTGTTGCGGAAACGGATGTCGCCCAGCGCGCCTCCGGCCGCGGCGGCCGGAGCCGCCGAGCAGCCGCCGCTGGCATTCACCCAGCTGCTGCGCATCTCCAATCTGCCGTCGGTGGTCTCCGCGATAGCACGCACCGATGTCCAGCGATCGATCCGCACGCGCATACCGATTTCGGCAACGCGCGCCCCCCCCGCAAAATCGAAGGTCGAGACCACTGGTGATGGATTGTTGTCGATGATCACTCGCAGCTGCCTGATGTGCCCGATTGCACCATCGCCAAAGCGCACGGTCAACGGCGTCGCCGACGGGTCAGGTGTGCTGGCCGGAGCGTCCAGGCTGATGAAGGCCTGATCGACTACGCCGATCTCCCGCTCACCGTAAAACTGTGGGCGCAGAGTGGTCCAGGCACCGCCATCCGGCGTCTGCGTCTGACCGAGCGCGACGGGAGCCCCGGTCAGTGCCAGTAGCGACAAAAGCGGTAATGCCGCGACCCAAGGGGGGCGTGCGTAGTACATAGCGATCGCTCCTTTCAGGGATCTATATTAGCCCCCTTAGGCCTTGAACGATGATGCGTGATTAGGCTTTATCCAGCGGCTGGCGTCCGACAGATTCGCTCGCTGTAAAATCAGGCAGTTGCGCTCGTGAGCGGCCATCTACCCCATTGCATCCAGGAACAGGATCGCGCAGCCGGCCATGAGCATAAGCGAGCCCGCCACGTCAGCCCGC
>ODAK010001197.1_pt1 | contig 28933 bp, 23 predicted proteins | sample 1539591 | NCBI WGS metagenome assembly ODAK01 (sample SAMEA3539303, study PRJEB22396) | soil metagenome | biome: tundra; feature: field; material: soil | place: USA | collected 2010-05 | depth 0.15 m
GACCACCGAGATCTACACTCTTTCCCTACACGACGCTCTTCCGATCTGCCGCCATTTGCATACATTGCGTATAACGGTCGGATGCTCGGGCGTGTGATATTGGCCGACACGCCGGCCAATGTGGCCATGGTTATTGTGCAACGGCGCTGGATCGCCTACTTTCGGGCAGGTCAGAGGTCGTGATCCCGACTATCGGAGCCCACGCGACCTGTGGGGGAAGCGCAGGAGTGAACATGAATAAGCGTGATTTGATCGACGCGATCTCGGGACGGCTGGGGGACAGGAAATCCGCGACCGAAGCCGTGAACGCGGTGCTCGAAGCGATCCAGTCGGCCGTCGCGAGTGGTGACAAGGTAGCCATCACCGGGTTCGGCGTCTTCGAGAAGAGCGAGCGTCCAGCCCGCACCGCCCGCAACCCGGCCACGGGCGCGACCATCCAGGTGCCGAAGTCCTCGGTGCCCAAGTTCCGCGCCGGCGCCGACTTCAAGGCTCTCGTCAACGGCGACCAGCCTGAGGGCAAGTAGGGCCACCTAGCAGCCACGACGGCGGACGGCATCCCCTGGACGCCGCCCGCCGTCGTGTCAAGCCCCGGGCCTCCCGGCCCAACGCCAGGAACCGGCGGTAACCGCAGGCCGGAGCGCTTGTGCAGGGCGGTCTGGATGATCCGGTCGACTAGCCGCGGCAGCGGCAGGCCGGTGGCGGCCCACATCATCGGGAACCCCGAGGCCGGAGTCATCCCGGGCATCGTGTTGATCTCGTTGACCAGGACCTGGCCGGCCGGGGTATAGAAGAAATCCACCCGGGCCAGGCCCTCGCAGGAGATCGCGTCGAACGCGGCGCAGGCCAGCCGCCTGATCTGGTCCGCGGCCTCCGGCGGCAGCGGCGCTGGGATGGCCATGGTGGCCGCCGACGCCAGGTACTTCGCTTCGAAGTCGTAGAACTCCGACTGCGCGTCCACCAGCACCTGCCCGGGCACGCTGGCCTCGGGCGGGCCGCCGTCGAGGCCCTCGAGCACCGCGCACTCGACTTCCATCCCGTCCACCGCGGCTTCGACGAGCACCTTGGGGTCGTGCGCCCGCGCGGCGTCGATCGCGTCGGTGAGCGGGTCGCCGGGCCCGTTGACCCGGCGGATCCCGATGCTGGAGCCGCCACGGGCCGGCTTGACGAACACCGGCCAGCCCAGCTCGGCGATGTCGTCGAGGACCCGCTTGCGTTCACCCGCATCACCGGAGCCGTCGCGCCACTGGCGATCGTGCACCACCACGTACCGGCCGACCGGCAGGCCGCGCGCGGCCAGGATCAGCTTCATGTACTCCTTGTCCATGCCGGCCGCGCTGGCGAACACGCCCGCGCCCGCGTACTTGGTGCCGGTCATCTCGAGCAGTCCCTGCAGCGTGCCGTCCTCGCCGTAGGCGCCGTGCAGCAGCGGCAGCACCAGGTCCACCTCGCCCAGGTCGGTCCGCGGCGTGATCTCAGCGCCAGTCACCGCCACCGAATCGACGCTGGGCAGCGGGCCGCCGGACAGCGCCAGCCGGGCCGGGTCGCCGGAGGTTAGCACCCACCGCCCGTCCGTGGTGATGCCGATGGGCAGCACGTCATAGCGGTCGGGGTCGATGGCGGACAGCACCAGGCCCGCGCTCGCGCAGGAAATGGCGTGTTCGGTACTGCGGCCGCCGAACACCACGGCCACCCGGATCTTCCGCCGCCCAGACGCGAGTTCCCCCGGCGCGAGCTCTCCCAACACGACCTCCACCAACGCGACCTACCGCAGCCAGCCCGACCCGGTTGAGAAACAAGCTTCCAGGTTACGGCCTGCCCAGTGACTCCAGGGCCACATACGCGTCAGAGATAAGATCTTCGGCATCCTCCAGCCCGATGGAGAAACGCACCGCCCCCGGGTCGATGCCGCCGGCCGCCAGCGCCCGGTCATCCAGCTGGCGGTGGGTGGTGGAGGCCACGTGGCTGACCACCGTGTGTGTCCCGCCCAGGGACGTCGCCAGCTGGGCGAGCCGCAGCTTGTCCGCGAACGCCATGCCCGCCTCGGACCCGCCGTGCGGGGTCACCGTCACGATGGCCCCGAAGCGCACCCCCTCAGGCCCGGCGTCGAACATCCGCCGGGCCACCTGGTGCCCGGCGTGCTCGGGCAGCCCTGGGTAATCGATGCGCAGCACGGCCGGGTGCCGGGACAGCGCGGCGGCGAACACCGACGCCGTCGAGCAGGCCCGGCGCACCCGCAGCGGCAGCGTCTCCAGGCCGCGGCGGAGCAGGAACGCCTCGTCGGGGGCCAGGCTCCCGCCGGTGTCCACCCGGACGCTGCGGATGCTGCTGATCAGCTCGATGCGCCCGGTGACTACGCCGCCGGTGGTGTCGGAGTGACCTCCGATGTACTTGGTGGCCGAGTGCACGACCAGGTCGGCGCCGTGCTCGAGCGGCCGGCAGATCACCGGCGGGGCCAGGGTCGAGTCGATGACCAGCAGCGCCCCCGCCTCGTGCGCGATGTCGGCCAGCTTGCGCACGTCGGCGACCGCGGTGGTCGGGTTCGCGATCGTCTCCGCGTAGATGATCCTCGTCGTCGGCCGGATGGCCGCCTGCACCTGGTCCAGGTCGGTGATGTCGACGAAGTCCGTCTCGACCCCGAACCGGGAGGCCACGTTGCGCAGGAACCCGTATGTGCCGCCGTAGACGGCGGCGGACGCGACCACGTGCGCGCCGGTCCGCGCGAAGGTCCAGAACACGCCGCTGATCGCGGCCATCCCCGAGGCGAACGCCTGCGCCGCGGGCCAGCGCGGCAGGTTCACCCCTTCCAGCGCGGCGACCGCGCGGGCGAACGCGTCGACGGTGGGGTTGTCGATCCGGCTGTAGGTGTAGCCGGGCATCTCGTCGTTCAGCACGGCCCGGTACTCCTCGGCCGAGCCGAACGCGAACGCCGCCGTGCGGTACACCGGCGTGCCGAGCGGTTGCTGCGAAGGCGTCGGCGGGGCCGGCAGGTGTACCGCACGCGTGTTCTCGCCGGTTTGCTTGCGCACTATGTCCACGATGTCATTCCCCGGGATCTGGGCATCAGGGCCGGACCATTGTCAAGGCCGAACCAATCAGGGGCCGTACCACTCAGGTTTGGCTGATCGTGACGCTAGCATCGACGCGGCCTGCGTGACGGGCAACCCGTCCCGGGTGACCGCCCCCACGACCTCGGTAATCGGCATCTCCACGCCGCGGGCCCGGGCCAGTTCGAGCACCGGTCCGCACGATGCTACGCCCTCCGCGGTCTGGCTCATCGCGGCGGCCGCCTGCGCCACCGGCATGCCACGCCCCAGGTACTCACCGAACGTCCGGTTGCGTGACAGCGGCGAACTGCAGGTGGCCACGAGGTCACCCATCCCGGCCAGGCCGGAGAACGTCTGCGGCTTCGCGCCGAGCACCGAACCGAGCCGGGCGATCTCGGCCAGCCCGCGGGTGATCAGCGCGGCTCTGGTGTTGTCCCCGAGTCCCATCGCGACCGCGATGCCGACCGCGATCGCGATCACGTTCTTTCCCGTGCCGCCGAGCTCGCAGCCGGTCACGTCGGTGTTGGTGTACGGGCGGAAGTACGGCGTGTGGCAGGCGCCCTGCAGCGCCAGCGCACCGCTTTCCGAGGCGCACGCCACCACGGTGGCGGCGAACTGGCGCCTGACGATCTCGCCCGCCAGGTTCGGCCCGGAGACCACGGCGACCCGCGCGGCGTCCGCGTCGAGCACCTCGATGATGACCTCGCTCATCCGCGCACACGTGGCAAGCTCGATCCCCTTGAGCAGGCTGACCAGCAGCGCGCCGGACGGGATCAGCGGCGCCCAGGCGATCAGGTTGGTCCGCAGCGACTGCGCGGGCACGGCGAAGACCACCAGATCGGCGTCCGCGAGCGCCTCCGCGGGGTCCGCGGTCGCCTCGAGCACCGGCGTCAGCTCGATCCCGGGCAGGTAGTCCGGGTTCTCGTGCATTTCGGACAGCGCCTTGGCCAGCTGCGGCTTACGGCTGTACAGCACCGTCCGGGTCCCGGCGTCGCAGAGCACCTGGGCGAACGTGGTGCCCCAGGACCCGGCCCCCAGCACCGCTGCCTTCATGCCTGCCCGGCCGTCTCCCCGGTGGACGGCGCGGCGGGCGGCGCGGCGGGCGGTGCGGTGGAACCCTCGTCCGTTCGGCCGGAAGGAAGCTCATCCGCCGCGGCGGGATCGTAGGGCACGGCGGGCGGTGTCTGCTGCCTGAGCCCAGCCAGCAGCCCGGTGATGTCGGCCATGATGTCGGCCGTGGCCGCGCGCAGCACGCTGGCACCGAGCCGCTGGCCGGCGTAGCCGGACAGGTCCACCGGCGGCCCCGCCACCATCCGCACGGTCTTGCGCGGGAACAGGTGGAGCTTCTTCGACCCGTAAGGGAGGATGTCCTGCGCGCCCCATTGCGCGATCGGGATCACCGGGGCCCCGGTGGTCAGGGCCAGCCGCGCGGCGCCCGTCTTGCCCACCATCGGCCACAGATCCGGGTCGCGGCTCGCGGTGCCCTCCGGGTAGACGATCACGGCCGCGCCGGCCCGCAGCGCCTGCTCGGCCTGCTTCAGGACCAGGCCGGCGTCGCCGCGGTCGCGGTACACCGGCAGCTGGCCGAACTTGTACATGAGCGGCCCGATCACCTTGACCCCGAAGATGCCCGACTTGATCATGAACACCGGATACCGGTGCGCATACCCGTCGCTGAATATCGCGATCGTGGCCCAGTCGGCGTAGGACAGGTGGTTCGGGGCCAGGATGATGCCGCCGGTCCGCGGAATGTTCTCCTTGCCCTGCCACCGGAGTTTGATCAGCAGCCGTAGCCCGGGGTGCAGGACCATCCGCGAGAACTGCCGCCAGCCGCGTGAGTAGCTGTAGCCGTCGGCCGACGTAGGCTGGTCAGCGCCCTTTGGCGTGCTCATTTGGTCAGTCTCCTGGTTCAGGTGCTCTGGTGTCGGAGGCAGGATCAACTACATGACCGATAATGCCCTGATCACCTGGTCAGTGCTGATGCCCGTCAAGGTACTCGCCCAGGCCAAGTCCCGGCTGGCCGCGCTGGCCGGGCCGCGCCGGGGCGAGCTGGCGCTCGCGCTGGCCTGCGACACGGTGGCCGCGGTGCTCGGGTCCGGCCCGGTCGCCCGTGTGATTGTCATCACAGATGACCAGGTCGCAGGGCCTGCGCTGGCCAGGCTCGGGGCCCTGGTGGTGCCCGACGAGCCGCGCGACGGCCTGAACGCGGCGCTGCGGCACGGCGCTACGCACGCCGCCGCGCGCTGGCCGGGCGAGGGAACGGTCGCGCTGTCCGCCGACCTGCCCGCGCTGCGTCCGGACGAGCTCGGCCGGACGCTGCGGGCGGCCGCGGCCTGGCCGTCCGCCTTCGTGGCCGACGCGGCTGGTGACGGCACGACGTTGTACGCCGCGGCGCCGGGAGTGCCATTCCGGCCCGCGTTCGGCCTGGCGTCCCGGTCCCGGCACGCGGCGGGCGGTGCCGCCGAGCTTGACCTGGACGGCATACCCGGGCTGCGGCGGGACGTCGACACGCCTGACGACCTGCGCGTCGCGGTCCTGCTCGGCCTGGGGCCGCGCAGCGCCCCGCTCGCGGCCGAACTGCTCAGATGTGCACCACGGGGCAGGTGAGCGTCCTGGTGATCCCCGGCACGGACTGGATGTGCGCGGCGACCAGCCGGCCGAGTTCGTCGACGTTGTCGGCCTGGGCGCGGACGATGACGTCGTAGGGCCCGGTGACGTCCTCCGCCTGCGTGACTCCGGTGAGCTTGCCGATCTGCGAGGCCACATCGGCGGCCTTGCCGACTTCGGTCTGGACGAGGATATAAGCCTCCACCATGAGGTCTCCTCCCGGGGGCAGGACTGGACAGATGCCCCCTAATTAACTCACGCTACCGTAGAGGTCCAGACCTGTAAGACATTTGTCAGTTGTGGCGGCCGGCAAAATGAGGACGGCCACCGGGGTTCGGAGGCGCATCATCGCAGGCGATGACCCGCAGACGCTGGCCGGAGTCGGGGAGTTCGGCCTGATCGCGGAGCTGACCGCCGCTCTGCCGGCCGGCCCGCGGACGCTGGTCGGGATCGGCGACGACGCGGCCGTGCTGGCCACCCCGGACGGCCGGGTGGTCGCGACCACGGACTTCATGCTCGAGGGGCGGCATTTCCGCCGGGACACCTCAAGCGCGCGCGACGTCGGGCGCAAGGCCGCGGCCCGCAGCCTGGCCGATGTGGCGGCCATGGGCGCGGTGCCGTCCGCGCTGCTTGTCGCGCTGGCCGCCCCCGCGGACCTGCCGGTCAGCTGGGCCCGCGAGCTGGCCGCCGGGCTGGCCGCGGAGTGCGCGCGGGTGCCGGGGGCGAGCGTCATCGGCGGCGACACCGCCCGCGCGGACAGCGTCCTGCTCGCCGTGACCGGCCTGGGTGACCTGGCCGGACGTGCCCCGGTGCTGCGGTCAGGCGCGGCGCCAGGCGATGTGGTCGCGGTAGCGGGCCCGCTCGGCCACGCCGCGGCCGGCCTGGCGCTGCTGTCCGCCGGGGTGCGGGACGGGCCCCTGGTCACCGCCCACCGGCGCCCGGCGCCGCCGTACGACGCGGGCCCGCAGGCGGCTGACCTGGGCGCCACCGCCATGATCGACATCAGCGACGGCCTGCTCGCCGACCTGGGCCATATCGCGGACGCCAGCGGCGTGCTCATCGACCTGTCCCGCGCCGCGCTCGGTCCCGATGCCGAGTTGCTCGCCGCCGCCAGTTCCGTCCCTCTTATGGCCCGAACGGCCCCTGGCTCACCAGCACCGGAATTCACCGCGCTGACCTGGGTGCTCACCGGGGGCGAGGATCACTCGCTGGCCGCCACGTTCGGCCCGGGCACGGCGCTGCCGCCCCGGTGGACCGTGATCGGCGTGGTACGTCCGGTACAGGTCCATCCGGCGCGGGGTCATCGGGCGCGGGGTCATCCGGGTCCGGGCGTGGTCGTCGACTCCCAGCCGTGGGCGCTAGCCCCCGGCTGGGATCACTTCGCCTAGCGTGGCGCTAGCGGGTGACCTTGCCTGCCTTGATGCAGGAGGTGCACACGTTGAGCCGCTTGGGCGTGCCGCCGACCACGGCGTGCCTGGTCTGGATGTTGGGGTTCCAGCGGCGGCGGGTGCGGCGATGTGAGAACGAGACGTTATTGCCGAAGCCCGGCCCCTTGCCGCAGATGTCGCAGACGGAAGCCACGGTTCGCTCCATTGATAGGGTGTCGGGTCAGGAGGGTGACGCCATGTCCGCACCAGGGCGGATCAGGCAGCCGTCGTAGCCTACCCGATGCCCCGGGCCGCGCGCGAACCCGCCGGTTCGGGGGGTTCGTCCCCCCCCGGCCCGGCACCGAATGCCGGCAGGCCCTTCTATGCTGCCAGATGTGACTACGCTCCGCGAGCCGCTCGCCCGGGTTCTGGGGCCCAAGACCGGCAAGGGCCTCGAGGACGTCTTCGGGATGCACACGGTCGGCGATCTGCTCCGGCACTATCCGCGCCGGTTCTACAGCCGCGGTGAGCTGACCGACCTTTCTCACCTGCGCGAAGGCGACCACGTCACGGTGCTGGCCCGGGTCGTGGCGGTGAGCGAGATCCCGCTGCCGACGCTGCCGGGCAAGGGGCGCCGGAGCCGGCTCGAGGTGATCGTCACCGACGACCGCGCCCGGCTGGTGCTGACGTTCTTCTCCGGCATCCACCAGTACCGCCGCGTGCTTCATCCCGACGTGGTGGGGATGTTCGCGGGCACCGTCTCCAGCTTCCGCGGCCGCCGCCAGCTGGTGCACCCGGAGTGCGAGATGCTGCCCGGGGCGCCGCCGAACGCGGATCTGAACCCAATTTCCCCGGAGCTGGCCGCCGAGTTCGCCACCGAGATGATCCCGGTCTACCCGGCCAGCGCCAAGATCCCTTCCTGGCGGATCGCCAAGTCGGTCAAGACCGTGCTGGACACGCTGGACACGCTGGACGTCGGGGAGGATCCGCTGCCGGCGCAGGTGCGGGAGCGGTACGAGCTGGCCGGCCGGGCCGAGGCGATCCGCGCCATCCACCGGCCTCTTGACCCGGCGGACCGGAACCGGGCCATTGCGCGGCTTAAGTGGGATGAGGCCTTCCTGCTGCAGGCCGCGCTGGCGCAGCGGCGGCTGGCGGCCGCCGCCATGCCGGCCATGCCCCGGCCGCACATCGACGGTGGCATCGCGGATGAGTTCGACGCCCGGCTGCCGTTCACGCTGACCGCGGGGCAGGTCGCGGTGGGCGAGACCATAGCCGCCGAGCTCGCGTGCGCCTATCCGATGCACCGGCTGCTGCAGGGGGAGGTGGGCTCGGGCAAGACGGTGATCGCGATCCGGGCCATGCTCCAGGTGGTGGACGCTGGCGGTCAGGCGGCGCTGCTTGCGCCGACCGAGGTGCTCGCGCAGCAGCACTACCGCTCGATCACCGGCATGCTCGGCCCGCTGGCCCAGAGCGGCCAGCTCGGCGGCGCGGAGCACGCCACCGGGGTGGCGCTGCTGACCGGGTCGGTGGGCGCCGCGGCCCGGCGTTCGGCGCTGTCCGACGTGTTCACCGGCGACGCCGGGATCGTGATCGGGACGCACGCCCTGCTCGAGGAGCAGGTCCAGTTCGCCGACCTCGGCCTGGTCGTCATCGACGAGCAGCACCGGTTCGGCGTGGAGCAGCGGGACGCGCTGCGCGCCAAGGCGGCAGGCAACCGCCCGCACGTCCTGGTCATGACGGCGACGCCGATCCCCAGGACGGTCGCAATGACCGTCTACGGCGACCTGGAGACCTCGACCCTGACCGAGCTGCCCGCGGGCCGTTCGCCCATCGCCAGCCACGTGGTGCCCGCGGCGGACAAGCCCAGGTTCCTTGAGCGGGCCTGGGAGCGGGTGCGGGAGGAAGTCGCCAGGGGCCAGCAGGCGTACGTGGTGTGCCCGCGCATCGGCGACGGCCCGGATTCCGACGAGCCGGATGACCTCGGCGAGGACGACTTCGGCGGGGTGGATATGACGGGCGGCATCCCGCGCGGGGTGGTGACGGGCCGGCGGCAGCCGCTGGCGGTGCTCGACGTGGCCGCGACGCTGGACGCGGGGCCGCTGGCCGGGATGCGGCTGGGCATCCTGCACGGCCGGCTGCACCCGGAGGAGAAGGACCAGGTGATGCGGGCGTTTTCCGCGGGCGAGATCGACGTGCTGGTCGCCACCACGGTGATCGAGGTCGGCGTCGACGTGCCGAACGCGACCGTGATGGTCGTCATGGACGCCGAGCGGTTCGGCGTGTCCCAGCTGCACCAGCTCCGCGGCCGGGTCGGCCGCGGAGCCGCGGCGGGACTATGCCTGCTGGTGAGCGAGGCGCCTCCGGCCAGCCCGGCGCGGGAGCGGCTCGAGGCGGTCGCGGCCACCCTCGACGGGTTCAAGCTGTCCCGGCTCGACCTGGAGCAGCGCCGGGAAGGTGACGTGCTCGGGGCCGCGCAGGCCGGCCGGCAGTCCAGCCTGCGGCTGCTCCGGCTGCTGGCCGACGAGGACCTGATCGGGCGGGCCAGGGAGGAGGCCAGCGCGGTCGTCTCGGCCGACCCGAACCTGGCCGGGCACCCGGCGCTGCGCGAGGCGATCGAGGAACTCCTCGGCGTCCAGGCCGAATACCTGGACAAGACCTAGGGAGACCCCATGATCGAAGACTTTTGCCCCCGGAAGAAGACTTTTGCCCCCGGGAAGGGGTACAACCCTTCGTGATCAAGGGACACGCCCCTGGGACGGGCCCGGGCGTGCACACTAAGGGGGTGGCACGCGTGATCGCCGGCGAGGCGGGCGGGCGTCGGCTGGCGGTCCCGGACGGACGGGATACCCGGCCGACGAGCGACCGCGCCAGGGAGGGCTTGTTCGCCACCATCGCCTCGATCGCGGGCCCACTGGCCGGAAAGCGAGTGCTCGACCTGTACGCGGGATCAGGCGCGGTGGGCCTTGAGGCCCTGTCCCGGGGCGCGGAGCATGTGCTGCTCGTTGAGTACGGGGCCCGTGCGGCGCGTGTTATCAGGGAGAACATCGAGGCGATCGGGCTGCCGGGCGCCGCGGTGATCGCGGACCGGGTGGAACGCGTGCTCGCCCGCGGCCCAGACCAGGCGCCCGCAGCCGGGCGCTACGATGTCGTGTTCGCCGATCCGCCGTACGCGACGGCGGATGCAGAGGTGTCCCGGATGCTCTCGTTGCTGGCTGGCGAGGGGTGGCTGGCGCCGGGGGCCCTGGTGATCATGGAGCGCGCCACCCGATCCGGGCCGGCCCGCTGGCCTGACGGCTTCGTGCCCGACCGGGCGCGCAAGTACGGGGAAGCCACCTTCTGGTACGGTTTCGTCCCGGAAACCGCGGCAACCAGGGAAAACCTCGGCAACCCCGCAGGCCCCGGGACAACCAGCGCGGTGACCGGCCCTAACCCATTGAGGCTCTCACGTCGGAGCAGAGAGGATGGGACCGCGTGCAACGCGTAGTCTGTCCGGGTTCTTTCGATCCTGTCACCAACGGTCACCTCGACATCATCGGCCGCGCCGCCGGTCTCTACGACGAGGTGATCGTCGCGGTGCTGATCAACGTGACCAAGCGCAGCCTGTTCACCGTCGACGAGCGCGTCGAGATGCTGGCCCAGGTCACCAGCCGGTACGCCAACGTCAGGATCGACCGTTTCCACGGCCTGCTGGTGGATTTCTGCGCGGCCAACGGGATCACCGCGGTGATCAAGGGGCTGCGGGCCGTCAGCGACTTCGAGTACGAGATGCAGATGGCACAGATGAACTACCGGATGGCGAAGGTCGAGACGCTGTTCATGACCACCAATCCGCTGTACTCGTTCCTGCGGTCGAGCCTGGTCAAGGAGATCGCCAGGTACGGCGGAGACGTCAGCGGGCTGGTCCCGGAGACGGTTCTTTCCCAGCTGCGGGAACGCCTGGCCGAAGAGTAAGGCGCGGGCCAGGCGGCGCTGCGCCGGGCCGTGCCGCCCTCGGCCGGAATACCGGCGGCCGCCGTCAAGTTGGGTAATACCGCGCGCCGCCGGTAGGCTGAGCGCTCGGCTCCGCTAAGTCATACACGAGTATATTGTCATGCCCAACACACGCACACATGCCCCCCGAGGCGCGTTCGTCTTCGACACGCGCTCTCTTAGCCGTGAGGCGGGGTCCGCGCTGGCGCAGTCGCGGACCGTGCCGGCTCCCGACGATCTGCGTCTCGAACTCGTCTACGTTCCGGTGGGCGCTGACATCGAGCTTGACGTCAGGTTCGAGGCGGTCACCGAGGGCGTTCTGGCCACCGGGTCAGGGACCGTTCCGCTCGCGGGTGAGTGCGCGAGGTGCCTGGCCCCGCTGACCGAGACGTTGACGGCCAGCTTCCAGGAGCTTTACCTGTACGATGACGGCCGGCCGCGCGGATCTCGCGGGAACCACGACGGACGTCGGCCGCATGACCGGCGGGAACATGACCGGCGGGAAAAGTACGACAGGTACGAAGGGCACGACCAGGACGAGGAGCGCGACGACGAGGTGCGCCACCTCGACGGCGACCTGCTCGACCTGGAGCCGGCCTTCCGTGACGCGGTGGTGCTCGCGCTGCCGATGTCACCGCTATGCCGGGACGACTGTCCCGGGCTGTGCGTCGAGTGCGGCGTGCCGCTGGCTGAGGCGGGCCCGGACCACGGGCACCAGGACGCGACCGACCCGAGGTGGGCCGGCCTGAAGCAACTCGACGGCCAGCCGCCGCTCGATGACCAAACAGGCAACCAACCGGACCGGCGCGCCCGCGCCACTGACATACAGGAGGGCTGACGTGGCGGTTCCCAAGCGGAGGATGTCCCGCAGCAACACCCGATCACGACGTGCGAACTGGAAGGCCACCGCGCCCGCGCTGGTGAGCTGCCCCCAGTGTCACGAACCCAAGCTGTCGCACGTGGCCTGCCCGACGTGCGGCACCTACCGGCGGCGCCAGGTCATCACGCCATCCTGAGAGCTGATCGGCCCGGGCCGGAGCGAAGGGGTTACCCGCCCCGGCTGGCCGGGCATGATCAGCGAATGCTAGGAGGAGGATGCGGTGGGCGTTGTGAGCCGGTCATGGGAGGGCGGTGTGAACGCCGGAAAAGATCCCGCTGAGCTCCGGCACGCCCTGGGCGTGCCGATCATGGCCGAGTCGCTTGAGCGCGCGCTGACGCATCGTTCGTATGCGTACGAGAACGCCAACCCCCCCACCAACGAGCGGCTGGAGTTCCTCGGCGATTCGGTGCTCGGCCTCGTCGTGACCGACACGCTGTTCCGCGGCTATCCGAACCTGCCCGAGGGCCAGCTGGCCAAGCTTCGCGCCGCGGTGGTCCAGATGGGTGCGCTCGCCGAGGTGGCGCGGGAGCTCGACCTAGGTTCCTACGTCCGGCTCGGCCGGGGCGAGCAGGTGACCGGCGGCCGGAATAAGTCCTCGATCCTGGCCGACACGCTGGAGGCGGTCATCGGCGCGGTGTACATCGACTGCGGCCTGGCCGAGGCCAGCGCGCTGGTGCACCGGCTGTTCGACCCGGTCATGACCCGGTCGGCCCGGCTGGGCGCCGGGCTTGACTGGAAGACGTCGCTGCAGGAGCTCACCGCTGCTCATCTGCTCGGCGTCCCCGAGTACCAGGTGGAGGAGAGCGGGCCGGACCACCAGAAATCGTTCCACGCCGTGGTCCGGGTGGGCGGCCGGGTTCTTGGCTCCGGCCAGGGGCGCTCGAAGAAGGCCGCCGAACAGCAGGCGGCCGAGGCGGCCTGGAACGCGATCACGGCTGAGGTGGCCGGCCAGCCCACCTCCGGCCAGCCCACCTTCGGCTACGACAGCAAAGACGACAGCAAAGACGACGACGGGGGGCAGGCACCCGGTCCCGCGCCGGAGGCGTGAGCCGTGCCCGAACTGCCCGAGGTCGAAACGGTCCGCCGCGGCCTGGAACGTCATGTGGTGGGCCGCCCCATCGAGGCCGTCCGCGTGCTGCATGCTCGCGCGGTCCGCAGGCAGCTGGCCGGGGCCGCGGAGTTCGAGACCGCCCTGGCCGGACGCACCCTGGACAGCGCCAGGCGCCGGGGCAAGTACTTGTGGATGTCGGTCGGCGAGGACGCCTTGCTGGCGCATCTGGGCATGAGCGGGCAACTGCTCGTGGGCGAGCCGGACCGGCCGCTGTCACCGCACGTCAGGATCTGGTTCAGCTTCAAAGATGAGGGTCCGGACCTGCGCTTCACCGATCAGCGGACGTTCGGCCACATGTGCGTGGTGCGAGACGGCGCCGAACTTCCCGGCCCGATCGCGCACATCGCCCCCGACCCGTTCGAGCCGGCCTTCGATCCGGCCCTGCTGGCCCGGCGGCTGCGCAGCCGGCGCACCGGGGTCAAGCGCGCGCTGCTCGACCAGTCGCTGGTCAGCGGCGTCGGGAACATCTACGCGGACGAGGCGCTCTGGCGGGCCCGGCTGCACTGGGCTAGGCCCACCGAGACCCTGAACGGCCCGGAGATCAGCCGGCTGCTCACCGCGGTCCGCGAGGTGCTCGGCGAGGCGCTGGCCGCCGGCGGCACCTCGTTCGACGACATGTACGTCAACGTCAGCGGGGAGAGCGGGTACTTCGAGCGGTCGCTCGCCGTCTACGGACGGGAAGGCTTTCCGTGCCTGCGGTGCGGCACCCCGGTCCGGCGGGACTCGTTCATGAACCGGTCCGCGTACAGCTGTCCTGGCTGCCAGCCCAGGCCCCGCCGGGGCCGCTGGTAGTCCGGGGTAGCCGGATCCGGGGCGGCAGGCCCGGTAAGCCGGTACAATGAAACCGGTTGTTACAGAAGATAAGGTGTAAAGTAGACATCGGTTGGACCTGTGCAGGCACGCAACTTGACCAGCAAACGCCAAGGTGAGAAACTAGTTGTCGTTGGTTGCGCGCGCGAATCCCGCGCGTGCTTAAGTAAAGTGCCCACTCTGGTCACTCAGCGTGGAGGACCTTTTACAATGGCGAAGGCTCTATTCGGCCACGTCGGCGGTTCCGATCCCCGCATCGTTTCCGAGATGCGCCGCCTCCAGCAGCGAGTACGCGACCTGGAAGCCGAGCTTGTTCGGCTCCAGCAAGCGAATGACTCGCTTACGGTTGAGGCTGCCCACGAGGACATGCTGGTCGCGGAACGCGAGCCCGCGCTCGTCTGACGAGCGCAGGCGGACGAGGCAAGACGACAAAGAACGAATCGGGGGCGCCTATGACGGCGCCCCTCTTCGTTATATATCTGCCCGTGATATGTCATTAGTCACACGGGCATCGAAGGCGTGGTATCGCCGCCGAAGGCCCCATTCGGGCCTTCGGCGGCTCATACCTGCCCGTTTCAGGTATCCGGGTCCGCCCGTCGCGGCCCTCCCCGGCCCTGAGCTGCGGCGTGCCCGGCGGCGGCACGCGATCCGGCTGCAGTTCCCTGTCCCGCGCGCCGCGGGACGGTAAGGTGCGTGGAGCACAGCTCAGCCATCAGGGAGGAGGGGGGCTGCCCGTGTACCTGAAGAGCCTCACCCTGCGCGGCTTCAAGTCGTTCGCCTCCGCTACCTCGCTCCGCCTCGAGCCCGGCATCACCTGCGTCGTCGGCCCGAACGGCTCAGGCAAGTCCAACATCGTCGACGCCCTGTCCTGGGTGATGGGTGAGCAGGGGGCCAAGTCCCTGCGCGGCGGCAAGATGGAAGATGTCGTCTTCGCGGGCACCACCTCGCGGCCGCCGCTGGGCCGGGCCGAGGTCACACTCACCATCGACAACAGCGACGGCGCGCTGCCCATCGAGTACGCCGAAGTCACGATCAGCCGCCTGATGTTCCGGTCCGGGCAGAGCGAGTACGCCATCAACGGCGATCACTGCCGCCTGCTCGACGTGCAGGATCTGCTGTCCGACTCCGGCCTGGGCCGGGAGATGCACGTGATCGTCGGGCAGGGGCAGCTCGATCAGATCCTGCACGCCGGACCCGAGGCCAGGCGGGCCCTGATCGAAGAAGCGGCCGGCGTGCTCAAGCACCGCAAGCGCAAGGAAAAGGCGCTGCGCAAGCTCGAGGCGATGCAGGCCAACCTGACCCGGCTGGTCGACCTCACCGCCGAGCTCGGCCGCAGGCTCAAGCCGCTGGGCCGGCAGGCCGAGGTGGCCAGGAAGGCGGCCGTCATCCAGGCCGAGCTGCGGGACGCCCGGCTCAGGCTGCTGGCCGACGACTACGTGACGCTGGCCGCGGACCTGGCCAGGGATGAGGCGGACGAGGCGGCCGTGCTGGCCCGGCGCGCCGCCCTGGAGCAGGAGGTGGCCCAGGCCCGGGCCGCGGAAGCCGAGCTCGACCAGGCCGCCCAGCAGGCCTCGGCCACCCTGGCCCGCACCCAGGAGACCTGGTTCGCGCTGTCCTCGCTGGCCGAGCGGCTGCGCGGGACGCAGAGCCTGGCCGCGCAGCGGCACCGGCTGCTGACCGAGGCGATCGAGCCCGAGCGTCCCGGCCGCGACCCCGACGAGCTGGACCGGCAGGCCGCCGAGCTCCGGGAAGAAGAAGACGTGCTGGCCATCCGGCTGGATGCGGGCCGTGAGGTCCTGGCCGCCGCGATCGCGCAGCGCACCGCGGCCGAGGCGGAGCTCACCGCGACCGAACGCCAGCTCGCCGAGGGGGCCAGGACCGCCGCCGCCCGCGCCGAACGGGTCGCCCGGCTGCGCGCGCAGGCCGGCGCCGCCGACAGCCGCAGCGTGGCCGCGCAGGAGGAGATGGACCGCCTCGAGGTCTCGGCCGCCGAGGCCGGCCAGCGGGCCACCCGGGCGCAAGCCGAGTACGAGCAGGTCCAGGAGCTGACCGGCGGCCGGGACGAAGACCGTAGCGGGCTGGCCGCCGCGCACGCCGAAGCCGTCGAGATCCTTTCCGGATATGCCGAACGGACTAAGGTGCTCCGGGCCGCCGAACGCGAATCCGCCCGTGAGCTGGCCGCGCTGCGGGCCCGGGCGGACGCCCTGGCCGAAGCGGTCCGCCGTGGCGCCGACGCCTCCGCGGCGCTGCTCGCCGACCCGGCCCGCTTCGGCGGCGTGCTCGGTTCGTTCGCCGCCCGGCTGAAGGTCGCGGAGGGATCCGAGGTCGCGGTGGCCGCGGCCCTGGGCGCCGCCGCCGACGCGGTGGCGGTCATTCACCTGGAGGCCGCCGCCGAGATCCTGTCCACCCTGCGCCGCGACGACGCCGGCAGCGCCGGCCTGGTCATCGCCGCCCCAGCCGCCCCCAACTCCCCAGCGACCCCCAACTCCCCAGCCGCCCCGGAAGGCGCGGTCCGGGCGGCCACGCTGGTGAGCGGCCCGGACGGGCTGGGCGAGGTCGCCGCCGAGCTGCTCCGCGACGTGGTGGTGACGGCTGACCTGGCGCACGCACGCCGGATCGTTCGGGAAAATCCTGAACTGAAGGCGGTGACCCGCGGCGGGGATGTGCTCGGATCGCACTGGGCGCACGGCGGCGGCGCGCGGCCGCAGAGCCTGCTCGAGCTCCGGGCGGCGGCCGACGAGGCGGCGGCCGGGCTGGCCGAAGCGGAGCGGCGGTGCGACGAGGCGGCCGGGCAGCTGGCGGCGGCGGCGCAGGCCGAAGAGGCCGCCCGCCAGTCGGTCGCGGACACGCTCGCGCGCCGGCACGAGGCGGACGCGGCGGCGGCGGAGATCTCCGGGCGGCTCGGCCGGCTGGCGGGCGCGGCCCGGGCCGCTCGGGACGAGGCCGGCCGGCTGGACGCCGCCATCACCGCGGCCCGGCTGGCGGCCGAGAAGGACCTCGCCAAGCTGGAGCAGCTCAGGAACGACCTGGACGCCGCCGAGGCCGCGGCGCAGGAGCCGTCGGAGCTGCCCGAGGACGCCGACTGGCGGCGCGAGGATCTCGCCGAACGCTGCACCGCGGCGCGGAACGCCGAGATGGAAGCCAGGCTCGAGGTCAGGACCGCGGAAGAGCGGCTGCGCTCGATCGCCGGCCGGGCCGACGCGCTGGCCGCTACGGCGGCCGCGGAACGTCAGTCCCGCCAGCAAGCGGCGCGGCGGCGCGCGCAGCGGGCCACCGACGCCGCTGTGGCCCGCGCGGTCGCGCTGGGGGCCGGTTACGCGGTCGAGGCGGCCGAGCAGTCGGTCAGCCAGGCCCTGGCCCGGCGGGCGCAGGCGGAGGCGGCGAGCGCCGGCGGCGCGACCGAGCTCAAGGCGGTCCGGGCCCGGGTCCGGACCCTGGCCGCCGACCTGGACACGGTGGTGAACACCGCGCACGGCACCGAGATCGCCCGGGCCGAGCACCGGCTCCGGCTGGCCCAGCTCGCCGAGCACGCCCTGGAGGAGTTCGGGGTCGAGGCGGACGCCCTGGTCGCCGAGTACGGCCCCGAGATGCCGGTGCCGGTGATCGGCGACGAGGCCGCGCTGCCTTCGCGCTATGACCGGACCGCCGCCGAGCGCCGGCTCGCCGACGCGCAGCGTCAGCTCGACCGGCTCGGCAAGGTCAACCCGCTGGCCCTGGAGGAGTACGAGGCGCTGACCGAACGGCACACCTTCCTGGCCACCCAGCTGGACGATCTGCGCAAGACCCGGCGGGACCTGTTCATCGTGGTCAAGGAGGTCGACGACCGGGTGCAGGAGGTGTTCGCCTCGGCGTACGCCGACACCGCGCGGGAGTTTGAGCAGCTGTTCGGCCGGCTGTTCCCTGGCGGGCAGGGCAACCTGGTGCTGACCGAGCCGGACGACATGCTGGCCACCGGGATCGAGATCGAGGCGCGGCCGCCGGGCAAGAAGGTCAAGCGGCTGTCGCTGCTGTCCGGCGGCGAACGGTCGCTGACGGCCATCGCGTACCTGTTCGCGATCTTCAAGGCTCGCCCGTCGCCGTTCTACGTGCTCGACGAGGTGGAAGCGGCGCTGGACGACACGAACCTGCAGCGCCTGCTTACGGTCTTCGAGGAACTGCGGGAGAGCTCGCAGCTGATCATCATCACCCACCAGCGCCGCACGATGGAATGCGCCGACGCCCTCTACGGCATCACCATGCGCGGCGACGGCGTCTCCACCGTGATCAGCCAGCAGCTAGCCACCCGCCAGCCTGCCTGACTCCGCGCCAGCCCGCCGAGTCCTTCGCCAGCCCGCCGAGTCCTTCGCCAGCCCGCCGAGTCCTTCGCCCAGCTCCCTGGACGCCCTCGTACGTTTATTTCGTCACTCTCCTCCCACGAACCCCACGCCACCCATCCGTCTCCGCTCGACCAAGGCAGCCTCGAATTTTGCGTGGAAGATCGGGCTTCCGTGGAAGATCCGGGCAACAGGGAGGTACCAGATCTTCCACGGAAGCCCGATCTTCCATGATCTTTTTGCTTTCCCGGCCGTAGAGGCGCCTCGCGCGCATCACGGGTGTCTCGGGTTACACGCAGCCGTGCGCGACCGTCAGCGGGGCCGTGGGGTTGTGACTCGTGAGGTTCGCTGGGCTGGGGGCCGCCAGGCTCCGGACCCGCAACGAGGCCACTGCTGCCTCACCCACATCGTGCGTCACACGCAGGAGCGCGGCCGGGCGGTAGGTTGGGCGGACATACACCCGCGCGCCGCTGCCGCCGCGACCCGGACCGGCTCGATCCCCGCCAGATGCGACGCATCGCGGGGTCTGGGAGACTGAGAGCCTGATGGAATACGTAATTCTGATTATCGTCATCGCCGTCCTGGCGGTCATCGCCGGCGGATGGCTGCTGTTCATGCGGCCGCGCCGGGGACGCGGCGCGGCCGCGCCGTCCACCCCGCCCCCGGCCGCTCCGACGTCCTCGCCGCCAGGCGGCGCCGTCGAGCCGTCCACAGAAAACGCCGCGCCCGGCCAGGCCGCGACCGCCACCGGGGTGCTCGATATCGAGCGGCCCCCGCCGTCGGCGGGGCGGATGGTGCGGCTGCGGGCCCGGCTGGCCCGGTCGCAGAGTTCGGTGGGCTCGGCCCTGCTGAGCCTGCTGTCCAGGGACCGGCTGGACGAGGAGACCTGGGACGAGATCGAAGAGGTGCTCATCACCGCCGACGTGGGCGTGGCCCCGGCCCGGGTGATGGTCGATGACCTGCGGACCAAGGTGAAGGTGCTGGGCGCGCGCGGGCCTGCCGAGGTGCGTGCGCTGCTGCGCGCCGAACTGCTCAGCCAGATCGGCGAGGATGACGACCGGTCGCTGCGCACCACGCCCCGTAACGGGCTGCCCGCGGTGGTGCTCATGGTCGGCGTGAACGGCACAGGGAAGACGACGACCTGCGGGAAGCTGGCCCGGGCGCTGATCGGGGACGGGCGCACCGTGCTGCTCGGCGCGGCCGACACGTTCCGCGCGGCGGCGGCTGACCAGCTGCAGACGTGGGGCGAGCGGGTGGGCGCCGAGACGGTCCGGGCCGACCGGGAGGGGGCCGACCCGGCCAGCGTGGCGTTCGAGGCGGTCAGCCGGGGCATCGAGAAAGGCGTCGACGTGGTGATCGTGGACACCGCAGGCCGCCTGCACACCAAGGTTGACCTGATGGATGAGCTCGGCAAGGTCAAGCGCGTGGTGGAGAAGAAGACCACGGTCGATGAGGTGCTGCTGGTGCTCGACGCCACCACCGGGCAGAACGGTCTGCGCCAGGCCCGGGTGTTCGCCGAGGTGGTCGACGTCACCGGCGTGGTGCTGACCAAACTGGACGGGACGGCTAAGGGCGGCATCGTCATCGCCGTGCAGCGTGAGACCGGCGTTCCGGTCAAGCTCGTGGGCCTCGGCGAAGGGCCCGATGACCTGGCCCCGTTCGACCCGGGCGCGTTCGTGGACGCGATCCTGGGCTGAGATCATCCGGCTGGCCTATCCGGCGGTCCCCGGGCGTGGAAACATGCTTGTAACAACCACCCCTGGTGTTTCACGCTGTCGACACACACCGGCAGATCTGGCGAAACCTCAGCAGCGGATGGTCTATACAGGACTCCGAAGGGACACCTCAGATGAAGCTCATCACCGCTGTCATCAAGCCGTTCAAGCTGGACGACGTCAAGGCCGCGCTGCAGGCTTTCGGCGTCCACGGCATGACCGTCACTGAAGCGAGCGGGTACGGCAGGCAGCGCGGTCACACGGAGGTGTACCGCGGGGCTGAGTATCAGGTCGACCTGGTGCCGAAGGTCCGGGTTGAGGTCTTGTGCGATGACGAGGACGCCGACGACCTGATCGGCGTGGTGGTCAAGGCGGCGCAGACCGGACGGATCGGCGACGGGAAGGTCTGGTCGGTTCCGGTCGAGACAATCGTCCGGGTGCGGACCGGCGAACGCGGGCCGGACGCGATCTGACCGCCATCTTATGAGCGGTCCGGGGGACGCGTGCAAGCTATGACCTCGTTTGCTGCGGATCGTGCTCGCCGGACTACGCAGGTCGATCGATGGCTGGCGGAACTCCTTGGTGCCGAGGCCGGGGTGGCCTTGGTGGCGGTCGGCGGGTACGGGCGTAAGGAACTGCTGCCTCGCAGCGACCTGGACGTGCTGCTGCTGCACGGCGGCCGCGACGACATCGCGGGCATCGCGGACCGGATCTGGTATCCGGTCTGGGACTCCGGTACCGAACTCGACCACGCGGTCCGTACCGTGCCGCAGGCCAGGAGGGTGGCGCGGGCCGACCTGAAGGTCGCGCTCGGGCTGCTGTCCGCCCGGCACGTGGCCGGCGACCCCGATCTGACCGAACGGCTCAGGGCCGGCGCCCTGGAGGACTGGCGGTCCGCCGCGCCCGCCCGGCTGGCCGAACTGCACGCCGCTCACGACGAACGCATCAGGACCAGCGGTGAGCTGGCCTTCTTGCTCGAGCCCGACCTGAAGGAGGCCCGGGGCGGGCTGCGGGACGTGCACGCGATCCAGGCGGTGGCGGCCGCGTGGGTGGCGCCCGCGCCGGGACCCAAGGTCCGCACGGCTTACGAGCAGATCCTTGACGCCAGGCACGCGCTGCACGAGGTCACCGGGCGGCGCCTGGACCGGCTCGTGCTCGAGGAACAGGACGAAGTGGCCCGCGCGCTCGGGCTGCTCGACGGGGACGTGCTGCTGCGGATGCTGGCGGGTGCCGCGCGTACCGTCGCCTACGCGGTCGATCATGCCTTCCGCCAGGCGGACCGGCTCCGCGGGCGGCGGCTGCGCCGCCGTCGCGCCGAGCGCCGGCCGCTGGCCGACGGAGTGGTGGAACAGGACGGCGAGGTGGTGCTGGCCCGGGTGGCCGATCCGGCCCGCGATCCGGCCCTCGTGCTGCGCGCGGCCGCCGCGGCCGCGCAGGCCGGCCTGCCACTGGCGCCGCGGACGCTGGACCGGCTGACCGAATGCCCGCCGCTGCCTGTCCCCTGGCCGGCCGCCGCCCGTGACTCGCTGCTCGCGCTGCTCGGGGCCGGCCAGGCCGCGGTCAGCGTGTGGGAGGCGCTGGACACCGAAGGCCTGGTGACCGCGCTGATCCCGGACTGGGAGCGGGTCAGGAACCGGCCGCAGCGTAACCCGCTGCACACCTTCACCGTGGACCGTCACCTGGCCGAGGCGGCCGCGCACGCCGCCGCGCTGACCCGCGAGGTGGCCCGGCCCGACCTGCTGCTGCTCGCGGCGCTGCTGCATGACATCGGCAAGGGCTGGCCGGGTGATCACAGCGTCACCGGCGAGGTGGTGGCGCGGGACGTCGGCCGGCGGATGGGCCTGCCCGCGGCGGACGTGGACCTGGTTGCCTCGGCTGTCCGGCTGCACCTGCTGCTGCCGATGGTGGCCACCCGCCGTGACCTGGACGACCCGGTCACGGTCAAGCAGGTGGCGACGGCCGTGCGCAGCCGGGCGCTGCTCGAGCTGCTGCACGCCCTGGCCATCTCCGACGGGCTGGCCACCGGGCCCGCGGCGTGGAACGACTGGAAGGCCACCCTGGTCGCGGACCTGGTGCGGCGGGTGGAGTCCGTGCTGGACGGCGACCCGATGCCCGCGCCCGCGCCGCTGCGCGAGGATCAGCTGGCGCTGGCCGCGGACGGTGACCCGGCCGCGACGGTGCGCGGATCCGAGGTCACCGTGGTCGCGCCGGACCGGCCTGGCCTGCTGTGGCACGCCGCCGGAGTGCTGGCCTCGCACCGGCTCGCGGTCCGCAGCGCGAACGCCACGTCGGTCGGGACCACCGCGGTCACCGTGTTCGACGTGGAGCCCGAGTACGGCGACCCGCCGGACGCCACCTTGGTGGCCGCGGACCTGCGCCGGATGCTGATGGGACGGCTGGACGTCGAAGACCGGCTCGACCGCCGCGCGCGGGCCGTCCGGCCGCGCGCCGCGACGGTCCCGGCGCCCAAGGTGGTGCTGGTCGACGACGCTTCGGACACCGCGACGGTGGTGGAGGTGCGAGCCCACGACGCGCCGGGGCTGCTGTGGCGGGTCGGGCGGGCCCTGGGGGAATGCGGCCTGGACGTGCGGGCGGCCCGGGTGGAGACGCTCGGCGCCGAGGTGGTGGACGTGTTCTACGTGACCGACAGCGACGGCAAACCGCTGGCCGGTGAGGATCTGCGTCGCGCCACCGTGCACTCCGTGCTGGCCGCGCTCGGGGATTTAGCCCCGTCCGGCGAGTTCGCCGCCAGCCAGACCCGGGTACCACGGACCGTTCGGTAGCCTGGTGTTGTGTTTGACACCCTATCTGACCGGTTGACGCAGGTTTTTTCTTCGCTGCGTGGCCGAGGACGCCTGTCCGCGGCCGACATTGACGCGACGGCCCGGGAAATCCGGATCGCCCTGCTCGAAGCGGACGTCGCGCTGCCGGTCGTCAGGCAGTTCATCGCGCGGGTCAAGGAGCGGGCCGGCGGGGACGAAGTCTCCACCGCGCTGAACCCGGCGCAGCAGGTCATCAAGATCGTGCACGAGGAGCTCGTCGGCATCCTGGGCGGCGAGACGCGGCGGCTGCGGTTCGCCAAGGTGCCGCCGACCGTGATCATGCTGGCGGGCCTGCAGGGCTCGGGTAAGACCACGCTGGCGGCCAAGCTCGCCTTGTGGCTCAAGGCCCAGGGCAACACCCCGATGCTGGTGGCCGCCGACCTGCAGCGGCCGAATGCGGTGCAGCAGCTCCAGGTCCTCGGTGAGCGGGCCGGGGTGCCGGTCTACGCGCCGTTCCCCGGCAACGGCGTGGGCGACCCGGTGGCCGCCGCGCGGGACTCGCTGGAGGAGGCGAGGCGCCGCCAGCAGAACATGGTCATCATCGACACGGCGGGCCGGCTCGGCGTCGACGCGGAGTTGATGGCGCAGGCGGTGGCCATCAGGGACGCCACCCAGCCGGACGAGATCATGTTCGTGGTCGACGCGATGATCGGCCAGGACGCGGTGGCGACCGCGCAGGCCTTCCTCGACGGGGTCGGCTACGACGGCGTCGTCCTGACCAAGCTCGACGGTGACGCCCGCGGCGGGGCCGCGCTGTCCATCGTGGAGCTGACCGGGCGTCCGATCATGTTCGCGTCCTCGGGGGAGAAGCTCGAGGACTTCGACGTGTTCCATCCGGACCGGATGGCGTCGCGGATCCTCGACATGGGCGACATCCTGACCCTGATCGAGCAGGCCGAGAAGACGTTCGACGCCGATCAGACCGCGTCGCTGGCCGGGCGGCTCGCTTCCGGCGAAGGCTTCACGCTCGAGGATTTCGTCGAGCAGCTGTCGATGGTGCGCAAGCTGGGCCCGATCGGGAACCTGCTCGGCATGCTGCCGGGCGCCGCCAAGAACCGGGAGCTGCTCTCCCAGGTCAACGACCGCGACCTGGACCGGGCGGAGGCGATTGTCCGGTCCATGACGCCGCAGGAGCGCCGCAACCCGAAGATCATCAACGGCTCCCGGCGGGCGCGCATCGCGGGCGGATCCGGCGTCGCCATCGGCGAGGTCTCGCAGCTGGTCACGAACTTCTACGAGGGCCAGAAGCAGATGAAGGCGATGTTCAGCGGGGGTATGCCGGGCATGCCCGCGATGCCTGGGATGGGCGCGGCCCGGCGGGCGGCCACCAAGCCGGCCCGCAAGAAGGGCAAGAAGAAGGCGGCGCCGCGCAGCGGCGACCCGCGGCGTGCCGCCGAGATCGGCCGCGGCCCGGGCGAGCCGGGCGCCCCGGGCGAGCCGGGTGCCCAGAGCGGAACGGGCCCGGCGCTCCCGCGCGGCCTGGGCGGCCTGGGCGGTCTGCCCGGTGGCCTGCCGGACGGGTTCCCCGAGAGCCTGGCCGATGGGCTGGCCAGCCTGCCGCCCGGCCTGAACTTCCCGTCCCCGGCGCAGGACAACGTGCCCGCCGCGTTCCGCGCCAACCCCAACGCCAAGCGCCGCAAGAAGAAATAGCGCCTGCCGTTCGCCTCGCTCCGGGCTCATTCCGGGCTGAGCGCGCGGACCGTGTCGATGGTGTCCGCCTCGGCAGCGCTCTTGTCGTCGCGGTACCGCAGCACGCGGGCGAAGCGCAGCGCGAGGCCGCCGGGGTAGCGGGGGCTGCGCTGGACGCCGTCGAAGGCGATCTCCACGACGAGCTCGGGCCGGACGTAGACCGTGTACGCATCCCGGTGGTCTTCCAGTGCGAGCAGTCGCGTCGTCTGCCAGCTGAGCAGCTCATCGGTCAGGCCCTTGAACGTCTTGCCCAGCATGACGAAGCCGCCTGTGTCCGGGTCCCGGGCGCCCAGGTGCAGGTTGGATAGCCAGCCGCGGCGCCGCCCGTGCCCCCATTCGACCGCGAGCACCACCAGGTCCAGGGTGTGCCTCGGCTTGACCTTGATCCACCCGGCGCCCCGGCGGCCCGCGGCGTACGGGGCGTCAAGCGCCTTGACCACCACGCCCTCGTGCCCGTGCGCGATCGCGTCGGCGAAGAACGCCGTCGCCTCCGGCACCGAGCCGGTGACCAGCCGCGGCGTGACCAGCTCGGGCGGTACCGCCCAGGTCAGCTCGGCGTGCCGCCGCCAGGCGGGCAGGTCGATCAGGTCCGCGCCGTCCAGGTGCAGCGCGTCGAACAGGAACACCGACAGCGGGACGGCAGAAACCGCCCCTTGGCTGGCGGTGCGCGCCGAGGTGTCCTGGAACGGCAGCGGCCGGCCGTCGGCCCGCAGCGCGATCAGCTCGCCGTCCAGGACCGCCGCCCGGACCGGCAGTTTCGCCAGCGTCGCCACGACCTCGGGGAGCCTGCTGGTGATCTCATCCAGCGTCCTGGTGAACAGCCGCACGCTGCCCTGGTCCAGGTGGGCCTGGATCCTGATCCCGTCCAGCTTCCACTCCACCGCGGCCTCCGCGTCGGCGCCGATCTTGGCCAGCGCGTCGGCGATATCCGGAGCGCTGGCCGCGAGCATCGGCCGCACCGGGCGCCCCACCTCCAGGCCGAACGCCGCCAGCGCGTCCCGCCCGCCCGCGAGTGCCGCCGCCGCCGCCGCCCCGAGCGACCCGCGCAGCATCATGGCCCGGCGCACCTCCGCCACCGGCACAGCGGCCGCCCGCGCGACCGCCTCGGTCATCACGCCCTCCAGCGCGCCCTGCCTGAGCTCGCCGGACAGCAGGCCGTACAGGAACTGCTGCTCGTCCGCGGTGGCCCGGCCGAAGAGCTCGCTGACCAGCGCCTTACGCGCGGCGGCCGATCCCTTACCTGAGACCGCGCCGATGGCGGAGAAGCCGGAGTCCACCTCGCTCAGCGTGAGCGTGGGCGTGTCCGCGGGCGGGAACCCGGCCTTCAGCGCGGCCCAGCCGACGCCGATCTGCCGCTGCGGCAGCTCTCCGGACAGGTAGGCGACCGCGATCGGTACCTCCAGCGGCCCGGCCTGGCGCAACGCGGCGGCGAGCGCCTCGATCTTGGCGAGCCGGGCGCTCGTCGTGGCTACTGCCCGCGACACCTCGGCGATCTCAGCTAGGAGCACGTCACCATTGTCGCAAGGAGCACGCCGGCATTGTCGCTCAGCCGAAGATCATCAGGTCGCGAAGCTCGTCGATCCGGTCCGGGGACAGCGAGGTGTAGGCGCACACCTCGTCCGCGCTGCCGAACCTCCCGAGTTTCTCCCGCGCCGCCAGCACGTCGCTCACCTCCGCCGGGGTGAGCCCCAGGGAGGCGGAAAGCACCGTCCCCGGCACGTGGTTGACATCCACCAGCCCGCCGTCATCGTACTCCCGCGGCAGGTCGGGCCGGCCGATCTTCAGGTCCCTGGCCAGGCTGGGGTTGGTCTTGAGCAGGTGCCGGGCGTCCTTCTTGCGCTCGATCCGGCCCTGCGCCTGCGCCACGGCTTCCCGGTTGCGCTGCCGCGGACTCACCGCCAGCGGCGCCACGCTCCGCGACGGGCGGAACACGATGGCCGCGTGCACCGCGGCACATCCGGCCAGCGCGACGATGAAGCCGCCGACCCCGGCGCCGGCGTTGCTGTTGGAGTTGGTCGCGCCCAACGCGACGATCATCCCGATGTTCGCCGCCAGGTAAGCCGCGAACACCGCCCAGTCCCGGCCGCGGCGCTGGATTATCGCCAGGGCCAGGGATGGCACGAAGGACAGGAAGCCGATCGAGACGACCGGCACCGCGGCCCACAGGACCGGCCGCAGCCAGCTGCCGTCGGACCCTCGCCCCGGCGGTGCGTGCGCCGGACCCCGCGGCGCAGGCGGGGGCGGCTCGTTCCAGCCGGCTGGTGTCATGGTGCCCTCCCTCGGCTCGCTTCCCTCCCGGAAGCCTGGTCCGCCTCTCAGCTGTGCCGACCGCCCCGACGCTGGCCCAGACCGCGCCGGCGGCCGCTGTCCGGCGCCCATAGCCAGTATCCGACCGGGAACAGCCGGACGTGCAGGTGGTCGTCGACCAGGCCCCACAGCCCGCGGCGGGCGAACAGCGCGATGACGATCGCCACCAGCCCGAGGATGATCAGGTACCAGGCGTTGTAGGACTGCAGCGTCTGCTGCAGGACCATATACACGATCGTGCCCAGGATTGGCCCCTCGATCGTGCCGATCCCGCCGATGATCACCGCGAACGCCATCTCCGCCGTCCACTGCACGCTGAACACCGAGGACGGCTGCACCTGCAGCTGGCTGATCGCGAGCAGGCCGCCGGCCGCCCCGCAGCCGATCCCGGCGATGACGAAGACGAGCATCCGGGCCAGGCCGATCCGGGCTCCTGAGCTGCGGGCGGCCACCTCGTCGTCCCGGATCGCGGTCAGCACCAGGCCCAGCCGGCCGCGCAGCAGCAGGTAGGTGGCGGCCAGCGCGATCACCGTCACGGCCAGCCCGGCCCAGTAGGTGTCCGCGGTGAGCAGGGTCGGGTCGTAGCCGGACAGGCCGGGCAGCGGCATGCCGGTGCCGCCGCCGATCGAAGAGAACTTCTCGATGATGAGCATGACGGTCGCGGCCAGCACCCAGGTGGCGATGGCGAAGTACCCGGTGCGCAGCCGGGAGACCAGCCACCACAACGGCAGCGCGGCCACCCCGCAGACGATCGCCGCGACCGGCAGCGCGGCGAACGGTGAGGTGCCGTGGATGGCCAGGATCAGCACGAAGTACGCGCCGAGCCCCACGAACGCCTGCTGTCCCACCGACACCAGGCCCGCGTAGCCGGCCAGCAGGTTCCACATGCAGGCCAGCGTGAGCACGATGAAGCCCTGCACCATGATCGTGGTGGTGCCGGCGTACACGATGTAAGGGAACAGCGCCAGCACCACGACGACGACCAGCGCGCCGATCCCGGTCCAGGCCACGTTCCGCCGCGACCGGGTGACCCTGATTTTTTCTTCCGAACGGACCGTGGTCTCAGTACCCACGCTCATGAGGACGCCTTCCGGGTGGTGAGGCCCTGGGGGCGCAGGATCAGCACGGCCAGGAAGACGATGTAGCCGGCCAGCACCTCGTCGGAGATGTTGATCTGGGCGCCGATCTGCTGGGCCACGCCGAGGACCACGCCGCCGAGCAGCGTGCCCCACAGCGAGCCGAGCCCGCCGATGACCACCGCGGCGAACGCGAAAAGCAGGATCGTGTCGGTGCCCGTGGTCGGCGCGAACTGGGAATACATGCCGTACCCGATGCCGGCCAGCGCGACCGTGCCGAACGCGATCGCCGCCGCGATGCCGAACACGTGCCGGTAGTCCACCCCGGACAGCTGGGCCGCCTCCCGGTCGTCGGCGACCGCCCGGATCATCCGCCCGTAGGAGGACGAGGACAGGAAGTACTGCAGGCCGAGCAGCACCACCACGGCCACCACGAAGATCAGCAGCAGCAGGTAGGCGATCTGGATTTGCGAGCCGAGCGAGAACGACCCGGTGATGATGGCGTTGCCGACCCCGAGCGAGTGGCTGTTGGCGTTGACGAACTGCAGCAACGCGGCCTCGATCACCACCGAGAGCCCGAACGTGACGATCAGCGTGGTGAGCGCGCCGCGGTCCAGCGCCGCCTGGATCACGGTCCGCTGCAGCGCGTAGCCGAGCACGGCCATGATCGGCACCACGATCACGAACGACCAGAGCACCGGGATGTGGGTGACCGCGATGACGCCGAGCGCGACGTAGCCGCCGACGACGGCGAGGTCGCCGTGGGCCAGGTTGACCACCTTCATGACCCCGAACATCAGCGACAGCCCGCACGCGAACAGCGCGTAAAGCCCGCCGGTCAAGATCCCCTGGATGATGTCGTTGACCCAGACCATAACTGTGCCTCCCCGGAGGGGACGACCCCTCCCAGACCCCCCCCGCTTACGGGGGGGCTGCCCGCCCCCCCGTACCCCCCGGGCCCCCCTTTGGGGGGACGCTCCGGCCCGGCGGGGGGGCTACCTGGGCTCGGCGAGCCCAGGCCGAAGTAAGCGGCTTCGACCTGTTCGGCGGTGACCTCATCTGGGCGGCCTTCCAGCGTGGTGTGGCCCTCGAGCAGGCACTGGAGGTGCGAGGCCACCTGCAGCGCCTGGCTCACGTCCTGTTCCACCAGCAGGACGGTGAGCCCGGCGGCCAGGATCTGCGGCATCATGCCGTAGATGCGCTGGACCACCACCGGCGCCAGG
>ODAK010001198.1_pt1 | contig 28924 bp, 33 predicted proteins | sample 1539591 | NCBI WGS metagenome assembly ODAK01 (sample SAMEA3539303, study PRJEB22396) | soil metagenome | biome: tundra; feature: field; material: soil | place: USA | collected 2010-05 | depth 0.15 m
GGCGGCGCCGGACGACGAATCCGCCGGAGCCGCCGAGGCCGCCGCCGAGGAGTCAGCCGGCGCCGCCGATGCCGCCGCCGCGGCGGAATCCGCCGGGGCCGCAGATTGGGCGAAGGCCGGCGCGCTCGCCAGCAGCGCCATTGCGCCGATCAGGGCGATGATGGGGGTCTTCAGTTTGTTGGGCATCTGTCGCCAATTCCTGCCTGGTCTAACGCGTTAGGACCTAAGGGATCGTCGCGCGGGAAGCGCGTCCCCATTGAAAAACCTTTAGCCGAAACCAGATCGCACCCGACCGGACTTCAGCGCCGCTGTCCGCGTCCGTCGAAACGGTCGCGGGACCTTTCCGATCCCACCGGACCCGAAAGTGTTACCGCGATGTTAGACTTGCGGCAGGCGTCCTTTGGCAACCCCTTTTTGCATCGTCAAGGGCGAAGAGAGCCTAGGCCGCGGCGCCGAAACAGGCTGATCAACAGTTATATTGCGCCGCACAAGCCCAGCATTGTTGAAGCTGTTCGCTATTTTCACGCGACCGACGAAAGTCTATGCTGCGCTGCAATATAGACTGTTATGTGATGACGCTTCGGTGTCGGACGCTGTGGCCGGGTCGGCGGTGGGCTCGGCGAAAGGTGGCGGGGCCTTAAGCCCGCGCGGCCGGAGCGGCGAAGGCGCGATGGTGCCTGGGGGCGGATTCGAACCACCGACACGCGGATTTTCAGTCCGCTGCTCTACCAACTGAGCTACCCAGGCCCAAGGGCCGGCGACCCCTGATTTCATCAGTCCTGTCGCGGGAGCGCCGTCTATAGGGGAGGCCCCCAAGGCTGTCCAGCGAACCGGCGCTCAGGCGCTTAGTCCTCCTGCGCCGGCGGCACGTCCTCTTCCTCTTCGACCGGCGCGCCGGGGATCGCGTAGGCCCCGGTGAACCAACGCGCCAGGTCCACGTCGGCGCAGCGCTTCGAGCAGAACGGCCGGAATTTCGGCTCGGCCGGTCGTTTGCAGATCGGACAGAGGACGGCGGTCATTGGCGATAGCCCAACCCTTCGAGCAGGCATGCGGTTTCATAAAGCGGCAAACCAACCACGCCGGAGTATGAGCCGGAAAGGCTGGACACGAACCCCCCTGCCCGGCCCTGGATGGCATAGGCGCCGGCCTTGTCGCGCCACTCGTCGCCGGCGAGATAGGCGGCGATCTCGCTTACGGTCAGCCGCTTGAATATCAGCCGGTTCTCGCTCAGCCGCGCGGCGGCGCGGCCGTCCGGCGCGATCAGACAGACCGCGCTCAGCACCCGGTGGGCGCGCCCGGAGATCAGGGTGAGGAATTTCCGCGCCTGCGCCTCGTCCGCCGCCTTGCCCAGCATGCGACGACCGACGGCGACGATCGTATCGGCCGCCAGGACAAAGGCGTCGGGATGTCGCTCGCGCGCGGCCTCAGCCTTCGCGCGCGCCAGCCGCGCGGCGGCAAGCCGCGGCGTCTCGTCCTTGAGCGGCGTCTCGTCGATGTCGGAAGGGTCGATCTGGTCGGGCTCAATGCCGATCTGGCGGAGCAGAGCCAGGCGCCGTGGGCTGGCGCTCGCCAGCACGAGCGGGGGTCGGCTGGTCAGAGCTATTTGAACCGGTAGGTGATGCGGCCCTTGGTCAGATCATAGGGCGTCATCTCGACCAGGACCTTGTCGCCAGCCAGCACCCGGATGCGGTTCTTGCGCATCTTGCCGGCGGTGTGGGCGATGATTTCATGCTCGTTGTCGAGCTTTACGCGGAAGGTCGCGTTGGGCAGGAGTTCGCTCACCGTGCCCGGAAATTCCAACAGTTCTTCTTTCGCCATACGGCCTCTCTGACTCGCGCGCCTATAATAAGACGGCCCGCGCCGGCCAGTGCCGGTGCGCGAGCCGTACTTCGGCTTGCAGTATAACGCATTCAGCCGCCAAAGGTCGATGGCTTGCCGAAACGCTCCAGGATGCGCGCGCGCAGGTCGTCGCGGACGCCGCGATAGGCGTCGAGCACCGCCTCGCGCGAGCCGGTGGCCAGGGGCGGATCGAAGGTCGGCCAGTACTCGATGTCGACCGCCGCCCCGCGGGTCATCTCGACGGCCCGGTGCTGCGCCTCGGGCGTCAGTGAGATGACCAGGTCAAAGCCGCCGGCGTCCAGGTCGTCGAAACTCTTGGCGTGGTGGCGGCTCAGGTCCGCGCCGATCTCCTCCATCACCGCAACGGCGAAGGGATCGAGTTCCCCGGTTGGGGTCAGGCCGCAGCTGTCGAAATAGGCCTGGGTGCCATAGATCAGCTTCATCAGCCCCTCGGCCATTGGCGAGCGGACGCGGTTCAGGTTGCAGGCGAACAACACCGCCTGGGGAAGTCGCAGCTCAGCCACCGCCTAGACCCTTTCTGGTTCAGATGGGCCCATCTGAACCAGACCAAAAGGGTCTAGAATCATAAGTTTAGGGCATGTTCGAGCGGCGAAACCGCCTACACTTTCGCCTAACATGCCCTAGCCTCGCCAATGCAGGGCGCAGACCAGGGTGAAGAGCCGCCTGGCGGTGTCGAGGTCGGTCTCGACCTTGCCGGCCAGCCGGGCGCGCAACAGGGCCGAGCCTTCGTCGTGCAGGCTGCGGCGGCCCATGTCCAGGGCCTCGATCTGTGCCGGCGTGGCGTTGCGGATGGCGTCGTAATAGCTCTCGCAGACCAGGAAATAGTCCTTGATCAGGCTGCGGAAGGGCGAAAGCGACAAGAGGTGCCGGTGCTGGTAGTCGGGCCCGACGATGTCGAGCGCCAGGCGGTTGTCGATCAGCGCGATGGTCAGGGCGTAGGGCCCGCCGTCGGCGCCGGCCGGCTCGAAATAGTTGGCCTCGAGCAAATCGAAGATGGCGACCTGCCGCTCATGCTCCTGGTCGCGCGAAACCGAGGCCAGCGACGCCTCGTCGAGGACCACGCTCTGCAGTCGCTGCTTGGATCGGTCGTCGGTCATCGAACGCCGTGGGCCGAAGCCGGGCGCCGTTCGCCCGAGCCTGAGGGGTGCTTTAGTGCAAGAGCGCCTGCTTCGTCATCCCGCGCGCGGCTTAAGGCCGCCGATTGAGCCGGACCGTGGCCGATCGGGCATGGGCGGGCAGGCCCTCGGCCTCGGCCAAGGCCACCGTGGCCGGCGCCAGACGGGTGAAGGCCTCGGCGTCGCACCTGATGATCGAGGTGCGCTTCAGGAAGTCGAAAACGGACAGACCGGACGAAAACCGCGCCGCGCGGCTGGTCGGCAGCACGTGGTTGGAGCCGGCGACGTAGTCGCCAATGGCCTCCGGCGCATACCGGCCGAGAAAAATCGCCCCGGCGTGGCGGATGCGGGCGGCGAGCGGCTCGGGGTCGGCCAGGGCCAGTTCGACGTGCTCGGGCGCGATCTGGTTGACCAGGCCCGCGGCGGCATCGAGGCTGGCGATGACCACCGCGCCGTGGTCGCGCCAGGAGGCGCTGGCGGTCTCGGCGGTGGCGAGGGTGGAAAGCTGGCTCTGGATGGCCGCCTCGACGCGGGTCGCGAAGGCGGCGTCGTCGGTGATCAGGATGGATTGGGCGTCGGGATCGTGTTCAGCCTGGGAGAGCAGGTCGGCGGCGATCCAGTCCGGGTCGTTCTGGCCGTCGGCGACCACGACGATCTCCGATGGGCCGGCCAGGGCGTCGATGCCGACAATGCCGTAGAGCCGGCGCTTGGCGGCGGTGACATAGGCGTTGCCGGGCCCGACGATCTTGTCGACCGGCGCAATCGGCCCGGCGCCATAGGCCAGGGCCGCGCAGGCCTGGGCGCCGCCCACCCGCCAGATCTCGCTGACCCCCGCCTCCTTCGCCGCCGCCAGCACCGCCGGCTCCAGCCGTCCCGGTGGCGTCACCATGGCGATGCGCTCGACGCCCGCCACGCTGGCGGGGACGGCGTTCATCAGCACGGTGGAGGGATAGGCGGCCCGGCCGCCGGGCACATAGACCCCGACCGCCTCCAGCGCCGTCCAGCGCCAGCCGAGCTCGACGCCGGCCTCATCGGTGAACCGGGCGTCGGCCGGGCGCTGGCGTTCGTGATAGGCGCGGATGCGGGCCGCGGCGAAGGCGATGGCCTCCCGCACCTCGACCGCGCACTCGGCGGCGCCGGCCGCGATCTCATCGGGCGTGACGTGGATGGACTCCTCGTCCAGCTCGATTCCGTCGAACCGGCGGGCATAGTCGAGCAGGGCGCGCAGGCCCTCCACCCTCACCCGCTCGATGATCTCGGCGACGGCGGCGTCGACCTCGGCCGGCGACCCGCGCGGCTCATCGAGAAAGGCCGCGAAGTCGGCGTCGAAACCAGGGTCCTGGGCATTGAAGCGGCGCATGGCGTCTAGATGCGGGCTTAGCGCCCGGACTCAAGCGTTTTGTGCCGAATCCACATGAAGTTGAAGCTCACCCCTCGTGCGTCGGGGCGTGCTTGGTCGGCCAGGGGTCGGAGAGGTCGGCCATGACCACGTCGATGCATTCGACCTCGAGATGGAAATCGCCGCCGCCGGCGAAGTGGAGCTGGACGCCGCCGCCTGGCGCCTCGCCGGGCTCGAAATCGACCGCCAGCAGCTCGACGATGGCGTCGGGCTGGTCGCGCTTCAGGTTGCGCGCCTTGACGGCCAGGACCGAGCCGAACTGCAGGGCCGTGCGCACCCGCTGGGCGGTCGGTGCGTCGGTCTCCCAGCGGAAGCGGTTGAGCACCATGGTCAGCCGCCGCTCCACCGCCTCATAGGTGATGTCGCCGATCTGGCCGACGGCGTCCTGCAGCGCGGCCGAGATCACGCCCAGGTCGTCGGCGTCCTCGGCGAGCAGTCGGAGCGGCGCTGGCGTCTCGGACATCGACTTCGCGCCTCAGTCCGCGCTGTCGCTCAGGCGGCGCACGCGCGCCCCGCAGGCGCCCAGCTTCTCCTCCAGCCGCTCGAAGCCGCGGTCGAGGTGATAGACCCGGTTGACCACCGTCTCGCCGCGCGCCGCCAGGCCGGCGATCACCAGGCTGACCGAGGCGCGCAGGTCGGTGGCCATGACTTGCGCGCCTTCCAGCGTCTCGACCCCGCGCACCCGGGCTTCGCCGCCCTGGACGGTGATGTCGGCCCCCAGCCGGGACAGCTCCGAGACGTGCATGAAGCGGTTTTCGAAGATGGTCTCGCGGATCACGCTCTCGCCCTGCGCCATCGTCATCAGCGCCATGAACTGGGCCTGCACATCGGTGGCGAGGCCCGGATAGGGATCGGTCTCGATATCCACGGCCCTTAAGCGCGCGCCGTTGCGCTTGATCGTCACCCCGTCATTGGCGTGGATCACCTCCGCCCCGGCCTGTTCGATCCGGTCGAGCAGAGCCTGAATGAAGTCGCCGCGGGTGTGGGTCAGCCGCACCTCGCCGCCGGCCATGGCCGCGGCCACCGCATAGGTGCCGGTCTCGATCCGGTCGGGCATGACGGCATGGGTGGCCCCATGCAGCTTGGAGACCCCGGTGATGGTGATGGTCGCGGTCCCGGCGCCCTCCACCAGCGCGCCCATGGCGTTCAGGCATTGGGCCAGGTCTTCCAGCTCAGGCTCGCGGGCGGCGTTGTTCAGCACCGTCACCCCCTCGGCCAGCACCGCGGCCAGCATGGCGTGCTCGGTTGCGCCGACCGAGGAGATGGGAAAGTCGATCTCCGCCCCCTTCAGGCCGCGCGGCGCCTGGGCATAGACATAGCCCTCGTGCAGGTCGATGTGGGCGCCCAGCGTCTCCAGCGCCTTCAGATGCAGGTCGACGGGCCGGGCCCCGATGGCGCAGCCGCCGGGCAGGCTGACCTTGGCGTGGCCGGTGCGCGCGAGCAGCGGCCCCAGCACGTTGAATGAGGCGCGCATCTGGCGGACCAGGTCGTAGGGCGCGAACGCGCTGGTCACTTCGGGGGCGTGCAGCACCGTCTCGGGGCCCGCCACGCCGTCGCGCTCGTCGACATCGACGCCCAGCCGGCGCAGCAACTGGCCAAGGAAGCGCGTATCGGCCAGCCGCGGCATGTTGGTGAGTCGCAACGGCTCGTCGGTCAAAAGGCTCGCGGTCATCAGCTTGATGGCGGAGTTTTTCGCGCCGCTGATGGCGATTTCGCCTTCCAGCCGCGCGCCGCCGGTGATCGCGATACGGTCCATGACGCCCCTTTTCGGGCTCGCGGCTGACGCTGCGCGAGCGGCTCGTTCGAGCCCGCTTCTATACCACGTCCAAGCCGGCGCAAGCGGCGCGCTATCTAGTTGGATTCAGGCGAAGTCTTCGGCGGCGCCGGCGCCTTGCGGCGCTTGAGATTCGCTCTAAGCGCCTTGGCCAGCCGCACCTCGCGGTCGGTGGGCGGCTTGGGCGCTTTCGGCGGCTTGGCGCGATCGTCCATGGCCAAGGGCTAGCCAAAGGGGTGCGCGCGTCAAGCCGCTTGACCCGGGCGGGCCTGACGGTGCGACGTACGCTGGCATGAGAGTTTCACCGATGAGCGCGCCAGACCATGGCCGGTGAGCGGCGTCCGTCGGCGCGCGGCCTGCGTGGCCCGAACGCGACGCGTCGGCTGGCGACGCGGGAAAAAATCTTGGCCGCCGCCGTGCAATCCCTGAGCGAGGCCGGCTACGCCCAGACCAGCACGGTCCGTGTCGCGGCCCTGGCGCGGGTGGCGCGAGGCTCGCTGCTGCACCAGTTCCCCACCCGCATCGACCTGATCCTGGCCGTCGCCGACTATGCCGCCAGCGCGCAGGGCGATTTCCTGCGCGAGGGCCTGGCGCCCGTGCCGGCCGGCCGCGAACGCTATCTCGCTTCCATCGACGTCACCTGGGCGGCCTTTCAGCAGCCGGAATCTCGCGCCCTGCTCGAGATCATCGTCGCCGCCCGCTACGACCCGGAACTGGCGGCGCGCATCCCCGATTTCGCCCAGCGCTTCGGGGCCGGCGTCAGCAGAGGCGCCCATCGCTTCGCCGAGGCCAGCGGCCTGCGCGACGACAATGGCGAGGCGGCGGCCGAACGGCGGCTGATCCTTGTCGCGCTGCGCGGTCTGGCCGTCGAGACCATGCTCAACGGCGGCGGCGGCGATCCGCACGCCGTGCTCGCCCTGCTCAAGCGCATCCGGGCCGACTTCTATGACGACCACCTGGCCGACGGCGGTCTGTAGTCAATTGGATGGGGAAACGTGGTGCCGTCGGACAGGATTGAACTGTCGACCTCAGCCTTACCAAGGATGCGCTCTACCACTGAGCTACGACGGCGTTCCACGTAGGGTGGGAGCGCGGGGTGTTAGCGGACTGGCGCTCCAGTGTGAAGCGTAAAACCATTTTACGACCCCCTGGCTGGTGTCGCAGGCGCCGCCCCAGACCCCCGCGCTTCGCCGTCTTTTCCCTGACCTGTCCCTGGCCTAGTCTGCGCCGACCGCGGGGGGAGCATGAGCATGTTGATCGGGACCGAACGACTGACCGGGCGCAAGGATGGCGCGATCGGCTGGATGACCTTCAACAATCCGCTCAGGCGCAACGCCGTCTCAGTGGATATGTGGCAGGCCATTCCCGAGGTCCTGGCGGCGTTCGAGGCCGATCCGGATATCCGGGTGATCGTCTTCACCGGCGCGGGCGACAAGGCCTTCGTCTCCGGAGCCGACATCTCGCAGTTCGCCGAGCAGCGCGCCGATCGCGAGGCCAACGAAATCTACAGCACCCATAGCGCCAATGCGAACCGGGCCATGGTGCGGCTGACCAAGCCGTCCATCGCCATGATCCGCGGCTATTGCATCGGCGGCGGCATGGCGGTGGCCCTGACCTGCGACATGCGCATCTGTTCCGAGGATGCACGGTTCGGCATTCCGGCGGCGCGACTGGGACTGGGCTATGGCTTCGACGGCATCAAGACCCTGGCCGACCTGGTCGGGCCGTCCTACGCCAAGGAGATCCTGTTCACCGCCCGCCAGTTCGACGCCCACGAGGCGCTGCGCATCGGCCTGGTCAACAAGGTGACCCCGGCCGGCGATCTGGAGGCGGCCGTGCGCGACTACGCCGCCATGATCGGCCAGAACGCGCCCCTGACCGTCAGGGCGGCCAAGATGGCGGTGCGCGAGGCGATGAAGGACCCGGAACGGCGCCAACTCGACGAGGTCGGCAAAGCCGTCGACGCCTGTTTCCAGAGCGACGACTACGCCGAGGGCCGCAAGGCGTTCATGGAAAAGCGCAGCCCGGTGTTCCAGGGGAAGTAAGGCCGCGCGGCGTTACACCGCCCCGCTCTCCCGCATGGCCGCGATCTCGTCCTCGCGGTAGCCCACCGAGGCCAGCACCGCGTCGGTGTCTTCCGGCGTCAGGGGCGCGACGCAGCGGATGGTCTTGTCGACGCCGCTGAGGTTCAGGGGCGAGGCGACCATGTGGGTGGGGCCGAGGCGCGGATGGTCGACAGCCGCGGCCATGCCCAGATGCTTGACCTGCGGGTCGGCGAAGGCCTGGTCGATGCTGTAGATCGGGCCGCAGGGGATGCCGGCGCCTTCGAGCAGCTCGACCCAGTGGGCGCTGGGCTTTTGCACCGTGTCCTCGGCGATCGCGGCGTTGATGTCGGCCCGGGCCCGCGAGCGACGGCCGGAGGAGCGCCAGTCGGCGTTTTCCAGCCAGTCGAGGTGGCCCATGGCCTCGCACAGCCGCCGCCACTGTTTCGGCGTCGAGGCGGCGATGTTGATATAGCCGTCGGCGGTCGGATAGGCGCTGGAGGGCGCGATGGTCGGATGATTGTTGCCCGACTGGCCGGCCACCTCGCCGGCCATCAGCCAGCGCGCGGCCTGGAAATCCAGCATGAAGAGCTGGCTCTCCAAGAGCGAGGTGTGGACGTACCGGCCCTCGCCGGTTCGCTCGCGCTGGAAGAGCGCCATCATGATCCCCAGCGCCAGCAGGGTGCCGGCCGTCATGTCGGAGACGGCGATGCCGACGCGCATGGGACCGCGCCCGGGCTCGCCGGTGATCGACATCAGCCCACCCATGCCCTGGGCGATCTGGTCGACCCCGGCCCGCTTGCCATAGGGCCCGTCCTGGCCGAAGCCGCTGATCGAGCCATAGACCAGGCGCGGATTGATCGGTTTCAGGTCGTTATAGGAAACCTTCAGCCGGTGCTTCACGTCCGGCCGCATGTTTTCCACCACCACATCGGCCTTGCGCACCAGGCGCAGGAAGGCGGCGTGGCCCGCCTCCGACTTCAGGTTGAGGCTGATGACGCGCTTGTTGCGATGCAGGTTCTGGTAGTCGAAGCCGTCGCGCGACCCGGTCAGGTCCTCGGGGCCAGCCGGCGGCTGCACGGCGATGACGTCGGCGCCCCAGTCGGCCATGTGCCGCACGCAGGTCGGTCCCGCCCGCGCCAAGGTCAGGTCCAGCACCATCAGGCCGGCAAGCGGCTTGTCCTCGACGCGCATGGCTCGTCTCCCCGCCGATACCCAATCCCGGAGACGCGGCTTTCGTCAACCCTGCCTCGCAAGGCGTGGCGGCCGGCTTGACGGGCGCGCCTGACCGGCCAAGGCTGTGCGCCATGCCGATCCGAAAACCCATCCTCGCCCTGCTCGCCGCCAGCCTCGGCCTGGCGCCCACGGCGGCCGCCCGGGCGCAGCCGGTGGTCGTCGAGCTGTTCCAGAGCCAGGGCTGCTCGTCCTGCCCGCCGGCGGACGCCAATCTGAACGCCATCGCCGATCGGCCGGACGTGCTGGCGCTCAGCTTCGCGGTCACCTACTGGGACAATCTCGGCTGGAGGGACACCTTCGCCAGCCCGCAATTCACCGCGCGCCAATACGCCTACGCCCGCGGCCTGCGCCATCCGAACGTCGCCACGCCGCAGATCGTCATCAATGGGCGCCACGACCTGGTCGGCACCGACCGGCGCGAACTAGACGCGGCCATCAACGCGGCCGGCCAACCGGCTGGGGCCGCGCTGGCGATCGCCGGCGGCTCGGTGTCGATCGCCGCGGGCTCGGCCCCGGCCCGGGGCGCCGATGTCTGGCTGGTGCGCTACGATCCGCGTGTGCAGCTGGTGGCCATCCGGCGCGGCGAGAACGGTGGAAAGACCCTGCCCCACCGCGATATCGTGCGCCAGTTCGTGCGCCTTGGCGGCTGGTTCGGCGCGGCGCGCAGCTTTCCGCTGCCCCACGGCGGCGGCCCCGGTCTGAAGAGCGCCATCCTGGTCCAGACCGCCGACGGCGGCCCGATCCTGGCCGCGGCCAAGCTTTAGACTGCCGCGACGCCGCGGGTTTCGCGCAGTGCGCTCAGTTTCCAGCAAAATGCCTGGGTCCCCACCTTCGCGGGGATGAGCGGGGAGATGGAGCCAACCGGCTCTATGCGGCTCTCACCTGGTCGCTCTCTGCAACAGTTCGATCAGTTCCCCCGCCTTCTGGCGTTGCTCGCCGGCGTCGCCACCGACGATGGCGCTCTCGATGCAGTGGCTGAGGTGGCCCTTCAAAAGCTCGGTCTCCACGCGCACCAGCGCCGCCCGCGCCGCCTGCAGCTGGGTCAGGATGTCGATGCAGTAGCGCTCGTCATCGACCATCCGCGCTATGCCGCGAACCTGGCCCTCGATGCGGTTCAGCCGATTGATGAGCTTGGGTTTGTCGTCCCGTTTCATAGAGCCGGCTCCTGAGGAACAACCGCCAGCATACACCCCGGCGGGGTATTTGCAATATGCCCCCACCGGGTATATCTCAGAGCCTCGCCCAGGAAACCGCGATGTCAGACCACGTCGATCACCATTCCGCCCTCGCAGACAAGAGCGCGGCCAGGGTCATTGATCCGGTTTGCGGGATGGCGGTGGACGCAGCAACCTCGCCGCATCGGGCCAGCCACGACGGACACGACTACGCCTTCTGCTCCGCGGGCTGCCGGACCAGGTTCATCGCCGATCCGGATCGCTACCTCTCGCCGCGGCCGGCGCCGGCTGCTCCGGTCGGGACGATCTACACCTGCCCAATGCACCCGCAGATCCGCCAGGTCGGGCCAGGCGCCTGTCCCATCTGCGGCATGGCGCTGGAACCGGAGACGGTGACGGCAGAGACGCCGGCCAATCCCGAACTGATCGACATGACGCGGCGATTCTGGATCGGGCTGGTCCTGGCCGCCCCGGTGTTCGTTCTGGAGATGGGCCGCCACCTGTTCGGCCACGCCTTCATGCCGGCGGATCGGACGTCGGACTGGGTCCAGTTCGCCCTGGCGACGCCGGTGGTGGTTTGGGCGGGTTGGCCTTTTTTCGAGCGGGGCTGGCGTTCGCTGGTCACCCGCCAGCTCAACATGTTCAGCCTGATCGCCATGGGCGTCGGCGTCTCCTACGCCTACAGCGTCACGGCCCTGCTCTGGCCCGGCATCTTCCCCTTAGCCTTCCGCCAGGCCGACGGCGGCGTGCCGATCTATTTCGAGGCCGCGGCGGTGATCACCGTGCTCGTCCTCCTTGGCCAGGTCCTCGAGCTTCGCGCCCGCGAGCAGACCTCCGGCGCCATCCGCGCCCTGCTCGACCTCGCGCCGAAGACGGCGCGCCGCGTTCGGGCGGACGGGACCGATGAGGACGTCGGTCTCGATCAGGTCATGGTCGGCGATCGGCTGAGAGTGCGTCCAGGCGAAAAGGTCCCGGTCGATGGCGAACTGGTCGAGGGCGCCGCGGCGGTGGATGAATCCCTGGTCACCGGCGAGTCCATGCCGGTCGACAAGGCGCCGGGCGACAAGGTGGTGGCCGGCGCGATGAACCGCACGGGCGGCTTCGTCATGCGCGCCGAACAGGTCGGCGCCGACACCCTGCTCTCCCGCATCGTGCAGATGGTCGCCCAGGCCCAGCGCAGCCGCGCGCCGATCCAGCGCCTGGCGGACAAGGTCTCGGGCTGGTTCGTGCCGGCGGTCCTCCTGGCGGCGGCCCTGGCCTTCGTGGCCTGGGCGCTGTTCGGGCCAGAGCCGCGCCTTAGCTACGGCCTGGTGGCGGCGGTCTCGGTGCTGATCATCGCCTGCCCCTGCGCGCTTGGCCTGGCCACCCCCATCTCGATCATGGTCGGCGTCGGGCGCGGCGCCCAGGCCGGCGTGCTGATCAGGAACGCCGAGGCTTTGGAGCGTTTCGAGGCCGTCGACACCCTGGTGGTGGACAAGACCGGCACCCTGACCGAGGGCCGTCCGGCGCTCGCCGCCATCCATCCGGCCGCCGGATTCGACGAGGCCGAGCTGCTGCGCCTGGGCGCCAGCCTGGAACGCTCGAGCGAACATCCGCTGGCCGAGGCTGTCGTGCGCGCCGCCGCCGAGCGCGGGATCGCGCTCGGTGAGGCGACGGACTTCGCCGCGTCCGCCGGCGGCGGCGTGGCTGGCGACGTCGATGGGCGCGCCGTGCGGCTGGGAGATCGCCGCTTCCTGCACGGACAGGCGATCGATACCTCGCCGCTCACCGCCACCGCCGACGCCGTGCGGGTGGATGGCGCCACCGCTGTCTTCATCGCCATCGACGGCAAGGCCGCCGGGGTTCTGGCCATCGCCGATCCGATCAAGCCGACCACGCTGGAGGCGGTGCGGGCCCTGCGCGCCGAGGGCGTGCGCGTGGTGATGCTGACCGGCGACAACCGCGCCACCGCCGTGGCCATCGCCGCGCGGCTGGGGATCACCGAGGTCGAGGCCGAGGTCATGCCCGGCGATAAGGCCGCGGTGGTCGAAAGGCTGAAGCGCGAAGGCCGGATCGTGGCCATGGCCGGCGACGGGGTCAATGACGCCCCGGCCCTGGCCGCGGCGGACGTCGGCGTGGCCATGGGCGCCGGCGCCGACATGGCGATCGAGAGCGCCGGCGTCACCCTGCTGCGGGGCGACCTGCAAGGCCTGGTGCGGGCGCGCAAGCTGTCGCGCGCCGTCATGCGCAACATCCGCCAGAACCTGACCTTCGCCTTTATCTACAACGCCGCCGGCGTGCCGATCGCGGCGGGCCTGCTCTACCCGGCCTTCGGCCTGCTGCTTTCGCCGGCGATCGCGGCGGCGGCCATGGCGCTGTCGTCGGTGAGCGTGATCGGCAATGCGCTGCGGCTGCGCGCCGTAAAGCTTTGAAGCCGCGAGGTCTTAGACCGGGATGCGCACCGGCATGGCTTCGTAGCCCTTGACGAAGTTGGAGTTCATCCGCCTGGGCTCGCCGACCACCTCGATCATCGGGAAGCGGGCCAGGATCTCCTCCCACATCACGCGCAGTTGCATCTCGGCCAGGCGGTTGCCGACGCAGCGGTGGATGCCGAACCCGAAACCGACGTGCTGGCGCGGCCGTTCGCGGTCGATGATGAAGGCGTCGGGATTGTCGATCGTGTCGCTGTCGCGGTTGCCCGAGACGTACCACATGACCACCTTCTCACCCTTCTTGATCTGTTTGCCGCCCAGTTCCGCGTCGGCGAGCGCGGTGCGGCGCATGTGGGCGACCGGGCTCTGATAGCGGATGATCTCCGGCACCATGCTCTCGATCAGGCCCGGATTGGCCCGCAGCTTGGCGTATTCGTCCGGGTTCTGGTTTAGCGCCAGAAGGCCGCCGGTGATCGAGTGGCGGGTGGTATCGCTGCCGGCGACGATAAGCAGGATGACATTGCCCAGATAGGATTCGGGCTCCTTGCGATAGGTGGAGGCGCCGTGGGCCAGCATGGACAGCAGGTCGTTGCGCGGGGCTGAGGCCAGCCGCTCATCCCACATGCCGATGAAGGGGGTGAGGATCTGGAACAGCTCGACCTGCCTGGCCTCCTCGCTCTCGACGATGCCGCCCAGTTCCGGCGAGGCCAGGATCAGGTCCGAACAGCGCGGCAGCTTGCGCCGGTCCTCGAACGGATAGTCGAACAGGGTGGCCAGCATCTGGCTGGTCAGCTCCACGGCGACCTTGTCGACGAAGTCGAAGGTCTCGCCGCGCGGCAGCTCGTCGAGGATCTTGCCCGCCCGCTCGCGGATCACCGGCTCCAACCCCGCCATCGAAGCGGTGGAGAACATCGGCGCGACCACCCGGCGTTGCTCGTCGTGCATGGGTGGATCGAGCGAGATGAAGCTGGCCTGCTCGCGCGGCTGGGTCCCGTCGTTGATGGCGATGCCGCCCAGCTCGGAATCGGAGGAAAAGACGCCGTGGTTGGAATCCACCGCGATGATGTCGCGGCCCTTGGTCACCGACCAATAGGGGCCGAACTCGCTCTCGGCGGTGTAGTGGACAGGATCTTCGGCGCGCAGCCGCTCGAACCAGGGCCAGAGGGTGTCCGAGCGGAAGAGTTCGGCGTCGGCGGGATGGAACTGGTCCAGCGGCGTCGAATAGGCCTTCTCGCGGGCTTCACGGGCCTTGGCGTTGTCGGCGCTGGTCATAGAACCGTCCGGCATGGCGGCCTCCCCTTATTTGTTATCAGCGATCATGAGGCCCGAGACTCTCGACCGAGGCAATAGGTCTTGATCCTCCACCGTAGGGGGAGGGGGACCATGCAAAGCATGGTGGAGGGGGTTCGCCGCGCCTCGGGGCCGGCAAACCGGTCCTAGGTCATTCTTCTGGCGGGCATGGACGGCATTGCACCCCCTCCACCGCACTTTGTGCGGTCCCCCTCCCCCTACGGGTGAGGAAGGGGCGGGATGCGGATCTTGAGGACGTAGGGCCCGAAAGCCCCGTCGGCCATCAGGTCGGGGCTGACCGCGAAACTGTAGGCGCCGCCGGACGGCAAGGGCAGCGGGCTGGGTATGCCCGGCCCATCCACATGGCCGTCGGGATAGCCGACCACCTGACGGGTCACGGCCCCGGTGATGCTCCAGATCATCTCCTGGCCGGCGCTGGCCTTGAAGACGTAGGTGCAGCAGTCGACGTTCTGGCGCATCACGCCGGTGAGCCTGACGCTGTCGGTCCCGCGCTTCATCTTGATGACGATGGGATGGGCCGCGCTTCCCGGCTGCGCCGATGCGCCGGATGCGGCCAAGACCAGAACCGCAGCCGCCGCGGTGAGGATGTGCTTCAACATGACCCGTCTCCATCGGAACAGCCGTGGCTATGCTACGGCCGCGGCGACGCTCTCGCTAGAGTTTGAAAGCAAGGGCCGGAGCGCCGGCTAGGGGGCATGCGCCTATCCAGGCTGGCGAAGGGCGCCGTTCGCGCCCACCTTATGGAGACGCCAGCCATGACCGCCTTGCCCTACGAAACCCTCACTCCCAGCGACGACGCCATGTGGAGCGCCGTGCTCGACCATGACGCGACCGCCGACGGGACCTTTCTCTATGGGGTGATGACCACCGGGGTCTATTGCCGGCCCTCCTGTCCCTCGCGCCGGCCGCTCCGAACCAATGTGCGCTTCTTCGCCGAGGCGGCGAGCGCGCAAGCCGCGGGCCTGCGCGCCTGCAAGCGCTGCCACCCTGACCAGGCCTCGATCGCCGAGCGGCATGCCGGGGCGGTGTCCAGGGCCTGCGCCCTGATCGACGCCAGCGAAGAGCTGCCCAGCCTGGGCGCCCTGGCGGACGCGGCGGACTTGAGCCGTTTCCACTTCCATCGGGTGTTCAAGGCGCTCACCGGCGTCACGCCCAAGGCCTATGGCGAGGCGCACCGGGCCGAGCGCCTGCGCGGCGAACTGGATGACGGCGCCAGCGTCACCCAGGCCATCTATGGCGCGGGGTTTGGCTCCAACGGCCGCTTCTACGCCGTCTCCAACCATCGCCTCGGCATGAAGCCGAGCGACTATCAGAAGGGCGGCGCCGGGGCCGCGATCCGCTTCGCCGTCGGCCAGACCTCGCTGGGCGCCATCCTGGTCGCGGCGACGGACAAGGGCGTCTGCGCCATCCAGTTCGGCGACGATCCCGATGCGCTGGTGCGGGCCTTACAGGACCGTTTCCCCAAGGCCGAGCTGATCGGGGCGGACGCCGGGTTCGAGGCCCTGGTCGCCCGCGTGGTCGGCCTGGTCGAGGGCTCGGCCGATGCCGCCGACCTGCCGCTCGACATCCAGGGCACCGCCTTCCAGGAGCGGGTCTGGCGGGCGCTGCGCGACATCCCCAAGGGCTCGACCGCCAGCTATGCCGACATCGCCGCGCGCATCGGCGCGCCCAAGGCGGTCCGGGCCGTGGCCCAGGCCTGCGCGGCCAATCCGACGGCGGTGGCCATTCCCTGCCACCGCGTGGTGCGCAGCGACGGCGCACTGTCCGGCTATCGCTGGGGCGTGGAGCGCAAGCGGGCGCTGCTGCAACGCGAGGCGGCGATCTAGACGTTCCAGCCGGCGGCGTTGCGCAGGCGGATGCCGCTGGCGTGCAGGGAGGCGCCCCAGACGCCCCTGAGCGGGGCGAGGCTGTCCATCAGCCGCAGCTCCACGCCCTCGCCGGCCAGGGCGAGAGGCAGGTCGTCGAGGGTCTCGACGCCGACCGGTTCGACCTCGGTCCTCGCCACCCACATGCCGGCGTCGTCCAGGTCTTCGAAGGCGGCGACCGGCAGTTCGTAGCGAAAGAGGCGCGCCGTGCGGAAGCGTTCGAACCAGGCCCATTCGATATGGGCGATCATGCGGCAGGTCCGCCCTCCCCACCAAACCGCGAGGTCCTCGGGCGTCGTCGTCGGCGTCGGATAGAGCAGGATGCGGGGACAGTCGCGCGGGAAGAGATAGAGCGGTTGGCGCGCCTCATCGATGGCCCAGACCAGCGGTCCGTTCAGCCAGTCGCGCCCGGCCGGCCGCGCGGACGGCACGCGCACCGGGCGCGGCGTGAAACGCGTCAGGCCGCCGTCGTCGCTGAAGTGAAAGAGGCGCATGGGAACCGGCGTCGTTAGTGGGCGCCGCGATCCTAACGCGTCGCCTCCAGGGCGTAACGCCGGCAATGCTCCAGATAGGCGACCTCGCTGAGCGCGAGCGCCTGGCCGAGCGCCAGGGAGGCTGGACGAACGTGAGCCCGCCCGCGAAGTTCCTTAACCGTACAGTGGAGCCAATCGCCAAGCTGAGCGTTGGGTTGATTGAGCTCATTTGCATAAGGACCTGCCGCATGCCTGTTCCAGCCGATCCCGATGCGCAATTCCAATCCGATCTGGTCGCCCTCCTGCCGCAGATGCGGGCCTTCGCCCGCTCCCTGACCGGCGACAGGGCGCAGGCCGACGACTTGGCCCAGGAGGCCATGCTCAAGGCTTGGCGCGGGCGCGGCGGCTTTCAGCCGGGCACCAATCTGAAGGCCTGGACCTTCATGATCGTGCGCAACCAGTTCCTCTCCGACAAGCGCCGCTCGTGGCGCTCGCAGCCGCTGGATCCGGAAGTGGCCGAGCGCACCCTGGTGGCGGCCGACAACCCCGCCGCCACGCTCGAGGTCGCCGATGTGCGCCGGGCGATGATGATGCTGTCGGACGAACAGCGCGAGGCGCTGATCCTGATCGGCGCGGCCGGCATGTCCTATGAAGAGGCGGCCGAGATCTGCCAGACCGCCGTCGGCACCATCAAGAGCCGGGTCAGCCGGGCGCGCACCGCCCTGCAAGTCATCCTCGCCGGCGGCGAGCTCTGCGCAGCCGACGTCATGCCCAGCGACGCCGCCGCCGCTATCTACCGCGAGGCCGACAGCTTGAGAGCCGCCGCCTTCGCCCGCGCGGCCTGATCGGCTAGTTCGCCGCCTTCGGCGCGCCCGAAGGCGGGCCGTTGGAGGCGATATCGGCGACGGCCTTCCACGAGCCGTCGACCTGCCTCTTATAGACCGTCACATAGGAGCCGGACTGCACCAGCTTGGCCTGGGCGGCGGGAGACGTTTCGGTCTCGGTAAAGTGGCCCTGGCTGTAGGCCATGTCTCCGTCCGCGGCGATCTCCACCTTGTCGGCCGAGAAGGTCAGGCTGAAGTTCGGGTCTTTGAACGCCTCGGCCATGCCGGCCTGGATGGCGGCCGGACCGTGCATGGGGTCAGAGCCCGGCGCGATATCGACCGCGTCGGCGTCGTAGTGGCTGGCGAACTTCGCCGGATCGCGGGCGGCGGTGTCGACGTTCCACTGGACCTCGGTGGCCCTGACGGCGGCCGCCTCCTTGGCGGCGTCCACCGGCGCGGCGTTGCAACCGTTGGCTAACATCAAGGCCAGCGCGGACGCGGCGAAGGCTGTTCCTTTGATGATCATGACGTTTTCTCCCCCTGGTTTGGGCGATTCTACGCTTCCCTGGCCAAGCTTCACAGTCTCCGTTGTCATGTAAGAAATTCTTATTCCAAGTCGCACCGCATCGGCAGTTGCTCAATGACGCCCGACCAGTGATCTTCGCCCGGCTAGCAAACGGAGCCGCGCGTCGATGAGCGATACTACGCCGAAGACCGACTGGGAGATCGCCAGCGCCGCCGTGCTTAAACCGATCCAGGCGATCGCCGACCGCCTCGACATCCCGGCCGAGGCGGTCGAGCCCTATGGCCGGCACAAGGCCAAGCTCGGCCTGCACTATGTCGCAGAGCAACTGGCCCGGCCCCGCGACGGCAAGCTGATCCTGGTCACCGCGATCAATCCCACCCCCGCCGGCGAGGGCAAGACGACCACCACGGTGGGCCTGGGCGACGCGCTGAACCGCATCGGCAAGCGGACGGCCATCTGCCTGCGCGAGCCCAGCCTGGGTCCCTGTTTCGGAACCAAGGGCGGCGCGGCAGGCGGTGGCTTCGCCCAGGTCGTGCCCATGGATGAGCTAAACCTTCACTTTACAGGAGACTTCCATGCCATTGGGATTGCTAACAATCTCCTGGCGGCGATGGTCGACAACCACATCCATTGGGACAACCCGCTGAACATCGACGCCCGCCGCGTCACCTGGCGGCGCTGCCTGGACATGAACGACCGGGCGCTGCGCCAGATCGTCTCCTCGCTGGGCGGTCCCGCCAACGGCTCACCGCGCGAGGACGGCTTCGACATCACCGTGGCCTCCGAGGTGATGGCCATCCTCTGCCTGGCCGACTCGCTGGACGACCTCGAGCGCCGGCTGGCCAATATCGTGGTCGGCCAGACCCGCGACCGCGTCCCCGTCCGCGCCAGCGATCTGAAGGCGTCCGGGGCCATGGCCGCGGTGCTGAAGGACGCGATCAAGCCTAACCTGGTGCAGACGCTGGAGAACAATCCGGTCCTGGTGCACGGCGGCCCCTTCGCCAACATCGCCCATGGCTGCAACTCGGTGCTGGCCACCCGGCTGGCGTTGAAGCTCAGCGACTATGTGGTCACCGAGGCCGGCTTCGGCGCCGACCTGGGCGCGGAGAAGTTCTTCGACATCAAGTGCCGCAAGGCCGGCCTCTTTCCAGACCTGGCGGTGATCGTCGCTACCGTGCGCGCGCTCAAATTCCACGGCGGGGTCAAACGCAGCCGGCTCGGCCGCGAAAACGTCGCGGCGGTGACCCGCGGCATGGCCAATCTTGAGCGGCATATCGAGAACATCCGCAAGTTCGGCGTGCCGCCCATCGTGGCGATCAACCATTTCACCGCCGATTCGGCCGCCGAGCAGAAGGCGATCGTTGCCGGCTGCGCGGCGCTGGGCGTCCAGGCCATCGTCTGCCGCCATTGGGCCGAGGGCGGCGCCGGGGCCGAGGATCTGGCCCGGGCCGTTGTCGCGGCGATCGACAGGGCTGAGGCCAATTTCCACACCCTCTATCCCGACAACATGCCGCTTCTGAAGAAGATCGAGACCATCGCCTTCCAGATCTATCGCGCCGGCGAGGTGGTGGTTTCCAAGCCCGCCGCCGACCGCCTGGCCGAGCTCGAAGCGCAGGGCTTCGGCCACCTGCCGGTCTGCATCGCCAAGACCCAGTATTCCAACTCCACCGACCCCGCCCTCTACGGCGCGCCCACCGGCCATGTCCTGCCCGTCCGCGAGGTGCGGCTTTCGGCGGGCGCGGAGTTTGTCGTGGCCATCTGCGGAGACATCATGACCATGCCCGGCCTGCCGCGCCGGCCGTCGGCGGAGACCATCGGCGTGGTCGCGGACGGCCGCATCGTCGGACTGTCTTAATGTGATCCTCCCCCGTAGGGGGAGGGGGACCGCGTGCAACGCGGTGGAGGGGGTTCGATGCCGGCCACGCCGGATTCAAGTTTAGTTGCGGGCAGGTTTGCAGGCGCCGAGGCGCGGCGAACCCCCTCCACCATGCTGCGCATGGTCCCCCTCCCCCTACGGGGGAGGATCTAGTGGCGTCGGCGTCAATCGACGTCGCCGCCTGGCGCAAGCGCGAGCGCGAACGGCTGATCGCCGCGCGCATGGCTACGCCGGCGGCCGCGCACCGGGCCTCCAGCGCCGAGATAGGCAGGCTGCTGCTGGCGCATTTCATGCCGGCCAATCCAGGAATCGTCGGCTGCTACTGGCCGTTCCGTCGCGAGTTCGACTGTCTGCCCATCATGCGCCGCATCATCGACCTGGGCGGCGAAGTCGCCCTGCCTGTGGTCATCCGGCCCCGGCATCCGTTGGAGTTCCGGCGCTGGACCCCGCAGACCGAGATGGCCAAGGGCGTCTGGAACATCCCGCACCCGGCCGGCGGGCCAGCGGTGCATCCGGCGGCCCTGCTCGTCCCGCTGGTCGGCTTCGACGCAACCGGCTACCGGCTAGGCTACGGCGGGGGCTTCTACGACCGCACCCTGGCGGCCTTCCCGCACCGGCCTCAGACCTGGGGGGTCGGGTTCGAAATGGCGCGGCTTGAGACCATTCACCCGCAAGATCACGACGTGCCGATGGACTTCATCGTCACCGAGGCAGGTATAGTTCCTCCCCCCTAGGGGGAGGATCAAGCTAGGCCAGACCGCGCAGCGCATCCACCAGGTCGGTCTTTTCCCAGGAGAATCCGCCATCCGCGTCGGGCGTGCGGCCGAAGTGGCCGTAGGCCGTGGTGCGGGCGTAGATCGGGCGGTTCAGTTTCAGGTGCTCGCGGATGGCCCTGGGCGTCGCGCCGCCGATCATCTCCGGCAGCGCCTTTTCCAGCTTGGCCGGGTCGATCTCAGCCTTGCCGTGCAGGTCGACATAGAAGCTGAGCGGATGCGCGACGCCGATCGCATAGCCGATCTGGATGGTGCATTTCTCGGCCAGGCCGGCGGCCACCACGTTCTTGGCCAGGTAGCGGCAGGCATAGGCCCCCGAGCGGTCGACCTTGGTCGGATCCTTGCCGGAGAAGGCGCCGCCGCCGTGCGGAGCCGCGCCGCCATAGGTGTCGACGATGATCTTGCGCCCGGTAAGGCCGCAGTCGCCGTCCGGGCCGCCGATGACGAAATTGCCGGTCGGATTGACGTGCCACTCGGTCTCGTCGGTGATGAAGCCGTCTGGGAAGACCTTCAGAATATAGGGCCGGACGATCTCCGACACGTCGGCGGGGGTCAGGCCCTCGCGATGCTGGGTCGAGAGCACGATGGAGGCGGCGCGCACCGGCTTGCCGTTCTCATATTCCAGCGTCACCTGGCTCTTGGCGTCGGGCTCCAGGTCCGGCTGCTCGCCCGAATGGCGCGCGTCGGCCAGGCGATGCAGGATGTTGTGGGAATATTGCAGGGTGGCCGGCATGAGTTCCGGCGTCTCGTTGGTGGCGTAGCCGAACATGATGCCCTGGTCGCCGGCGCCCTCGTCCTTGTTGCTCGAGGCGTCGACGCCCATGGCGATATCCGCCGACTGGGCGTGCAGGTAGCATTCATAGTGGGCGTTGCGCCAATCGAAGCCTGCCTGCTCGTAACCAATCGCCTTCACCGCGCCGCGGATCCTCTCTTCGAGGCTCTCGATGACGCCGTCCGGCCCCCTCACCTCGCCCGCCAGGATGATGCGGTTGGTGGTCACCATGGTCTCGCAGGCCACCCGCGCATAAGGGTCGGCGGCCAGGAAGGCGTCCACCACCTCGTCGGAGATGCGGTCGGCCACCTTGTCCGGATGGCCTTCGGACACAGACTCGCTGGTGAAAAGATAATGGCTACGCTTCGTCATCAGGCCTCCCGGGCGGCCATGGGAATGGGCCGCTGACTGTCGCGGCGACAACAAGCCCAGGTGGGGGGCGCCTGTAAACCAGATTTGTCGCGGGTGCGGCGTCCTGTCGATGACAGGGCCGCAATTTCGATGGATTATCTCGGGGCTGGCGCACGGGGAAACAAGGCCATGACAGGCGCCGTACGGGTCCTGGTCGCGCTCGCGGCCCTGGCGTTGACGCCAGTGGCTCATGCGAGGCCGGCCGGTTGGTCGACCGGCTGGACCGCGTTCGAACCGCGCCCCGACGGCCGGGTCGTTCTGCCGGTCAGCATCGACGGCCATGCGACAACCGCCCTGCTCGACAGCGGGACATCGCAGTCGGTGATCGATCAGGCCTATGCCGCCCAGATCGGGCTTGAGCCGCATGGCGCCTATCCGAACAACGGCGTCAGCGGCCGCCAGACCAGCGGCCATGTCGATGGGGCGAGGATCGAGGTCGGCGGTCTGGCGCTGAACGGCCTGACGCTGGCGAGCCTCGACCTTGACGAGGAAGCCGGGTCATCGCGGCCGATCATATTGGGCGAAGAGCTGTTCGACAGGGCCGTGGTCGATATCGATTTCGCCCGCCATCGCGTAGCCTTCCGCGACCCGGCGCGGTTCGCCCGCCCGCGCGGCGCGATCGAAGTTCCGCTGACCCGCGACGGCGACCTGCGCCTGGTTCCGGTGTCGATCGAAGGCCGGCCGCCCGCCCTGTTCGAGTTCGATCTCGGCGCGGGTGGGGCCATCGTACTCGCGCCGGCCTATGCGCGGGAGACCAACCTGCCGGGCGACCGTCCGACCAGCCGGGGCTCCATCATCGGGGTGGGCGGACCCGAGACCGAAACCCGGGCGGTCCTGCGCCGGGTCAGCTTCGCCAGGATCGGCTTCGGCGATGTGGACGCGCATTTTCCGCAGACCTGGCCCAGCGCGACGTTCTCGGACCGGGTCAAGGGCGTGCTGGGCGCGGTCATCCTCAGCCGCTTCCGCCTGATCGTCGATTATCCGCACGACCGGCTCTGGGTCTTTCCCAATCCCGACGCGGCGACCAGCGCGCGCTGAGCCGCCCATGGCCCGGCGTGGCATAGGGGCCTAAGTTGCCGCATGGTTTGGCTCTACGATCGCTATGTCGTCCCCTGGCTGCTCGACTGCGTCTGTTCGGCGAGTCCGATCGCGCATCAGCGGGCCAAGATTGTGCCGGATGCAAAGGGCCGGGTGCTGGAACTGGGCATGGGCTCAGGCCTCAACCTGCCCTTCTACGATCGCGCGAAGATCAGCTCGCTGGAGGGCCTGGAGCCGTCGGAGCCGCTGCGCCGCATGGCGGAGGCCAATGCCGGCCGGGAGGGGCTACCGGTGCGGATTGCGCCGGGGCGGGCCGAGGCCCTGCCCTTCGATACTGGCGTCTTCGACACGGTGGTCTGCACCTTCACCCTCTGTTCGGTGCAGGATCCGGCCGCGGCCCTGGCCGAGGCCAGGCGGGTGCTGAAGCCCGACGGGCGGTTCCTGTTCTGCGAACACGGCCTGGCGCCCGACGGCGGGGTGGTGAAATGGCAGCGGCGCATAGAGCCGGTCTGGAAACGCATCGCCGGCGGCTGCCACCTGACACGGCCGGTCTCTTCGACCATCGAGGCGGCCGGATTTCGCCTGGAAACCTGTGCGACCATGTACCTGCCGAACACGCCGCACTGGGCCGGCTGGAACGAGTGGGGCTCTGCGGCGCCCGCGTGACGCGATGCTGATCATCTTCGCCGGCCTGCCGGGCGTCGGGAAGACCTCCATCGCACGCGCCCTGGCGCAAGGGCTGGACGCGGTCTTCCTGCGCATCGACACCATCGAGCAGGTGCTGGCGGACGCTCACGCGGACGATGTGGTGAGGGCCGATCCCGGCCTGGGCTATCTGATCGCCTATGCGCTGGCGGCGGATAATCTCAGGCTGGGACGGACGGTGGTCGCCGACTCGGTCAATGCGATAGGGATCACCCGCGCCGCCTGGCGCGCCGTCGCCGAATCGGCTGGGACGGCCTCGGTCGAGGTCGAGGTGATCTGTTCGGACCTCGCCGAACACCGGCGACGCGTCGAGACCCGGATCGCCGACATTCCCGGCCATATTCCACCGACCTGGGCCGAGGTCGAGGCGCGCGAGCACCATGCCTGGACACGCGACCGCATCGTCATCGACACCGCCGGGCGTTCGCTGGAAGCCTGCCTCGCGCAGCTGAACGCGGCGCTGGCCCGGCCTTAGCCGAACCGGCGGGCGGCAAGGCGGCCCAGGCTGCCGACGACGCCGGTCATGAGCGCGCCCCAGGCCATGTCGGCCAGGCTGATCTTCAGCGTGAAGCCTTTCAGGGTCGAGAGGTTGGTCAGGTCGTAGACGGCGTAGGCGACCGCGCCGAACAGGGCGGCCATGCCGAAGGCCCTGGCCCAGTCGTCGCGATCCAGACCCGGCGCGACGGCGAAGATGAGCACCCCCGCGGCATAGACCGCATAGAAGACCGCGGCCGGCGCCAGCCTCGGCTGCGGCGCCAGCAGCGAACCGATCTCGCCCTGGTAGAGGCCGCGCGCCACAAAGCCGATCCAGATGAAATCCAGCACCGGGAACAGCACCAGCATGACGACGTAGGCGATCAGGTACCGCTTCATCGTAGGCCCTCCGTTTTGCTGTTCTACGCTGGAGAGCTGGATGTGGATGACTCGCGCGCTCGCACCTGCGTCGATCCAAGCCAGCGGATCCTTCTCCCCTTGCGGGAGAAGGTGGCCTCCGAAGGAGGTCGGATGAGGGGTCGCGCAGAGTTCTCCGCCGACGTCCTGGCAGCTAACCGGTGACCGCCGCGCGACCCCTCATCCGTCAGCTTCGCTGACACCTTCTCCCGCAAGGGGAGAAGGGGCGCCTAACCCAGAAACACCACCCGCCGCCGCTCCTCGCCGGAGCGGATGCGGGCCAGGGTGGCGGCGTATTGCGGGTGGTCGAGGCTGTGTTCGCCTTCGATATAGAGGGTGTCGTCGATCGCCCGGACCAGCATCCTGGCCGCCATGCGATGGCCGCGGAAGAAGTCAACGATCACGCCGCCGACAAAGGGGAAAATGTTGGCCAGGGTGCGGACCGAGACCAGCAGCGCGGCCTGGGTCAGGACCGCCGTCGGGACGCGGGCGCGATAGCCCTCGGCGATCAGGGCAGCCCCGGCGCCGATGCTGTAGAGTTCGCCGACGCCCGGGATCCAGGCCAGGATGCCGTCCAGCCCTATGCCCACCGGGCCGATACCGATCAGATTGTCGGAAAGCTTGCTGATGCGCTCGATCGAGGCGCGGTTGTTATGGACGTCGATCTGGGTGCGAGCCATGAACATGGGTTGAACCTAGTGCGGCCGGGGTTGACGGCAAGCTAAGCCGGCAAAACGGAACCGCCCTGGCTGGCGCCGCGTTGGCGCATCCCATGGCCAGAGATTGCTCAGAAAACCCCGACATCGCCGAGAGCGCCGGCCTGGCCTATGTCAACGATCACGACCGGGGCCTGAGCCGCCTCGCCGCCGGCCACGGCAAGTTCAAATACGTCGATGCGGACGGCAAGGCGGTGCGCGACGCCAAGACCCTGGACCGAATCGCCGGGCTGGTCATCCCGCCGGCCTGGACCAAGGTCTGGATCTGCCCCGACCCGCGCGGCCACATCCAGGCGACCGGCCGCGACCAGCGGGGGCGCAAGCAGTACCGCTACCATCCCGACTGGCGGACCGTTCGCGACCAGGACAAGTACCACCGTATGAGCGAATTCGGCCGCGCCCTGCCCAAGCTGCGCCGCCAGGTGGACGCCGACCTGGCCAGGCACGGCCTGGTGCGCGAGCGGGTGCTGGCCGCCGTTGTCCGCCTGCTCGAGGTGACGCTGATCCGGGTCGGCAACGACGAATACGCCCGCGCCAACAAGAGTTTCGGCCTGACCACGATGCAGAAGCGCCACGTCCAGATTTCCAGCGCGGGCGCTGTGTTCGAGTTTCGCGGCAAGAGCGGCAAACAGCACCGCACCGGCTTCCACGACCGACGCCTGGCGCGGCTGGTGCGTTCCTGTCAGGAGCTGCGCGGCCAGCGCCTGTTCCAGTTCATCGACGAGACCGGCGAAAAGCGGCCGGTGGAGTCCGCCGACGTCAACGCCTATCTGCACGCGGCCATGGGCGAGGACTTCACCGCCAAGGACTTCCGCACCTGGGCCGGCACGCTGGCGGCGCTGGAGCTGCTTGAGGCCCAGGAGCCGGCTGACAGCGAGGCGGCCGCCAAGCGCATCGTCACCGACTGCGTCAAGGCGGTCGCCGCCCGGCTGGGCAACACGCCCGCCGTCTGCCGCGCCTGCTACATCCACCCCGCCGTGCCCGAGGCCTATGCGCGCGGCGATCTGCCGCCGACCGGGCGCAATATCGAGCGGGTGCTGTTGAAATTCCTTGAGGATGCTGCCGTTGCGGCATGATTGCGCGGGCCTTGGCCCGGGGACTAAGGTGACGGCCAATCACAAATGGAGGTCCCCATGGCCGAAGCCTATATCGTCGCCGCCGCGCGCACCGCCGGCGGCCGCAAGGGAGGCCGGCTCTCCGGCGTGCATCCCGCCGATCTCGCCGGACAGGTCATCGACAGCCTGCTCGAGCGCTCCGGCGCCGACCCCGCCCTGGTCGAGGACGTGGTCATGGGTTGCGTCATGCAGGTCGGCCAGCAGGCGACCAATGTGGCGCGCAACGCCATCCTGGCCTCGAAGCTTCCGGAAAGCGTGCCGGGCACCTCGGTCGACCGCCAGTGCGGCTCCTCGCAACAGGCCCTGCACTTCGCCGCCCAGGCGGTGATGTCGGGCGCGATGGACATCGTCATCGCCTCGGGCGTCGAAAGCATGAGCCGGGTGCCCATGGGCCTGTCGGTCAGCCTGGCCGCCAAGGAGGGCTTCGGCACGCCCAGGAGCCCGCGGATGGAGGATCGCTATCCCAACATCCAGTTCAGCCAGTTCATGGGCGCCGAGATGATGGCCAAGAAGTACGGCCTGACCAAGGACCAGCTCGACGAGTTCGGCTTCAAGAGCCACCAGCGCGCCATCGCCGCGACCCAGGGCGGCCGTTTCAAGGACGAGATCGTCGCCGTCGAGATCACCACCGCCGATGGCAAGACCGAGCTGCACACCATCGATGAAGGCATCCGCTTCGACGTCACCCTGGACGGCGTTCGCGGCGTGAAGCTGCTGCAGGAAGGCGGCGCGATCACCGCGGCGACCTCCAGCCAGATCTGCGACGGCGCCTCGGGCGTGATGATCGTCAACGAGGCGGGCCTGAAGAGCCTGGGCATCGCGCCCATGGCCCGCATCCACCACATGACCGTGGTCGGCGGCGACCCGGTGATCATGCTGGAAGCCCCGATCCCCGGCACCGAAAAGGCGCTGAAGAAGGCCGGCATGAAGATCGACGACATCGACCTCTATGAGGTCAACGAGGCCTTCGCCTCGGTGCCGACCGCCTGGCTGAAGACCCTGGGCGCCGATCCGGACAAGATCAATGTCAATGGCGGCGCCATCGCGCTCGGCCATCCGCTGGGCGCCTCGGGCACCAAGCTGATGACCACGCTGGTCTATGCCCTGAAGGACCGCAACAAGCGCTATGGCCTGCAGACCATGTGCGAAGGCGGCGGCCTCTCCAACGTCACCATCGTCGAGCGGCTGTAAACTCGACGCTTGAGACAGGAACGCCCCTCCCTTCGCGGGGAGGGGTTTTTCGTGGGCTTTGCCGCCCCGCAGAGGCTATGAGCGGCCATGCTTATGCTCGCCATCCTCTTCGTCGCCGCCTTCTGGGCCGGGACCCAGAACGCGCTCGCGGGGGGCGGTTCCTTCATCACCCTGCCGGCCCTGATCCTCTCGGGGCTGGACGCGCGTATGGCCAATATCACCTCGACCATCGCCCTCTTCCCCGGCCAGGTGACCACCGGCCTGGTCGGACGCGACAATGTGGCCGGCGCCGGCGGCCTGTCCTTCAAGGTGCTGGTGGCGATCAGCCTGATCGGCGGCGCGCTGGGGGCCTGCCTGCTGCTCGCCACCCCGCCCTCCTTCTTCGCCCACCTGGTGCCGTGGCTGGTGCTGTTCGCCACCGTCGTCTTCGGCTGGGGCAGCTTCATCCGCAAGCCGAAGGAAAACGCCAAGCCGCTCGGCCGCGCGCCAACCGCCCTGATGCAGCTCTGCATCTCCATCTATGGAGGCTATTTCGGCGGCGGCATCGGCTTTCTGATGCTGGCCGGCCTGACCATTGCGGGCCTGGCGGTGCGCAAGGCCGGCGCGACCAAGAACATGCTGGCCAGCGTCATGAACGCCTCGGCCGTGCTGGTCTTCGTCTTCACCACGAAATTGGATTGGGAGAAGGTCGCCGTGGTCGCGGTGGGCGCCATCGCCGGCGGCTTCCTGGGCGGCCTGATGCTCAAGCGCGTCAACGAGACGGTGCTCAGGGTGCTGGTGATCCTGATCGGGATCATGTTGACAATCGGGCTCTTTCTAAGGGCGCACTGACGGCGGTGAGGAGATGCGGGCTTATCGACCGGCACGTGGTCTTCGCCTAGGGTCGGCGGCGCGCAGGCGGAGTTTCACCCATGACCATCCGGGGCATCGACCACATCAATATCGGCACCAGCCGCCTGGAAGAGACCCGCGCCTTCTTCCGCGACGTGCTCGGGCTGAGCGAGGGCTGGCGTCCGGACTTCCCGTTCGGCGGGGCCTGGCTCTATGCCGGCGACGGGGCGATCGTGCATCTGGTGGAGCTGAGCGAAGCCAAAAAGCCGTCGGCCGAGGCGGCGCTGGATCACTTCGCCTTCCGCATCGACGACTATGACGGGACCGTGCACCGGCTGGAGGCGGCCGGCGTCGCCTATCGGCCGATCGACATTCCGGGAACGCCGATCCGACAGATCTTCATCCGCGATCTCAACGGCGTGAACATCGAACTGAACTACCGGGAGACCGTGGCGGCCGACGCCAGCGCCGAAGCTGGTCATAACGCCTTGCGGAGCCCTCGGACATGACCAGACGCCTCGCCGCCGCGCTCATCCTCGCCCTGCTGGCCGGGGCCGCTGGGGCCGCGCCGGCGCCGCGGATGGGCATTACCAG
>ODAK010001199.1_pt1 | contig 28923 bp, 25 predicted proteins | sample 1539591 | NCBI WGS metagenome assembly ODAK01 (sample SAMEA3539303, study PRJEB22396) | soil metagenome | biome: tundra; feature: field; material: soil | place: USA | collected 2010-05 | depth 0.15 m
GCGACAGTGAGGTCGATACAGTCTTCATCGTGCGCGATCCCCGGCGCCGGAGGCCGCGAACAGCCGCCGCGGCGGCGACCGGGAGCGAGCTGATCACCACCCGCGGTTTAAGGCCCCTGTCGGCGCGGTTCACGGAGTGCATCGCCAGTCACCAAAAACTCAGGTCCGACAGGCTGCCAGGCCGGAGCGTTGCGTCGAGTTTTGCGTTCGGGTCCGCGCGGCAGGTGTTCCCAGGGGCCTGTTGTAAATTGAGCCAACGGGGCACGGTGCTACGAAAATCGCGGGTGGCGACGGACAGGCCGATGTCTGGAAACGCAACCATTTCGGCTGGGGCACGAAGGAACTTGCCGGGATTTGAACGCAGCCTCCAGCCACGATCATACCGATCGCACTTCCGAATCGTCCTCTCATGGCCGTCCGCGACATGGCCCCGTTTCGTGTCCACACCAATTGGACTGAGGCGGAAGCGGCGTACCAGTCGGAGCAAAATGGACACGGGCAGCGGTACGCAGTCTGATCCAACGTCATAGGGCGCAGCTTGCGCGACAGGAGTCGAGGCACCATGAAGTCCAAATCCACGAAGTCCGCGAAAAGGATTATTGGACCAACCCGCTTCGCGGTAGTTCTGTGATTTAAACGACGCTGTTCCGATCGGAGAATTTCCGGGGAATTTATGCTTGTGTCGCGGCGGCGTTCTCCCGGCCTGAGAATTCGTTCGCAGTCTGAGGGCGACACGCGAAAGGCGCGGGCGCGATGTCTTGTCCCGCCCGAACTTTCACGTCCGGATTTTCATTTGCCCGTCTGGCGACGTGATGCGCGGCCCGGCACGGGCGGGCCGCCCACCCCGCAACGCGGCTGTCGCGGAATTAGCGGTGTCGAGGTCGATGCCGATAATGCCCAGGGCGGCTCTCTCCGCGAACGTCAAGGTGGCATAAGTGCCAGGACACAAGTTGAACCAGGTGCTAAAAGAATGACTCGCCGAACCACCGTCCCACGTCATCCAAGGCCTGGCCGGGGGATTTGTCGCCGCGGCACGGCATCCGCGACGCACACTCACTCGACGGCCTCCGCGCTCAGCATCCGTTGCGCTGGGCCGAGGAAGTTCCGTGAAGCGGCCAACGGCTGATTCACCTCATAGGCGAGCATGGAAGCAGTCTGCCCGACAGTGTTCAGCCGGGAGACGTGAAGAAGTTCGGCCTACAGATCCAGCGTGCGAGAGCGCTCGCGCTCACGTTGCAGGAAAAAGACACCAGACGCCGCCGCACCCAGCGCAAGCACAACGGTCGCCGCGATCCGGAGCGTATCGGCCACGGGGCCGTGGAAACGGTCGTGGACCGCATGTCAATCGGACCTGTTGCTGGGGTCCACCGGCCTCGGGCGACCCAACGCGGAAATCGAAATTTATCCCGCGATGCCTTGATGCCCGCTGATCTGGTCGATCAAAATCCGAAAAAAAATGTGCTGAAGCGGACGTTCAATCCCTCGATGCAACGTTTTCACGTAGCCAGGCTCCCACCACATTTCGGTCCTGGCCAACAGGTCGTGGGCGAACACGCGCTCCTCATGGAATTCCGGCGTCTCAGGCAGTTCCTGATATTGCCCGAATATCACGACTGTCTGCCACTCATGACGGCCGGCAATCTTCTCTACTTCCACACACACCAGCGGGTTGGCTCTCATCCATTCGACCCTCGTTCCGGCGGTCGCGAAGCTGTAGATAAAGCGATCGTGGTATGCGAAGAAGAAAGGAACGATGTAAGGTTGGGCGTCTTGTGCACAAGCGATGCGACCGAGATGAGTGCCTTTCAACACCTCTGTGCTCATCTCCCGCGTCATGTCCTGGATCACCATGTCCGCTCTCCCCTGCGTAATGTCGATGGCGACTGGACTGCCATAATGCCGCGGCGCCAACCCATTTAACGTCCGCGCGGGAGGTCGGCGAATTGCCCATGGGGTCCTCGCGCGGATCGGACATGGAATTGAACCTGAAAGTGTGTTTCCTGGCTTTGATGCAGATCAACAAAACGCCGCCTTTGGGCTGGTATATTGCGTACGATGGTCAACCTGTTCCGTACCGGTCTCCTGATCGCGGCACTCACCGCTCTGTTCCTGGCGGTTGGCTATTGGGCGGCTGGCCCGCAAGGTATGCTGGTGGCGCTGCTTCTCGCCGCGGCGATGAACTTCCTGACCTGTTGGAGCGCCGACACCATCGTTCTGACGCCGTACGGCGCGCGGGAAGCGGACGCCATCCAGGTGCCCGTTCCGACGCGGGCTGTCCGTGATCTGGCGTCACGCGCCGGTCTGCCGATGCTGAAGGTGTACCTCATCGACAGCGAGCAACCCAATGCGTTCGCCACCGGCCGCGACCCCGCGCATTCCGCGGTAGGCGTCCCCGCGGCCCGCCTACGTGACGTCACCGGGCTGCTGGCGCACCATGATGCCGAGGATCACCGCGGCGTCCGCGGTGTCGCCGACGATACCCAATACGATCGCGGCGGCGATCAGCAGGAGAATCATGCATTCGGTGAACTGAGCCAGCAGCATGCGAAGCTTGCCGCGCCTCGCTCCCTCGCGTAACAGGTTCGCCCGTACTGTCGCAGATGCTCGGCCGCCTTGGCAGTCCGCTTTCCGGATCGGGGTCGAGCCGCGCTCCCACAGCAGGGCTGTCGGGGGTACGCCAGGCGGTCGCCGATGGCGCGGCTCCATCAGTTGCCATGGCGATATAACACGCAACACTTCATCGCATACATCGTTGATAGGCCTCCTCGCCTGACGACCCGACCGCGAGACGATGATCTTGCTGAACGCGGTCCCCGCCGCTCGCGGCTTCGGTGAAAACGGTCTGACGGCCGAGACTCGCCGCGCCCTGGGAGCCTATCGGCTTCCGGTCGCCGAGGTGGCGATCGGCGGCCGTTCGGAGGCTTCGGGAGTGCTCCACCGAATCCAGGACGTCTCGACGGCGTTGTCGCGTTACGACAGAGCGATCGCGTCCGATCCAAACTTCGTCCAATGCCACGCGAGCCCATGCCGGAACCCGTCAGCGGCGCGATCCGGGAGCCGTCAGCGGGATCGTCTTCATGGCGTTACGAACAGCCGCTCGCGCTTCAGCGATAGTGGTTACCAGGCCTTTCTCGCGGCGATCAGAACGTACCAGTGATTGAGGAATGTCTGCCCGCCTGCATCCACGACATTCAGGGCCAGTCGCTGGCCGTCGGTCAGATCATCCAGGAGCTGACGGATCCTGGCGCTGTTCTCCGCGGAGACGCCGTCGGTCAGCGCGGATAACGGCCGGTGCCGTGTGAAGGTTTCAACGCTCTCCACGACCAGGCCGCATGCCGCCAGCATGCGCCGCCACTCTGATGGGCGATACTCGCGTACGTGCGATTCGTCGTGGTACCAATCGAGCTGGTTCATGCAGCGATCCACGAAATCGTCTTCGGCCACGCTACGGTCGTCGATGACCAGCCGGCCGCCGGGCCGCGACACGCGCCTGATTTCTCGCAACGCGAGAGCGATGTCGGAAAAATGGTGCGCGGCGCGCCGGCACGTGACCAGATCGAAACTGGCGTCCGCGAACGGCAGATGATGGACGTCGCCCTGACGGAAGGTGACGTTCCCGACGGCGTGGTCGGCACGTAACCGTTCCGCTTCGGCCAGCATCTCCGGTGTCAGGTCGATGCCGACGACGCTCGTGACATAGGGTGCCAAAGCCAGTGCCGTGTGTCCCGAACCGGTGGCGATATCCAGCGCGGCCCAATCCGGGCGCGGTGCCGCCAACGCGACAATTCGCGCCAGACCGGACGGATCGGCGTGCACCGTGCTGGTGGTGTAGAACGCCGCCCGTTCCGCGAAGATGCGCCTGGCTTTTTCTTCGACCGTCATCAGCTTCTCGCTTCCGTTGGTTCCGGGTGCCAACCGGAGTTCGCCGAATGGCTGGTTCTTGCCCTGTTCCGAGGGCAACCGTGGGCCTCGATTTAACCTCGACCGCGTCGTGACCCTGGTGGCGCGGTTCCGCCGGGTGCCGGACGCGCGCGCCGTGCCATTCCGGTCCACCCACGGCCAAAGGCGTCGTGTTCGGCGAAACGGGTTGTGCGTCCCCGCGACCGAATGCTTCGAACATGCCAGGCGCATAACGCATGCCGCGACCCGTCAGCCCAGGCGGATGTCAGCGGATTCAGACACGTAGCGCTTTCGCCTGAGCGATCAGCGTTGGTATATCGATCCGGTTGTACTCCTCGATGAACTGCCGCGTGAAGTAGGCATCGGGCGGTTGCGGGTTCTGGATCTCCCCGCCGAGACGCAGCAAGTCTCTCTGGGCTTCGATCTCGTCATCCGTCGCGTCACCCAGCATCTCCGTGTGCTCGAACACCCGCTGTCGCGGCCGCATGAACGCGAGCCTGGCCTTCTGGCGAAGCGCGTCGAGCCGGAACACATCGGCGTCGGACATCGAGGACGACCGTGACGCCGGGAACACCTTGTAATGCAGTTTGGTCAGTTCCTCGGTCGGCGCGGCGGCCATATAGACGAGCGATTTCGCCATCGCGCGCCCCAGGCCGAGCGCGATCTGGGGTTCCTGCCGCAGCGTGGCGATCAGCGTGTTCGTGGTGTGGGTAAAGCCGAGCGACGGCATGGGCGGCGGACGGAAATAGCGGAAATCCCCGCCGTTGAACTCGAACAAGGCGAAGACGGAATCGAACGCGACCAGCGCCTGCACGCGCCCCCGCCGGAACGCGTCGAGGGCGGGAACGCCGGTCCCCACCGCGAGGAACTCGGCATCCTTGTCGGGATCCCAACCTTGCAATTTCAGAACGGCCTTGGTCACGATCATTGGCGAGCCAGAGGTCGCGGGTACCCCAAATGTCTTGCCTTTCAGGTCTTCAAGCCGCTGGATCGGGCCGTTACGATCGACGCCGATCGATAGGAAATAGTCGGGGATCTGGCTGATGAAGCCTTTCATCGGTACGCCCTTGTCCACCCCGGTGAACAGGCCCGCGGTGCCGTGCGTGGTGAACTCCGCGCGGCCGTTGGCGAGCAAATTCACTGCCGCGGCCGCACCCGCGACGGTCTGGATTTCCACGTCCAGACCCTCGTCCGCATAGAAGCCCAGGCCAATCGGCAACGATCCGAAGAAGCCATCGGCCGCCGAATCGATCGTTTGCACGGCGTAGACGAGCGTCACCTTGCGCAGGCTCCGCGCGATCGCCGGCGCGGCGAGGACCGCCAACGGAACACCGGCGGCGCCTTTCAGGACCAGGCGGCGGCTCACGCGCTTCGTGGTTTCGATCATGGTGCTTCCCTTGGGTGCTTCCCTTGCCGGATGCCTGGCTCAGGCACCCTTCCAGCTGTTCCTGAGCCGATCGAGTCCGTAGAAAGCCAGCACCTGATCCAACCGCTCCCGCGACGGCGGCGCGCCATAGAAGCCCTTCCGGCACGGCTCCATGCCAGCCTTCACACGCAGCTCCACCATCATTTCCGCCGCCTTGACGCTGGCCGCGAGGCCGTCGATCACCGGCACGTCGTCCACCCGGTTGACGCCCTCGGTCGCCATCAGGATGTCAAGCGGCATGCCGCCGCAAACGATGGCGTCGGCGCCCTGCCGGATCAGGACGCGGGCGTCCTCCTTGAACTGGTCGATTACCTTGCCGGGCGCGCTGAATCCGGCCGTGATATCGTCGAACGTGCTGACGCCGGATCGAACGCCGACGAAACGATCGGACAACCCGTAGCGCGCCACCTGATCTTCGGTATAGGCGGTCATTCGGTCGATGAATTTCACCACGCCGAACTTGCGGCCGAGCCGGCAGGCCAGGGAATAGGCGGACTCGCCGTAGCCGATCACCGGAATTCGTAACATGCCGCGGGTTTCCCACAGCATTGGATCGGGCACCGTACAGATCAGGTAGGCGTCGTAGCCTTCCTCCTCGGCCTGCATGGCCGCGAGCATCCACTGGATGCCGTGCAGGTGGAACAGCAGGTTTTGGCTGACATCGTTGCCGGGATAGTTGGTCGGGAAGGTGCCGGGGATCTGCCCGTGCAACACCAGTTCGTTGCCGGGCGACAGCAGCTTCCCGGCGTGCGCGCGGATACGCTCGGTATACGGGGGAAGATCCTCCAGAACCGTGAAACTCTGATGCCAGATGCGCATGATCGTTTCCTCTTATGACCCTCAGACGAGCCGTCGCAGGCGGCCCTCGCGGATCGATTGTTGTAGTGTGGCCCGTTGCACTTTGTTGGTGGCCGTCATCGGCATCGCGTCGGTCGCATAGATGTGGCGTGGCATCTTGAACCCGGCCAGGCGCTTCGACAGGTCAGCCAGCACCGCTGGCCAGTCGCGGTCCGCCGTATCGAGCACGACCAGCGCCGCCACCTCGCCCAACCGGCGATCGGGTACGCCGAGGATGCTGATCTCCTTGAGACCGGTAAGCGCCTGCACGGCGATTTCGACCTCGACCGGAGAGACATTCTCGCCACCGACGCGAATGATGTCGCGCAGCCGGGCGATGAAGTGCAGCTCGTTGTCCTCGGTCAACGTGCCAAGGTCGCCGGAGCGGAACCAGCCATCCTCGGTGAACGCAATGCGGTTCGCCTCGGGCCGCTTGTAATAACCGGGCGTGACCGTCGGCCCGCGCATCTGGATCTCGCCATGCTCGCCGGGCCGCGCTTCATTGCCGGAAACCGGATCGACGATACGGATCCGGTTCAACGGCTGTGGCCGTCCGTTCATGATGATGCGCCTGTGGAGCGGATCGTCGGGATACCACATGGTGAAGTTCCCGCCGGTTTCCGTCATGCCGTAGATGTTGGAAATGCCGGTGATACCGAACTCATCGTGCAGCCGGCGGACGAAGGCCTCGCCGCCGATATCGTGCGCGACCTTCAGGGTCGCCAGGCTGGCTCGGGCCTTATCGGCACCGACGGCGACGATGTCGCGGAAGAACACGCCGTGTCCCGTCTGGCCGCGGTGGCGTTCGATCAACGACAGGAAATACTCCGGGTCCCACGCCGAGACCGAGTGCAGCGTGCAGCCGGCGAGCAGATTGACGGTGATCGCGTGCATGCTGCCGCTGCAATGAAAGAACGGCGCCGCGCTCATGAAGCTGGTTGACGGCGACAGCAACTGGCTGCGCACGCAATGCGCCGCCGTCCGCAGATACAGCGCCTCGGTCAGCATTACCCCTTTGGGCGCCGAGGTCGTGCCGGATGTGTACTGGATGCAAAACACGCCGTCGGCTTCCATCGGCTCCGAGCGGCGCGGCGCGACGCCAGTGGATATCACGGTCCAGCCGCTCGGTGTCGTCTGGTCGCCGGCTGCTACGATGAAGGGCACCAGGCCGGTGGCGGCCTCGCGCGCCTCCGCCACGTAGTCGCGGCCGCGATACAACGGCGAGGCGATGATCACCCGTACGCCGGCATCCTCCAGGATCACGCGCAATTCCGTTGGCGTCAGGCGCGTGTTGACCGGAACCGAAACGGCCTTGAGCGACGCCAGGGCGAGGAACGCGGCGATCCAGGAGAATGAATTGGGCAGCGCCAGGGCCACCCGGTCGCCAGGCCCGACCAGCGGCGCCAGCACAAGCCGCGCTTCGTCGACCGCGCCGGCGAGTTCGGCATAGGTCAGGCCGCGATCGTCGATCGTGACCGCGGTCTTGCCGGCGTAGTGCCGGACGTCGTGCAGCAGGACATCGTTGATTGTCAGACGCATCGGGCTCACTCGGCCGGTGTGGTGAAGACGTCGTACTCGGGCTTCGCGACAAAGGGGTACGGCACGTCGCGTCCACCCTTCAGTTTGATGGCCCCGACCGCGAAACCGGCGGTGGAGACCTGGTCGCGCTGGTTGATCAGCGAAATCCGGCATTGCAGGAAGCCGAGCCCGTCAACCTCGCGACGGTCGATGACCTCGGCATGCGCATGCAGCGTGTCCCAGGCGACGTCCATCATTTTGTATCGGAACCCGATCTTCCACAGCCAGCCATCCGGCCCAAGCCCATCCTTCATGAGCTGAACGAGCACATGTTGCTTCCAGGAGCCGTTGATCAGGACATCCGGCAGCTTGTCGTGCTCGGTGGCGAAGCGCCAATCGTAATGGATGCGGTGCCAGTTCTCCATCGCGGCGGACCACCGCATGATATGCGCCGGGCTCATCGGTCCTTTGGTCAACACGGGGAGTTTCGCGCCGATCGGGAAATCTTCGTAGCAGGGCGGCATGGTTTATCTCCAGATCAGCGTCTGCTTGTTGATCAGCAGCAATTCGCCCGCCTCGGTGGTGAAACGGGTTTCGATCGCCACCAGCAGCAGGTTGCCGCTCTTGCCCTGTTTCAGCGTGACATCGACATAGCGGGCCCGCGCCACGACTTTCTCGCCGATACGCAGTGCACGGTAGAACTCGATTTCGTTCCCACCGTTGAGCAGCCTCCGGTAGGGCATTTCCACGTTCGGCAAACCGAAGCGCATGCTGCCCGTGGTGCCCTGGGTGCCGTCCGCGTCGCGATCCTGGCACAGCGCATCCAACGGATCGGGCGACCCGGGGGGCAAGCGAAACGCGTGCACCGGATAGAGCGGCGGTGCGACAACCTCGCCGAATTTGGTCGTGGCGGCATGGATGTCGTCGAAATAGGTGGGATCGGCGTCGATGATCGCCTGCGTGAAGCGGCGTAGCGTGTCGCGTTCAAGTGGCATGACGGCGGTAACGGGCTCGCCCCGCATGTCCTTGTAGCGCTCGTAATTCGCCTGGGTGTCCATCTGTCTCCGCCTTGGTCGGGAGTGTGCTGCTGGTCGCGATGTCAGGCCGTGAAGGCCTTCGCCTTGGCGATCAGCCCATCGACATCGATCTTGTTCATGTCGTCGAGGAACTGGCGGGTAAAGTAGCGCTCCACTGGAAGGGCTTCCTTGATCTCGCCGGCCGCGAACAGCAGGTCGCGGCCCACCGCGATGCGCGCATCGGTTTCGTCACCGATCTTTTCCGCCCGCGTGAAAACACGTTCCTGGAAGCGCATCTGCGGCAGCCGCGCCGCCATGCGCATCTTATCGATTTTGGCGATCATTTCGTCGGAAAGCCCAGGCGAGCGGGACTCCGGGTAAACCTTGAAGTGCAGCTTCGACAGTTCTTCCCGTGGCGCCGCGGCCATGAATACCAGCGAACGCGCCAGGGCGCGCGCCATGGCCGCCACCAGTCCGGGGTCCTTCTCGATGATGGCCAGCGAGGCGTTCGTGGTGTGGGTGAAGCCGACCTGTGGCAGCGGTTCGGGCTTGAACAGGCGCAGATCGGCACCGTACGCGGCAAAGGTCGCGAATGGCGCGTCCCAGGCCATCAGCGCGTCGACACGGCCGCGGCGCAACGCGTCGAGCGCCGGCATGCCGACACCGACCGCCTGATAGGTCACATCCTTGTTCGGGTCCCAGCCAAGCTGGCCGAACACGGCCTTCAGCATCACGAAGGGGCTGCCGCCAAGCGCCGGAACGCCGATGGTCTTGCCTTTGAGATCCTCGACCCGCGGCACGCCGGTCGCGGCGTCCACGCCAATCGCATAGAAATTGTTCGGGACCTGAACAATGAATGCCTTGAGCGGAACGCCCTGGCCGACGCCAGCCAGCACACCTGCCCCGCCGTGGGTGGTGAAGTCGACCTGACCGGCGGCAAGCATGTTCATTGCCACGCCGGCGCCGTTGAGGGTCAGGATTTCCACATCCAGCCCTTCATCGGCATAGAACCCCGCCCCGATTGGCAGCGAACTGAAGAACCCGCCATCGGCGGAGTCCATCGTCGGCACGCCGAACGCGATCTTCACCTTGCGCCTGACCTGAACCAGCGCGGGCTTCGCCAGTACGATCGTGCCAGCGACCAGGGCGCCCGCGAATAATGTCCGGCGAGAGAGCCGGCCTCCGCGTGTCGTGATCGAACGCCGCATCGGGTTTCCTCCTGTCATCGTTGGCGCCGGCTGTCGCGGCCGATCGCGGTTCGTCGTCGAAGTCGCTGTGTCGTCGAAGTCACTGGGTCGTTGAAGTCATTGGGTCGTTGAAGTCATTGGGTCGTCGAAGTCATCGGACGGATGAGCCCGCCACCTCGTCCCGAGCCGCCCAGAACAGCAGCCGATCGCGCAGGAATTGCAGGCCGTAGTGAAACAGCACACCGATCGCCGACAGAATGAAGACGGTGGCCATGACGCCGGCCGTATCCATCTGTGAGCTCTGGGTCGTGATGAGAAAACCCATGCCGCGGTTGGCGCCCAGGAACTCACCCACGATCACCGCCAGCATCGCGAAGATGATGGCGATGTTGGCGCCGGCGAGCAGGTAGGGCATGGCATTCGGCAACTTGATCATCCGGAAGATCTGCCAGCCGCTCGCCTTCAGCGAGCGCATCAGCGCGATCTGCTCGGAATCCGTGGCCCGCATCCCCTGGGCGGTGTTGACGAAGACCGGAAAGAACGCGGTGAACGCGCCAAGCGCGATCTTCGATTCCGGGCCGAACCCGAACCAGACGATGATGATGGGCGCGAGCGCGATGCGCGGCATCGCCTGCAAGGCAATCAGCACGGGTTGCAGGGTACGCTCGAAGAAGCGGATCTCGCTGACCAGGGTGCCAAACACGATGCCCAGAAACATCGCGATCACGAACGACGCGATTGTCGCGTACATCGTTACGCCGAGATGCGACAGATAGAGTGGCGCGCCCACCACCAGCGTGGCCGCGATCCGGCTCGGCGCGGGAATATAGAAGGCCGGGACCTTGAAATAGTCGCAGGCCAGCTCCCATGCCGTCAGTAGCACCGCGAAGGTGACAATGGCGTAAATGGCATTGGTGACCCGGGCCTTCATTGTCCGCTGGCTCCGTTCCGGCGTGCGCGGCTCTCGGGTTTGTGCCAGAGCATGCTGCGGATGTGGTTGCAGATCTCGCCGAAACGTGGCTCCGCCATCGTCTCAAGCGATCTTGGGCGCGGCATGTCGACGGTCAGTATCTCGCGCACCTGGCCGGGGCGCGGCGTCATCACCACGATCCGGTCGCTGAGCAGAACAGCCTCGGCGATGTTGTGCGTGACGAACAGGATGGTGCGGCCGGTAACCTCCCAGATGCGCATCAGTTCCATGTTGAGCTCTTCGCGCGTCATGGCGTCCAGCGCCCCGAACGGTTCATCCATGAGCAGCATGCGCGTGTCGTAGACCAGGGCGCGGGCGATCGCGGCGCGCTGCTGCATGCCGCCCGACAGCTCCTTCGGCCAGGCATCCTCGAAGCCACCGAGTCCGACCAGATCCAGCAGATCGCGCGCGCGTTTTTCGTACTCGGCGCGCGGCTTCAGCCGCATCACTTGCACCGGCAGCATCACGTTGTCGATGATGCGCCGCCAGGGCAGCAGGACCGGGCGCTGGAACACCAGGCTCATCTCGCCGGTTGGCCCGTTCGTTGGCATGCCGTTGAACCGGATCTCGCCGGCCGACGGCAAAATAAGCCCGCTGATCAGGTTCAGCAGGGTGGTCTTGCCACAGCCGCTTGGCCCCACGAGAGAAACGAACTCACCATCCGCGACGGTGATGCTGGTCGGGCAGATCGCGACGACATCGGCACGATTGAGCGGGCGATAGGTCTTCGCGACATCCGTCAGCACAAGGATGTCCGGCCGTCCCACCGAGGCGGTCGCGGCTCCCGGGATCATCGGTTTGGCGATGGTCACGGTCATATCGCCGGGACCCTCACGTCTCCGCCAGGCCGGATCGCCGCCGAACGCGGCCGCGACGCCTGATGGTCACGCACATCGGTAGCGCCATCGTTTCCTCCCGCGCCTCGCGGCGCGCACGGTATCCCGCATATCCGGCGAGTATCCGGATTTTATCAACCCGCGGCAACGATGACCCAGGCCCCAGCGGCACGCAATGCCGGCCGCCGGTCATCTCGTCGTGACATCGAACCTAAGGGGGCCGGTAAAAATGCCCCGGCTGGATACTGATTTATGGTCTGACGACGAACAGGCCGAATTTAGCACGGGAACGGATAGCTTAATCTGGATCAATGCCGAGACCGGCATCCGGTGTGGCATTTCCGCGATAATGTTGAGTGCGACACGAGAATCGGCGGACGCCGCCAACGCTTCTCGCGGGCCGGACACAAGGCCCGACCATACTGACGGGAGAGATGGCCATCTTTGACCATGCGACGCGTCTCGAAACTCAGTCAGAGCTTGTATGGTAGAAAGGCCGGGTTGAGGTACGGCAATCGCATTGGCCAACCCTACTGGGAGGTGAGCAGTCCAACCAGGTAGATGAGACAATCTTCATTCCCCGAGACCGAGCGAGGGGCGTTTATGCGGCGACTGAGGTATCGACGGCTGTGGCGCGCACGGCCACCCGGTCGCGCACAACCTCCACCCTTGGGCCGGTCATGATCAATGGCGCACAACCGTGTGCTTCCCTCACGCACTCGCAAAAATCAGGATAAAGTCTTTCAGGAACACCCCCATTTGAAAAACTGCCGCGGTTGCCGGTATCCAAGTAGGATTCAGCAGGCAATCCTTCAGCCAGCAGCACATCGTGTTGCGCTAACTCGACGTGATACCATGTCACCTCATCAACGGGCACCTGAACGATACTATGGCCGTTGATGAGTTGCTTAATTGGGATCAGCACATCCTCAATGAAAATCGCATGATCAGGCGACAGGAAAAGATCGCGAAGCGGAAGACCCGGCCCAAACGTCCCGGCACAGACGCGAACCGGCCAGACCCGCTGCGGCACGGGGTGACGCTTGCAATCGACAGTTCGATGACCAACCCAAACGATGGGTGCGGGTGGCCCGCCGAGAAGAACCTCCACCTGATCACCAACGAGCAATTGCTCGACCGGTACCTCGCCACGCATCGTGCGGATGCGCGTGTCCGCTCGGAAGCAGGCGAGGCTAACATCGGCACCGGCCGCGACATTCGTCACCACGAACTGATTGGTCGTGAAGCTCCCCGGCAGGTCGAGAGTGGCGGAGCCGGACGCCTCAGTCAGCGTCAGTACCCCGCCTGCATAGCTTGATCCGGTTACGGCGATCCCATTGAGTTCAATCGTGTCGCCCTGGGCGAATCCGGTGATCGTGCCGGCTAGCCCGGACGTATTGCCCGCGATAAACCAATCGGTACCCACGTCAAAAGCGATTGAACCAAAGTTGATGAACTGCGTGCCAATGGCGCTCAGCGTGCCAGCGGATGCCCCGAAGGCCAGTTCTAACGTGGTTGTCCAGGTTGCACCGATAGTATTGCCGCCGTCGACTGGGCCGCTGAACATTGCGCCGGGTTCCACCACCAGCCGGTTGGACTGCCCAGCCGCAAAATGAACAGAGGAACTGCCGCCGTTAATCGTGCCTGCATTCACGACGGTCATGGGACCGCCTCCGCCGAAAACTCCCCTGAACCCGCTGACCGTGGCGCCGCTTTGGTTGGTGACGCTGCCGCCCCCGTCGAGTTCAATGCCAAAGCCGGACATTGCATTTCCAGCGATGCTGCCCGCGTTCACAACCATCAGGGCTGCGCTGGCCGCGCCGAAAATCGCCCTGAACCCGCTGACCGTGGCGCCACTTTGGTTGGCGACGCTGCCGCCCACCCCCAGATAAATGCCATGGCCCGCCGTAGTGTTTCCGGCAATGCCGCCAGCGTTCACAACCATCAGGGCTGCGCTGGCCGCGCCGTAAATCCCGTCAAACCCAGTGATCATACCGCCGCTTTGGTTGGTGACGCTGCCGCCCGCCTGAAGGTAAATGCCATTGCCTGCCGAGGTCGTTGTGTTCCCTGTAATGCTGCCAGCGTTCACGACGCTCAGGGCGCTGCCCGCGCCGTAAATCCCGTCAAACCCAGTGATCATACCGCCGCTTTGGTTGGTGACGCTGCCGCCCGCCTGAAGGTAAATGCCATTGCCTGCCGAGGTCGTTGTGTTCCCTGTAATGCTGCCAGCGTTCACGACGCTCAGGGCGCCATCGTAGCCGCCGTAAACCCCGTAGAGCCCGCTGATCCGGGCGCCACTTTGATTGGTGACGCTGCCACCGTACTTCAGATCGACGCCCCACCCGGATGTTATGTTCGCCGCGATAGTACCGGCGCTTCGAATCGTCCACACATCGCTGCTGCCAGAGATGCCTGTCCCATTGGAGTAGTAGTTGGAGATTGTAACGGTTGGATTAACCACGACGGGATTTGTATACGACGGCGAGCTAAGAATAATCCCGACGGTCGAGTTGGCGGTGATCGTCGTCATGGCATCCCTCAATGAACCGAGCAACCGGATAGTGGCTAAGGCAATCCAAGGCGAATGCGATTACCCACGTCCAATCTCCTACCAGATCACACCACTCTTTCCAAGCGCCAGCGAGAAACTGGGGCCAACCCGGCCTGCCATTGTCAGAACGAGATCATCCATCTGGAGCGGCAAACCTATTCTCCTTCGCCACGCTCCGGCATCTTCGGGAGTGCTTGCCAGCCAGGTTTAAACAATCGATAGCGTACGATTCCGATTCCCCCGGTCGCTTTGCCTTGAACGCGAACCTGGCTGGCATCAGGGCCCTGCGTGTCCGTTATGACCATGCGGGCGCTCAGGACCCGGCGGCGTCTCGATTGGGCCGCGGGATGGGATTGCCCGGACAAACTGCCGCGGTGAAACATGACCGACATCCGACAGACCGGGGCAAGGTCGAGGATCTGCCGCGATATTTCGGGGCGCTGCTTATGCACATGATCCGCGATGTAGATCATGCCGCCGCCAAGTATAGATCTTCCAGCACGGCAGCCGCGCATACGGAACCGAACGCGCCGCCGATGACGTCATACCCTGTCTCCTGGAGCCCCCGGCAAATCCGATCGCCGCCGTGCGCGCGGGCCGCGTCATCCGTCAGCCGGAGCCGATCCCGCGCGTTGAGCCAGCCCTGACAGTGGGAGACATTGACCTCAGTCAATACTTCCCATGGTTGTGGACTGTGCGATGCTCCGGCCGTGTCCCCGGCATTGCCATCCACGGCATGCGTGGCTCCTCGCGGCGCCTTATTCCCCGCGGCGAAACGAGTGCTTCGCCGCCACCGTCGTGACCCTCTCCCTGGCCTGGATCCCGGGAGAGCCATAACGCGAGCGAGGGCGGGTTAAACGGAGTACCCCGGAGCCAGCCGGAACGTGCCGTCGCGGAATGAGTTCGCCTGGCTCATCACCACACCGGCATCCGGGAACCCGTTATGTTGCCGCGCCGACCAGCTGTAGTCGGTGTAGACGCCAGGAAACACCTTCACCGTGTTCCAATGGCCCGCGATCTGTTCCGGCTCGCTACCGGCGTTCTTCACTGCTTCGGCGACAAGATGCGGCACATCGTAGCCGACGGCGATCCACCAAAGCAGCGTATCGGACGTCTCGATCCCCGCGGCGTGCAGGCGATTGACGAACTCCCGCGTGCGGGCCGGCAGTTGGCCGCTTTCATCGACACTGCTACTGCGAAAGTTGATCTGATAGACCTTTTCCCAATATTCGGGCTTTTCGAGCAACGCCTTGGTCTGGCCCGAGCCAAGGGTGGTCTGACCAGCGATCGGCACGTCCCATCCCATTTGCCCACGCGCGTTCATGATGCGGGACAGAAAGCCGGCATTCACGCTCCAGGGCATGATCGCCCTGGCGCCCGCCTCGCGCATCCGCGACATATCGGACTTCAGGTCCGGCTGGCTCGACTCGATGACGCCGCGGTAAACCACGTTGGCGCCTTTGGCTTTCAGCATCGGCACATAAGTCTCGACCGACGATGTCCCGTAGCCCGTGGTATCGCCAACTACCGCGACGTCGGTGATCCTCAGGACGTCAACCACATAGTGATTCGCCGCCGCGCCCGCTTGCTGGTTGGATGGCGCGTTGCGAAAGGCCAGCGGATATTTTTCGACGTCGATCACGTCGTCGACCCAGCACGGGTCCAATTGCGGCACCTTGGAGCGGGCGATCAACGGCGTGCACGCCAACGCCTCGCCCGAATTCCCGGGGCCCCAGACGACGTGGACTTTCTGCTGGCGCATCAACTCGACCGCGGCGTTCACCGCCTTGGTGGGATCGCTTTGCGTATCGCGGACAATCAGGTCGATTTGCCGCCCGTTGACGCCGCCGGCTTTGTTGATCTCATTCACCGCGAATTCCGTGCCGCGGTTGATCGCCACGCCGGTCGATGAACTGGGCCCCGTCAGAGCCGGCAGCCAGCCGATACGAATCGGCTCGGACGCGGCGAGCGCCGGTCGCGCGAGCCCGGTGGTCAGCGCGGCGGCGCCGGCGGTCGCGACAGAGATCAGATGACGGCGGGTGATCGACATTGTTGCCTCGTTGTTTTGTTGTCCGGGTTGCGTATTAGTTTCAATAACGCAATGGTAGCGATACGTCCTGACCGAAATAGGCATGCTCCAGCCGCGACGGCAGATCGGGCTCCGTGGTCGCCGCTTCGAGAACGATCTGGCCGCGCGCCAGCGCGTAGACGCGATCGGCCAGCGCCAGGGCTTTGTCGATCAACTGCTCGACCAGCAACACCGCGATCCCGTCCTCGCGCAGCCGTGCCGCCACCGCGAGTACGCGATCGACCAGCACCGGCGACAATCCGGCCGACGGCTCGTCCAGCATCAACAGCTTCGGCCGCCGCACCAGGCCTTGCGCGACGGCCAACATCTGCTGCTGGCCACCCGACAAGGCCCCGGCCCGGTCGCGCCGCTTCTCGGCGATTTCGGGGAACAGCGACAACGCCTCGTCCACCCGTCTGGTGCGTTCGGAACCAGCCAGATCGTAGCCGGCCAGCAACAGATTGTCGGTCACTGAAAGCTGCGTGAAGACGCGGTGGCCCTCGATCACGTGCACCAGTCCGGCGCGCGCGGTCTCACGCGGACTGAGCCCGCGCAGGTCGCGGCCGTCGAACCGCGCGGCGCCGCCGGACCACGGCAACAGCCCGGATAACGCGCGCAGCAATGTCGTCTTGCCCGCGCCGTTCGGTCCCAGCAGCGCCACGACCTCTCCCGGGTTCACCACGAGATCGATGCCGTGCAGCACGCCGATCTTGCCATAACCGGCGGCCAGAGCCCGCACGCTCAGCAACACGTCAGGCACCGAGGTAAGCACTGACCACCTCCTTGTGCGCGCGGATACTGGCGGGTGTGCCGCCGGCGAGTTCCTTGCCGAGATTGAGCACCGTGATGTGATCGCAGATATCGAAGATGAGGTCGGCGTGGTGCTCGACCAGCAGCACGCCGGTGCCGCGGCGCGCGATCGCCACGATGAGTTGGCCGAGCCGCTTGATTTCCTCGGGCGACAATCCCGCGGCCGGCTCATCCAGCAGCAGGAACCGGGGATGCGACATCAACGACCGCGCGATCTCCATGAAGCGCAGTTCAGAGTGCTGCAATCGATCGGCTCGCACCGCCGCGAGCGTCTCCAGTCCCACGACGCGAAGCGCGCGCATCGCCTTGGTGGTCGCCGTCCGCTCCTCCGCGCGGTGCCGCGGCAGCGTCAGCAGCGCTTCGGCGAACGTCGCCCTGCCATCGACGGTGCCGCCGATCATCACATTCTGCAGCACTGAGGCCTCGCCAATCAGCCGCGGCGTCTGGAATGTGCGCGCGATGCCCAGACCGGCACGAGTTCTGGGCTGACCGCGCGGCAGGCTGATGGCGCCGAGCGTCACGTCGCCGCTCTCCGGCGCGTTGAAGCCGGAGATCACGTTCAATGTCGTGGTCTTGCCCGACCCGTTCGGCCCGATCAGGCCATGCACCTGGCCAGGTTGGATGCGCAGGTCGAGCCCGTCGATCGCGCGCACGCCACCGAAGCTCAACACCACGCCGGACAGCACGATCGACGTTTCGGCGTTGCCGTGATCGAGCAACTCGGTCAGCAACGCGGGACGCGGCACGATGGCCCGGTTGCTTTCCAGTGGCTTGCGATTGCGGAAGTCCAGCAGCGCGTGAATGCCGCCCGGCATGGCCAGCACGATGACCAGCAGCAGCGCCGCGTACAGGAACGTGGACCAGGCGACCAGCGGTGCGGCGAACTCGGGGAGCACGGTCAGCAGGATGGTGCCGAGCAGCGGCCCCAGGATTGACCCGCGGCCGCCGATCAGGATGGCGATGAAGAACAGCACCGAGAGATCGAAAGTAAAGGCATCCGGTGTTATGTACGACTGCAATGTCGCGAACAGCCCGCCGGCGACCGCCGCCGTGGCGCCCGAGAACAGGAAAACCGTGATCAGCAGCGCCGGCTTGGAGATGCCGCTGGCTTCCGCCGCGACCTCGGCATCGCGGATCGCCACCAGCGAGCGGCCGAACCGCGAGCGCGCGATGTTCGAGGTCATCCAGGTGCACAGCGTGGCGATGCCGAGTGTCAGCGAATAGAAGCCCCAGGCACTGTCGAATGGCGCCGGCATGGTGGGCCCAGGCAGACCGATGCCGCCGCCGGTGACGCTCTGCCATGCCAGCGCGATTTGCGTGACGATGGTGGCGAAGCCAAGCGTTGTCATCGCGAAATAGAACGTCCGCAGGCGCAGCGCCGGCAACCCCACGACCACGCCGGACACCGCCCCCACCGCACCCGCCGCGATCAGGGCGATGAACGGATTGATGTCCCACCGTGCGACCAATATCGACGATGTGTAGGCGCCCATGGTGAGCAGCGCGACATAGCCAATGGCGAGTTGACCGCCGAAACCGACCGCGAGGTTCAGGCCGGAGACCAAAGTCCAATAGATCGCCGCCCGCGTGGCGATGACCGCCCAATAGTCATTCCCGGTGAACGGCAGCAGCAAGGCGCAGGCGAGCAGAAGTACCGCGGGTCCGGCTGAGCGTAACGCGCCGATCATACGCGTCGCGCCGGCGTCACGCCGAACAGCCCTTGTGGCGCCGCCAGCAGGACCACGATGAACACCGCGAACACCGCCACCGCCGCGAATACGCCACCCACCAGGAAGTTCGCCGCCTGCTGGAAGACGCCCAGAGCCAGACCGCCGATGATCGCGCCGCGGTTATGGCCCAGACCGCCGAGTGCCACCGGGACGAAGCCGTAAAAATTCAGCAGTCCTCCGTTGGCGAAAAATGCCAGCAGCAATTCGCCGGAGGAGAAACCGGCGATCCCGCCCACCGCACCCGCCAGCGCGAAACTCGCCATGCGCAGATTGCGCTCCGGCAGACCCAAAGCCCGCGCCGCGAAATTATCTTCGGCGATCGCCAGAAACGCCCGGCCAACCAGCGTGTGGCGGTAAAGATACTCCAATCCGGCGATGACCGCCCCGCACGCCACCAGCGGCAGCCAGAATTTCTCGTCGGAGATGCCGCCGTTACCGATATCGAACAAGCGCGGAAACGGCCGCGGCTCGGTGCCCCATTCGATCGCGGTGAACTGCTGAATCAGCAAGGCGAAAGCGAGCGTGGACAGCACGTAAAGATGCTGCTCCAAACTGCCGAGCACCGGACGCACGGCGATGATTTCGGTCGCCACGCCCACCACCGCGCAGGCGGCCAGGGTCAGCACGAAGCCCGGCAAAAACGGAATACCGAGACGCAGGATGAACATGGCTCCCAGCACGCCGCCCAACATACCGAGTTGGCCGGCGGTGAAGCTCATGACCCGCGACGCGGAGTACATGATGTTGTAGGTCACGCCGATCAGCGCGTAGACGGCGCCGACCGCCAGCCCCGCCGCGAGGATGTTGCCGAGCATCAGCCGTAGCCGGGCGCCAGCGAGAAGGCGCCGTCATGCGAGGAGTTGGCCTTCGACATCACGATCTCCTCGGTCGGCAGGCCGTTGTGTTCGGTCGGCGAGAACGTGAAATGACCGAACACCGCCGGATAGTTCTTCAGCGAGTTCCAGTAAGCGATGATATCCGCCGACTCGGTCGAGCCGGTTTCCTTCACCGCCGCCGCCACCAGTTTGACCGCGTCGGCTCCCGAAACGACCCACCACAGCGAGGTGTCGTCAGTGCGCACCTTGCCCTTCATGCTATCGACGAATTCCTGTGTTCGCGCCGGCAACTTCCCGCTCTCGTCAAACGAGCAACTGCGATAGCCGATGATGTAGACCTTGTCCCAGTTCTCCGGTTTGGTCACCAATTGGCCGACCTCACCCGAGCCCATGGCGGGATGGCCGACGAACGGTACATCCCAGTTCATTGTCGCCCGCGCGTTGAAAAGTCTTGCCTCCATGCCCGTCGAAACCGACCACACCACGATCGCCTGGGCGCCACCGTTCCGCATCCGCAGCATGTCCGGCATCACGTCAGGCTGGGTCGCGTCGATTTGCGCCTGGTACACGACGGTGGCGCCGTCCTTCTTGAACGCCTCGACCGAGGCGTTGACCGCCGATGTGCCATAGCCGGTGGAATCGCCCACCACCGCGACCGACTTTACCTTGAGAATGCTCAGACAATAATTACGCACCGCGTCGTCCCATTGTTGGTTGGACGGAGCGATCCGGAACGCGTTGGGATACTTCACCGGGTCGATCAGCGAATTGACGACACACTGATGAATGTTCGGCATTTTGGTGCGTGCCATGATCGGCGTGGTGGCCAGCGCCTCACCCGAATTGGTCGGCCCCCAGATGGCGTGTACCTTGGCGCGGCTGATCATTTCCTGCGCCGAGTTCACCGCCTTCGTCGGATCGCTCTGGGTATCGCGGGTGACGATCTCGATCTGGCGGCCGCGAATGCCACCGGCCGCGTTGATCTGCTCGGCCGCGAACACCACGCCGCGATTATAGCCGACCGCCGGGGCGGACGATTGCCCGGTGAGCGCCGCCAGCCAGCCGATTCGGATCGCTTCGGATTGCGCTATGGCGGGTCGCGCCAGCCCGCCCATGGCAAGCCCCAACGCACCAGCGGAGCCAACGGCGAGGCCGCGACGCGTGAGTGCCATGACGAATTCTCCCTACAGTATTGCGGCCCGTGCACGATGACACTGGCGTGCTGGGAAGCCTGGCACGGCGACTGGCGGCTTTGCCTTGATCCAAATCAAAGGTGGAGACTGTCCGCCTGCTGTCCGGGCACCGCGCCGCCGCGAAAATCGTGCGAACCAACATGACGGCGCATCGAGACGGAGGGTCCGCCGCCACGACGGAAACCCTCGCGCACATGCCGCGAATGTTCGCGTCACTCAGTGCCGGGCCGTCGAACGAGGCCGGGTCGTCGAACGAGGCCGGGTCGCGCGGATCACGGAACAATGCGAGTGCGACACAGAACGGAATCGAATACCGCGCCATCATGATGTCGGTCGGATTGGCGATCCACACCTGACCTGGCACGCCCGCGGTTCCCACCCAGGCGTCGAACCGGTACCCTGACACCAGGAGCAAGGACCGACAATGGTTGGCGAACCGGTGATCGAGGCGCGCGATCTGCGAAAATGGTATCCGGTGCGTGGGCGCGGGTTCGCATCGCTGCTGACGCGCCGCAAACCAGAATTTCTCAAAGCAATCGACGGCATCACCCTCTCCATCCGTCCAGGTGAGGTTCTGGGGCTGGCCGGCGAGAGCGGATCCGGCAAATCCACCACCGGCATGACCCTGCTTAAACTGCACCAGCCGACCGGAGGCGAGGTCCGATTTCAGGGACTGGGCCTTCTCGTTAACGAAACGAACCGTACGCGTCTGGCCTTCCGCCGACAGGCGCAGATCGTCTTCCAGAATCCGTATGAGGCGCTGAACCCGCGTTACACCGTCGCCCAAAGCGTCGGTGAGCCGTTGTCCATTCACTTCCCCCACGACCGCGATCGTCGGCGTGAGATGCTGCTGCGCGCCATGGATCGCGCCGGCCTGCGACCGTCGGAAGATTATCTCGACCGCTATCCACATCAGTTGTCGGGTGGGCAGTTGCAACGCGTCGCCATCGCGCGCGCCATCTCGGTCGAGCCGCGGTTTCTCGTCGCCGATGAGCCGGTGTCGATGCTCGACGTCTCGATCCGCGCCGGTATCCTGAATTTGCTGTGTTATTTCGCCAGCGAACTACACATGGCGATCCTGTATATTTCCCACGACCTTTCGACGATGCGGCATGTCTGCACACGGATCGCGGTGATGTATCTGGGCCGAATCATCGAACAAGGCGCCGCGGATACAGTGCTGGATGCGCCGTTGCATCCCTACACCCAGGCGCTGGTCGGTGCGGTGCCGGTCATGGCCGGGGGCCGGACGCGGGCGCCGTCCAATCTGATCGGCGGTCCCGCGGACGCGATCCATTTGCCGGGAGGTTGCCGGTTTCACCCACGCTGTCCTCGGGCGATGGACGTGTGCCGTGAGCGCGACCCAGCGTTGGACCTCGTCGCCTCCGACCATGAGGTTGCCTGCCACCTGTATGATTCGCTATCGATGTCCGCACCTGTAAGGGGGAAACAATGACGCTCGCTGATCAGAGCCTGGCGCGCCGCACCATGCTGCGGCTCGCCGCGTCGGCCTTCGGCGGAGCCAGCCTGCCGGCCTTCGCCGCCGATGCCGGGTTTGCCGTCGCCAATCCGAAATACGATACGTTGTATCAACGGACTGGCACCTGGTATACCAAGGACCCGGTATGGACCGGTTGGACAAAGCCGCGGCTGACCTGGCCCGCGGCCGGCGAAAAAGTGCCGGAGCTGACGGTCACGATCCCGACCGTGCAAATCAGCTGGCTGGATGCGTGGCGAAAGTTCGCCGAGGACGCGACCAAACTCGGCCTGAGGTATAATATTCAGCAGGTGTCGGAAGCGCGCTGGCTGGATCAGATCGGCCTGCACACCCATGGCGATATCGAGGTGCACTCCGCCATTCTCCGCCCGGAACGGATCGATCCGGCGGAATGGGCCACGTCCCGCGCCTATGGCCTCGACCGCCGTAATTTTGGGGAATGGGTCAATGAGCAATATGACGCCCAGATCGAGGCACAGGTCGGGGAAAGCGATCCGCCCAAACGGCTGAAGTATGTACAGGAGGCACAGCGGGTTCTCGCCGACGACCTGTATATCGCGCAACTCGGCTGGGGGCCTGGCGTGATCGAGGCGTATAACAGCGCCGCCTGGGATGGCGTGGTGCGAACGCGTGGGTTTGGCATCGGATCATTCAACGCGATGCACACGTTCCTGCGCGCCAAACCGAAAACCGCGCGGCGCAAGATGATGGTCGGCATTCACAGCCTGCTCGAAACCACCAGCATCATCGCCGCCGGCAACAACATGCGGGCGATCGGCCGCATGATCTACGACCGCCTCGCCTACATGGACGAAAATCTTAAAATCATTCCCTGGGCTTGCGAGTCCTGGACACGCGTCGACGACCGCACCTGGGATCTTAAATTGCGGCCGGGCATGACCTTCCACGATGGAACGCCGGTGACCATCGACGATCTTCAGTTCACCTTCGACTTCATGCTGAAATACGAACGCGGCAATTTCTGGACCGCCAACATGTTCCTGGCGAAAACCGAAATTCAGGATGCCGCCAATGGCATCCTGCGCACCACCTTCAAACAGCCCTACGGCCAGTTCGAAAGCTATTTCCTGCAACTGAACGTGATCCTGCCGAAACACATCTGGCGGAACATCATGGCCGAGCAGGGCGTTGGCGAAGACCCGACCCGGGTCCGCATCGACAAACCGATCGGCAGCGGCCCATTTAAATTCGGCCGCTACCGTAAGGATGCCGAGCTGCAACTCATCGCCGACAAGACCCATTTCTCAAAGCCGAGCGTGGACGAGGTGTGGGCGGTGGCGACACCGTCGATCGATGGTCTACTGGGCCGGTTGCAAAGCGGCGACATCGACCTGATCGAATCGAGCGACACCCATCTGACGCCGAGTCAGGCCAAACAATTGACCGGTGTGTCAGGCCTCACGATCGTGCAAACGCCGGATCTGAACTGGCTGCACGCGGTGCCGCGCGCCTCCAACCTGCCCTGGCGCGATTTCGAATTCCGCCGCGCCTGGCATCATTCGATCGATCGCGAGTTTCTGATCAAGGTGGTGTGGGAAGGCGCCGGCCGCATGCCCGGCGCGAACACGTTCTTCGTCGAGGGTAATCCGTGGAACAATCCCGCTTTGCCACCGGTCCCGCCATTCGACCTGGCCAAAGCGCGCGCCATCCTCAAAGAGGCCGGCTACACCTGGGCGGATGACGGGAGGCTGGTCTATCCCTCGCCGGATGACGCCGGCTTCCGCTCGCGGGTGCGGAAGGTCTGCAAGGACGGCTACACCTGGGGCGGCCTTGAAATGATCGGCTGATGTCGCGCCTCGCGCACGCCTTTTCACGCCGCTTGTTGCTGTTGGCGCTGACGATGTGGTGCATCCTCACCATCCTGTTCGCGTTGTTCAGGCTGCTGCCGGGCGATCCCGCCGCCATCTTCGTCGACAACAACATGTCGATCGAAATGATCGAGCATCAGAAGCAGTTGTGGGGTCTGAACGATCCGTGGTGGGTACAATATATCCGCTATATCGCCAACATGGCGCTGTTTCGTTTCGGAGACTCGTTTTTCCAGAACCAGACGGTCGCCGCGATCCTGCTGGAGAAAATCACCAACACCTGCGCGATGATTTTCCCCGCCCTCGTTATCAGCGTGGTACTGGGCACGATCATCGGTGCCTTCGCCGGCTGGAGACGCGGCGGACGATTGGAACAGGCGACTGTCACCACCGCGCTGATCCTGCATTCCGCGCCGTCCTTCTTCGTCGGCATCCTGGTGCTGATGGTGTTCTCCTACCAACTGCGCTGGCTGCCGCCCGGAGGGATGACATCGCCTGGTGGACCGGAGGGATTTTGGGATCTGATCACTTCGGCCGACTATCTCCGGCACCTGATCCTGCCTTGTATGGTTCTGGTCAGCCGGGAAATCACCGGGCCGGTTCTGTTGGTGCGCAGCTCGATGCTGGAAATCAAGGGCGCCGACTTCATCGACATCCTGCGCGCCAAGGGCCTGCCGGAATGGCGCATTCTGGTCCATGCCACCCGTAACGCGCTGCTGCCGCTGGTCACTTACATCGCCGTGATGACCGGCCTGCTGTTGCAGGGGCAGGTGCTGCTGGAAATCATCTTCGCCTGGCCTGGTCTCGGACGCGAACTGGTGACCGCGCTGGCCGATCTCGACTACCAGGTCGCGCAAGGCGCGGTTTATGTCATGGCGTTGACGATCCTGCTGCTGAACCTGGTGGCCGACATGCTGTACGGGTTCATCGACCCGCGCAGCCGGTAGCGGAACGATGCGAGGATTTCGCGTCATTCTGGATTATCCCTCCGGCACCGCCGGCGCGATCGTCGTGGTGGTGTTCTCGCTGCTGGCGGTGTTCGGGCCGGCGATCGCGCCACATGGGCCGTTCGAGGTCGTTTACAATACAGACCATTCCGTGCTGCGCCTGTCGCCGCCGGTGGCGAATGCCTTGTTCGGCACCACCAATCAGGGCATGGATGTGTTCAGCCAGTTGCTCTGGGGCACCCGCTCCGCCTTGCTCGTCGGGCTGCTTTCCGCGGTGGGCAGTGTCGTTCTGGGCACCGCGGTCGGCCTCGCGTCCGGCTATTTCGGCGGCTGGACCGATGAGGTTCTGATGCGGCTGACCGATGTCGCCTTCGGCATTCCCTTCCTGCCCTTCGCGATGGTCGTGATATCCCTGAGCAAACCCAGTCTGGGACTGGTGATTCTTCTGGTGGTGGTGTTCCTGTGGCGCATCCCCGCGCGGGTGATCCGCGCTCAGGTGCTGTCGTTGCGAAGCCGGCCGTTTATCTGGGCCGCGCGGGCGGCGGGAGCGTCGCATGCGCGGATCCTGGCGCGCCATATCGCGCCGAACGTGCTGCCGTTGAGTTTCCTCTATGCCGCGATCGGCGTGCAAACCGGCGTGATGCTGGAGGCGGCGCTGAGCTTTCTGGGCTTCGGCGATCCCAACGCGATGAGCTGGGGGGCCATGCTGAACGCCGCCTTCCAGGCTGGCGCGATGCGCTCCGCCTGGTGGTGGGTCCTGCCGCCGGGCGTCGCTTTGTCGCTGTTCGTCACCGCGATCTTCATGATCACCCGAGCCTACGAGGAGTTGCTCAATCCGCGGCTGCGGGCGATCTGATGCCGCTTCTGGAAGTCGAAAATCTGGAAGTTCGTTACCGCACCCAGGCCGGCGAGGCGAAAGCGGTGGACGGCGTATCCTTCGTCATCGAGCCCGGAATGTGTCTGGGCCTGGTCGGCGAGTCCGGCTGCGGCAAGTCCACCGTGGCCAAGGCGATCCTCGGTATTCTGCCACCGGCGGGCCATATCGCCGGCGGCGCCATCCGTTACGCCGGACGCGACCTCGGTGGGATGACGCCGCGCGAACTGCGCGCGATGCGGTGGCGGGACATCGCGCTGGTGCCGCAGAGCGCGATGAACGCCCTCGATCCCGTCTACACCGTGGAAAGCCAGTTGGCCGAGGCGATCGCGGCGCACCAGGCCATGCCGGCCGCGCGGCGTCGCGGCCGGATCGCTGAATTGTTCGAACTGGTCGGGCTGGAACCGGACCGGGCGCGGGATTATCCGCACCAGTTCAGCGGCGGAATGCGCCAGCGGGCGATGATCGCGATGGCGATGGTGCTCGATCCCGGCCTGATCGTCGCCGATGAACCGACCACCGGTCTCGACGTGCTCGTACAGGACCAGATCTTACGGCGGATCCGCGACCTGCATGATCGTCTGGGCAAGGCGATGCTGCTGATCACCCACGACATGGCGGTGGTGGCGGAGAACAGCGACCGCATCGTGGTGATGTACGCCGGCCGCGTCATGGAATATGGCGGCGAGGCGGTGTTCCGCACGCCGTATCATCCGTATACGTTGGGATTATGTAACGCTTTCCCGGACCTCGCCTATCGTGCGCGAGCGTTGATCTCGATCCCCGGCACGCCGCCAAACCTGGTTGCTCCGCCCGAAGGGTGCCGTTTCCAGGCGCGATGCCCCTTCGCGACCGCGCGCTGTGGAACGCCCCCGCCGCTGATCGAGGTGGCGCCGGGACACGTCGTCGCGTGTCATCACGTGGACCAGGCGGAGCGGTTCCGGGAACGCGCGGCGGACCCTGAGACATGGCGGGAGCCCGCCAGGTGAGCAACGATGGCATGCCATCGCCGCTAAATCGTTCCGCTCGCCGCATGCGCTGTCCACCACTGCCTGCTATTCTCGCGCTGGCGGACTCCCGCGAGATTTCGGTAGTGGGTCAGTTTGAATGTGCGGCGACAGGTAGATTTGGAACGTTCGAATTCTCGGTCACCTCAGTCGCCATATCGTGGGCAGCGGACCGACCTTGGTGCATGATTCAAGAAACCCGCACCAAAATCGGGGTGTTGAAATCATTGGACTTTCTCGCCTTGTCCTGTCAGCTTTACGGCCATTCGGTCCTCCTATGGTTTGGGACTGGTTGTAGGCGTGATCAAGGCTTTAACACTCTCGCGTCGCCGAAGCCATCAACCGATGCTATTCTAGGCGGCCCCCTTCATCGCCCTTGCTCGCGCCAACAAAGCCCGCATCTGATCGATCTGGCCCCGGTCAAAACCCTTCCCAAAAAATCTATCAAACCACAGCGATTGCTTTTCCATGACGCGCAGCTTCACTTCCAAATCTGTCAGAGAGTCGGAGGAGAAAAAGACGGAGAAGTTTGTCGCCGCCCCTACGCTGATCTTGGCCAACTCGCTGATCGTGGCCTTGAGAGCGGTTTCGCCGAAGAACGGCCCACAATGTATGTCGCCGTCAGGGATGGGCTGGAGCAACTGAAAGCCCTGATAGCTTGCATGGGCGCCCAGATTGCACAATAGCTTATAATGTTCCGCACGCTTTCGCCCGGTGAAGCCGTCGCGATCGTCGAGGAACTTGCGTATGTCGAACGCGCCGAATTTTTTATTCCGCTCGCTCTCCGAACAAGCTTTCCATTCTGCGATCAGCTTAGGATTGGACTTGAGGTAGTCGAGCAGGAACGACACTTCCAGCAGATCGCGCTGTAGCATAACCGAGCTTTGATAATAGCCAGACAGCAAATTGTTCATGGCCGTGCCGGCACCATTGAACAGCCTGATGCCAAGCATTTGAATGACAAGCTGATCCCCACTTCTATGGTGATATTGCTGAGCGAAATACTGGATCAGGTCCATTGAGTCAGCAACCATTTCGGAGTGGTGCAGCAAATCGTCTGATGCTTTGATCGCCTCCAAATTTTGGCCTCGCAGAAACTCTTCGCCCTGATGAAGAAGGTTGAAGTTCTCGGGGAATATCCTCGTGGTCGAGGCTTTCCAAAGGCGCTCTTGGGCTGCATCCTCGTGATGCGCTTTGAAATGCTCGGCATCTTTCAAGTCGCGTGCGATACGGGCCAAAAAGCGAGCCGTAACGAAAGTCTCTTGCCCAATCGCCGGACGCAGCGACCGACGGTCAAACTCCCTTTCCTTTCCTCTCTGGAATAGCGAATGCGCCGTCGCGGGAACATATTGCGTGGTGCGCTTCTCGCCGTTGGCGACATACTCGATTGCGGCCGACGTCGCCATGCGATCGTCGGGCGTACTGTCACCGAGTCGAACTTCGGACACGGTGCTGCAAAGCGCCTCATCACTGATCGCGGCAGCAAGTGCACCAGCCAACGTCGCAGCTCCCGCAAAGGCATCCTTTTGGGCACCCACAGGCCTAAGGTTCCGTAGGCCAATCGCTGTCATGGCGGCCAAGCCCGGCTTGCTGGCGACCGTTGACAAAATGCCGGACACGATTTCATCGACATTGAGATATTCGGCATTACGACCGCGCGCCTTGGACAGCAGGTTGCTGTCACGCAGCAACTGAAAGCGGCTAACCATCTCGGAGTGCCGGCCGGTTTCGTGAGCAAGGAGGGTTTCGAGGGTTTTCGACTTCATACCGTGCTGGGTCACATCCAATCAGAAATTACACGTGGAAAACCCACATTGGACTCCTATATATAAAAATGAGCCAATTGCAAAACCGCTCTGACAGCGTGATTTTCTTCGCCGATTTATGAAA
>ODAK010001200.1_pt1 | contig 28922 bp, 25 predicted proteins | sample 1539591 | NCBI WGS metagenome assembly ODAK01 (sample SAMEA3539303, study PRJEB22396) | soil metagenome | biome: tundra; feature: field; material: soil | place: USA | collected 2010-05 | depth 0.15 m
GGTAGTTCGTGCCGTCGGCAAACCACAGGCTGAGGATCGTCGAACCGGTCGCCTGTGCCACCTCGACGCACTCCTGCAGGTGCCCGATCGCGCGCCGGCGAACCGCCGGATCCGGGTTGCAGACGCTACCGAGCTTGTACTCGAGCTCCTGGAACACGTTGGGGTTGACGGCGCCGATCTCGATCCCGACGCTCCGGGCGTGCTTAGCCAAGTCTTCGTAGTCGTCAACCCGGTCCCATGGGATGTGGATCGCCACCGACGGGGCAATGCCGGTGAAGCGATTGACCTGGGCTGCATCGTCGATCTTCTCATAGGGGTTGCGTGCCACCCCGGCTTGGGGGAACACCTTGAACCGGGTGCCCGAGTTCCCGTAGGCCCAAGAGGGCGTCTCGATCCGCTGCCGCCGCAGGACTTCTCGAACCGTAGATAGGTTGGTCATTTCCTCATCTTTCATCCGATGGCGGGCGGAGGCGTCAAGCGCTGCGCGGCCGTCATGCAAGGTGGGTGACTGTCAGTCAAGGTGGAAGATCTCCGGGATTGGCGCTATGCCACGGTCGGGAGGCTCGCCGCCCAGGCTCACGAAGTACTCGGCCCGCGCCACTTCGCTCCGGCCAGACCCGACCAGGCCGGCGAGCACGACGATCTCACCCGCGTGCCCGTTGAAGGCGGTCGGCTCGTCCATCACGATGATGGACGCGTTGAGCGAGACCCAACCCGGACGCCGCGTCGACCGCCGCCAGCTGGCCGCCATCGGCAGATGGCTCGCCATCTCGTTGGTGAGCGGGCCCGTGGTGGCTACCTGTGTGGTCGCCCGGAGGCCTGCCACCGGCCGTTATTTCGACGCTCTTCCCCACAGCTCACCTTCCGGCCCGACGGCTCGGTTGTCTGGACTGTCTGGGCGCCACCCGCCGAACAGTTGCCGGTCTTGTCCCTGTTCCTTCTCTTGTCCCTGTCTTGCGGCAAACGCCGCCGTGTACGGTGTCAACCACCATGTCGTCGCCATCTCCCAAGCCTGTGCGCCCTGCCAGTCCGGCGACATCCCTCGGTCGCAGGTTTGTCCAGAAAAGGAATGAATCGTTTCAAATCGGGCACACAACGAACATCTGCAGCCCCTCGAAACAACCACCAAAATATTCCTACGTAAACGCGAACCAAGCCACGTTGCTCAGAGTTTTACGGGAGCGAACGCTAACGACGTCGCCAGTCGCTGTCAAGGCTTCAAGCGATGGCCAAGGGCCGCCTCCCCGCGAGGTCGCACGATGAGACCCCGGTGAACCGAGCGGGATCGACGGAGAGGCGTCACTCGAGCGCTACTGGGGCCGATCGCACCTCTGCCAAGCGTCGGGTCACCATCCGCGAGGTCGCCAACCTTGCGCAGGTATCCCTCGGCACGGTGTCGAACGTGCTCAACAACCCAACGGTCGTGGCCCCCACCACTCGCAAGCGGGTTCTCGATGCGATCGACTCGACACGGTTCGTGCGCAACACGGCAGCACACCAGCTGAGAGCCGGCAAGAGCCGTACGATCGGGGTAGTTCTCCTCGACATTGCGAACCCATTCTTCACCGAGATAGTCCGCGGCGCCGAGCACGTGCTGCGTGAGCAGGACTACGTCCTGATGCTCTGCTCTACCGACGAGTCCGCCAAACGCGAGCAACGCTACTTCCGCGTGCTCGAGGAGCATCGCGTCGATGGCATTCTCGTTTGCCCGGTCGATAGCGACCTCGAGAGCGCTGTGGCACTGGTGGCTCGCGGCATCCCGACGGTGCTGCTGGACCGGGACGGCAGCAGCCACGGGCTGTGCTCCGCGGCGGTAGACGACATCCGAGGCGCTGAACTTGCCGCAGACCATCTCTTCGAGCTGGGGCACCAGGCGATCGCACTGGTCAACGGCCCGGCGACGATCCGGCAGTGCATCGACCGGAAGGAAGGCGCTCGCCGGTCGGTCAAGCGGGCTCACTGTTGCCGCAGCGCATCGCTCCAAGAAATTGTCGTGGGCGCTCTCACCATCGACCAAGGCGAGGGTGCGGTGGCAGCGCTCCTCGCCGCCGAGCCCCGCCCGAGCGCGGTGATGTGCGCCAACGACCTTCTCGCTTTTGGGGTGCTCAGGGGGCTCGCCGCAGCTGGAGTCGGCGTTCCCGAAGAGATGGCCGTCGTCGGCTACGACGACGTAGTGTTCGCCTCCATGTTGTCGCCCTCGCTCAGCTCTGTACGCCAGCCCAAGTACGAGCTCGGCGTCGCCGCCGCCGAGCTGCTCCTCGAAGAGGTAACCGGCGCACCGCATGAGCATCGGGCCATCCGCTTCGAACCCGAGCTCGTCGTGCGTGCATCGAGCACGCCTGGGCCCGTGAGCGCTCCCCGAGCAAAGCGGTCACGACCCGGTTGACTCCGCCCACCAGGCGTCGAGGCGTCGCACGATCTCCTCCTCGCCAAGCAGTCCCTCATCCAGGCGAATCTGCAACAGGAAGTCGAGCGCGGCGCCGACATCGCGGCTGGGCGCGATGCCGAGGTGCTTCATCACCGTGACACCGTCCAGTTCCGGGCGTATCGAGTCCAACTCCTCGCGCTCGCGAAGGTCGACGAGGCGTCGCTCGAGCTCGTCCATTCGTAAGCTGAGATCCCTGGCCTTGGCCTCGTTGCGTGTGGTGCAGTCACAGCGGGTCAGCTCGTTCAGACGACTGAGCAGTGGACCGGCATCGTGCGCGTAACGGCGCGCCGCCGCGTCGGTCCAGCCCATCTTGTAGGTGTGGAACCGCAGATGAAGCGCCACGAGCCGCTCGACGTCGTCAATGACCTCGGTCGGATAGCGCAGCTCCTGCATTCGCTTGCGCGTCATTCTCGCCCCGACAACGTCGTGGTGATGGAAGTGAACCCCGCCGGGACCGATCGAGCGCGTCAAGGGCTTCCCGATGTCGTGAAAGAGGGCAGCCAAGCGAAGAGTCCTCTCGGGATTTGTCTTCTCGACGACGGCGAGCGTGTGAGCGAGAACGTCCTTGTGCCGTTGGACTGGGTCCTGCTCGAGGGCAAGCGCCGGCAGCTCGGGAAGGAACTCCTCGGCTAGCCCGGTGTTGACGAGGAACCAGAGCCCCGGCGCCGGACAGGGCAACACGAGCAACTTGTCCAACTCGTCCCTGATCCGCTCCCTGGAGACGATCTCGAGGCGTGAACGCATGGATTCGACTGCCGTCACGAGCTCAGCGTCTGGCTTCAGTCCGTATCCGGCGATGAACCGGGCGGCCCGGAGCATACGCAGAGGATCGTCCGAGAACGACACCTCGGGTTCGAGCGGGGTGCGCAACCGCCTCGCCGCGAGATCGGTGATGCCGTTGAACGGATCGACCAGCACGAGGTCCGGCAGGCTGAGCGCCATCGCGTTCACGGTGAAGTCCCTGCGCGACAGATCAGTCTCGATATCGCTGCCGAATTGGACCTCGGGCTTGCGGGAGTCGGCAACGTAGGCTTCCGCCCTGTGAGTCGTGATCTCGAAACGGCGTCCGGCGCGCATGAGCCCAATGGTCCCGAACCTCTTGCCTTGGTTCCACATGGCGTCGCTTAGATCGGAGACCAACGACTCGATCTCATCGGGGGTCGCGTCCGTCGTGAGGTCGATGTCGACGTCCAGGCCCGGTTCGACGCCTCCGGGCCGCCCGGCGATACCGTCACGCACGGGCCCACCGACTAGGAAGATCCGCTTGCCCGCGGCTTGGAAGCGTTCGGCAATCGGGCGCGTTGCCTCGAGAATCGGGCGGAGCCGCTCGGGAACCACCATCGGAGAGGCTGGTTTGCTGCTCATCTCGTGAGCGCAGCCCGATGGTATCGACTGGCCGTGGCAATGACGTCGCGCGCATGTTCTGTCGTCTCGCCCTGCGAGGCGGCCTCGGGACGGTAGTCGACTCCCCCGAGCGCAGCCACGCACGCACCGACGCAAAGGGCGAGCGACGTGAGGTCGTAGCCGCCTTCGAGAAAGGCGATGAGCCGTCCACGCGGCACGAAACGCACCGCCCGAGAGGACAGGTCCGCAAAGTCGCCGGCGGTGAGCCCAAGATCGGTCAATGGATCGGCGCGATGCGCGTCGAATCCCGCGGAGATGAGCAGCCATCCCGGAGCGAACTCCTCGGCCAGCGGCGCGACCACGTCGTCAAACGCTAGGCGGTACGCGTCTCCTGCGGTTCCAGCAGGAAACGGCAGATTCACGGTCGCGCCCCTCCCTGCACCGCTTCCGACTTCGCTCAGCGACCCGGTCCCGGGGTAGAAGGGGAACTGATGGAGCGAAACGTAAAGCACGTCAGAACGCTCGTAGAAGATGTCTTGGGTCCCGTTGCCGTGATGGGCATCCCAGTCGAGAACCATGACGCGCTCGCCTTGAGCCGCTATCGACCCGGCGGTGACGGCGACATTGTTGAACAAGCAGAAACCCATTGCCCTTGCCTCAAGCGCGTGGTGCCCGGGAGGCCGCACCGCGAGAAAGGCGACATCGCCATCGCCGTTGCGAAGGCGTTCGACTGCATCCAAGCCCGCACCGGCGGCGCGCAGGGCTGCGTCAAACGAGGCAGGGGCTGCAACGGTGTCCTGATCGAGGTGACCGCCGCCGCTGAGGCAATGATCCTCGATGCGCTCGATGTACAACGGGTCGTGGACGATCTCGAGTTCTCCCCGTGTTGCCCGCCGGGGTTCGAACGAGATGGTCACTTCGGCCGCCGGTGAGTCTTCGACACCGGAGAAGACCGCCTCCAGGCGCTCGGCGCGCTCAGGGTGCCATTCTCCTGTGGCGTGCGCTGCGAACTCCTCGTGACGTCCGAACAGCACTACCATTCCATGACCGTACCGCCCCCGCGCCTGATGCGCGGCAGCGATCCGTCGGCCATTCCGGTGTCAGAACGTCTCCCGTACTCCCGTCCACCTGTATGAGCACCCCGCGCGCCTATAGGCTCGCTGCGTCTCGCGTGTCCGATCGGAGGACAAGACCACCGTTGCCGTCCGCCTCATGGCTCAGCGATGCCAGGTCGGCGTTGATGCCGCTTGGGCGGCTCACCGCTCGAGCCGTCCCCGCCCTCGTCGCCCTCGTCGCTCTGGCGCTTGCCGCAACGTCCATCGGTTTCTCGTGTCCTGCCGTGGCCCAGGCGCTCCCTAAGGGCGTCATCACGCTGACATCGCAGGACCCTTGGGTGCAGAGCTCGAGTGTCCCCGTTCGGCTCGGCCTCAGTGTGCGTTCGCCGATCCCGGCCAAAGATCTCCTCGTAGACTTGGCGCTCTACACCGAGCCTGACCAATCGGCGCTGGCGAGCCGCTACGAGTTCGATGCGACGGCCACAGGTCAGCTCGCGGGGCTGAACCAGCTCGCGCTCATCACATTCTCGCTGCGCTCGATCACCGAAGCCCACGGCTCAGCGGACATCTATGTCGGAGGGACCGAGCTCTCCGGCCGAGTCCCGCCAAAGGTGCCTCCGAACAAGGTGTTCGAGCTCCCTTGCCCGCCGCGATACGGGGGCTGCGGCGGTGTCTACCCGCTCCAGGTCTCCCTCGTCGACGTCTTGACCGGCCAGCCGGTTACCGTCGACTCCTTCACGACCTACCTGATCGTCGTCCCCTCGAAGATTGCGCCACAAGAACGCCTCCGTTTCTCTTTCGTCGTGCCCGTGGGGGCTCCGGTGGCGCTCGCCCCCGCCGGAACGCCGACCGTTTCCTCCGAGACCATCTCGCGGATCGAGACCATCGCTCACGCAGAGGCGAGCTGGCCTGAAGCACCACTGACCGTCGACGTCTACGGACAGAGTCTGCTGGCCCTCGCTCGAAGCCCGGATCACGCGAAGCTTGTGGACACACTGGCCTCCGAACGCGGCACGATCGTGGACGGCCCGTTCAGTGCCGTCAATCCGACTCGGCTGATCCGGGCTGGCCTCGAAGACGACCTTGCGAACCAGTTCGACCGTGGCAACAAGGTCTTTGCGAAGGTGCTCCACGTCTCCGCAAGCTCGCGTGTCTACATAGCAACATCACCAATAGGCGTGCACGGCCTCGAAGCGCTCGCCGCCGACGGCATCAGTCGGATCGTGGTCCCCGAAAGCAATCTCCAATCGCTCCCGAGCGCTGGACCAGCAGCGATGCAATGGCCCTACACGCTTTCGGCCCCGTTTCGCATCCAAGGGTCCACTGTGAAGGGTCTGCAAGCCGACCCGGGCCTGGCGGCACATCTGAATGGGTCTGGCAACTCGGCACTTCGGGCCCAGCAGCTGCTTGCTGACCTGGCCGAGCTCTATTTCGACTCGCCTGACTACCAGCAGCCGAGAGGCGTGGCCCTCGTCGCTCCTCAGTCCTGGGCACCGGATGCTGGATTCCTCAGCGCGATGCTCCGGGGGCTCGCTTCAAGTCCCATCGTGACGACCGTGCCGATCGGCCGGCTCTTCCAGACGGTCCCACGTGGACTCTGCCAGCAGCCACCCAGCGTCGTCACAGGTTGCTCGGCTGCCGTTCGCTCAATCCTGAACCCGACGCTCAGTGCCGACGGGTCAATCACTTCCGGGCAGGTGCAAGCGGCACGCGGTCAGCTTGCGGAGCTTTCTTCGATCATCGCGAGCGACACGGCGACGATCAACAACCTCGACGACGCAATCCTGTTGGCCGAGACCGCGGGAATCGATCCCAGTATCCGCCAGGGGTACCTGTCGGCACCCCTCGCCATGATGGACAGGCTCGGCTCGGAGCTCAGCTTGCCGCCGGGCCGCACCGTGACTGTGACCTCGTCATCGGCTAGGTTCCCGATCGCCATCACCTCAGGCTCGAGGACGCCGCTCCAGGTCATCCTGGCCGTCTCGGGTGCGAATCTGACCTCATCGACCGACATGAAGGTCGTGCTCAAGCGCGGCACCACGAGCTTCATCGTCCGCGTGGGGACACGCACGTCAGGCGACTCGAACCTTCAACTGCAGCTTCTCTCGCCGGCTGGTCGTCTCGAGCTGGCGCACGCCCAATTCACCATTCGGTCCACGGCGATCTCGGGCGTCGCGATCGCACTCACCGCTGGTGCGGGTGCCTTTCTCTTGTTCTGGTGGTTCCGGTCCGCGTCGCGTCGCCGCCGGCGACACGCGGCCAGACGCGGTCGCAACCCGCACCACGAGCTGGCATCCGGCGCCGTTCCGGACCCGGCCTCGTGAGGCGCAGGCGGCGGCACTCCTACGGCCGCGGCGATCAAAGGACGATCTACCGCGGACGCCTGCCTCGCACACTGCCGGGGATACCTGCACCCTTAGGACTCTCTGCGGCTCGGGGTGCCACGTCTGGCGTTGTCGGCCCCGCGCGACCAACGCCGAGGGTCGCCACTCACAGCAGTCGGCCGCGCCCGGGTCTGGGCACGGCGACCGCCTATGTCGCAGCCGGCACCCTCGTCTCGCGAGTTACCGGACTGCTACGCATCCTCGTCGCGATCTACGCCCTTGGGTACTCGACACTTTCCGACTCGTTCAACCTCGCCAACAACACTCCGAACATCGTGCACGACCTCGTGCTCGGCGGGGTCCTCACGGCCACGTTCGTCCCGGTGTTCGTCTCTCGCCTAGCAACGCGCTCGGAACAGGAGGCTGTTGAATCGATCTCCGCCGTGTTGACCCTGGCGGCCTGCCTGCTTCTCGTCGCGACCGTTGCGTTCTTCCTCGCGGCTCCTTTGATCATCGACCTGTACACCGTCGGCAGCCACGGACCCGGAATCGTCGCCGAGCGCCAAGTGGCCACTTATCTCCTCCGCCTCTTCTCGCCCCAGCTGCTCGCCTACGGCGCGGTCAGCTTGATGACTGCCGTGCTGAACACCGCCCGGCGCTTCTCCGCCCCAGCGTTCACCCCGATCCTCAACAACATCGTCGCCATCGCCATCCTCTTGGCCTTCGTCGCCGCCGGTCACACCCACAGCCTCGCTGAGGTCCAGCACGACCATCGGCTGCTCCTGCTGCTCGGCGTCGGCACGACGCTGGGCGTTGTCATCCAAGCTGCGGCGCTCGTTCCGAGCTTGTTGAGCTGCGGCCTGCGAATACGTCCGCGCTGGCGACCGGATGACCCCGCGGTGCGCGAGATCGTCAACCTCTCGGGCTGGACTCTTGGGTTCGTCATCGCCAATCAAGTGGCGGTCTTCGTCGTATCGGCAATCGCCGTGAGCATCGGCGCGGCGTCGCTCACCGCTTACACGTACGCGTCGATCTTCTTCCAATTGCCTTTCGGCATCGTCGCCGTCTCGGTCATGACCACGATGGCCCCGACGCTGGCGTCGCTCTTCACCAAAGGTGACACCGCTGGCTTCGCCGAACAGTTCGGGCTCGGGCTTCGTCGCACGCTGGCAGGCGTGATCCCAGCTGTCGTCGGCTATCTGCTTCTGGCGCTTCCTGCCATCTCGCTCATCTCCTTGGGGGCCGGGAGCGCGCACCACTTGAGCGGGGCACACCTCACGGCAACAATGCTGGAGCTCCTTGCATTGGGCCTGCCCGGGTTCTGTATCTATCTGCTCACAATTCTCGCCTTCCAGGCGATGCGCGACACGCGCACCCCCTTCTTCCTCTACGTGTTGGAGAACGGGCTGAACATCCTGCTCGCGTTCGCATTCCGCAGCACACTCGGGGCGAAGGGACTGGCTCTCTCACTCGCCATCGCATACACGGTCGCTGCGGTAGCAGCCCTGATCGTCCTGCGGAACCGGATAGGCGGCCTCGGCGGCTTCACCGTCGGCCGTTACGTGTCCCGCACGGTGATCTGCTCGCTCGTCATGGCCTTCGTCGTTGCCCTGGTTCTCGCAGGTGTCGGATCGAGCCAGGGCCTCGGCCTCCTGGTGCGCGTGCTTGCCGGCGTGTTGGCAGGCATCGTTGCCTACGCGCTTGCAGCAGGACTCGCCGGGACCTTTGCCGGCTGGCAAACTTCGAAGCGGAGGCACGCGATTGCCGGGAAGGGAAGTCATGGCCGGGATACGAGTCGTTACCGATAGCGCGGGGGACATTCCCACGAACCTCACCGAGGAACATGACATCAGGATCGTCCCACTCGACGTCCGCCTGGGCGACTGGGGACCCGACGAGATGAGGCTGATCGAGCCATCCGAATTCTGGCGCCGGTGTGCCATGACAAGCGCCCTGCCCGAGACCTCGGCGCCTTCACCCGGCGCGTTCGCAGAGAGCTTCACGCAGGCTGCGGACGATGGATGTACCAGCGTCGTGTGCCTCACGCTCTCGTCGGGGCTCTCTTCGACCTACCAAGCCGCGTGTGCCGGCGCTGAAGAGGTGCGCGGGCGAATCGAGGTGCGGGTTGTGGACACCCGTACCGTGACCTTGGGCCAGGCGTTGGTCGTGCTGGAGGCTGCGAGGGTCGCAGCGGCCACAAACGATCTCGATGCCACTGAGGCAGCTGCCCGGGCGGTTGTCCCGAAGATTCGCGTGTTCGGGGCCCTCGACACCATGGACAATGTCCGAAAAGGCGGTCGGATAGGGACAGCGAGGGCCCTCTTGGGATCGCTCTTGTCGATCAAGCCGATCATCGAGATCCGAGACGGTCTCGCCGAAGCCGAGTCGCGGCAGCGCACACGTGCAGGTTCGCTCGAGTACCTCGTCAACAAGTTGAAGGAAGCCGGCAAGTTGGAGGGCCTCGCGGTGGCGCATGCCGCAGCACCGGATCTCGAGGTGTTCTTGGAGATGCTCACCGGGATATTCCCCCGGGAGGACATCCTCATCAACTACATCGGCCCTGTAATCGGGACCCACGCCGGGCCCCGATGCATGGGCATCTGCTATCGGCTTGCCGAAACTGCAGACGGCTAACCTACTGGACATGTCTTCTGAGTCGGCTCCCAAAGACGACTGGGCTGCGCAGCTGACCGAAAAGGTCGGACAGCTTGTCGAGCTCGTTCGTGACCACACCGTCCGGCCGGTACAGAAGTTTGTCCGGGCAGCCATCTTCGGCGCGTTGGCCTTCTCAGTCGTGATCTTCGTCATCGTGGCGTTCGTCATCGGTTTCATTCGCCTTCTCAACAACGAGGTCTTCGACCAACGCGTGTGGGCGAGCTACTTGTTGATCGGCGGAATCTTCGTAGGGATCGGGACGTTGATCTCCAGGATGCGCCACAGCCGGAGCTAGCCGGCCGGCACGAAGGGAAGCGACACAGATGGAGTCCGGCGCGGTACGCGACGTGGTGATCCTTGGCTCTGGGCCCGCTGGCTTGACCGCAGCGATCTACTCGGCGCGTGCCGACCTACGGCCACTCGTCCTCGAGGGCGAGCCGTCGTCTTCGAGCGATCAGCCGGGCGGCCAGCTCATGCTGACAACAGAGGTCGAGAACTTCCCCGGCTTCGCCCACGGAGTGCTAGGTCCCGAGCTCATGGTGTCAATGCGGGCTCAAGCCGAACGCTTCGGCGCGGAGATCCTGACGGAAAGAGCATCGAGAGTCGATCTGTCTTCGACGCCGATTGGCATCTGGATCGGTGATCGAGATGCGCCCGAGCCGACTTCAAGAGCAAGGACGCTCATCATCGCGACCGGAGCGCGCTCACTCATGCTCGGTATCGCGAACGAGGCTCGCCTGCTGGGTTATGGGGTTTCGACCTGTGCGACCTGCGACGGGTTCTTCTTCCGGGACAAGCGGATCGTCGTCGTAGGCGGCGGAGACTCTGCGCTCGAAGAAGCGCTGTTCCTCACGAAATTCGGCGATACGGTTACCGTTGTCCACCGTCGCAAGGAGCTGCGGGCATCCAAGATCATGCAAGACCGGGCATTTCGGAATGAGAAGATCGCATTCCGCTGGGACTCGGTTGTCGTTGACGTGCTCGGCGACGAACGCGTGACCGGATTGCAGATAAAGGACGTCAACACGGGCGAGGAGTCAGATCTCCCCGCCGATGGCGTCTTCGTCGCCATCGGGCACGCCCCGAGCACGGAGCTGTTCACCGGGCAGCTCGAGACCGATGAAGCGGGCTATCTCGTCACTCGTGACGGCACAAAGACCAACGTTCCGGGCGTGTTCGCGTGCGGCGACGTCCAAGATCATGTCTACCGGCAAGCTGTCACGGCAGCTGGGTCCGGTTGCATGGCCGCAATCGAAGCCGAGCGACATCTGTCGTCGCTCGCACAGACCTGACACAAGGAGATTGGAATGAACGACGTCATCACGATCAGTGACGACACTTTCGACGAGGCGGTTGGCCTTTCGGACATCCCGGTAGTGGTCGACTTCTGGGCTGAATGGTGCGGCCCCTGCAAGATGGTGGCCCCCATTCTCGATGAGATCGCCAGCGCCAACAGTGGCAAGCTCAAGGTGGCGAAGCTGAACGTCGACGACAATCCCCGAACCGCTCAGCGGTTCAAGGTGATGAGCATCCCGACGTTGCTGTTGTTCAAGAACGGTGAGACGCAGGCCCGGATCGTCGGAGCAAGGAGCAAGTCACAGATTCTCTCGGAGTTCGAGCCCCTTCTCTGACAGAGCCCCTCTTGCCTGAGTAACCCTTTGCACTACCGGCCGTTGCCTGGCATCTCCTACGATGTCGGAGATGATCGAAGTGCCGCCGAGCTCGGGCTTATGAGCCGTCCGCGGACGGTCTCTCCACGCGAAGATCTCCTGCCACTTCGAGAGGGCGACTCCGGTGAGGCCGTCGTTGACCTGCAGCGGAGGCTCGAGCGGCTCGGATTCGAGCATGAACACGACGAGCTCGGTGCGTACGGTCCTGGGACAGCGGCAGCTGTGCAAGTGTTCCAGTCCCAACGTGGACTACGTACTGATGGCATCTGCGGCCACGAGACGTGGTCAAGCCTTGTTGAAGCCGGCTTTCGATTGGGAGACCGACTCCTTTACCGCCGTAGCCCAATGTTGCAGGGAGACGACATCGCCGACGTGCAGCGGAGGTTGAGCGGGCTTGGATTCGATCCGGGAGGCGTCGACGGCATCTTCGGTGACAACACTCACGCCGCGATCACCGAGTTCCAGCACAACATGGGTCTCGTGACAGACGGGATCTGCGGTCCGCTGACGCTCTCCGAGCTGGCCCGCGTCGCGCCTGTTCGCGGAGGTGACGACCTTGTGACGCCGCTGCGGGAGCAACTCAGGGTCGCCGCGGCGCCGGCAATGCTCAGCTGCAAGAAGATCGCCGTCGGGGAGGAAGGGGGATTCGCGACCGGTGTTGCAGCGGTTCATCGCGCCCTCCTCCTCGCCGGAGCGCAATCGCTCGAACTGCACGACCCGGACCCGTTCGCGCAAGCCTTGGCGGCGAACACAGCGAAGGTCGACTGCTACATCGGTCTTCGGCTGGAGCCGAGCCACGAGTCAGTCAAGACGTACTTCTACCGGGGCTTCCGCTACGAGTCGGCGGCGAGCCGACGCCTCGCTGAGCTGCTCGTGGAGGAAGCCGCGGGCTGGCTGGACCTTCACGAAGCCGGAGCACATGGGATGGCGGACGTGATCCTCAGGCGAACGGCCATGCCGGCTGTCGTGCTCGAGCTGGGAGCGCCGCAACAGGTGGCGATGAGGACTTCAGGCCTCGCAAGAGCGGTTCAGGAATCCCTCGAACGCTGGCTGACCATGAGCGGAGAGTGAAGTGATCCACAACCTCATGCACAGGTTGTGGATCAACTTGGACCAACAGTAGAGGTCCAGAGGGTAACGGGAAAGTAAACTTTTGATAGGGCCACGAAACAAAAAGGGCTACTGAACAGGGCAGATATCAGTTTACACTGCTTTCTACATAATCGTGATTAATTTCACACCCTGGGGATGACGGTGGTGTAACGAGCCCTTCAGTAACGGATATCGACCTCAGGTAAAGGTCTCCCCGACAATTACCCGGTAAATCCGTTCGAGGTCGTCCAACGTGGCAAACTCAATCACGAGTTTGCCACGTTTCCCGCCCATATCCACTTTGACCCGTGTGTTCAGGCGGTCTTCCAGGAGTTCCTCGAGATCGTGCACCCCTGGCGGCCTAAGCGAGTGCACGGGCTTTGGCTCTGGGGTTAGCCCAGGTGGGGCAGCGTGATCTCCACCGGGAGCGTTGATCAGGTTCCCGGCATCGTCGAGAGTTCCTTCGAGCCCGCTTTCTTCAGCCTGCTCCTCTCGGAGCTCATTTCGGACGAGCTCCTCCAGCGAACGAACAGAAAGGCCCCGGTGGACCGCTTCGCTGGCAAGCTTCTCCTGCAGAATACGATCCGGCGTACCGAGCAACGTGCGTGCGTGGCCGGCGCTTAGCTGACCATCGCGCACATATCGCTGGACTGTCGGGGGGAGCTGGAAAAGCCGAAGGGCGTTGGTGACTCCGGCTCTGGAGCGGCCCACCTTGCGGGCTACTTCCTCGTGCGTCAGGTTGAATTCCTCGATCAGCTGTTGATATGCGCCGGCCTCGTCAAGAGGGTTGAGGTCCTCACGATGCAGATTCTCGACCAGAGCCTCTTCGAGACTCATTGCGTCGTCGGCCTGATGAACGAGCGCGGGTATCGACTGGAGTCCTGCGCGGCGCGCGGCACGGAAACGGCGTTCCCCTGCGATCAGCTCGTATTCATCCGGACCGACCTCTCGCACCAGAACCGGCTGAAGAATGCCAACCGCCTTGATCGAGTCCACGAGCGCGGACAGGCCCTGCTCACCAAACTGGTTGCGGGGCTGGAACGGGTTCGGGCGGATACGGGCGAGTGGCACTTCACGGAGCATGGAACCGGTTGCAACACCCGGCGTCGGCGGGATGAGCGCCCCTAGCCCCTTGCCCAGACCGCTACGCCGGACCACCACTGACCTCCTTCGCGAGCTCTCGGTAGGCAATGGCCCCTCTTGACGATGGCGAATGGACAGTGATCGGCTCACCAAACGAGGGCGATTCCGAGATCCGAACCGTGCGAGGAATCACATTCTTGCAGACCGCGTCTCCGAAATGCGTGCGGACCTCCTCGGCGACATGATCTGCCAACCTCGTCCGCGAGTCGTACATTGTCAGCACCATGGCCGAGACCTCGAGCTCCGGGTTCAGGTTGCCTCGTACGAGCTCGACGTTCCTGAGCAGCTGGCCAAGTCCCTCCAGGGCGTAGTACTCGCACTGAATTGGCACGAGCACCTCACTCGCCGCAGCAAGCGCGTTGACCGTGATAAGCCCAAGAGAGGGTGGGCAGTCAATCAGCACGTAGCCGAAATCCTCGCGGATCGGAGCGAGCACTCGCTTCAGTCGTAGCTCTCTGCTGAAGACCGAAACGAGCTCGATCTCCGCGCCGGCCAGGTCGATGGTTGCCGGCGCCAGGAAAAGGTTCTTGATGCTCGTCGGTTCGACACAATCCTCGAGTGCGACGTCGCGAAGTAGAACGTCATACATGGAGAAATCGAAGTTCCGACCCTCGATCCCCAGCCCGGTCGTGGCATTACCCTGCGGATCAAGATCGATGATCAGCACTCGGTAACCAAGATCAGCGAGGGCGGCACCAAGGTTGATGGTCGTGGTGGTCTTGCCGACGCCTCCCTTTTGATTGGCCACTGCGATAACTCTCGGCAGCAACCGCACGGGTTGCACGATGGGCTGCTTCTCTTCGGCCTGTGCCTGCCCGATCACTACTGAAGTCTCAAGCCCGGTACCCAAGTCGGACACCGGATTCTCGAGCTCGACCTGATCTCTTCGGTCTTCGCCGTCCTCTTGGTCGTTCATCACACCTTCGGTTCGAGGGAAATGTTCCACGTGAAACATCTGCTGGCCGAACGGCCGGAGGTAGTCGCTCTGGCGGGGCAGGAAGGGCTCAACCGAAGCATAACGCGCCAGCCCGGCCGGACCTGGTGACCGATGGCTGAGTCACCGCTTGGCATCATGACGAGATCACGGCCGATTTAGCAGGTGCTCGAGCCGGGCGGCAACCGGCCGATAACAGGAGACGGGAATCAGGTGCACGCCCTGGAAGACCCCGGAGTCCCGAATCGCTAGCAGCAAATCGCAAGCTACGTCGATTCCCGCCTTCGGGTCGCGATCCAATCGGTCGACAAGCTCGCTTGGAATGACAATGTCAGGAATCGTCTGGGCCAAGCCGCGTGCCATTGTGGAGCTGGCCAAGACTATGACGCCCGCGTACACGGCCATCTGTGGCTGCACTCGTTCGCTCCATTGCAACAACGCTTCGAGAGAGAAGCCGACCTGTACGAACAGAAAGTCGGCTTCCCGTTTCCAAGCAGGCAGTTCTCCGAGGCCGGTGGCCGCCCCCAGACGCAACTTCCTGCCCCCGGAAAGTCCCAAGGTGCTCTCGAATGCCCGGGCTTCGGTCAGCATCGTCCGAACGCTGAGCTCGCTCGTGCGACCGCCCACCCTGGGTTCGTCACCACGAACTAAGAGGAACTGATCCACTCCGTAAGCTTCAGCGGTAAGCAAGTCCCGTTGGAACCCGAGCAGATTTCGATCTCTTGCGTTCAAACAGGCGATTGAGCGACCGCCCATCGCCTCTACTTCATGCGCGACGGCAACACTCGAGACCGTCGCCCGGCCGATATGGTTGTCCGGGATCAGAAACGTCCCAGCAATCGAGCTCAGGACGCCGATCTGGTGCCTAACGTGCTTCAGGTCCGGGCGAGTAGCGGGCTCGACCTCGCAGACGAGCTCGAAGCCTCCCGTTGACATCGGAACCAACACTATCGAGACGTGGGCTTGGCGGGCGGCTCTTGAGAGAAGAGCGGTCGCTTCGCCGGGATTCCCGGCCGGCGAGGGTAGCGATCCGAGCAGGGAGATACTTGTCGGAGCACGGCAAACCCGAAGGCCTCCCTTATTTCAAGTTCCGGTGTCAGACCGAGCTTCTCGCATCCCTCAGCTGGCCACCGATCTGCCCTCGGGAGTACGGCCTTCGTGGCACGAGTGGTCTGCGAATCCTTGCCGGGGGGCTCGGACACTATCAACCGTCCCCCGACCCGGAGGAGCGGTGCCGCACATTCGGCCGTCACCGCGGGAGGACCGAAGCTTCTCGCGACGACCACGGCGAAGCTTGCCCGATAACTCTCCTCGCGCCCGAGCTGTTCGGCTCGAGCATTGACGACTTCCACTCGCGACGATAACTGGAGCTCCTCGACGGCCCATCTCAGGAAATCAGCGGAACGGCGCGCCGAGTCGAGCAGCACAAGATGAAGGTCCTGGTCCTCGACTGCAAGAACGAGGCCCGGCAGCCCACCACCAGATCCGAGTTCAAGAACAGGGCCATCGACGGTTTCGAGCCGCAGGGCTCGCAGGAACCCCTCCGAATGCGCCCTCTGCACTGCGAACGACAGGTTTCCGATCAGTGACCGTCGTCGAGCCTCGGCGAAGACCCCTTCAAGGCGATCGAGAGTTTTGGACCGCGTCATGTGTCGGGACTCTGCCCGAGCCAGGAGGCGGGTCCAGGCATGCCGCTATGCGCCGTTCAGCTCAGATCTGCAGGTTCCCCAGATCGATCGTCAGCTTCCTCCATCGAACTGATGGAGGGTTCCTCGACTGAGGGTGCCGAGGCCGGCCGGATGATGACATAGCGGCGCGGTTCCAATCCCTCTGAGGTCGTTTCCAAACCTTCAAGGTCATTGACCGTGTCATGAACCACTTTCCGATCTGATGGCGACATCGGCTCGAGTGCCTCGGACACGCCGGTGCGTAGCACATCAGCGGCGACCTCGAGCACGAACTGGCGTAGGGCTGCAGCCCGACGCTCACGGTAGCCACCGACATCCACGACAATCCTGCTCGTGTGCTCCTCGGTGTGCCGTTGGACGACCGTCCTGGTCAGCTCTTGCAAAGCCTCCACAGTCGCGCCCTTCGGGCCGACCAAGAGCCCGAGGTTGTCCCCGTCCACGCTGATGTAGATGCCGTCGTCCTCGGTGCGGCGTGCACTCGTAGTGGCGTCGATCCCAAACCGGGCGACGACCTCCCGGACGAAGTCAGTTGCGAGCTCCTGCTGGGTCTCGATGCTCATCTGCGCCTCCTTAGGCGATACGGTCCCACGACCGGCCCCACTCGAAGATTCGTCGGCGATTCCGTCCGAGCTGCCCGAAACTCGGCCGCGGCCCCCGCGTCCTCGCGAGCGTGAACGTTGCCGACCGCCTGCTGTCGGAGCGCCGCCGACGTCGGGGCTCGCATCCGTCGCTTCCGCGGCTTCGTGCACGGCCCGGGGACGCGCTCTTCGCGAACCGTTCTGACCTGGTCCTTGATCTTGGCGGGACTGGCCGCGGGTTGTTCCGGGAGCAGAGGTCGCGGCAGCTCTGCCGCGACCTTCCTCAACCTCGGCTTTCTCGGTCGACTTGCGTGGGGGACTCTCAGAACGAGTGGCCTGTCGGCGGGGTCCGTGCTCGCCGCTACCCGGTGCGGCCCTCGGCCGACGCGACGGTCTCTTTGCCCTGGGCTGAATCGGTCGCACCCGTGCCCTGATGCGCGCACCACTTCGCCGGAGGCCAAACATGCCCGATTTCGGCTCCTCCACTACGACGATCTCGGCGTCCGTCTCGGCCACGCCTAGTTGGTCAAGTGCTGCCTCGACAGCTTCCTCGACCGTCCGCCCGGTCATTTCGACCCATTCCACGGGCTATCGACCCTTCCGCGGTCGCTTGTCCCTCGAGCGAGGTTGCGACTTTGTCACGCCGCCTGAGCCGCCAGACCTGGATGTCTGCTGCTGACTGGGCCTCTTCGCGGAAGCGGCAGTCTTGGATCCGTTCTGGCTCACCGAAGTCTTGGAGCCGTTCGTCGCGCTTCGCCTGGACCCGCTCGCTCCCGTGGTCCTCTGTGTCCCCCCGGTTGTAGGACGAGTCGAACTCGAATTTCCGCTCGCTTCGCGCATTCGCGCGAGGAAGCCCTTGCCACTTGCGGTATCCCGGGAACCGGAGCCCGCCTTGCGACTATCCGCGGTGTTGCCGGCGTCCAAGCTGGGGTTCAGCGCGTCCGCGTGCTTGCGTTTGGTGAGCTCCTGAATAGCGCCAACGATCGTCGGGTCATGTTTGTACATCCACTCTTGCTGCCCGACACGGAACAGACTCGAGACGATGAAGTAAACACCGACACCAGCAGGGAGTGCGATATAGAGCACGAGAAAGATGAGCGGCATGTACTTCTGCATCTGCTGCATCTGCTGGTTCGACGCCGAAGCGGCGGGGTTGCGGTTCGTGACCTGCCAGATCGACACGTACTGGAGGCCGACGGCTATCAGCACCAGCAACGCGTAAGGGAGGACGTCCACGAGATGCGGCTGATGGGTTCGTACTGAGTCCGCCAGGTTGATGCCGAGGACGTGCATCTGGCCATGAGCCGCGACGAGGTCACGATACATCCGGCTCGTCTTCGGGATGTTCTGGGGCGTCGCCTTGACCAGCAGTTTGCCGTGTACGTAGATCTTCTGGCCCTTGGCGTTAAGAACGTCGGCGGTCTTCGAGAGGCCCCTGACCACGTCGTAGAGGACGATCAGGATCGGGAACTGGAGGAACATCGGCAGGCAGCCACCGGTCGGGTTCACTCCGTTCTCGCGATAAAGCGCCATCACCTCCTCGTTCATCTTCTGACGGAGCTCTTGCCTCTCCGCGGTGGGCGTCCCGGGCTTCGCCTTGTAACGCGTCTGGATCTTCTTCATCTCCGGTGCCAGAAGCTGCATCCGCATCATGGAACGGGCGCTGGCACGCGTGAGAGGGAACACGACGATCATCACAGCGATGGTGAGGAGGGCGATCGCTACGGCGTAGTTCGGGATCAGCCCGTAGAAAAAGGCGAGGACGTAGCCGACGAGGACGAAGATCGGATGCAGAACCGTGCCGATGATGGACGTGCCGGCCTTGGCTGTGTGAGTGGTAGCGGCGAACAGCATCTCGGGCCTCAGCTCGGCACCGGGTCGAAGCCCCGGCTGCCGAAGGGGCGGCACCGGGCGACGCGCTTGACAGCCAACCGGGTTCCCCGAAGTGAACCGTGCCGCTCTATGGCCTCCACGGCATAAGCCGAGCAGGAAGGCACGAAGCGGCAAGGTGAAGGTCGGCCGGCCCGCAATCCCTGATAGGCACGTAAGAACACGAGCAGCGTCGTGGCTGACGGCGTCGGCACGGCCCTGACATCGCTCATCGAGCGCCCACCTGGCTTGCCCGTTGCATCGCTTCGATCACTCTTGCCCTCAGCTCCTGGAACGGAAGGTCGTGAACTCCCTGGTCAATGGCCACGAGGTAAGTCCCAGCAGGGACCGACGCCGTGGTCTCGGCCACGACTGCCCGTAGCCGACGACGGCAGCGATTGCGTTCAACCGCGGTCCCCACCTTACGGGGCACCGCATACGCGAACCGCCGGGTCTCTTCGGCCCTCGGTGCCGGAAGGAACTGAACTCTCACCGGCCCCGAGAAGACCCGTTGCCTTGAGCGGCGCAACTCGGCGAAAGCGCTGCGGCCATGGACCGGTAGTGGGCGCGGCGCGCGCGACCCTTCTCTGAGAACTGGCAACTCATTGCCCATTGTCGTCGGGAGTCGAGACGGTGTCGCGCTGTGACTCAAGCTGAGAGCCGGGCCCGTCCGCGGCGGCGGCGCGCCTTGATGACCGCGCGACCAGCGCGCGTCGCCATCCGATGGCGAAAACCGTGCCTTCTCGACCTTTTGCGGGTGTTGGGTTGGAACGTCCGCTTCATCTCAGCCTCGTTTCGTCGTTCCGGTGCCGCGCGTCTGTGGTGTCTCCCGTCGCGGCGATAGTCCGGTGGAGCAGGTGCAATCGACCCGCCAAGATGATCTCTGCACCTGGCGCGCGAAAACACGGGTCCACCAGACGGCAGGGACCGGCCGGAATAATTTAGCGCACGATCCGCCGCGAGACCAAGCGGCAGCCCTGAGGCAAGCGGCGCATCGGAGTTGTACGATTCCGAGCACACCCTGCGAGCTCGCCCCGCCGTCCACACCTGTGGATGCTGGTGTGGAGAACTTCTTGACCGGAGGGTCTCGAGCTGGTGACAGAAGCACAACAATTGTGGAATGACTGCTCGGATTCCTTGCGCTCGCAGGTGTCCGAGGCAACCTGGCGGGCGTGGTTCTCCTCGATCCGGCCAGTGGCGGTCGCGAACGGGACTTTGGTTCTCGCCGTGCCAAGTGGAGTGGTTCGTGACCGTCTGGAAGGGCGCTTCCACGGCCTAGTCCATGACGCCCTCCTTGACAGTTCGGGCAAAGAAGTCCAATTCCGCTTCGACGTGCAGATCGACGACCCCGGGCCGGAGGAGCTCGCGACGAACAGGGACGTGGCCCACCGCAGCGCCGACGAAGCGGCGTCCTCGCCCGCTGTACCACGCGCCGGGCGAACCGTTCCGGCGCGCGCCAGGGACGCGTCGAGCGCCGACGACGTTCCCCTCAATCCTAAATACACCTTTGACGCCTTTGTCACCGGACCCTCCAATCGTTTCGCGCACGCCGCTGCGCTTTCTGTGGCCGAGGCGCCGGCCCGCTCGTACAACCCCTTGTTCGTGTACGGCGCGGCCGGTCTTGGCAAGACCCATCTGCTGCAGGCGGTAGGGAACTACGTACGCGAAAACTTCGCGAGGATGAGGGTTCGCTACGTGTCCACTGAGACGTTCATGAACGAGTTCGTGGAAACGCTTCGTGCAAAAGACGACATGGGGGCCTTCCGTAGGCGGTACCGCGAATGTGACTTATTGCTCATCGACGACGTCCAGTTCATGGACAAGAAGGAGTCACTGCAGGAGGAGCTTTTCCATACGTTCAATTCCTTGTACGGCTCGTCCAAACAGATCGTCCTCACGTCCGATCGTGCACCGCGCGCAATCGCCACTTTGGAAGACCGCCTTCGCAGCAGGCTGTTGTCGGGCCTCACCACTGACATCCAACCTCCCGAATTGGAAACTCGCATCGCCATTCTGCGTACCAAGGCCGAACACGAACACGCCGTGGTGGGTGACGACGTGCTCGACCTCATCGCCACCAAGGTCAAGGAGAACATTCGCGAACTTGAAGGCGCGCTCATCCGTGTGACGGCCTACGCCAGTTTGAACCGACAAATGCTCACACGCGAGCTTGCTGAGTCTGTTCTCGCCGATTTCGTCGGCTCGAAACAGCCGAGGCAGATCACCGCAAGCCAAATCATCGAGATCAGTGCCCGACATTTCGGTTTCAGTGTGGAAGAGCTCATCGGCCCCAGTCGACGGCGCCCTCTTGTCATCGCACGCCAGATCGCGATGTACCTGTTCCGCGAGCTCACAGATTTCAGCTACCCGGCTATCGGACGAGAATTCAGCGACCGGGATCACACGACTGTGATTCACGCTGTCGAAAAGATTTCTGCACTCATGAAGGAACGACGACAGGTGTATGACCAGGTCACCGAACTCAGCGCTCAGATCAAGAACGGTTTATGATCTGTGGATAACACTCTTGTAACAGGGGATGATCTATCTATAGATCTTCGCGTACTAACGCCCGCGAGCGACAAGCTGTGCGATCGGAGGATAACCCCGCTGAGGGTACAACCCTCCCGAACAGGAAGAAGTCTGGGTTATCCACAATCCCCAGGACCTACTACTCCTGTTGTCTTTTTTCTCTAATTCGAAAGGAGTAGAGCATTCCGTGAAGTTCCGTGCTGATCGTGACACCCTTCTCGAGACCCTCGTCACAGCGTCGAGGGCGACCAGCACTCGCTCTGGATCGAGCTTTGGTGTCATCGGACTGAAGCTCCACTTACGTGGACAGCAGCTGGACGTGTGCGGCTCGGATCCCGATCTTGTGATCGAGGCTCGTTGTGAAGTCGCTGGCGATGCCGACGGTTCAGTGCTCGTGCCATCGCGCCTGGTGGTTGACATCGTGCGCTCCTTCGAGCCCGGAGCGGTGACCGTAGTTGCCGGTGACGAGGAAGTTCGCTTCCAGTCAGGACGGGCCGAGTTTCTGGTCAGAGTTGCCATTGGTGCCGAGATCACGCGTCTTGGAGTGCCGGAGCAAGAAGGGATCGAAATCCCTGGAGCTGTTTTTGCCGATGGCTTGCGACAAGTTGTACGAGCGGCGCTTGTCGACGACTCGCGGGCACCACAGCTCACCGGAGTGCTTATGGTCGCTACTGAAGGAGGCCTCAGGCTCATCGCCACCGACTCTTACCGTCTCGCGTTCCGCGATTTCGCGGGAATGACAGTCGTTGAACCTGGTGGCCAGGTTCTCGTTCCCGCAAAGGCGCTCGCGGAGGTTCAGCGGCTGGCCGCAGGTGGCAAGACAGACGGGGACCGGACGATCGTGTTCCGGCACAGTGATCTCGACGCAGTCTTCGATCTCGCCGATGTCCGTATCACCACACGGCTTCTCCGAGGTCAGTTCCCTGAGGTTGAACGACTGATCCCTGCCTCTTACGCCTACCACCTGCATGTTGCGCGCGACGACCTCGAAGCAGCCCTCCGTAGGGTCCGTCTTGTCGTAAGAGACACCAAAGATGCCACGACGCCGGTGCGACTAGCCCTTCATGAGGGTGGTGTCGATCTTACTGTGCTCACTCCCGAGAGCGGTCGGGCCGAGGAAAGTGTCGAAGGAGACTTCGAGGGCGATGACCTGACAGTGGCCTTCAACCCGAGTTACTTGCTGGACGGTGTGGAAGCGGTTCAAGCTGACACTTTGATCCTGGAGGTGAACGATCCGGGCAAGCCGGCTCTTGTGCGGGGCGAGGGTGAGGATGAATACCGCTATCTGCTCATGCCAGTGAAGGTGTCCTGAAGCCGAGCTGAGAGTCCGCATGAACGAGACGGTGATCGTTCGGCTCGAGTTGCATGACTTTCGCAACTTTGATGCAGTCGAGTTTCACCCGTCACCGGACGGTCTGACAGTCATACAAGGTGCGAACGGCGCTGGGAAGTCCAGCCTTCTCGAAGCGATCGTCTACAGCTCGACACTTCAGTCCTTCCGCGGAGCGCCTCGCGAGGCAGTCGTCCGCCAAGGTGCGGCCGAGGCTAATGTGCGCTGTGACGTCCTGGCAGGTAAGCGAAAGGTCGAGATCGAGGTAGAGGTCTTGCTCGGTCGGCGTGACCGTGCCTGGCACAACGGGCAGAGAGTGCCCGGTATACGCGGGCTTCTCGAAGTTCTCCGGACAACGTTGTTCACTCCGGACGACCTCGTGCTCGTAAAGGGGGCTCCCAGCGGCCGCCGCGACTTTGTCGACGACGTGTTAGCCAAGTCACACCCCCGCCTCGGTGCGGACCGCTCGGGGCTGGACCGCGTGCTGCGGCACCGCAACGCGCTTCTGCGCCAACTCGGCGGCCACCTCGATTCGGAAGCGGCAACGACGCTCGACATCTGGGACGACCGGCTGGTCCAGATAGGGGAGCGTCTGGCTAGTTCCCGTGCCGAGTTGGTAGAGGCGCTGTCGCCGTTTGCAGCCGAGGCTTTTTCGATTCTTGCCACCCAAGCCGGCAGCTTCAAGATGCGTTATGTCCGTTCCTGGGATGGGACACTGAGCGACGCTCTCGCTTCAGCGCGTCGCGAGGACCTTCGGCGGGCAACGACGACTGTCGGCCCGCAGCGCGACGACGTCGAGATCGAGGCCGGTGGGCTTGATGCTCGCACCCGGCTTTCGCAGGGACGTCAGCGATGCGTCGCCCTTTCACTGCGCCTTTCGAGCCACCGCCTCATGACGACGGTCACTGGCGCCGCGCCGGTGTTGCTCTTGGACGATGCCTTTTCCGAATTGGACGAAGGAACGGCCCGGGCACTCGTGGGCGAGTTGCCCGATGGTCAGGCCTTCTTGACCACCGCCGGCGAGTTGCCGCCGGGGGCGGCGCCGAAGCTCGTCGTCTGCCTGGTTGACGGTAAGCTCGAGCAGTGAGCCGTCGTTGGTCGGGGTCCGATCGCGTACGCGGGCACTGCAACACGGCCCCCCTCGGCGAGGAAGAGACAGGTGCGGGTCCGACAGTGGCCATTGGCACCGCCGTTGACCGGTTGCTGCGCCAACGTGGCATGGAAGACGCGCTCGTCCTGGGTCGCGTCGCTAGCTGCTGGGAGGAAGTCGTCGGTCCCGAAGTCGCCCGTCAAGTGCGCCCACAGTTCGTTCGTGACGGCGAGCTCGTGGTCTCGGTCGACCACCCTGCCTGGGCGACCGAGCTCGAACTAGCAGGTTCCGCGGTGCTCGGACGCCTCTTCGAACAGCTCGGGGATGTAGCTCCAAAGCGCCTCAGCGTGCGTGTGGTACCAGCCTCACGAAGATAGACTGCAGGCGTCGTCGCGAGTCGTACCCGCATCCGTCAAGGGTCCATCTCCGGCCTGGTTCGCCCGCCATCGTTGGAAGGTCGCGCCTATGGGCTTGGACAGCAGTGAGGAAACTGGTACCAACCGACCCGATGACATGGATTACGAGAAGGAGCGCAACGACGTGGTTTCAAAGCCGGTGACGGCCGCTTCCTACGAGGCGGAGGACATCACTGTGCTCGAGGGTTTGGAGCCTGTCCGATTGCGGCCAGGCATGTTCATCGGCTCGACGGGGCCCACCGGCCTTCACCATTTGATCTGGGAAGTCGTCGACAACGCCGTCGACGAGGCGATGGCCGGGTACTGCACCCGCATCGAGGTGACGTTGCTCGCCAACGGAGGTTGCCGAGTGAGCGACAACGGGCGCGGCATCCCTGTAGAGCCCATTCCGAATTACCCGGACAAGACTGCGGCAGAGGTCGTGCTCACGGTCTTGCACGCCGGAGGCAAGTTCGGAGGTTCGAGCTACAAGGTTTCTGGCGGTCTTCACGGCGTGGGCGTATCGGTAGTAAATGCCTTGTCGAAGCGGCTCGTGCTCGAGATCGATCGGGGCGGCAACCGGCACCGAATGGAATTCGTCGAAGGCGGCAAACCGGAAGGCCCACTTGAAGTGGTCGGGCCTTCACCAAGGGGCCGGACGGGGACGTTGGTCACCTTCTGGCCGGATCCGACGGTCTTCGAAGAGACCGAGTTCAGAGCCCAGACCGTGCTGGAACGCTTGCAGGTCATGGCGTTCCTCAACAGGGGCCTCGAGATCCGGTTCAAGGACGAGCGCTCGGAGCACCAGGCCGAGGAGACCTATCGCTACACGGGTGGGATCGTCGATTATGTGAAGCATCTCAACACCTCCAAGGAGTCTCTCTTCCGAAAGGTGGCCGCCTTTCTCCAGGCGGAGACCGATCAGGAGGTCGAGGTCGCCTTGCAGTGGAACACCGGCTACTACGAGAGCATCTATTCGTACGCGAACGGCATCGCGACCGGTGAAGGCGGCATGCACGAAGAAGGTTTCAAGAAGGGTCTCACCAACGTCGTCAACAAGTACGCGCGGCAACGCAACCTAGTGAAGGAATCCGGCGACAACCTCACGGGCGAGGACATTCGTGAAGGGCTCACTGCGATCGTGTCAGTGAGAATGACCAATCCTCAGTTCGAAGGCCAGACCAAAGCGAAGTTGGGCAATGTGTCCATCCGGTCTCTCGTCGAGAAGGCCACGAACGAGAAGCTCGCCGAATGGATGGAGGAGAATCCTAAAGAGGCGGGGCAAATTGTGCAGAAAGCCCTGCTCGCCCAGCGCGCCCGCGTCGCCGCGCGCCAGGCACGGGACCTCACTCGGCGCAAGAACGCCTTGGACGGCGCGGGTCTTCCGGGCAAGCTCGTCGACTGCTCATCACGCGACCCGCGCGAGTCGGAGCTCTTCATAGTCGAAGGTCTGTCGGCCCTCGGCACCGCGCAGGACGCGCGGAACCCCCGCACCCAGGCCATCTTGCCCATCAAAGGGAAGATCCTGAACGTCGAGAAGGCCCGGGTCGACAAGATGCTGAAGAACGCGGAAATCCAGGCACTGATCCTTGCGATCGGTGCCGGTGTGGCGGACGACTTCGACCTAGCCAAGATTCGCTACCACAAAGTGATCCTGCTTGCTGACGCGGACGTCGACGGTTCGCACATACGAACCTTGCTGCTGACTTTCTTCATGCGCCAGATGAAGGCGCTCATCGAGGCGGGTCACGTGTATGTCGCCCAGCCTCCCTTGTACTCGACTCTGGTGGGAAACGCCAAGGTGTACCTGAAAGACGACGTCGAGCAGGCTCGCTTTCTCGCGGAGCGCCCGAATCACACAAAGGAGTTCCAGCGTCTGAAGGGACTCGGTGAGATGGACTTCACCGAGCTCCGGGACACGACGATCGACCCCAGTCTCCGGGCCTTGTTGCAGGTCACGATGGAGCAGGCGTCGATCGCGGACGACATTTGTTCGATCCTCATGGGCGACGACGTGGACGTGCGTCGCTCCTACATCCAGACCCACGCGAAGGACGTTCGTTTCCTGGACATCTGATTCTCGGCGCCACCTGGCCGGTCGCGACAGGAAGGCGCTCCAATTCCAAGACGAGTAGTGGAGGCAGTTCGGATTCATGGCACGAGGCAACGGGAACAACCCGGGCACGTCCGGCGCACTCGGACCGGGGGACAACGGCGACGGCGCGGTCATCGGCGCGATCGAGCCGATCGAGATCCAAGAGGAGATGGAGCGTTCCTTCCTCGAGTACTCGATGTCGGTCATCGTGTCGAGGGCGCTCCCCGACGTGCGAGACGGCTTGAAGCCGGTTCACCGGCGGATCCTCTACGGGATGTCGGACACCGGCTTGCGACCGGATCGCCCACATGCCAAGTGCTCCAAGGTCGTGGGCGACGTCATGGGCCGCTTTCACCCGCACGGTGATTTGGCGATCTATGACGCGTTGGCCCGAATGGCTCAGGACTTCAGCCTGCGGCATCCGCTCATTGACGGACACGGGAACTTTGGTGCTCCGGGGCCCGACGCCGGCCCCGCAGCGATGCGCTACACCGAGTGCCGGCTCGCGCCGCTCGCGCTTGCCCTGCTCGACGGCATCGACGAGGGGACGGTCGATTTCATCCCCAATTACGACGGCAACGAAGTTCAACCGGTCGTCCTGCCCGCCCGCTTCCCGAATCTGTTGGTTAACGGGTCTCAGGGCATCGCCGTTGGCATGGCGACCAACATCCCGCCCCACAACCTTGGCGAGGTCATCGACGCGACACTGCACCTCCTGGAACACCCAGAGGCGACACCGGACGAACTGATGCACTACGTGAAGGGCCCCGACTTTCCGACTGGAGCACTCATTCTCGGCCGGGCCGGCCTGATCGATGCTTACCGAACCGGACGCGGCTCAGTGAAGCTGCGCGCGGTGGCGGAGATCACCGAATCGCGCTCTGGCGCTGACCAGATCATCGTCACCGAGATCCCGTACCAGACCTCGGTTGCCGGCATCGAGATGAAGATTGCGGATGCCATCGAATCCGGTGACCTGACCGGCATCAGCAGTGTGCAGAATGACTCAGCCGGAAGGGTCTCACGCCTCGTCATCACATTGAAGCGCGATGCGAACGCCAACGTCGTGCTTAACAACCTCTACAAGCACACGCCTCTGCAGTCGACCTTCGGCGTACACGTGCTGGCCCTCGTCGACGGTGTGCCGCGCCTTCTCAATCTTGCTCAAGCTCTTAAGGCCTACGTCGCGCATCAGGTGGAGGTTGTCACGAGGCGGTCGCAGTTCCGCCTTCGCAAGGCACTGGCACGAGCGCACATAGTCGAGGGGCTGCTTCGTGCCATCGACATGCTCGATGCGGTGATCGCGAGAATCCGTGCCTCCGAGGACCGTGCCGATGCGAGGGCTAACCTCATGGGCGAGCCGTTCTCCTTCAGCGAAGAGCAGGCGAACCACATCCTGGACATGACCCTTGGTCGACTGACGCGGCTTGGCCGCAGCGAGCTCGAGACCGAGATGGCCCAATTGAGGACGACGATCGAGCAGCTCGAGGCGATTCTGGGTGACCCTTTTCGGCTCCGCGCGGTGATCTCGACCGAGCTCGAGTCGATCAAGCAGCAACACGCACAGCCACGGCGGACCCGTGTCATCCACGATCCAGGTGAGCTGTTCGTCGAGGACCTCATCGAGGACGAAGAGCTCGTTGTCACGCTCACTCGAGCTGGTTACATCAAGGCAGTACAGGCCGATGCGTTCCGCGCTCAAGCACGCGGCGGGCGGGGGGTGCAAGGGACGAGGCTGAAGGAGGAGGATCTCATCGACCAGGTCCTTCACACCACGGCGCACTCTCACCTACTGCTGTTCTCCAATCGAGGGAAGGTCTACCGCTTGAGGGCTCACGAGGTTCCGGTGAAGGAGCGCAATGCTCGGGGAACGCCGATTGTCAACCTCCTGCCGCTGGAACCGGCCGAAAGCATCCAGGCCATCGTCGAGACGCGGACATTCGATCCCGACCAGTACCTCGTTTTCGCGACCAAGACCGGTCAGGTAAAGAAGACCGCTTTCTCGGAGTACGACAAGTCTCGCCGAGAGGGCTTCATCGCGATCAACCTGAATGAGGGCGATGAGCTCGTACGTGTCGTTCGGACCGGCGGAGGCGACGACTTGCTAATGGTGAGCAAACACGGCACGGCTATTCGTTTTGCGGAGTCCGAGGTGCGGCCGATGGGTCGCAGCGCGGCGGGGGTCCGCGGAATGCGGCTGCGTACGGGTGACGAGGTCGTGTCGTGCGATGTGGCTCGTGATGGAGTGGATCTGCTCATCGTTACCGACGCGGGATATGGCAAGCGTACAAAACTCGATCACTTCAACGCCCAGACCCGAGGAGGCCAAGGCGTCCGGGGCATCAAGCTCACCCAGCGCCGAGGAGCGGTCGTCTCTGCGCTCATGGCATCGCTCGAGGACGAGATCATCGTTGTCTCATCGGCCGGCGTGATGATACGCACTTCGGTGCGACAGATCGCAGCTCAAGGACGTGATGCGACCGGGGTTCGGGTCATGAATCTCGACGACGGCCAGACAGTCGCAGCGGTGACGAAGGTTCCGCAGGAGACAGAGGCTGCCGGTGCTCAGTCAAGGTTGCCGATCGTGTGATCGGTGGCGCCAACGGCCCTAGGGGGCGGCGGTGCAGTTGGTGTAGCGTGACCGTTTCGTCGGGGCTATAGCTCAGCTGGTTAGAGCGCAGCACTGATAATGCTGAGGTC